>BNJS01002223.1_pt1 | contig 342274 bp, 441 predicted proteins | sample 8540461 | NCBI WGS metagenome assembly BNJS01 (sample SAMD00202454, study PRJDB9452) | human saliva metagenome | isolation source: human saliva | place: Japan
GGCAGCACAGCGAGGATGATGGGGAACCCAAAAGATAGTGAGAAGGAACTTCTGAAGGAAGAGATCGTCCCAAGGCCTCAGGACTACTGGCACTACCTTTGGCATGTGTTGGAACATTCCCAACCTACAAGAGCAGATTGCTTTTCTCAAAGACCATTTTGACCATGGGAGGATTGCTGTGATTACTGAGCCTAACTAGAGGAGTAGGGATGCCCAACACTATGGAAAAATACTGGGCTGCCTATGATGTACCCCCACATGGCACCTCCCAAGAGAGTATTCGCTCGCTTTTCACTGAAAAGGTTTCCAACTCAGAGTAAAAGCCTGTCCTTTGATGCTTTGATGTGAGCCTACTTTCGAAAAGTACAAAACAGGGAGTATGAACTTCCTTAAGGGAGGTTACTACAGGACCCATATCAGACCTCTGCACTGAAAAACAGGAGAATATTCGTCCCTTATTTATCTATTAAAAATTGCATGAATAAAATAAGATAATAGGATATTTATCCCTACTTTCTGTAAGGTTAAACGTTAAATATTCATTCTGTTTCCTATTATTTTGTTAAAAAATGAAGATAATTGATATTTTTCTTTTCGTACTTTTGTGCCTGCATTTTGAAAAAGTATAGTTATGAATAAAATTATCTCAGGTGAGCACTAATGCTAAGTCTTGCTTCTTGTCAACAAGGACAGAAAATTGCTTTTTGTAGATAATAGCAAGCTCTGGATGATTATCAAGAGGACTTCAGAGGCGCTTCTCAGGGAAAATTGACAACACCAACACAAGCGTGATAGTATTTCGGCTCTCCAAGTGAAGGCTCAGGCTTTCAGCCACAAGCAAAACTCTTGGCTCCTGCTGCAGCACAGCAAAGTATAGCGAACTGGCTCAGGAAACAGCCATTGCAACAACAACTCATGGCTGAAGAACAAGCAATCCAAGAGGAAAGCCGTACTAAAAATGGATACACTATCTGAAGAAAGCAAAGAATTTCATCAAAGAACACGTGAAAGCAAACATAGCTATGCACTTTATTCTTGGTGCTAATGACGGAGGTAGTGCACTATGGAAAAATCTGATAAAGATATCACAGCCGATATAGTAAAGGCTCTGAACGAGAAAAAGTATTGTTACTTGTTTGTTTAAATTTAATTGATTATTGGTAAAAAGTGTTTTCTTCTGTACAAGGAGAGACACTTTTCTATAGAAAAAGCCTCTTTTCACTGTTGCTAAAGCATTGGGGAAAACTCATTGAGTAGTAGAAAAATCTGAAAATAACCAAAAAGATATGGATACCCCTGCTTTATTTTGTGTATATTGGTAGGAGCGTTGTGTCGAAGTCGCTTAGCAATGAGTATTTTTACAAATATCTGTGAGCAAAATAGGTTAGTAATATAGTCACCTAAAAAGACCAGTACTTTTGTTGTGGTATTACCTGCGCCTGAGGAGAAAGTAGCAATGGTAGCAAACTCAACAGACCCCTACATTGATGATATTCAAGAAAAATCCTCTGTAGAGTAAAATAATTTCTTCCTTGATCTCCACTATACGTGTCTGTGGAGGGCGTAGGCGATAGTCCCTTGCGCTCTTGAAAAAGAGATAACCCATATATGATGATGAGAATCCTCCATATATGAATAGGTTAGGGTTATTTTTATATAATCTGAGAGCTTACTTTGTACCCCAATAGGCCAAGAGAATATATCCCCAGAAATAGCTCAAAATCGAAGGCTAAAGCCGAACGAATCCCTTGGTAATACTCGTCTCTATCAAGATAAAAATACAGGGCCTATGGTAAAAGCAAGCATAACCCCTAAGGATAGTGGCTACAAAAATACTCTCTATCATCTTTTTTGTATAAAGGGCAAATGTACTAAAAATAGCAATTACAAAAGAACTTTTTATTCTATATCCACTGTGGGGTTATATTTTCGAACAATATCTCTCAGATAAGGATATACTATTTCGTCATACTGGTGATAAACCATCGGGAAGATTTTTATCAAGATAGTTCTATTTCCTCTTCTGGAGTTCCAAAAACGGATTTTTATTTGCTTAGGGTCTAGTTCCTTAATAGTGAAAAAGTTAAAAATATATCTTTTCTTACATAGTATGAAAAAGGGAAAGTACTTCCTAAGCCACGATAGGCTCTTTTTGCACTTTCTAGCAGATAATGGAAATCATTATCACTCATTTCTTCCATAGTAGGTGCTGAGCTTTTAGCATTTTTGACCACATAGCCTCAATAGATAATACAGTAAAATAAAAAGAAAAGAGAAGAAAAAACAAAGCAAATTCCTCAATTTGAAAGTCATTTTTTTCTGCTTGGATGTCATTATAAAGAGCGGAATAAGGAAGGCTGAAAGGGGAAGAATTAGTAATATTTTTATCCCTATACAAATGTTATGTTTGTATTTTTCTACTGTTTCAAATATTGTTTTCTTTTCTTTATCTAAGCTATGATACGGTACATACTTAGCTACACGCTCTTCAAAGCTATTTTTCGAATAGCAACAAAGTATAGAATCACGCCTATTATAGCATAGGGTATACTTATCAAAGTAAAAATATCAGTGTTCATTGTAATTAATTATTTTATAATGTTTGAATACTGCTGTTGCGTTGTTTTTAGATAGTAAATAAATTGGGTTCTTCGTAATCATATTGGTTGTCTTGTACATTGGTTATCAATTCTTTTAATAGGAGTTTTAACAAATACAGATAGTCCTAAAAACTTGTATAATTTCATATTATAGAGTATTGGCTATCAAGCATTTTTCTTTATATAGGCTATAAGTAGATAGCTTATAATTGCTATCCAAATATGAGTTTTTAACGGCATTTTTCAGAATGCCCCCATAAATGTTTTTATGGTCAAATTTTGCTTTATTCATTTGAAAACTTTCTATTTGCCAACGATTTTTTATATAAATTAGCGATTTCATATGCTGTAATTTCAAAATTATTAGTCAAAAATTCAAATAATTCATCAGTATCATAATACCCTATTAAACGTAATTTTTCAGGATATAATAGTTTTGATTTGTATTCAAGCGTTTGAATAACTCCTATCATAGCGTAATCCCTATAGCCTCATCTATATTAAAATTAGATTCAACTAATTGATATGGGTATAAGGAGCATAAATTAGGAGCTATATTTTGTTAAGAATTGCCATATTTCTCGAAGTACTCATTGATAATCTTTTCTAATTCCTCAAAAAGAGATTTCGAGTTCGCTATCGTTTAGATAAATACCTGTGAAGTCTTTTGCTCATACCCTTGAGCCGATTTGGCATATTTTTTCAGGCTGTTTGAGTTTGATATGGATGTGCTGTCCATAATAATTTACTTTCTTATAGAAGCTATTTCACCCAAGGGATTTCACCCTACCCTTTTACCCAGAGGAGTCACATTGCTTTTTGAGATACTCAGGAGTGAGTATTACCCTTCGTTCTTCTTGTTCGAGCTCCATAATTCTTGTATGTGCTTATAAAAAAAGATAAGCTCCTGCTATAAAAAGGACTACAAACAGCGCGAGATAGTATAAACTTATTCTATCAGCTGATAGGATAAAGAAAAATAATAGCAGCAATACCAAGCATTATAAGTATATATATGCCTGTGAGTTTGACCATTTTTCTTTTTGCTAAATGGGATAATTGTGTGATTCATTTTTGTATTTAGTTAATAATAAAATTTTTGATTTGTATATTTTTTTCAATGATTTGCAAAAATGAGGGAGTACTTTTTAGGTAGGGTAAATATTATTTTTCAGGAGCTTTGAATTCTATAAAAATACCATTTCTACGATAGCTCCAATCTAGATTTGTTATTTGCGCAGGGTCAATTTCTTTAATAACAAAGAAAATAAAAATGTACAACTTATCGTTGCAAAGCACAAACGGCGGATTATATTTACTTATGAAGAATAAACTATCTTTAACTTTGAGGAGCAGACAAAAATCGGCATCGCTCATTTGTTCTAAAAGCATATACTGGGCTTTTTCATTGCGCTTTATTACGTAGAAGGAAAGGTAATTCAGTAACAAAATAGGCACATAGACAGATAGTAGGATCATTTTTATATCATCATAGATTGATAATATATTGAGTGTTCCTGTTTCCTCATATTCTTCTTTGAGCAATATTGCTATAAAAACACATAGAGGGAGGTAGAAAATAACTAAGAGTATGATTTTTTGTGTACTTGCTGTATTTTGCATACTTGCTGCCTATAGGCTTCCCTGCTTTTTGTGAGAGGTGACGAGTAGGGGCTAAAGAGAGCTAAGCTGCTCTTCAAAAGCATTTTTGCGCACTACTGTAAAGTACAAAAAGACGAGGGTGAAAAAGAAATAAAGGAGCAAAACAGATAATATAAAATGAGTCCATACTTATTTATTTTTGGTCTGTTAATAAAATGAGTTTTGTATATTGTTCTACAATTTGCAAAAAGATATCCAATGCACTTTTTAGATATACTAAGGACGGTAACTTTAGCTTTAGGGTCTTTAATACGTACTATAAACCTATGTCTATTACTATACCATTTTACTGAGGTGATTTGAGTAGGGTCAATTTCTTTAATTGTATGAAAAAGAAAAATATATAAGTGATTGTTACACAACACAAAATGGTGGGTCATATTTGTAAGGAAAAAGATAAATTGTCTCTTAATTTGAGGAGCAGTTCGAAATCGGTATCACTCATTTGTTCTAAAAGCATGCGTTTGGCTTTTTACTGCGCTGCTGCATATAAAAATGATATAATAGCACACTGAAAAGAGGCAGAAAAATAGCTAACATTAACATCAAGTTCTCATCAGAAAATAGGGTATTAGCTTCGCTTATTTCTTGATAGTTTTTCTTTGAACAATATATAGACTAAAAAAAGAAGAAAGGCAGTAAAAACAAGGCGAATATTATATAACTATATTTACTAACCTTCTGCATATAGGCTTCACGTTTTTGTGATAGCTGTCGGTAAGGATAAAAATAGCAAGGCGTTTTTGTAAAATCATTTTTTTGCGCATTACTACAAAGTAGAAAAGCGCAAAGAGAAAAAGAAATAAGGGTACGAACCAGATCATGTAAATTATGTCCATAGTTACTAAAAATTGAGGTATTGTAATAGTTAAGAAAAGATAATTTCTTCATTTTCTATTTATAATAAAAATTTGAGTTCTGTGTACTGTTCAATGATTTGCAAGAAATAACGAAATCCTCCTTGAGGTAGGATAATGGATATTCTTTTAGGAGTTTTCAGTAGCACAAAGATACTATATTTACCATAGCTCCAGTTTACTTCGGTTACTTTGGCAGGGTCAATTTCCTTGATGGTAAAAAGAGAAAAAAACATACAACTGATGGTTGCACAACACAAAGGGTGGACTATATTTACTTGTGAACGACAAACTATCTTTTTACCCTGAGGAGGAGCTCAAAATCATCATCGCTCATTTGTTCTAAAAAAACATACGCAGGGCTTTTTGCTTTGCGTTTTTAGATAAATGATCAGGTAATATGCCAAGAAAAGAACTAGTAAGATCATCATCATATTATTAGAGATTGGTATAACTAGTTTTGCCTGTTTCCTCATATCTTTCTTTGATTATCAAGGTTATAAAAACACAGAGGGAGGTAGAATATTATTAAGAGAATAGCATTGAAATACTTGCGGTAGTTGTGCACCTTCTGCATATAAGCTTGGCGCTTCTGTGAGAGTTGGCGAGTGAGGCTAAAGAGTGCTAATCGCTTTTTCAAAAGTATTTTTGCGCACTACTATCAAGTAGAAAAGAGTAGTTCGAAAAGCAATAAAGGCAGAAAGTATGTGAAGGAAAGTGAGTCCATAGTTTATTAACAATATTGTTCTAGCTTTCTATTTGAGCATCAGGGCTGTATCTCTTGATAATCTCCACCAAAATAGGATATATATTCCTATACAAAGAAATTGTTATAGATGTTGCAGATTTGATATGTACAAGTATATTTCCTCCTCTAGCATAACTAAAACTTACTTTTTATACTTGCAGGATCAATTTCTTTAATAAGAAAACTAAAAATACAATCTATCTTTACAAAGTATAAAAAGGAGGAAAAGTATTTAAAGGATATGATGTATATCTAGCAATAGCTCAAAGTCACTATCACTCATCTGTTCTAAGAGTAGTTGCTGTTTTTATATTTTTGGCAAAAACGATACATTAGATAAATGCACAAGCATCTCTATTAGTATTGTGAAAAATTGCAAAAAGAAAGATAATAAGACTATCGCTCACATCTTGAGATAATAGAAAGACGACTATAATCATTAATGGGAGCCCTGTTAATAGGCCTATAATTATGCTCGCTTTTTGAAATATCGTTCTGCCCCATTAATATATTCTCTGTCGTTGGTGAGGAAGGTATCGAGGAGTATGGTAGGTAGAGCGTTTTTCGAAATCACCTTTTCGATTTATAAAGGTGTGTAATGCAAAAATACCTATAAGTATAAGTATTATAAGTAAAATCATTGAGGTATTCATAGTTGAATATAAAAATTAGAGTTTGTATTTATCCTTCAATAGTAGCATCTTTGAGTTTGCCATTGAGATTTCCATATACGGTAATGGTGTGTCCCCAGAACATATCGTCATCGTCAAAAATAGATGCAGAAACTCTCATCATCAGAGAGATTGATATTTGTTATACTCATACGCTCAGCAAAAGCGTTCAGGGTAATATCAGGGGGCGTTGTCATCTTCTTCTTTTTGCCATTTGTTGGCTAAATCAGTAAGTTTTTCGGCTGCAAAGGTTTTGAGATGTTTTTATCCACGCCTCAAAAATTATCTTTTGTAATATCTCTGAAATGGTTTAAGATGGGGTCCAATTCGCTCAATTCAGTAGTTTCTATGGTGAGTTCTACCTCTTCATCAGCATAGAGAATATCGCCTTCGAACCAATCGAAGTCTCTGTTGAGTTCTAAGCTAAAATCCTCGTTTTGATAAATAACTTCGGTGTTGTACTCGTCAATAATAGGTTGAAAACGTGGTTCTTTTCACATCTTCCTCAAGTACTTCGACCAACATAAAGCAGTGTTGTTGAGGGTGTGATAGTTCAGGTTTTTTAGGACGTGCTTTGATGCGGAAAAGCCTTTAATGGCTGAAAAGTAATATTTCCAATTACTGTCGGTTTCTACCAGCCATTCCAAACGGATATTACCTTTGTAGAGTTCATCAGTAGCTACCGCTATATACGCCAAAGGGTGGTTTGAAGGTCGCCACATATCGCCATAGAGGCAGCCCCATTGGTAGTATTTTTGGATAAGTACAATGAGTTCTTTTTCTTCGGGGAGGAACTCATCAGAGAATTTTTGTGCAGTTTCTGGGTTCATTTTCTTATAACAATTTATAATTTGCTATATTAGTTAATTCTATTAGTCACTGCTATGCGTTTTTGGCAGTAAAGAAAGGTCTTGTATTATGTTTTAAGCTAGTATTTGTATATAAGAGTTGTTAGATATGAATACAAATTTCTATGCATATAAATAGAGGTTTTCTCGGTATGAGTGATAACAACCCTATCCCCACCATTGTATTTTTCTTGGTATTAATTTTTCCAATAACCAAAGGGCTGATGCTGGTATTTCTAATTGTAGTGATAGGGATTTCAATAATATGTGAAAACTTAAAAAGATACAGATTCCTTTGCACACTAGAAAAGGAGGAGCATAACTTTGAAATATATTGATCCTTCTTATCTCATTGAAGTGCTGAAAATCTTCTTCACTCATTTCTCCCAAAAGCATTTGCTGAGCACGGGTAGTTTTATTAGCCATAAAGTATAACCAATAGAAAAGTATACCCAAGTAAGGCAAAAATGAAATAGCGGTATACAAGAGCAAAACAGAGAGCATATGGTATCTCTGTATTTTTCTTGCTGAAATACATTAAAGCCTATGCACAATACCACAAATAGGAAAGGTATAGCTATAAAGCCTCCTATTATTACTCCGAGAATGCAACGTACAAAACGCTTGCGCTTTTCTAAGTAAGTTTCTCTCTCTAAAGGAAGAGCTGATTTTGGCATATAGGAATCCAAACGCTTTTTCAAAAGTGTTTTTACTACCTTCTAAATAGCGTTTTTACTATATAAAAGGCAACTCCTCCTATAGAAAAGAATACAAACCAAAAATGGTTGATTGTGACATGGCTAGCTCACTATATTAATAATCCTATTAGGCACTACAATGACCTTTTTTAGGGGTGTTGCCTTGTAGCTGTTCTGCCGTTTGAGGGTCTGCAAGGATAGCTTTGCTCTATCTCTTCCACACTCATACTGGTAGCATAAGCGCGTTTGAAGCGTACTTTGCCGTTGAACGATACAGGATACTCCTTGCTGTCTTCTTGCAAATACTTTATCCCTCGTGTACGGGATAAGGTGCATAAGTTACGCTTTCGGCATTTCCGAGCCTTTTTCCAGAGCTCTTCAGCGATATGTGGAGCGAAAGGAGCTACCAGTACCGCAAGAGGCGCTAAAACGTCTCTATGGTGGCATTTTAGCGTTGAAAGCTCATTCACACATATCATAAACTGACTCACGGAGGTATTGAAGGAGAAATTCTCAATATCTTCATTTACCTTTTTAATCGTTTTATGCAGCGCTTTGAGCATTTCGGGTGTAGGGGCTTCATCAGTTACTTGCCAGCCGTTATCATTAAAAATACAAGCGCCATAACTTGCGCAAGAAATTATAAAACCCCGAAATACCTGCTGTGTTCCAAGGTTTGGCTTGTTCCAAAGGACCTAAGAACATTTCGTAGAGGCGCAAGGTATCCGCCCCATATTGCTCACAAATATCATCAGGGTTTACCACATTGTATTTAGATTTGGACATTTTTTCGACTTCGCGACCCTGTGATATACTTGCCGTCTTCTTCTAAAAATAAATTCTGCATTAGCAAACTCTTTACGCCACGCTTTGAATTTCTCAATGTCTAATTCATCGGAAGTATCTTTGAGGAGAGAAACATCAACGTGAATAGGTTGCACCGATTGCCCTTTTATTTGATTTTTTTAGATACAAAAGTATTGGTGCCTTCTAAGCGATACGCAAAAGCACTCATTCCCAGTATCATACCCTGATTAATCAATTTTTGAAAGGCTCTTCAGTAGAGCAAAACCGCGGTCTTTGAGGAATTTGTTCCAGAAGCGAGAGTACAATAGGTGCCCTGTGGCGTGTTCGCTACCTCCTACGTATAGGTCTACATTTTTGCCAATAGTCTACTACGGCTTTGGTAGGGAAAGTTCCACGTGCGTCTTTTTTTCCATCATATACTCTAACCAATACCAAGAAGAGCCCGCCCAACCTGGCATTGTATTCAATTCTAACGGGAATACGGTTTGGTTATCAATAAGGTCATTGTTCACTACCTTGTGGTTTGCCGTATCCCACGCCCAAGCAGTGGCATTGCCCAACGGCGGGCTGCCCTCTTCGGTAGGGAGGTATTTCTACTTCGGGTAGGAGAATAGGGAGGTGCTCCTCGCCTCATCATCTGTGGCAAGCCGTTTTCATAGTATACTGGGAAAGGTTCGCCCCAATAACGCTGACGTGAGAAGACAGCATCACGGAGACGGTAATTCACTTTGGCTTTGCCTGCTCCTCTGGCTTCTAAGGCTGCTAACACTTTGGCAACGGCTTCGCCAAAGTTAGTACAACCATTGAGAAATCCGAATTTTGGTAAGTCATTCCCTCTTTATCGGTAAAGGCGTTTTCTGAAATATCTTTATCGAAAATGTTAATCACATCGGGCATTCCTTTGGCACCCTTGAAGTGTTTGGCAAAGGCATAATCGCGGTCGTCGCCAGCAGGCACTGCCATTACAGCACCCGTACTCATAGCTGGCATAGCACATAATCGCCTCATCCAAATAGGGAAGCTGCTTGCCGGTAAGTGGGTGCAGAGCATACGCCCCTGTGAAAACTCCTGATACGGTTTTGGTGTCTGCCATACGGTCGCGCTCTGAACGTTTGGCAGTAGCAGCGATGTAGGCTTCACCTCAGCGCGTTGTTCCTCAGTAGTAATTTGCAATACTAAGGGGTGCTCGGGAGCAAGGGGTAAGGTAAGTAACACCGAAGAGGGTGTCGGGGGCGAGTGGTAAGACCTCGACTTTTGTGCTGCCTCCGGCGAGCACAAAGTCGATAGAGGCTCCTACTGATTTTCCCTATCCAGTTACGTTGGCTTTCTTTGATGCTCTCACTCCAATCAATGGTGTCTAAGCCTTGCAAAAGACGTTCGGCATAGGCGGTGATGCGCATACTCCATTGGGTCATCTTCTTGCGAATCACAGGGTGACCGCCACGCTCGGATACGCCATTGACGATTTCATCGTTGGCGAGTACAGTACCCTAAGGCAGGACACCAGTTTACTTCGGTTTCTGCCAAGTAGGTAAGTCGGTATTTTTAGTAAATGACGTTGTTTGCTTTCAGCTGTCATTGCGTGCCATTGGGCAGCAGTGAAAGAGGGGGTATCATCGTCGCAGGCAGCATTGACCTTGCTATTGCCTTCTGTTTCAAAAGAGAGCGATGAGCGTTTCGATAGGCTCTGCCTTGTCGGTTGCGTTGTTATACCACGAGTTGAAGAGTTGTATAAATATCCACTGGGTATGACGATAGTAATCGGGGTCGGAGGTCTTTACTCGCGACTCCAATCAAAAAGAGAAGCCCATTTTATCTAATTGTTCGCGGTAACGGGCGATATTCTGTGCCGTAGTGAGGGCTGGATGTTGCCCTGTTTGGATAGCATACTGCTCGGCTGGCAGACCAAAACTATCATACCCCTGAGGGTGCAATACATTAAAAGCCTTTGTGACGCTTGTAGCGCGCCACGATGTCGCTGGCGATATAGCCCAGCGGATGCCCCACGTGTAAGCCCGCCCCTGAAGGGTAAGGGAACATATCGAGCACGTAGTACTTCGGTTTGTCACTGTCATTTTGGGCTTTTGAAAGTTTGGTGTTCCGCCCAATATTCTTGCCAAAAAGGCTTCTATTTCTTTGTGATTGTAGGTCATAAGTGCGAGCCACACGGGCCTTTTTAATTGTTTAAAGTGCAAAAGATAAAAATAATTTATCAATTAATGAATGAGATAATATGATAATTTGTTGGTTCTTTAAGCTAATTCTAAAGATACAATCTCTGCTTTTTTTCTCCATTTTTCAGTTTCACAGACGATAGAGATATAGTCAAAGCCGTTTCTTTTCACTTCTTCCCAAGAGATATTTTCTCCATTGATAAGGGTTACTCTATCTTCTTCATCTACTTCATAGTCTTCTTTTCTTCTTCGTAATCAATAGAATATCCAAAATCTATATGGATTTTTGCAAGGAGCAATATTGTATTTTACCAAAGTTCGTTTTTCAACTTCTTCTGAGTCAAACTCATCACAAAAACATTGCATTATAGCCGTATTGGTAGCCGTCAAAAAGCAAGATTTCTTCGCCTGTTTCTGTATCTTTGGCTACTATTTTACAAGGAATTTCAGCCTCATTATCTACTATAAAAGGAAAATTTTTTCCCCCTTTACTTCAAATAAATCGCCATAATAATACACTTCAAAGAGTGTATTTCCATTTTTGATTGGATATCTACTGAGAGATAATCGCCTGATTTTTACATTACAAGCGTTTTTCGCTTAGGTAGGTAGGAACTTTTTGCATAATGAGAATTTTTTTATATTTGTTAGTGAATGCAAAGGTAATGAAATAAAGAGAAAAATAGGAATAAGAAATCAAGTTTTTAATGCTAAGGCATAGGATTTTGTCAAATAAAAAGGCTGCCTGAGAAGGGCAGCCTTTTGTTTTATCACTGGTAGCAGCTTATTTTTCTTCTTACCATCAGCTTTAGCAGCTTTTGAGCAGCCTTAAGAGCGGCACGAGATACACGTACTTGGCATACTACGGTGTTGTCCGGATGCATAATTTTGTACTTTTCTTGTAGCGATCTTAGTGATGTAGAGACAGTTACCCATTTCCATCCAAGAGATATCTACAGGCACGAAGTCAGGCAAGTTCTCTGGTAGAGCTTTTTACCTTAAGCTTACGGTTTACGATACGGAGGTACCCTGCCATTACTCCAGGAGCAGTACCTATGATCTGGATAGGCACAGCTAGGGTGATTTCTTTATCCTTGTGTAGTTCATAGAAATCCACGTGGATAATGTTGTCCGTAACAGGGTCAAACTGAATGTCTTGAAGGATAGCGTTGTAAGTCTTTCCTCCTAGTTCAATCGTTGCTGTATATACATTAGAGTATATATCAACTTTTGAATGCTAAAGCATCCGCTGAAAAAGTGAATGGTACTATTCCCTCCGTATAACACGCAAGGAACCTTTCCAGCATTACGTAAGGCCTTGCTTGCTGCTTTTGCCCACGCTTTCTCTTTGAGATCCTACGATTGTAATCGATTGCATAAAAATATATTAATTAAAAAAATTTACATAATGAATTTGTCACTGATAGAGACATGTTGGTGTACCGAGTGCATCACATCAGCAAAGAGTTTTGCACAACTGAGTACATGTATTTTTCTTTTGTTCCCTCCAGGTTGTGAGGAATGGAATCAGTTACGATAATTTCCTCCATAGGAGAATTTTTCTATTCTTTTCTATAGCATTGCCACTAAGGATAGCATGGGTACATACCGCTCTTACACTAAGAGCCCCCTTTTCGATCATAATTTCAGAGGCTTTTACCAAAGTACCTGCAGTATCAACCATATCATCCACCAAGATCACATGCTTGCCTTCGACCTCTCCTATAAGATCCATTTTTCTCAATCACATTGGCTTTCTTGCGCTGTTTGTAACAGATTACCACATCGGAGTTCAGGAACTTGGCATAGGAATGTGCTCTTTTGGAGCCTCCCATATCAGGAGAAGCCATACAGAGATTTTTCAAGGTTGAGCGACTTGATATAAGGCAAGAAAATAGTAGATGCATAGAGGTGATCTACAGGTATTTCAAAGAAGCCTTGTATCTGATCTGCATGTAAATCCATGGTAATGACACGTGTTGCACCTGCTGTTTCAAGCAGATTGGCCACAAGCTTCGCAGCTATAGGGACACGAGGTTTGTCCTTTCTGTCCTGCCGTGCCCAGCCGAAGTATGGAATGACCGCAGTGATATGCTTGGCAGAAGCGCGCTTAGCAGCATCTATCATCAGCATCTCCATAAGGTTCTCCGAGGAGGGTTGGGTGGATCCAATCAAGAACACACGCGTTCCTCGTACAGATTCTTCAAAAAGAAGGTTGAAATTCTCCATCACTGAAATGAGAAAAAATAATTTTTCCCCAGCTCAATGCCATATTTCTTGTGCGATTTTGCTTGCCAATTCGGTGGATTGAGTACAAGCAAAAAAATCTTAACGGCTGGCATAGAATATTCCATAAGTCAAGTGATTATAAGTATCTTAGTTTTTATTGCGTATTACGAATGCCTTATAAGAGGTTGCAAAGATATAAATTAAAAATGACTCTTGATTTTATTCTTTTTGCAGATTCAAAAATAGTTGTATTTTTGCACTCGAATTCATAACACTACTTGCCTGAGTGGCGGAATTGGTAGACGCGCACGACTCAAACTCGTGTTCTTCGGAGTGAGGGTTCGATTCCTCCTCAGGTACAACAATCTCTTACTACTAAGAGGATTTTTATTAACTTCCATCAAACACTTTATTTGTTATGAATACAATCATTGTCAATTCCTATTATACGCTTATTGCAGCGACTATGGTATTGCTCATTGGGCGATTGCTTGTAGGGAAAATCAAACTACTTTCAGAACTTCAACATTCCAGAACCTGTAGCAGGGGGCTTGCTCATGGCTTTTTTTAATCTATATGTTATATATAGGTACAGGACTTTCCTTTGAGAATGGAATCCATATGGGGCAAGGACTCTCTTTGGACTTTGACAAAAAGTCTACAAGATACTTTTTATGCTTATCTTTTTTCTCTTCCATTGGGCTAAGTGCTGACTTCTCTCGCCTAAAAATCAGGAGGTGTCGGTTTGTTTATCTTTTTGGGAGTGGTAGCTCTTTTTCATTGTGATACAGAACCTTGTAGGAGTGAGCTTGGCTACTGCTTTTGGGCTCAAACCTATTATAGGGCTGATGACTGGTTCTATCACCCTTACCGGTGGGCATGGTACTGCTGGTGCATGGGGGAAAGGTATTAGAACAAAAATATAGTATAGAGGGGCTACAGCCTTAGGAATGGCAGCTGCTACCTTTGGCTTGGTATTAGGAGGGCTCATAGGAGGTCCTGTATCGCGCCGCTTGGTCAATAAGATGGGTAGAAAGCCCCTTACTGAATCTGGTGAAGAGAGTTCCGAAACAGAAGTAGGCGTATTCGAGCATCCGGAAAAGCAGCGCCTTATCACTGCCAAATCGGCCATAGAGACTATGGCGCTCTTTTGCTGCCTGTTTGTCCTTCTCTGCCCTGATGGATACCGATTTTGTCAAATCTTTTTTTCCCAGAAAAATTCACCTTACCTCAGTTCATATGGGCTTTGCTCTTTGGGGTAGTTCTTCGTAATGTGCTGACTTCAGCTTTCAAGATTAATATGTTCGATCGTGCCATTGACGTATTTGGAAATGCTTCTCTGAGTTTGTTCTTAGGTATTGCTCTTTTGAACCCTCAAAGCTCTGGCAGATCATGGATTTGGCCTGCCAATGTTGGTAATCCTTGCCGTACAGACCTTTGTGATGAGTACCTATGCGTACTTTTGTTACCTACCGCCTTATGGGCAAGGACTACGATGCCGCTGTATTGGCAGGGGGCACTGTGGCTTTGGTTTGGGAGCAACCCCTACTGCTGTAGCCAATATGCAGTCTATCACTGAGAAATTTGGTCCTTCGCATAAGGCCCTTTCTTATCGTGCCTATGGTAGGAGCTTTCTTTGTCGATTTTGTCAATGCTTTTTATCCTTACTGGGTTTGTCTATATTTTTGGGATAGTGAGCAGTGAAGGATGAATGGAGGGCAATTTTTTGAATAAATAGTTAGAGTCCCTAAAATGGCTCCCCTCGTCATAATACACTACCTTATCTCCCATAATTCGCGCAGGGGCAGTGTATTTGTGAGGCTCGTCCTTACCTATGCCCATGATGTGGTCTACTTGCCAGCCTTTGGCTTTTAGGTAATCCGATATCATAGATCTATGGCAGCGCCACCAAAGGGCTTCGGCACACATATAAGCGGTCGTTTCGCTTTCGGTAATGGTTACAAGCTCAGCAATACCTTTTTCGAAATCAGGAGTCTCCATATAATCGGCATAGGCGCGGAAGGAGGCGTTGTGCCAGCGGGTATTCTTGGAGTCTTTGTGCACTCTGCGTCTGCCCCCTAATACTGGCAAGTGAGTATAAGCGATACCAACTTGAGGCAATACCACTTCTAAATTCTCTTTGTTGAATTGTGGATATTTGTTAGACCCTGGCAGTCCCCTGACATCCACTAAGTGCTGTATCTCAAAAGATTGTAATATTTTTATAAACTCCTCCAAGGTATGGGTGGAGTGTCCTATGGTATATATTTTCTTCATAAAAAGCAAAGATAATAAAAAAATAATGTATGAAACAGTACAAAATTAAAAAAATTTCACACAGCACACTGATGACCCTACTTCTTATGATGGGACAGTGGTTATCAATGGAAAAAGAATTAAGTGTGGATATCATCCTTGAAGATGAAGGCGACACTGAAAAGATAGAACAGCAGATGAACACCTTTCTCAGTGAGATAAATACCCTTCTGCCTAAAAGCCAAAGAATGTATTGCCGAGAAATATTTAGACCTGTACAATGACAATTGGCGTTTTTGGTGATGATGACGAGGATGATCCCGATAAACCAGAGCTTACTAAAGAGGAATTTATGGAAGCCCTTAGCTTGCAAAAGTCTCTTGTTTTACAGCGAAGACGTAGAAGTTTTCTTTGATGACAACGATATGTTCTTGGGGCACTCGCTTATCGCCTCAGAGTTTGACGGTGAGAATTTTAATGATGCCCAAATGTTTGGTTAGAATAATTAATTGAAAATGACCTTAGAAACGATCATTACCCATTATAGAAATCGCTTAGTGGCATTGCCCGATGCCATACTTATAGGCGAAATCCCTAAAGGGGCTGAAAATATTTCCCCAGAAGTGTTACAACTCATAGCCCCTGCACATTGTGCTTTTTTAAAACTTTGCAATGGTGGCTCTTTTGGCGATATCATTCTCTGGAGCGTGGAGGAGTTGTTGGATAACCAATATCGCGTTCCTCAAGACCAGCCATTGTGGTATGAAATAGGGCAACTATTGTATGAACCTCTTTTTCTGGACAAACACACCCAACACGTAATTTTCCCTGCTGATAGCTATGACGGTATTGAGGAGATTGATGTTGATTTTGATACTTTTGTAAAGGAATACATCTTTGGTAATAAGTACAAAAGAAAAAAATAATAGGCTATGCCAATGCCGAGGATGATTGGTCAGTATTTTTAAACAATTCTTCTATACGTTAAATCGCTATATAGCGGAGTTACAGGGCATAAAAACATCAAAAATGGATAAGGAAAAAGCAATTATGGAGGTTTTTATATTCTAAATATGGATGTTTTTTTGACCACCCTACACTGAAACAGCTACATAGAGCCTAAAACAAAATAGACATATATAACGAAAAATAATATTTTAGAAAGTCTTAGCATTGCCAATAGTCACATACTAGATTTATCCGATTGTAAGAAACTCACCAACCTAAAAAGGTTTATATATAGCTTATTTACCTAAAATTGAAGATATTAACTTCATTTTTAGATATGCCTGCACTCACAGATATTGAAATATGTTCCTGCAAGAAAATTGACAACTTGATTGCTACACTTGCCCAAAAATAACTTAGAAAAAAACTAACTCTTTGGAATCAAGGCATTTTAGATAGTATCATTCCGTTATCAAAATTAGAACATCTAACCACCCTCAACATTTGGGAACAAACTAAAATTATTGATGGAAAGATTTCATTTTTGAATCAAATGCAAAATCTAAAGAAAATAGACATAAGAAAATATACATACTATCATTAAAAGCTAATTAGCAAATTATCCCTATCTTTTGCCCCCATATTAAAACTAACATCATAAATACTTAACATTATGAGTTTTTGAAAAAAACTTTTTAATTTACATCAAGGAGAAGAGAAAAAGGAAAAAGTAATTGAAGATATCCTTAGCAATATCTCTTTTTCGTGGCGCTAAATTGTGGATTTTAGCGTGTGCTATCCTCATTGCTTCCATTGGGTTGAATGTCAATTCTACCGCTGTAATCATCGGGGCGATGCTTATTTCTCCTTTGATGGGACCCTATCGTAGGAGCAGGATTTGCATTGGCTACTTACGATTTCGACCTATTGAAAAACGGGGCGCAGTTTGCTCATCGCTACGGTAGTGAGCCTTATAGTATCGTTTATCTACTTCTATATCAGTCCGTTTAAAGATGTACAGCCAGAGCTTTTGGCACGTACTTCGCCTACCATTTACGATGTGCTTATCGCCTTTGTAGGGTGGATTAGTAGGTGCTATCTCCCTCACCCGTCAAGACAAAGGAAATCCTATCCCTGGGGTGGCAATTGCTACTGCTTTGATGCCTCCACTTTGTACAGCAGGCTTTGGTTTGGCAACGGATAATTTTAGTTATTTTTTAGGGGCTTTCTATCTCTATAGCATCAACTGTTTCTTCATTGGGATTGCTACTTTCCTCATCATCAAATACCTGAAATACACTCCTAAAAACACGGGTAACGAAGCGCTCAACAAGCGTTTGCGCGTTGTTATCACCACATTGGTCATCCTCATTGTTACCCCCCAGTTTGTATTTGGCATATAGTCTTTTTGAAAGAGAAGGAATTCAACGAGAATGTAGCTCATTATATCACTGCCGAGTTCGAAAACAACGGTTATACCATTATTTATAAGAAAATACACTACAATACGAACCCTAAAAAGCATTGAATTAGCGTTTTTGGATAAGAAATTTAGCGATGAAGAGTTAAAAACGCTGCAAAGCAACCTTAAAAGCTTCAATCTACTCAATACTGAGCTTATTGTACGACAAAAAGAATCGGAAATTGATAAAGAAATACTATCAGAAATCAACAAAAACAAGTCGTCGCTTTCTAGTAAAGATATGATGATAAAGAACCTAACTGACGAACTGGAAAAATACAAGCCTACTGATGCTACTTTTGCTAAAGAAATGCAGGTATTATTCCCAAGCATAGACGATTTTTTTATTTTTGGTAAGCTGAACCTCTTGTCTAATAAAGATTCTCTACAAACGGCTACTGTACTGCTCTACACCCTGAAAAAGATACTATAAAGGGCAAAGAAGTGACTAAAGAAATAGATGCCGCGCGATTGCAACAATGGCTCGCTGAGAAGTTTGGCGATAAGAAAGTGATTTGCCGAGTAGTAGATTAGGCCGTGTTAAATTGTCACCAGTTAAAATTAAAAGTCGCTGATGGTGTAATGGGCGCTGATACAAAAGCTATAAGTATTAGTAGGCTAGTAAAAATAATATGTACTTTTGTACATTATACCATCTAAAGGTAGCCACTGTCTACCTTTGAATGCAAAAAGAATACATTATAGATAAAATAATGTATCAGCAGTGGGAAGCTGAAACCCACCATAAAACTAAACGAACTTACCCCTTACTTTCACTAAAAACATTTATAATAAACTATATGAAACACTTAATTATTTTTCTTATTATTCCCATTCTTAGCTGCGGCACAACCTATTATCAGTTGTAAAGATGTAATAAAAACCTTATGCTGATTTTTGAGAGTCCATTGGCTTTTGAAGAGACTGTAGCAGCACTTCAGAAAAACACTGAACAGTAAAAGGCATTACCATTTTTTTGCTACTATCGACCATAAGAAGGCGGCAGAGGCAGTAGGTGAAAATATGCAGCCCGCGACTGTACTTATAGTGGGCAACCCCAAAGTAGGAACCGCCCCTAATGCAGGAAAACCCTCGCTTGGCTATTGAACTTCCCTTGAAAATACTTATCTACAAGGAGGAAAAAAATTGTACGCATACGCTACGAGAAAAATTGCTGCTATCGCCGAAAAAAATACCATATAAAGCAAAACTTCGCTACGGCAGAAAAAGATAGACGCCGCAATGCAACAGTTGATTAAATTAGCAATTGAAAAATAAGCAAATTAGGTCGTAGCACAACACAAGAATACAAGCAGTATAAAGGGACTCAAAAAAAGAGAATTTACGTGGTAATATGACTAACTGACTAAGGTACTATTTAATTGACAAATGAGCAAAAAGGAAGTCTGTTTTTAGGAAGAAGATTTCCGATCTAAAAATCATCTTTGTAATGGTTTTTGCCATTTAAAAAGGCAGAAAAAGAACATCCCTATAGTGATAATACTGTAACAATAGGCAAGTTTTTACACCACTTACTCCCATAAAAATAAAAATAATGATATAGTGAAACCTCCAAATAAAATCAGTAAAAATGATGTGTATAGGACGACTTTTATCAGATAACTCTTCCAGTGCCATTTTTCTAGGAGAAAATTGATAAACAAGGAGAGTAGTAACAGCCCCATAGGGAGCAGAAAAACTAATTATCAACATTCTATCTGGTTTCTCGTTCAGCAGGGTTTCATACCCAAAGAAAAGTATTAAAATCGAACTCCATCATATTGTTTTTTTCTGAGAGACTTATTTCTAATAAAGTTTTGTCTTTATATCCCTAAGATTTTTGGCCACAATGAGGTTGGGGAATTCGTGTATCCCTATGTTATATAGGTTCACGCTATCATTGAAGAACTCTCTGCGGTCGGCAAGCTTGTCTTCGAGTTGTGATACCCGTGTTTGTAGTGCTGCAAAATGACTATTGGACGATAGGGTAGGATACTGTTCTGATATAGCAAAAACGAAGCTAGCCCTTTGGAAATCTTGTTGGATATCTGAGTTTTTTTCTTCTGTGTGTTGTGCGCTGTAATAGGCAGTGCGAAGTTCTGTGAGTTCTGTTAGTAATTTTTCTCGTGGGTGGCAAATTCTTTTGGCTATGGTTACTAGATTGGGGATCTCATCTGCACGTTGTTTGAGCAGTACATCTATGTTTTTATATGCCTTATCGATATTGAAACGCAACATTACCAATCGGTTGTAGAGAGTTATCAAAAATCCTATAATCGAAGCTCCTAATAAAACAGCTAAAAACGATAGCAATAATAGAGGTATTCATTGTAATAAAATAAATATAATTAGTGAAACAATAATAGCACAGGTAAATAAGAAAGACCGCAATAGGGGTAGGAATTTGTTCCAAAGATTGATAGAGGATACCAAAGTAATTCCTAAGAGATTATATCTGTCATCTTTTCTCAGGAAAGGTACTCCTTCTTTTGGCATCGGCATAGCCTATCAAAAAGGACTTCATCTCCTTCTCTAAGCAGGCTTTCAGTATATCGTTTTCCTCCACTAGTATACTGATGTGTATTTTTCCCTTAAAAAGTTGAATTTCCTCTGGTGCCACTTCTATTTTCTCAGTTGTATCTTCTATTTCGAAAAGGGTTACACTGTGTTTCTTCGTGGATAGTAGAGTAAGAATTGTGTCCTTTTTATTTTCATCAATCTTTTCTATTACATAGTAATAGCCTATACAGGAGGTCATATTGATAGGCGAAAAGAGTGGTTTTTTCATTAAGAGTTTCCCTTGTACTTCCGCCAATCCCTTGGCAATCGAACGTATTTTTGGAGTAGGTAAGGAGGCTTGTAGTTTCAAAAAACGTTTAGAGGCATTGGGTAATAAGAGTTTGAGAATTAGGAACACCACCACTCCCAATAGTATATAAGCCGATATATTCATCCAAAATTACTGATTATTTGCACGGTACAAAAGTAAAGATAATTGGTTAATTAACCAAATTTAGAAATAAAAATAAAAGTTATATATGAGGCAAAACTGATAAAGCCGTGAGGGAGATTGCCTATACTTTTCGGTTTTAATGAATTAATTAGTAAATAAACCCATAAAAATCCCTCGTGTAGTACCTGCTACACGGGGATTCTTAGTTATTGAACTACCTAATAATTCATTATAAAATTACATTGTGCAAAATTTATTTGTAAAAATTTTATTGTTTAAAAATATTTGTTGTACTTTTTGCCCCCTGAAATCAAGAAGTGATGATAGAAGAAAATTTACAGTTAAGTGCTCAGGTATGCTTTTCCACTCTATGCAGCCTCACGTAAGATTACACAGCAATACGCTAAGTATCTTAGCCCCTTAGACCTTACCTATCCGCAGTATTTGGTACTTTTAGTACTCTGGGAAGAAGGTCTCTCACGGTAAATGCTATAGGAGAAAGGCTCACTTAGACAGTGGTACCCCTTACCCCTTTGCTTAAGCGAATGGAAGCCAAAGAGTTGCTCACTCGTATCCGCTGCAAGAAGGACGAACGCATTATGTGGATAGCACTGACCGAAAAGGGCCAACAGTTACAAGAAACCGTCAAAGACATTCCTTCGCGATTGAAAGAGTCAATAGCGCTAAGCGCTGAAGAATTAGAGACTCTAGACATTAGTATATAAAATCCTTAAGTAAAAATAAATAACAAAGCAAAAAGAATTAATATGACAGCAATGTACACAGCAGTGGCTACCGCTACTGGAGCCCCCTAATAGAAAAAGTAACTTCCGACAATGGCGTATTAAGCTCGAACTACGCTCTCCCTAAAAGCCTTAGGAGGGAGCTAATGACGATTATACCAATCCTGAACAACTCTTTGCAGCAGGGTATGCCGCTTTGTTTTGATACCGCACTGAACTTGGTTATCAAACAAACTAAAAGTAACCACAGGAGTGACTACTGTAACAGCTCAGTATCTATAGGAAAGCTTGATACTGGTGGTTTTATCTTTGCCGTAACCTTACAAGTGAATGTACCAGGGGTATCACTTGAGCAAGCCAAAGAACTTGCAGACAAAGCGCACCAAGTATGTCCGTACTCTAACTCTACTGTGGGAATATAGAAGTAACTACAGAAGTAACAAACAACTAATGGAGAAATAGGGATATATGAATTTTTTTAGAAATCGCACTAAAAGAGATATGCTACCAAAGCATATCGTCAAATGAGAAGATAAGTGAGGCTAAAATCAAAGAATTGGCAGAAATTCTCCGCTTAGCTCCTTCTTCAGTAAATAGCCAGCCTTGGAAATTTGCCATTATAGGTACTGAGGCCCTATAGGCAGACTTGGCTGCGCATTCGTTCTTTAACGAGCAGAAGATAAAAAGATGCCAGTCACCTTGTCGTGTTTTTGCATACGATGATACAGCCGCTTTTGAAACCCTATTTCAAGGCCAATCAGCCACAACCTGTGGTAGATTATTACCAGAGTGTAAAAGCTGGTGATGATGAAAAAGCGAAGGCGTGGTTCCAGAAACAAGTGTATTTGGCAACAGGTTTCTTTTGTAGCCGCTTGTGGAGCAGAGGGTATCGATGCCACCCCTATGGAAGGAAATTGATACGGCTTACTACACTGAAAAATTGCAAGTAAAAGGCTGTAAAGCGGTACTTGCTGTAGCAGTAGGCTATCACAGTGAAGCCGATGGCAACCACCCAAGTAAGACTCCTAAGAAGAGATTTCCACTGGAAGAAGTAGTGGAAATTCGTTAATTAGGGTTGTAATAGATAGATAATAACTAAACTCCACGTATGCAAACTGCTTATGTAGCTCGCATCACGGGGAGTTTTTATAATTATTAATTGTTAATTGCTAATTGTTTTGTACCTTTTGTAACTCAAAAATATTTCATCATCTCAAATGAAAAAGAAGCTATCAAATTATTTGAAGAACGCAAGGTGCGAACCATTTGGGACGACACTCATGAGAAAATGGTATTTTCTATTGTAGATGTAGTGGCTATACTTGCAGATAGTAAAGATTTTTCTTACTGCTCGAAAGTATTGGAACAAAACTAAAAGAACGACTCAAAAAAGAGGGAAATGAAACGGTGTCAAATTGTCACCAGTTGAAATTAGAAGCTGTTGATGGTAAAATGCGACTTACCGATGTCGCTGATACTGAACAACTTTTCCGCTTGATACAGTCTATACCTTCTCCTAAAGCAGAGCCTTTTAAACAATGGATGGCAGAAGTTGCTAGCACTCGTATTGACCAACTGCAAGACCCCGAACGCTCTATAGAACAAGCTGCAGCCGATTATCGCGCTTGGGATATTCAGAAGCGTGGATAAACCAACGTATCAAATCTATTGAAGTACGAAAAGAACTTACCGATGAGTGGAAACGTACGGAGTAAAGAAGGTGTAGAGTACGCCACACTCACTGATATTATCACCCAACAATGGAGTGGCTTTTACTACCAAAAGAATACAAGCAGTATAAAGGACTCAAAAAGAGAACTTACGCGATAATATGACTAACTTGGAAATGGCTTTTTAACATATTAGCCGAAGCCTCAGCTACCGAACTTTCCAAACAACGTGACCTACAAGGAGTAGAAGAACAGAAAAAGGTAGCTAAAGAAGGTGGTAGTGTAGCCAAAGTAGCGCGCAAGCAATTGAAACTCAATTGGGGCGCAGTGTCATATCGCCTACAAAAAGCAAAAAGACTACCTTAAAATTGAGGAGTCGTAGCACGACACACAATAAAGTAAAAATCCCCTATATGGTATGTGTGCACGCAGGGATTTTATTATTACTGATAAAAATTCACTCGGACTTACCCTAAATGCTGCTGACTAAAGCGAGAGAAATAGGCAGAAGACGAAAAGCCAAAAGGTCGGTGAGGGAGGTGATAGAGTGTGTTTTTGTTGCAATAGTTTGCGTATATGTATGGTAGTAAAACGGTTAATCCAAAAGAGGGCGTTGCGCCCACTCACTTGCTTGCATACTCTGATAGATGCTTAGGCGAGACAAAAAGCTTATCGGCATAATAGCCCACTTCACGATGTTGCACATATTCTTCTTGTTCTAACAATGCCATAAAACGCACTATAAGATCGTTATCCTGAAAGGATATCTTCTGCTTCCCAAACAGCGAGGTGTGAATATCAAAATAATCTAAAAATAAGCATTTGCACCGCACTGTGTAGCACTTCCTCTTGAAAATCGTGAGTGGTATCTGTCAGTCGGTCTTTTTATTTGCAGAAAATCGTATTGCAATTGGGTAAATTGCTTTTTCGGTGAGAGGCATAATAGGGTTAGCAAACAGCGCCAACGCTCCTCGTATACCGTAATTGCTACACGGACTACAATATTCGGCATATTCAGGGTGAGGTAGATACAAGTAGCTTTGCAAGTAGGGTGAGGGCACAACAGTCTCCTATAAACTGCTGATAAAGGGATAATCATCGTTTGCCCAGCTTCAAGCACAAAAATTTTCTCCGTTATACTGAAAAACATAACTACCTGCCTCGCACAGCACGTGGGCTATACGATGCCGCAACTCCTCACTACCCTAAGCGCTGAAGATTGTCTTCAATAATGATATTTTTATTATCCATACTCATATGCGACAAAGATAAGAAAAAAATGTAAAACTACAAACTTTTTGTGTAACATTCCTTTGTAAAAACAGCTGTACCTTTGCATCAGAATCTTAAAAACACAAACATTATGACAAAAAGTACTCGTTATAGGTGCCACAGGTTCTTTGGCTACCGAAGTAATCAAAACCCTTGAAAAAGAACCCTAACGTTAGCCTATTTTCGATAAGACTGCTGAGCTACCCACTCAAAACTTCTGGAGTGGTGTGCGCGAATTGGCTTACAAATTTGCTGAAGTGATCAATGCCAACGGAGATGATTGCAAAGTTATCGATTTGCCTAAGGCAGGCATCTCTGGCAATACCCACTTTTATGTTTCAAGACCCTCAATAACCAAGAAGTTTTTGAACATATCTACAAATGGTTAGAAAGTAAGAAATTAGCAAATTAAAATCGTATGAAAAATTATTACCTTTGCAATGCTACTCTTAACAGTAGCGATGAGGTGCTCAAGTAAAAACAACAAGATACAATAGTAAAACAACAAAATACAATGAAGAAAAGAAGCTAAAAACAAACTGCTGGACGAGACCACCTCGGTGATTTTGCACCTAAATTCGCTGAACTCAATGATGATGTTCTTTTTGGGCAAGTGTGGAGTCGTGAAGGGATACTTTCTCCACGTGATCGCAGTGTGATAACCATCGCTACCTAATAGGGAGTAGGGGCACCTGAATTTACTATCAAGTCGCACCTTACCGAGGGCAAGAAAAACGGCATCAGCAAAGATGAAATAGCCGAGATGATTACTCATATTGCCTTTTATGCGGGCTGGCCTAAGGCGTGGAGTGCTTTCCTTGCTGCCAAAGAAGTCTACGCTAATGAAATCGCTGCCGACCCAAGCCATGGCAGTGCAGGATATATCTTTGAACTTGAGAGGCTAATTCCCCGAAAACAGCAAGCACTTTTCTGGTAAAAAGCTATTTGAATGTATTAGTTTGCCCCGATAAGAAAAACAACATATTGGTTGCCAATGTTACTTTTGAACCATCTTGCCGCAACGATTGGCACGTGCATAGTGCCGAACAAATACTCTTGGCTACCGAGGGTACAGGTTGGTATCAAGAGTACGGCAAGCCTGCCCAACTACTGCAAAAAGGCGATGTAGTAGTAGTTCCTGCAGGGGTAAAACACTGGCACGGGGCTACCGCTCAAAGTTGGTTTGCCCATTTGGCTATAATGGATGTGCAAAAAGCTAAAACCGAATGGAAAGAACCTGTAACTGAAAAGAATATACTCAATTAACAAAAATAAGAATTGCAATGAAAAACATCCAATTAAACAACGGGGTACAAATGCCCCTCTTGGGTTACGGTGTATACCAAGTAGACCTAAAGAATGTGAGCGTTGCGTAAGCGATGCTATTTCGGTGAGGCTACCGAATGATTGATACTGCCCAAATCTATCGCAATGAAGAGGGCGTAGGCAATGCTATTAAGAAAAGTGGTATCGACCGCAAAGAGTTCTTTATCGTTACCAAAGTGTGGGTAAGCAATGCAGGTTACGAAAAAGGCAAAAGCCTCTATCGAAACCTCTTTGCATAAACTCCAAACCAATTATATCGATTTGCTGCTCATTCACCAGCCTTTTTGGCGACTATTATGGCACTTATCGCGCTATGGAAGAAGCCTACAAAAGAGGGTAAAGTGCGTGCTATTGGCGTCAGCAACTTTTATGCCGATAGATACCTCGATTTGGCTTACCACTGCGAGATAAAACCTGCGGTAAACCAGATGGAAACACATGTATTCTACCAACAGCAAGACCTCCAAGAGCTAATGAAAAATACGACACCAAGCTAATGTCGTAGGGGACCTTTTTGCCGAAGGTAAAAACGATTTCTTTGCCAATCCTACTCTCAATGCTATTGGAGAAAAGTATCACAAAAAGTGCTGCCCAAGTAGCTTTGCGTTATCTCTTACAACGTGATATTATCTGCATTCCTAAGTCGGTGCACAAAGAGCGTATGCAGCAGAACTTTAATGTATTTGACTTCCAACTCTCAGCGGAAGATATGAACCAAATAGCCGCTCTCGACACTAAACAAACGCTCTTCGATTCTCACCAAGCCCCTGCCTTTGTAGAGATGATATTACAATATGGTAATTAGGTCATGCACTGAGTCGTAGTACGACAAACAATAAAAATCCCCGTGGTTACAGCCTGTGCGGCCTCGCACCACGGGATTTTTAATTAACTTAACAAATCTGCTAATTGGCAAATTATTCTAGAATTATTCCAAATAAATTATTATCTTTGCCCCCTGTTTAGAAAATTGGATATAGACTATATGATGTATTTCTCTTTTAAAAGTTTCTGGTTTTTGTGTGTTTTACCTCTGTGAGGGGTGCTCTATGCTCAGCAAGTAGCCACCGTAAGGGCAGTATCACTGCAGGCAAAGAGCCTGTAGTGGGGGGCAGTAGTGCAGCTTAGGAACTTAAAGAAAGCATACAGTGGTCGATGCTCAAGGAGTTTTTCCCCTATCAGTACCCATATGAAGCACCTTATACATTCTCTATAGAGTCCATGGGCTATAAGGCACAAGAGCAAACCCTTACTGTGGCACAGCCTGTGGTGGTGCTCAATGTGGCTATGGAGGAAGAAATCACCGCTCTTACGGGTATTACGGTGGAGGCCATCACCCCCGATCAAGCAGCTGGAGAAGAGTGCCTATAATGTAGCCGCCATAGATGCCTCCAAGCTCACACACACCTCAATAGCAATGCCGCTGATATGCTCGCTAGGGCCTCAGGGGTAAAGGTACGAGAAACGGGTGGCGTGGAGCTGAGAGCCAAATCAACCTCAATGGTTTTACAGGGCAGCATGTACGTACTTTTGTGGATGGGGTGCCTATCAGTAGGGCTTCTTCTTTTTCAAATAGGCAATATCCCCACTGAACTAATTGACCGTATCGAAATCTATAAGGGAGTGGTGCCTGTTACCTTTGGCTCTGATGCCCTCGGAGGGGCGGTGAATATCGTTACCAAGCGCAGCAATGCTCAGTATGCCAACCTCAGTTATACCTTTGGTTCTTTTAACACCCATAAGAGTACGCTCAATGTAGGGGTGCCACTGACGGATAATATAGAGATAGAACTCAATGCCTATCAGAACTATTCCGATAATAGCTATAAGGTGCTTACCCACTACTTAGACCTGACTAAAGGGATTTACTCCAAGGACAGACAGTGGTTCAAGCGCTTCCATGACCGCTATCACAATGAGGTAATCATCGGAAAGGTGAATATATTCAAGGAGCCTTGGGCGGATAAGCTCTCTTTCTCCCTGAATTATAACCAAGAGTATAAGCAGATACAGAATGCTAACCTTATGCAGATTGTCTTTGGGGTAAGTACCAAACCTCTTATACCTATAGTACAGGGATAGAATACGAAAAGAAAAACCTATTGAAGGGATTAAGCTTTTCCGTTGTAGGCCGTTATGACCTAACCACTACCAATGTTGTAGATGAAGAAAATCGTATATATAGCTGGGACGGCTCTTACAGAATCAAGCCAACTAAGGGGGAGGCTATGTATCAGAATACGCTCTTTTGAAGGCAAGACAGCCTACGTGGCAGCACACTTGGATTATTGGCTAAGCGAAAAGCACTTCTTGCAGCTTGCATACCTTTAGCCACTATTATAGATTGACCAAGAGCCAGCTTTTACGCCATTCTCTTCCGATGCTGATTTTATGGATCGTATCAACCAAAAAGAATATCACAGGCCTCTCGTACAAATATGTGCCAAATGACCAGTGGACAGTCTTAGCCTTTGGCAAATATTATACAGCTAAGGTAACAGGCCCTGCGGTGGTGAGTGGGCATGGCTATTTGTCCGTTTATGAAGATCATACTGAGCGTACCAATGCCTTGGGAGTGGGGATAGGTTCTTCCTATGAGTTCTCTATGGGAACTACTGGCCAAGCTCTCCTACGAAAAGAGTTATCGCTTGCCCAACGACCGAGAGCTTTTTCGGAGATGGAGACTTGGAGATAGGAGCCAACCAGTTGCGCCCAGAGCATAGTGAGAACCTCAATGTGAATCTCTCTTGGCAGCCCGAAACCAATGGTCATGCCCTCTTAGCAGAAGGAGGCTTTGCTCACGCTATATTCAGGACTATATCATTCGCAATGTAGCCAGCACAGGGGCAGCCACCAGCAAGAACCATGGCAAGGTACTCACGTTGGGCGGTGATTTCACCCTACGCTATTTCTATCAGAAAACCTTTTCTGTAGGAGGGAATCTCTCCTATATGGATATGCGCAACCGCGAGCGTAAGAATACCAACGGAGCGGACTCAGTAACCTATGGAGATCGGGTGCCCAACATGCCTTACCTCTTTGGTAGTGCCGATGCTACCTATACCTTCGATAGCTTACTCACTCAGGACGATGGGCTTACCTTGGGTTACAACTTGGCTTATACTCATGAGTTTTTCCTCTCTTGGCAGAGTGAGGGGGCAAAAATCACGGTACCCACGCAGCTCTCCCATGATCTAAGCCTTACCTATACAGCCCCAAGGAATAAGTACACCCTCTCGGTAGAGGTCAAGAACTTTACCAATGCGCTGCTATATGATAATTATAGTTTGCAGAAAGCAGGTCGTGCCTTTTATGTCAAAGCCTCATATAGATTTTAGTAAGGACGAGTGCAATTGCCCCTACTAACCACTCAAAACTGAAAATTCAAAACTATTTATATTATGTATATTAATTTTTCAAACTATTAAAAAAAGGGTTGTTCCTCACAGTAGTAGGAGCAGCGACTTTGGTATCATGCTCCAAGAGTGATGATAACAACAATAATGGAGGGGGTAATAATACCAATCCTCAAGCAGAAGCCAATCGCTTCTTTATTGATGCAGGAGGAGCAGAAAACAAAGCTCGTTATGTACTCCTTGCAGATGATGTGACTAAAGGAGAAGTACCTTTGGAGTCTAACAAATTACAGTTAAAACCAGCTAATGGATATTTTTGGATGTTCAACAAGAATATCGCAGCAGGACTCTCTTATGAGTTCAGAGGAGCAGGTATAGGTGTTTCCTATACGCGTAATGCAAAGGGAGAAGTAAGCCCTATCAATAATTTTTGAGATAAATGAGCGTGCTACTACCTTCGGCTTCTTTTAATAATTACTATGTAACAGCTGTAAGTGGGCAGGCTTTCGAAGGGAAAAACGATGGGTCTACTTTTTATCTTCCGTAATACTTCTGACTTTGCGGAGGCTTCTCGCAAAACCATTCATACCAATAAGTTCTTAGGGGACAATATGAATGATACTGAGATCGTATCTTTCGCGGGTATTTTGGACAATGGTAATGAGGAATTCCTCACAGGTATGCTTGTTTCTGAATACAAGGATGTACAACCAGGACAGGGCTCCAGTACAGGCCATATGGAAAATACCGATGTGGTATATGTAGGAGTACTTGATAAGGATTTGAACCCTAAGCGCTACTACAAGAGTGATAAACTCAGCTACTCAGCGGGTCGTTTCAAGAGCCAATACCTTTTGGAAATGGGCAAGGTAGCCAATGGAGATGTGTATGTGTTCTCTGGAGCCATTGCTAAGAATCCAGCACCTGCCAAAGCACCAGCTAAAGCAGATAAGGCTACCACTAAGCCCGCAGGAGCTTTTGCGTATCAAGGCAGGAGCTACAACCTTTGATGATAGCTATTTCTTTGATATCTCTGCTGTATCTAACAACGGCCTTTTCCGCCGTGTATGGCATATAACTGATAACAAATTTCTTGTAGAGTTCTTCAATGATGCTACTAAGGCCAATCTCCGCTCTTTGGACGTATATCACTATGCCATTGTAGATGTAGAAGCTAAGACACTCAACTGGGTAGCTGGTCTTCCTGAACCTACCAAATGTACCAATATTGTAACCAACCCTATTACCCCCAGCGATTTATGGCGGTAAGGTATATCTCCCAGTGAACGAACAAGGTACCGATCCTGCTATCTATATCATAGACCCTGCAACCAATGCCGCTACTAAGGGCTTAGTAGTGAAAGGAGCTACTGTAATCAATGCTATAGGACGTTTTGAATAATATGAAACATATCATCTGTCTATTTTTTATATCTGTGTACAGCACTTGGGCACAGACAGCTATTTGTATAGAGGGAGCGTTTTACGCTCCCTTCTACCATTATGAGTGGGGAGTGCACTATTGACCTCTACCTGCCTCCTTCCTATAATGATAGCTCCCTTATCCCGACGGATTACCCTGTGGTGTATTTGCTTTGATGCCCAAGCTAACTTCAATTATTTCACTACTCTTATGGAGAAGCTCACCCCAAGGGGTGCCCAATATCCCAGAAATGATTGTTGTAGGGATAGAAAGTAAGAATCGAGATGGGGATTTTGCTGGAGAAAATGACCGTTTTTGGCAGTTTGTTAGCGAAGAGGTAAAACCCTTGGTCGAGCGCAAGTACCGCTGTAAGGACTTTCGAATAGCGGTAGGGCATTCCCTCAGTGGTCTCTCGGTGGTGAGTGCTCTTGTCAAGCATACAGACTTGTTCAATGCCTATATTGCACACGATCCCAGCCTATGGTGGGGGGAGGGCTATGGGATTAACCTCTTTGAACAAAATAAAGGAAAAGGATTTCAAAAACCGATTGCTCTATATCACCCATACAGGCTATAAGATACGCCATAACGGCCGTAGTGGGCATGTAGCAACCTTTGACAAGCTAAAGGAGATGTTACAAGCCAATGCTTTCAAAAATCTACAATGGAAAATCTCTGAGTACTCCAAGGAGAATCATGGTACTATACAGCTCATCGGTAATATAGATATGTTCCGTACCCTCTTTGCCGAGATGTTCATAGACCGCAATGATATAGAGGAAAACCCACAAGTAATAACCCAGCGATATAAGGCACTCTCTGAAAGATTACACTATACTTTTTACCCTTCCGAAGGTTATCTGAAGAATACCATAAAGTGGTTACAGCGCAATGGGAAACAGGCTCAAGCTCAAGAAGTAGAGACATTGTTAAGACCGAAGGAAGAGAAGATAAGCAAATAAAAAGGTTTATCTTCACCCAAATTTGCCAGTTGGCAAATTATGATTATCTTTGCACAAAAATATATCATCCCATGCATACCGATAATTTTGATATTCTTGCCCAACTGATTGATAGGCGCCTTGCCCAAGTAAAGGATGAGGCAGCAAGAGCTTTGCTTTTCTTTCCTATACAAATCTTACAACGCAAGAAGGATATAGCAGGGTTGCCCCAGAATGCTCATGTCATTAAGCTATATCAGGTGAAGGATAGCCAAGACCTTCTAAAGAAAAGAGCTGAAATCACACGGTTATGCGAGCTTTTTGAGGCGCGTGCTATGCTGAACCTTAATCCTAAGAGCTACAAAGAGGTAGCCTTTGGGATGCTAAAGAAACTTTCAGAACTCCTCTCTCAGGAGGCTTATCCTGCTGTAGACAAACTATTAAGCTCATGTATCAACAGCGCAGGAGTAGGAAGTAAAGAACTCAAAAAGTATTGGATTATAGATGTAGATGAGGTAAGCGAACCAGCACCTGTGATAGCTACTATCCAAGAACAATTGACAAGTATGAACCCTATAGGTGAGGAAAAAGCTTGTGAGCATAGTGCCTTCTAAAAGCAGGGTTCACCTCATTACCCACCCTTTTTGATACAAACGGAGTGTGTTTTGCGGACACTATAGAAATAAAGAAAGATTGCTTAACAAATTTGCTTATTTGCTAAATCATGAGAAAAGTATTCATTATTCTAAGCACCTTGAGTATCCTTGTAGGATGTTCTCGAGATCAAAAAGAAGAACCCTCTGTCAAAGAAAAAGAGGGGTGGAATTTAGTTTGGGAAGACGATTTCAACCGTGATGATATCTTCTCCACCGGTATATGGTCGAAAAATATGGGGTTGCCCTACTTCGACTGCCGATTGGTGCAAGACGATGAATCATGACCCCAGTTTGTTTGAGATAAAGGACGGTAACCTTATCCTCTTGGGCAAACCCAGAACAGACCCAGCCAAGCACAAAACACCCTACATCACCGGAGGAGTAACTACCCAAGGAAAGAAATATTTTTGAAAAAGGGACGTTTAGAAATCCGTTGCAAGCTCGAAGCTCATCAAGGTGCTTGGCCTGCTCTCTGGATGGTACCCGATGCACTTGGCCTACAGGGGGTGAGATAGACATCGTGGAGCGACTCAACTACGAGCCTTTTTGTACACCATTCGCTGCACTCCACTTATACACAAGCAGGTAAAAAAGACAAATCTAAGCGTACTCCCCCAAGCACCGCTACTGCTCCTATCAACCCCGATGATTACAATATCTATGCGGTAGAGCTCGATACCGATGAGGTACGTTTTCTATGTAAATGGTAAGCAGACATTTTCAGCTATGCTCGCGTGCCAGAGAAAGAGAGTGAAGGGACAGTTTCCCTTTTTGCTCGCCCCTATATGTTGCGCATTGATATGCAATTAGGGTGGGCAGTTGGGTAGGTGAAGTAAAACCCTTTTACCGAAACCCGTGAGAATGTACGTAGACTGGGTGCGGTTTTTATCAGAAAAAAAGAAAATAAGTAAAAGTATCTTAAAAAATTGTATCTTTGCATTTTAATAATTAAAAAGAATATTATGAAAAATTATTTATTATCTTATGCGTTTTTGAGCGCCACTATAGGATGCTCTCGAAAAAGAAGACCCTTCAACAAAAAGCAAATGACGACTATTTAAAAAAAGGAGGGTGGAATATGGTTTGGCACGATGAGTTTGACCGCGATGATATCTTCTCTACCGGTATATGGTCTAAAAATATGGACTTGCAATACTTCCGATTGGTGCAATACAATGAGTAAAGACCCTAGTTTGTACGAAATTAAAAATGGTAATCTTATCCTTTTAGGTAAACCTAGTCCAGACTCTACTAAAGAAAACCCCCAATATATCACAGGAGGAGTTTTACTGATGGCAAAAAAAGTATTTTTCAAAAAGGACGTTTAGAAATCCGTTGCAAGCTCGAAGGTCATCAAGGTGCTTGGCCTGCTCTATGGATGATTCCCGATGATTCTATTCCTTGGCCTACAGGTGGTGAAATAGACATAGTAGAACGACTCAACTACGATCCTTTTTGTATACCATACTGCACCTCGCCTTACACCCAAGCAGGTAAAACAGACCCTTCTAAAAAGATAACCCACCGAGCCATACTAAAGCAGCCATCAATCCCGATGACTACAATGTTTATGCTGTAGAACTCGATACCGATGAGGTGCGTTTTCTATGTAAATGACAAACAAACTTTTCAGTTATGCCCGCGTACCTGGAAAAAGAAGATCAAGGGCAATTCCCTTTTAATCGCCCCTATATGTTGCTCATCGATATGCAATTAGGTGGTAGATGGGTAGGCGAAGTAAAACCTTTTACCAAACCCATAAGAATGTATGTAGACTGGGTGCGTTTTTATCAAAAGAAATAACAACTATTCTCCTATGAATCCACCGATTACAGATATGGCTGCTTTGGGGCGGCAGCTCCGTTGTCCCGAAGGGCCTTTAGCTCGAGAGGTGGCAGACTATGCCTTTGTTTCCAACGAACATATGATTCGCCAGACAATCGATAGGCTACGCCTTACATCAGGGGAGCGAATCTTGGAAGTAGGCTTTAGCAATGGCAACCATCTTTCATATCTTTTTGCCCAAGGAAAACCACAGTATACAGGAGTAGAACTCTCAAATGAGCTTATCTCTTTGGCAGAGGAACGACATACATCACTTATAGAGCAAGAAAAGGTTGCTTTTTGAAGGCAGAAGGGGCGTATACAAAGTTCCCCTCTGAGACTTTTGAGGTTTTTCTCGGTCAATACCTATTATTTTATCCAAGACCTCAAAGGGTATTTAGTGCAACTTTATCCTTTACTCACTCAGGGAGGGAGGTTTGCTTTGGGGTATATTGATAAGATTTTTGGGAGCGCATGCCCCTTTACCAAGGAAGTATTTACCTTCCATACCAATGAAGCACTTGGTCAGATGATTCTTGGGCCAGGCTTTTCCTCTCTTGAGATAGCCTCCTTTACAGAAAGATTGTTGGTAAAGGTGGGCGAAAGGTACTTTCGGCCTTTCCATATTGCTACAGCTATAAAGTAAAAAGGCTGCCCTTTTTGGGGCAGCCTCTTTTATTCATGAGCAAAAATTATTTTTCTTCTTTCTCTCTCTTGAGCATCCACTACAGCAAAGGTAGTGAGATTCACCATTTCATCTACACTGGCATTCATCAGGGTGATGTGTATAGGTTTGGAGAGACCTAAGATGATAGGCCCTATAGAGCTAATCCTTCAGATTCCTTCATGATCTTATAGGTGATATTGGCCGATTCAAGTTAGGGGAATATAAGCACATTGGCTGGCTTTCCATTGAGTTTGGAGAAAGGGAAAGCGGCTGCCATTTTTTCTGGATTCAAGGCTACATCCACCTGTACTTCTCCATCTACGATAAGGTCTGGGTAGTTCTTGTGTAGGTAGGCCACTGTCTTGGAGAGTTTTTGGGTACTTTTCGAAGGCAGAGCCAAAGTTAGAATAGAGAGTAGCGCAATGGCAGTGCTCCAATCCGAACATTTTTGCTTTTTCGGCCACTGCCAAGAGATGGATATCAAGTCCTCGGATGATGGATTAGGGTTCATCGTAGTATCGGAGAGGAACAAAGGACCTCGCTTAGTGATAAGGATACTGGTGGCAGCGATACGGCTGAATCCTTCTTCTTTTTCTACCAAGTCCAAAATAGGACGGATTACCTGAGGGGTAAGAACGAGAGTATCCTGTGATCGTAGCATCGGCCTGACCTGTGTTGACAAGCATGGCGCCAAAAGTAGTTGCGCTCGCGCATAAGGCGGCAGGCATTGATCTGGGTAATTCCTTGCGTTGGCGTTTTTCCAATAGATATCGGCGAACGAATGACGACGTTCGGTTTCCTCATCACTCTTAGGGTCAATGATTTTGCAAGTCGGCCTCGAAACCAAGTTCTTCCATATAGCCAGGATAACATCCTTACGACCGAGGAGTACAGGAATAGCGATACCCTCTTGGTATACACGTTGGGCAGCCTTGAGCACTTCGAGTATATCTGCTTCAGGGAATACCACACGTTTTGGATTCTGGCGGGCACGCTCCTGAAGGACACGGATTTCGCGATTGCTACCACCGAGCCTGTCCATAAGCTGTTCTCGGTAAGCATCCCAGTCAGTAATAGGCTTTGAGCCACTCCCGTTTCTATAGCTGCTTTGGCGATAGCATGGGTGGTACTTCATAGATAAGGCGAGGGTCGAAAGGCTTTAGGGATGATATATTCTTTTCCGAAAGTGAGGTTTACCCCATATACCAAATTGACCTGATCAGGTACTGTTTTCTTAGCCAGATCCGCCAAGGCATGTACTGCGGCGATCTTCATTTCCTCATTGATCTTGGTAGCACGTACGTCCAAGGCACCGCGGAAGATGAAGGGGAACCCAAGGACATTGTTCACCTGGTTAGGAGTATCCGAACGACCAGTAGCCATGATGATATCCTTGCGAGTCTGGATAGCCAAGTCATAGGCAATCTCAGGAGTAGGGTTGGCCATAGCAAAAACGATAGGATCTTTGGCCATGCTAAGGAGCATTTCGGGGCTTACCACATTTCCCTTAGAAAGTCCGATAAAGACATCCGAATCCTTCATGGCTTCTTCTAAGGTGTGAAGGTCACGATCAGTGGCGAACTCTGCCTTGAGGGCATCCAAGGAAGGATTGTCCTTGCGGATAACCCCTTGCTGTCGCACATCACAATATTCTTAGGGTCAGCTCCTAAAAGCGATATAAAAGGCAGGGTACAAGAAATGGCCGCTGCTCCAGCACCATTGACCACGATTTTTACTTTGTGGATATCCTACCAACAATTTCCAAAAGCATTCTTAAGCGCTGCAGCGGAGATAATAGCCGTTCCGTGCTGGTCGTCATGCATCACCGGAATATCAATTCTTCCTTGAGGCGGCGCTCGATTTCAGAGGCCTCAGGAGACTTGATATCCTCAAGGTTGATCCCTCCGAAGGTAGGGGCAATGGCTTTTACTGTATTGACAAAAGCATCTACATCGGTAGTATCCACTTCGATATCGAAGACATCGATATCTGCAAAAATCTTAAAGAGCAAGCCCTTGCCCTCCATTACAGGTTTGGCAGCATCAGCCCCTATGTTTCCTAAACCTAATACGGCAGTACCATTGGAGATCACCGCTACAAGGTTTCCTTTGTTGGTATATCGGTAGGCGTCATTCTTGTTTGCTTCGATAGCCAAAGCAAGGTTCAGCCACCCCAGGGGAGTAGGCTGAGGAGAGGTCATACTGAGAGGCGTGTTTCTTGGTAGGCACTACGGCTATCTTCCCAGGTTGCGGGAATTCATGATAGTCTAAGGCATCTTTCTTGTTATCTTTCATTTGAAATATTTTTATCAAAGTTGCTTTTTCAAAAGTGCAAAAGTACAGAAATAAATGAGTAATGGTCAATGATTAATGATTAATTTTTGCAAATAGGAGATGCAAATAGGAGATATTGTATTTTTAATCTTTTGTTAGTATCTGATATACAATCGCTTATGATTGTTTTTTTCTTTTAGTACTCTCAATAAGATAGTTAGAAAGAGGCTAAAGAGAATGAAAAGTGAAGAAGAGAGAGAATAGGCTGCTCAAATCATCTTTGAGCAGCCTATTAATTTCCCACAGGCTATGAGAATAGTCCTTTTATTTTTATCCAGAAAGCCTTTTTTTCTTTTTCCTAAGAGGGCTTCTATTTTCGGCTTTGGTATCTATACGGATGTTCATATAGTGTCCGTCTAATTTTTGGATTTTTTTCCTTAGGGAAACGCTCTAAGAAGGTTTTGTAATCAAGGTCTCCAAGAGGTAAAAAAATTATCCTTTTCGGAGAGGTTTTCGTCATAATTAACAAAACAGATACGCCATTCTTTGATATCTTTTTGGGTAATATTGAATTTGGTAATATCTATAAAAGGAGGGTACTCATAGGGAAGTATGCTCTGTACAGTTTTGGTAAGGGTATACACCCCATAACCTCACCTTTATCATTTCTGTAGAAGGTAGGGCGTGCAATGTATATATCCTCATGTTGGAGCTGTGCCGCTATAAAATCATCAAAAGCCTTTACCTTATCCTCGGCGGAAAGGAACTTGTCGATCGTTGGTTCAGATAAGCAGATAGGACGTTTTACCCCAAAGATAAAGTGTCCTTCACGACTTTTTGTCAAAGCATTTTACTCCAAATTCGATATCACGGCGATAGTCATAGGGTGATATTATTCCCCTCATATTCTACTCCTTCTTCGTCCATAACAGTGACACCCAAATGGCTAGCCAACCTTTTCGATGAAAGAGAGTGCCCCATGCCAGTCAGCCGAAGTACTGGGGGTGAAGACACGCACATCATAGGAGTGATTCTCGTCGGAGTAGCTACACTCAAAGCCACGCCCACTGATGCCTTCCTGCCCCAGTAGCATGTAGCCAAATTCGTTCAAGGGCATTTGCATGACCTCATCAAGTTCCTCATCGTTCTCTCTGAGGGCGAATTGTCTAAAATTACCTCCTACCAGGTCTAAGAGTTCCTCAGTGCTCATTACTTTAGGGAGCTTCAGTGTTTTTTAATGTAAAAAGTACGACTCATAGAATTTTTGAGTTTTAAGTTTTTAATTTTTGAGTTAGTTATTAATCGTTTAACTACAACCATTTTTCTTTTTGAAATAGAGGAGCATAGCGATGGTAATTACTATCATCACACCCCAGCAGGCAGGGGTAAGCCCACCGGTAGTGTAGCTCAGGCATATGTTCGAAGTTCATTCCGTACACCCCTACAATAAAGGTTAGCGGGATGAAGATGGTCGAGATCAGGGTCAGAAGGCGCATGATGTTGTTCATCTTGTTGCTCATAGCTCCCATATAGGGTATCAGTAAGTCCCCAAAGGATATCCCTATAGGAGGCGAGGGTCTCGTGCTATCTGGATGATATGGTCATTGAGATCTCTGAAATAGGGGACTTGCATCCCTCTTGGATAAGCATATGGTTGTTTCGCTCTATACGGCTGATAACCTCGCGTGCAGGAATAATGGACTTCTGCAGGAAGGAGGCCTTCTTCTTGAGAATCTGTATCTCGGAGATCATCTCCTCTCGAGGGTGCGCAATAATCTCGTCCTCTATCGTCTCAATGGAATCGCTAACCTTATCGACAATGATCAGATAGTTATCCACAATACTATCCAAAAAGCCCAAAGAGGAGGTAGTCTGCCGTGGATCTCTTCAGTAGACTATCGGACTCTTGTAGGAGCTTGCGTATAGGGTCAAAGACATCTCCTCCTTCTGATTCCTGAAAAGAAATAAGATAGTTGGCTCCTAAGAGCAATGCCAAGTGTTCTGAAGTAAGTCGCTCGTCTTGGTAGTAGATCATCTTGATAATCACCAAGAGGTGTTCTTCGAGAAGCTCTACCTTGGGGGCGGTGCTGAGTATCCCAGTACGTCCTCCAGTAATAGGTTGTTCAGATGGGTATAGGCTCCTATTTTCCGTATTTCCTCTATATTAGTTCAGCCCGTTGATATTGATCCAAGTGATACATCCCTCTTTGATAAAGGACAGCGCCTCTTGGGCGGAGCCTACTTTTTGGGTAAAGAAAAGAGCTATCAGAGTAGGAGACGACATCTATATCGATGAGTTTCTCCTTTTCTCCGAAATATACCAAGCTCCCTGGCGGTAGCCCCTATCTTCTTTGCTCTATTGGCTTTTCTTTTTACTCATTATCAGAGGTCAGTGAACGGTGAACAGAAAACAGTGAACACAGGTCAGTTGTCATTAACCATTAATCATTGTTCATTGCTTCTTCAATAGCGTTGTCAAAGAGGTTTGTTAGTGAGATACCTGCAGCTTTTAGCTTGTTGGGGAGTATGCTATTCTTAGTCAGCCCAGGGTAGTGTTCATCTCCAATAGGTGAGGGACACCACCGACAAGGATATATTCGCTACGGCTGAATCCTTCATTTTGTAATAGGTTATAGACTCTTAGGGCAACCTCTTCTACTTTCTTTTTTCCTCTTCACTTAGGCGAGCAGGAGTGATTTCTTTACTTTTACCTTGGTATTTCGCTTCATAGTCGAAGAAATCATTTTCGGATACAATCTCAGTGATGGGGAGTACACGTTTTTGCCATGGTAAGTAATTACTCCTACAGAAACTTCCGTTCCCTTTGAGAAACTCCTCGATGATCACCTCGGTATCCACCTCGAAAGCCTTTTCAATGGCTTGATCTATATCCTTCTCGTCGTAAGCCTTGAAGACTCCTATGCTGCTGCCAGATCGGTTGGCCTTTGACAAAGCAGGGCAAGCCTACTGTTTTGATAATCTCGATGAGTGGAGAAAGGTTCTCCTTGGTTCAGGTAATAAGCCTTTGCCCGAGGGATACCATAAGGCTTGAGCACCGAGAGCATATCTCGCTTGTTGAAAGTCAGTGCTGGAAGCATACATGCTACAGCCAGTGATAGGCACACCCACCAGAGCAAAATAGGCTTGTAAGTAGCCGTCCTCCCAGGGGTTCCATGGATGGCATTGAAAGCACAATCGAAGGTGATTTTCTTCCCTCCAAGGTCAGAGAGAAATCATTCTTATCTACCGGGATTTCTTGACCAAGGGTGTCGGTATATACCCATTTTTCTTTGGTAATTAGGATACGATAAGCTGTGTATTTGCTCTTGTCCAAGTACTCAGCTACAGTGGCAGCACTTTGGAGAGAACGGCAGCTTCTTGGGAGAAACCTCCCATAAGTATGGCGATATTTTTCATGGTATGCTTAGAAATTTGTCTTTTAATCAATCTAAATAGTGGGGCAAATGTACGAAAAATCTTTTAAAGAAAAAACAAATTAGGACGCCTATTTGTCCCTATTTATCCTGCTTATGAGGGCGGTTAAAAAAGAAATTGATATAGTGAATAATGAGGATTCCTCCGCGGAAAGCCATCCAGACAAAGAAGGTCAGCCAGATTCCACTCAGCCCCCATTCCAGCAGCGATTGGGTGACATAGAAGGTAGGGAAGAAGCCTAAAAAGGTAGCGATGATAAAGGCATTTCTTAGGATGGCGGTAAAAGCCCATCCCCTTATAGATACCATCGAAAAGGAAGGTGATGGCATTGAGAGGCTGCATAGAGTACCACAATCCAGAAGGTTTCGAAGAAGAGCAACTGCACATCCTTATTCTTGGTCATAAAGACTCCTATTTGATGGTAGAATAGGAAGTATACCAAAAGAATAACCATCCCAATGGTTAGCACTATATAGAACAAGTCCTTTACCAAGTTGCGTATGGTCTGGTACTGCTGGGTACTATAGAGCCTCCCAGAGAGAAGCCCTCCAGCATTGCAATAACCGTCAAAGAGAAAGACTGAAAACAGCCAAACTTGATTTAAGATGGTATGGGTGGCAACAATGGTACTGTCCTCACCCCGCCTAACTTTGTGGCACTGAGGAAAGAGAAGTAAAGTACCCCTTGTAGTAAGGATGAGCGTATGATTAGGTCAAAGCTCATGCGCAGGCTCTGGAAGAACTTAGGGTGTAGCGACTTGGTGAGAATAAAGCGGTAAGGGGTTCTCTCATAGAGGAAGTATAAGGATACAGCAAACATGACCCCTTGTGCTAATAGGCTCGCCCAAGCCAATCCCTTGATATCCCAATGGAGGACAAAAACGAAAATATAGTTGAATACCAAGTTGATAACCCCACCCAAGATGCTGATATACATAGACCAAGAGGTGTTCTGCATCCCTCGGAAGATACTGTGTATAGTCAGGGTTAGCAGGGTAAAGGGAAATCCCCACACACGGATGCGAAAGTAATCCAAGCAATAATCCAAGAGAATGCCATCCGCATCGTAGAAATTGGTTAGGATTATCTCTCTGGTGAAAAATGCCAAGATAGAGCACAACAGTGAAAGCCCCAAGGAGAGAGTAAGGATCTGTGCTACTAAGCTCTTGAGCTGGTTGAGCTTGTCCTGCCCATAAGCATAGGCTACTTGTGAGGTGATGGCACGACTGCTTTTGAATGAATATCCATACCAAGGAGGTCAGAAAAAGAAGAAACGATGCCCACTGCCCCGAGGACTTCCTTTGTATTCAGGGCGATATGTCCAGCCATAACGGTGTCGGTAAGTGATATAAGTGGCTCTATCACTCCAGAAACAAGGGCAGGCAGTGCTAAGCGGTTGATTTCTGTAATAGATATTCGTTTCAAAAAATATGGATTTGGCTAATAACTACAAATAGCACCGCAAAAAGTACGTCATTTTTAGGACATACCCAAAGAAGTATAAGGTTTTATTTTATATAGTGAGCAGTGAACGGTGAGCAGAGTTATGTCCTGATAAATGATAAAAGTGATTACATTGATATCAAAACGGAAGGGTAGAGTCTACACAAGTGAAGTATATGAGGTAATTTACTCTTTTATTGGATAGTTTGGTAAAAATCGTAATTTTGTAGCCCTTTGAAAATGATAAAAACACATGCAAACCAATATATCTATTACAGGAATGGGGAGTATCTCTCCATTAGGAGCATACAGAGCAGATATCTGGAGGAATTATCTCAGTGATAAACCATTACTTGTGGGACAACAAGTGAGCGAGGCAGCTTCCTGTAGGGAAATTGCAGGAGGAAAGCGTATGCTGGTCAGAGAGATACGGCAGGAAAATGCCCGATATAGAAGTGTAGATCCTACGGTACTCTATGCGCTATATGCCTCATGGCAGGCCTTGCAGGAGGCGGGCTGGGAGCAGGGTAAGGACTTCAGGGGTCAATATAGGTTCTTCCGAGGAGCTACGACTCTCTTTGAACAATATCACCAAGACTATCTTGCACAGGGCAAATGTGCACCTTTGGCCTCGTAGACTACTTCTTTGAGTAATATTGCCTCTTGGGTGATGCAGGATGCCAAAGGACAAGGGTGGCCATCTCTCACTCTATCACTTGTTCTACAGCACTACATGCCTTGCTCAATGCGGTAGCATGGCTTCATGCTGATATGGCAGAAGGTTTTCTTGTAGGGGAGTGAGGCTCCTTTGACTCCTTTTACCCTTGCCCAGATGAAGGCTCTTAAGATATATGGTTCTTTTGGTGATACTTATCCTTGCTTGCCTTTGCTTTTGGAAAAGCACAAGAACACTATGGTACTAGGGAGGAAGTGCTGTATTTGCTATAGAGAAAGGAGATAAACCCAACGCCTTGGCGACAATCATAGGAATAGGCTATGCTACTGAGGTCATCACTCATCCGGTAGCCATTTCTCCCGAGGCAGAAGCCCCTACAAAGGAGCATGCGGCAGGCGCACAAGGGTTGAATCCTGCTGAGGTAGATGTGGTGATACCCCCATTGTAGCAGGAACGATCAGGGGATGAGGCAGAATATCATGCACTAAGGGAAGTATTTGGAGAGATCTTCCTTTGCTCACTTCCAACAAGTGGAAGATAGGACATACCTTTGCCTCCAGTGGTGCTTTAGCTTTGGAAATGGCGGTGCTTATGCTCCAGTATCAGCAGTTTTTAGCAGTGCCCTACTTGCCCCAAACCTCTCCAAGACCTCTGAAGAAAATACTTGTCAATGCTACTGGTTTTGGAGGAAATGCCGTAAGTGTACTCCTTAGCTTCCCACAAGGAACGAAAAATTAAAGGGGAATCATTGACCATTCCTATTAATTTTGTACTTTTTGCACCAACGAAAAGATTCAAAGATGTTACAATACAGAGAAGTAGTGAATTATTCCACGAAGCACAACAAGTGCTTCCAGGAGGGGTGAACTCTCCCGTACGCGCTTTCAATGCCGTAGGAGGCAACCCTATTTTTGTAGAATATGCCAAGGGGGCTTACCTATACGATGCCGATGGGAATAAGCTCATCGACTATACCTAGCCTCCTGGGGGCCTCTGCTCTTTGGTCATGCCTATGCCCGTTATTGAAGCGGTAACTGAGCGAGCTAAGCGCGGTACGTCCTTTGGGATGCCTACTGAGGTAGAGACAGAAATTGCTCAAAAAGCCCTTTCTATGGTGCCCAATGTAGATAAAATACGCTTTGTCAATAGTGGTACAGAAGCTTGTATGAGTGCTATTCGTTTGGCTCGTGGCTATACCCAGCGGGAAAAGATCATCAAGTTTGCAGGGATGCTACCATGGTCATTCGGATTCTTTCCTTATTGCTGCAGGTAGTGGGGCTACCACTTTTGGAGTTCCTAATAGCCCAGGGGTCACCCAAGGAACGGCCAAGGATACACTATTGGCTACCTCTACAGTGATATTGATTCTGTAAAACAACTCTTTTGCAGCACATCCCAAACAGATAGCTGCTCTTATCCTTAGAACCTATGGCAGAAATATGGGCATGTATTGCCTAAAGAAGGGTTCTTGGAGCGCTACGAGCACTATGTGACCAGAGGGTACTCTCCTTATCTTCGATGAGGTGATGACAGGTTTCCGCTTGGCCAAGGAGGGCTCAAGAGGCGCCTACATATCAACGCAGATATTGTTACCTTTGGGAGAAGTAATAGGTGGTGGATTGCCTGTGGCTGCTTTTGCAGCACGCAATGAGATTATGGATCACTTGGCACCTTTGGGGCCGTCTATCAGGCAGGTACTCTTAGTGAAAACCCCTTTGGCCATGAGTGCAGGCTTGGCGGTGCTTACCGAGATAGAGAAGCGCTCTGAGGGTATTTGAGAGCTTAGGCAAGAAGACAGCCTATCTGCATGAAGGCTTGGATAGGGGTACTCAGCAGGCGGGAATCCCCCATCAGATCAATCGTTTTGGCTCCATGTGTTCGGTATTCTTTACCCGAAGAACCTGTAACCGATTTTGCTTCAGCACAGCGCAGATCACCAGCGATTTAAAAGATATTTCCATGCCATGCTTTCTCATGAGTATCTATCTCCCTCAAGTGGTTGAAAGTTATTTCCTCAATGATGCACTTTCCTATGCCGACTTGGATACTACAATCAAAGCATTAGAAGAAGCGGTTGAAGAGGAGAAATCTGAGGGCTGTAGAGGTTAGTTACCATCAGGAAAGCTATCAATTGATAGCGATGAATGAAATAGAGTAATATATGTTAAAAAGAAGACTTTTTGAAGATTCGAAAGTCTTCTTTGAATTACTAACCCATGATTATTGAGTACTGACTATCAATTATTGCTTAGAATAATTATAAAAAGCCTTATTTTTCTTAAAAGGAAGACTCGTCAGTCTCGTAAAAACTCGTAAATTTGGCCTAAAAATAAAAAAACTCAAATTTATGCGAATCAAAATAAGCATTTGCTTACTGTTTTCCCTTCTGGGGATGATTCACACTTTTGCACAAGAGAGTCCATCAGTGGGACCGTTAAGAACTCACAGGGCTTACCACAGCAAGAGTCGTGGTTTTCCTCTCAGGGAGATTCCTCATACTACCCAGACCGATGCTAAGGGAGGGTATACGATTTTAATAAAAAGTACTGACATTTTGGTATTTTCCTCTTTGGGGATGCATACTGTAGAGCGCACTGTAGGGGAATCCACCACAGTGGATGTGGTTATGGAATCAACTACAACAAGGCTCAACCTACTTCCTCTACACAGGGAATCTGTGGCCCCGTACCAATGTGCGTGGTCCTTCTTCTATCTATGGAGAGAACAAGCCTCTTTGGGTAGTGGATGGGATCATTCTGGACGATGGAGTAGAGCTTGGTCCTGATGCTCTTTCCTCTTCTGATGCCAAAACGCTTAGTGCCTCAGCCTTGGGAGGACTATCTTCTGATGATATTGATACTTTCCGTGTGCTCGAGGATGCTTCTGCTACTTCCATCCATGGGCCTCGCTCGCCATGGCGGTGAGTGGTAGTCAATACCCGCAAAGGGTCTAAGGGCACCAATAGTATTTCCTATACCAATGAATCTACCTTTTAGGCTCATTCCTTCCTATAACAACTTCAATATCATGAACTCCCAAGACCAAATGGATGTCTTCATGGAGATGATGAAGCGAGGGAATGCTACCTATGTAGAGATGGGGAACCGTCGTCACTATGGGGAGATAGGCCGTATGTATAGTTTGCTCAATACTGCAACTCCTTCCGGTTATGATCTTGCCAATACAAATGAAGCTAAAGCTTTTCTTAAGAGCTGCTGAGATGCATAATACTGACTGGTTTTCCCGACTTTTCCAAACAAACATTCTACAAAAGCCATTCCGTAAGTATCTCCACTGGTACCGACAAAGCTTCTTACTATGCTTCTGTGAGAATTATCAATGACCCAGGATGGATGCGCTTCACCAATAATAATAGGTATACAGCCAACATTAACGCGAACTATAAGCTTAGTAAGAGCGTTTCCTTCAACTTAATTGCCAATGGTTCTTATCGTGAGAATAAGACTCCTGGTTCTAGTAGATGGCGTATCTGGAAAGGTGTCCTCAGCTTTCTCGCTGAATCCTTATTCGTATGCACTGAACGCTTCTCGTACTATGGATCCAGATGCTTCTTACCGTTATCGCTATGCGCTTTGAATATCTTCGAGAATGGAGAATAACTATACCAATCTCATATAGGCGATATCAAGATACAGGGACAACTCTCTTGGAAAATCTCTCCTAAGGTAACTGCGGTAGGACTGGCTGCGATTCGCTACCAAAATATTTCTCAAGAGTTGAACCAAACCGAAAGATCGAACTTGGTGAGAGCTTATAGAGCGATGGATAATGTTACCATGATTAATAATATGACTCACCTCTATGAGACCCTTATGATGATTTCGACGTAAAGCGTACTGTACTTCCTGAAGGGGGAATTCGTGAAAAGAGCGAAAGTATCCTCAATGGTAAGGATTTCCAAGTAATTACCATAGATTATAGAGATGCTTTCTCAGGAGGTATTCACAAGATACAAGTTTTGGGAGGTGCTGAGACTAGTGATATCTATCGTAATAAAGACTGGAATCAAAACTTAGGGTTGCTTTACGAATTGGGTGATATGTCCCTACTTCTCCTATGAGGGCCTGTCAAGCAGATGCAGGAGAATAAAACCAACTACTACACCCTTACCCGTACCACTACACACCAAGTAGCTTTCTTCTCCAACGCAATGTACTCCTACAAGGATAAATATATTTTCAATGGGACTCTCTCAGTACCGATGCCTCCAACAAGTTTGCGGCTTCTCGCTATATCCGCTGGATGCCTACATGGAACCTTGCTCTCACTTGGAATATTTCTCAGGAAAAAAATTCTTCCCTAAGCTCAAACCTATTTCAGCTCTTTCTTTCAAAGGATCTTTTGGGATGACCCCTGAGAGTCCTTCAGTGAGCAACTCCTTGGCCAAGATTATGAGGGGCGTCCATGGCGTAGTGCAGATCGCTTCCAAGAAACCGCTTTGCGTATCAGCGAAGCTGCCAATCATGATCTTACCTATGAGAAAAGAGAGACTCAATCTAGGGGTACAGATGGGGCTTTTCAGAACCGAATCAACCTTGCTTTTGACTGGTATACTCGTAATAACTATGACCTTATCGGGCGTGTGCCTTCACAAGGGCTTAATGGAACGGTAATTCGTTCAGGCAACGTAGCTGCGATGCGCTCCTCAGGAGTGGATTTGAGTCTCAGACTAAGAACCTTACCATAGGAGACTTCTCCTGGGTAACTACGCTTCGTCTATGCCCGAAATGACAATAAAATCACCAAACTCTATGTAGAGGCAACGATAGAGGATATGAGTGAAGGAACAGGTTTCTCTAAGCAAAGGTTACCCTGTAGGTTCTGTTTTTCTCTATTCCTTTCCGTGGGCTTAATAAAGATGGACTTCCTACCTTTGCTGACTCCAATGGAAATACTACTATAGATGGGTTGCGCCTTGACCAACGAGACAACTTGGAGTTCTTGAAGTATTCAGGAACTACCCGCCCTACCGATGTAGGAAGTTTGGGGAACCTATTCAAGTATAAGGGAATATCTCTTAATGTACTCCTTACTTACTCTTTTTGGAAATGTATTCGCTTACCAGCTTCTTTCAAAGCATAAGTATATCAATGACTCCAATACTTCTCCTAGTGACATGGTTGCTATGCCAAAGAGTTCAAAAATCGCTGGATGCAACCAGGAGATGAGAACAGAACCGATATTCCTGCTATTGCTTCTGCTTATCAGCTCTATGCAATTCCTACTTTGGAGTACGCGTATACGGCTTATAACTATTCCGATGCACGTATAGCCAAAGGGAGATTTCATTCGCTTGAAAGAGATTTCTCTCTCCTATGACTTTGATAAAGAAACGCTTCGTGATAGAAAATCAAGCGTCTAAGTTTCAAGCTACAAGGAACAAACCTTTTTCTTACTCTATGCTGATAAGAAGCTTAACAGAGCTGATCCGGAGTTTTTCGGCAGTAGCTCTTTCATCCCTACGCCTAAGCAGCTTACCTTCAGTATACGTGTGGGACTATAACCTAAAAATATTCACATGAAAAGAAATAAGATTCCTTTTATACTAATGCTACTGCTCAGTGTGGTGGCCTGCGACAAATATTTGGATAAAGAGCCCCGATAGTAGGGTGACAGTCGATAGTGCGGATAAAGTGCAAAAAGCTCTTGGTCAGTGCCTATCCTACCTCGACCCCAGCGGTAGTTACCGAATTTTCCTCGGATAATATAGACGATATAGAGTTGCAACCAATGCCAAGACACTTTCTTTTATCGAAGAGCTTGTCTATTGGCATAAGGATATGCATGAATATAACTATATAGATGGCTTGCGTACTCTATGGGAAGACCATTATCGCGCTATCTATCATGCCAATACCGCCTTGGAGGCTATTACAAAGCTGGGTGATTCTCCTCAGCTGAGAGCAGCTAAGGGAGAAGCCTTAGTGGCACGAGCTTATGCTCATTTTGTCTTGGTAAACCTTTTTGGTAAGCCCTATAATGCCCAGACAAGTACAACAGACCTTGGAGTACCTTATATAGATTTTTCCAATCAATAACTTCAGAGCTGAACGTCCTCGTAATACCGTAGCAGAGGTATATCAGTATATAGAAAAAGACCTAACAGAAGGACTTCCTTTGCTTGATGATACTTACTATAAAAGTACCTAAGATGCATTTTTAATAAAAAGCAGCCTATGCTTTTGCCGCTCGTTTCTATCTGTATTATACTAAATGGGCTGAGGCAGAGCAGATGGCAACCGAGTATTAGGAGATACTCCTACCAACTTGCGTAACTGGATTGCCTTTCAAGCTTTGGGGAACAATGACCCTCATGCCAAGGAATACACCCGTGAAGGGTGAGGCAAACCTTATGCTCGCCTCTGTGTCTTCCCTATGCTCGCCGCTTTATCGATGGACAGACAGTAGGTCGCTTTGCACACTCCAGAGGTACTGCTGTAAGAGAGACCTTCCGCGATGCAGAATAACCTTTGGACTAATAACTACAAGGATAAACAATATGGGTCCTTCCGTGTAGATGCCAGCAAGTATATTTATACCAAATATCCTACCTATACAGGTAATAATACCCAAATTGTCCTTTTTACCACGGATGAGACTCTTCTGATACGTGCGGAAGCTCGCATTCTTCAGAAAAAAACTATACAGGAGCGGTTGCGGACTTGAACCTTTTTGCTAAGGCCTACTTTATGGATGAACCTCAGTTCACCATGAGGTCAGATTGTTTCTGGATACCAAAATATCCCCTATTCAAGCTATGATCCTACCTCTAAACTGAGTCATGCTACCCAGAAGAAGCGACTTTCTCCAGAATTCACTATAGATAATGATCAGGAAAATCTTTTGCACTTCCTTTTACAATGTCGTAGACTACTTACCCCTAGGAGAAGGCTTGCGCTGGTATGATATTCGCCGCTATGGCATAGAAATCCACCGCCACCAGATGGATATAGACGGGAATGCTCACATAGTGGAGGTACTTACTAAGGAAGATAACCGACGTACCCTGCCTATCCCTGTGGATGTAGCAGCAGCCGGAATGACACAAAACCCAAGATAAAAATGATTTCAGTATGAAGAAAATATGTATAATTCCATTTCCTTGCCCTCTTTCTTTTTCTCTTGTCAGAAAGACAATCCAGATAAAGACAATAGTGTGGTGCAACTTACCACAAAAGGAGCAAGCCAAAAACCAATCTGAATTAGATAGGTATATCAATCAAAAACTGACCATTCCTTACAACGTGAATATCAACTATAGATACCCTGAGAATGATATCAATAGAAACCAATTTACCTATATAACGCCTCCTTCTACTCAAAAGGCATTGGAGATGGTGAACCTCATAGACTATATGTACTACCAACCTTACTCCCAGGTAGTACCTAGAAGTTCATGGAGGAATATGTAACCAAACAAATTACGTTGATAGGGTCCTATGCCTATGCACGTGAAGGGGGAACCTATAATGGGTTGGCGACCGCAGGGATACGCCTAGAACTGCTGGGGGTCAACTATATAGAGACCCAATACTCATGATGATAGTAAGCGTAAGGATATGGATAACAACCTGCTAAGGCTTATCTACCATGAGACTTCTCATATATTGGAACAAAACAAGCAAATACCTCCTGAGTATGAGAAGCTCTGTGCGGCAGAGTATAAGGGGGATCTTGGACAAGATCTTTGGAATCTCACTACTCAAAAACTATCTCAAGTCAGAGCTTTATCAGTCCCTATTCTAGTGACAATGTGCATGAGGACTTTGTTGAGTTCATCGCTCACTATATCGTATTCTATCAGAAAGACCAATGTGGATGTGAAACGACAGATGCCACTGCGGACACCGATGGAGATGGCTTGGATGATGCTGCCTACACCGCTTGGAAAACTCAGATACTCAAAGAGGCTTTATATGGGAAGAAGCACTTGCTACGGCTGATGGTAAAAATAAAACCGATGCCCAGTATACAGGAAAGGAAATCCTCTTGAAAAAGTTAGAAATTGTTAAGAATTACTTCAGCCAAAGAGTTTGGTGTGGATTTAGAAAAAAACTTCGCAAAGAGTACAAGCCCACCATGTCAACCTACCTAATTTGAATTTTTCAACTTACAATTGGTAATGTATAACCATTAGAATTTTTAGAACGATATGAAGAAATATATATATATGTGTAGCTGCCTGCCTGCTAGTCTCCTGTAGTCAGGAAGAAGAAGCTGTCTATGGCAAGGGCAATAGCTATGCCAAAGCAGAACCGGAGAGACTTCCACTGAGTATGTGAACCTTTTGGAAGGAGCTCCCAATGGATGGTTGCTCTCCATGTATGTAGGTACAGGACAACAGTACGGAGGGTACAATTATATCCTAAGTTCCACAGAGGAACGTAACCACTATCGGAGGCTACCACCGAGGAAGATACTTCCCTCTATACCCTTAACTTTAGTAGAAATCTATCCTTACTTTTTGATACCTATAACAAGGTATTGCACCAATTCGTAGAACCTTCTGCACTCTTTCCGGAGGGAAAATAGGAGACAATCAGTTAGTGATACAGTCCTACGAAAATGGCGTGTTCACCCTCAAAGGGCAACGCTCTAACAATCTGATGACCCTAAGGAAGCTTGAGGGAGGCAACTGCCTATCTCAGTAAAATAAGAAAAGACAAAGCTTGTTCAAAGTTTCAGATGCTTACCCTGTAACTATAAATGGCAAAGGAAGTAGATTTCGAACTACAACCCTCAATCGCCAATTCATAGCCCGAGAAGGGACTACTGTGATCAGAAGGCCTATATCTATACTGAAAATGGGTTTAAGCTCTATGAGCCTATTACTATTGCAGGAAGACCTTCTCCCGAATTTACCCTTTCGGCTGACAATAGTGAGATTACAGCGGATGATGCTTCTATAAAGACCCGAGATGGTGTATAACAACCTACCTTTTTGATTTTTATAATGGCAATATAAAGATTAATATGTTAGATGATCTTTGTAGTAGTAATGCTGCCTTTGTTAAGATATATAATCTCTATAAGACGGTTAAGTCACGTAATATAGCACCTTATTTTTATTTAGGAAAACTTTCCCCAAGCGAAGATATTGCGATGAATTTTACTATATATTATTACGATAATAGAAACTATAAGATGCGTTATCTCTTGGATTTCTTACCAGTGGCAGAAAGTCTGATCAGGTAAATATAGTTCCTGTGGAGCAAGAGCTTTTTATTGGAATTACTACGGCAACTATCCTTTGGTAGAGGTCTTGACACAGAATGCTCCTTACCAGATGACCGATGTCAATGGTGATGGAACTCTTTATAAGTTCACCAGTACCAAGAACAGTGAGGTAACTTTCCTTTCGCATAATAATGCTACCTTGCCTTATGATCCTTCACAGAATGAGTGGAAATCAGTAGATTTTCAGTATGCTTCGGATGCGCTTAAGGCACTCTATAATACTTACAAAACCCATACAGTAACCAAGGGAGATGCTTCTGCAACGTATCGTTTGCAGGATTCTATGTCTATTGGGTACGGCAGCTTGTGGTTTACAGTACGTGAGGGGTACAAATTCTGCTACAGTTTCTTATGCCATAGATGCCCTTGCGGTGCCTTGCGATACTAACCAAGTGAGTTTTGTAGACACAGGGAGCTACTTATACGGCAAGTAGCAACTGGACTACCTATAACTATCTTTCCCCTATAGTGAATTTCTTCTTGCAGAATGGTCCTTTCAAAGTAGAGGATGTAGGGTGGTGGTTGGACAAAGTTCACCAGTGCTAAGAATTCTGACTATTGGTTCTATACCCGATAAAAGAGATCAAGAAAAAGAAAGAGGCTGTCTCCACGGAGGGACAGCCTCTTTTGTCTATAACTTCTATATTACTTTTTGTTTTTAGCGATCAGATTCAGAGCACTACCCGGCCTTGAACCATTCTATTTGAGAAGCATTATAGAGTGTGGTTGCAGGGGATAATATCCTTACTGCCGTCCTTGTGAACGAACTCCAAGTGTAGGGGTTTGTTAGGGCGCAAAGTCAGTAAGGTCAAGGAAGTTGATGGTATCATCCTCCTGTATTTTTGTCATAATCAGCCTCGTTGGCAAAGGTCAGGGCAAGCATACCTTGTTTTTTGAGGTTGGTCTCATGGATACGCGCAAAGGATTTTACCAAAACAGCTTTTACCCCGAGGTGGCGTGGCTCCATAGCCGCATGTTCACGAGAGGAACCTTCCCCATAGTTTTGGTCACCCACACACAATTGAGGGCACCCCAGCCGCTTTGTAGGCACGTTGTACCTTAGGGCACTTCGTCATACGCGCCGGTAAGCTGATTTTTGACACTGTTGGTTTTGCCATTGAAAGCATTGACAGCCCCGATGAGCATATTATTGGAGATATTGTCCAAATGTCCACGGAAGCGCAACCAAGGTCCCGCCATGGAGATATGGTCAGTGGTACATTTGCCTTGTGCTTTGATGAGCAGCTTAGCCCCCATGATATTCTCTCCATCCCAAGGGCGAAGGCTCTAAGAGTTGTGAGGCGGTTGGAGGTAGGCGATACCACTACCTCTATATGGCTACCATCTTTGGCAGGTGCCTGATAGCCAGGGTCATCTACCGCAAAACCTTTGGTGGGGAGTTCTTCTCCGTAAGGAGGCTTGAACTTCACTTCCTCTCCCTTATCATTGGTAAGGGTATCGGTGATAGGGTTAAAATCCAATCGTCCGGCAATAGCCAAGGCAGCAACCATCTCAGGAGAGGTCACAAAAGCATGGGTATTGGGATTTCCATCGGCACGTTTGGAGAGTTGCGGTTGAAGGAGTGGATAATAGTATTTTTCTCCTGTTTTCAGCCCCTTCTCGATCCCATTGGCCAATACAAGGGCCGCAAGCATTGGTGAAAACTTTGGTATTGAGTTGCTCAAACACTTTCATGATGCCATCACGGACAATAGTATAGCGAATCTGTTCTGAACCAGGATTGATCCCAAAAGCAGCCTTAGGAGTTACTCCCATATCTACCGCTTGTTTCACTACGGAAACAGCACAGCTTAGAGTCTTCGTAAGAGGTTCGTACAAGAACCAATGAGTCCCATTCCACTTTCAGAGGCCCAATCATTGGCGCAGGGCTACTTCCTTCATCTGAGCTTACAGGGTACCTCGGTCAGGGGTAAAGGTCCATTGATGAAAGGCTCTAACTCAGAGGTTGATTTCGATAAGTTGGTCAAAAATATTTCTCAGGGTCAGCATATACTTCAGGATCAGCGGTGAGTGGGCGGCTACTTTGTCGGCAGCTGCTACCACATCCTCACGTCCAGTGTATGGTAGCAGCGCATGGACTCATCATAGCAAAGGTAGAGGTTGTTGCTCCAATCTCGGCACCCATATTACAGATTGTACCTTTACCTGTACCAAGAGAGGTTGAGCCCCTTCTTGAAGTATTCTACAATAGCACCTGTACCACCCTTTGGTAAGGATATCGGCTACTCTGAGGGATTACGTCCATAGGGGCAGTCCATCCGTTGAGCTTACCCGTGAGCTTGACCCCGATGAGCTTAGGGATTTTGGTTCCCAAGCCATACCCGCCATCACATCCACAGCATCGGCACCTCCTACTCCCTATGGCGAGGCATTCCAGGACCTCCTGCCATTGACTGTATAGAGTCTGTTCCTATCATCATACCCCCTGGGAAAGCATAGTTCTCCAAGACAATCTGGTGGATAATTCCTGCTCCAGGTTTCCAGAAACCAATCCCATATTTGTTGGATACAGAGGAAAGGAAGTCAAAAACCTCTTTAGATTGTTCGTTAGCCACCTTAAGATCGGTTTCAGCGCCTTCTTTGAAAAGCTGAATAAAGGTGGTCGCAGTGTACGGTGGTAGGTACAGCCACTTTGGATTTGCCAGCATGCATGAACTGTGGGAGTGCCATTTGAGCAGTAGCGTCCTGACAAACGATACGGTCAGGGCAAAAATCCACATAGTCTTTACCACGAACGAAAGCCGTGGCGGGAGCGCATCAGAGGGTGTGCATAGAGTATTTTTCAGTGAGGTAAGAGGTCTTCCTAAGAGCTTTCGGGCAGATCAACCCTCTGAGGGCATACGATCATATACCTTTTTATCATTTCTATATCAAAAAGCCATACGTTGTTAGTTTTTAGTTTTGAATTTTGAGTTGTTGTAGGGGCGAATGCTGCTTATTCAACGGCATTTTCCGTTTACTTAAGGGCGAATTTTGAGCTCATTTAAGGTGGTGCCTCACATATTTCCGTTTGTTTGCGGACTTTGCCCCTACAGTTAGTTTCTGTAAATTATTTTTAATTATAATTAATCATTGAACATTAATAATTGAATTAAGTGTTTTACTGGGTCGCATCACCTGATAGGTCTTCTCTTCTTGAGGGTGATAGTAGCCATGTATGTCTACTTTTTCTCCTTGTACTTGCATCAGCTCTTCTACGATTTGAGCTTCATTTTGACGAAGCGCTTTAGCAATAGGAGTAAACTCTTGAGAGAGAGGCGTCTTGTCCTTGTGCAGCCAGCGCTTCAGCCCAGTATAGTGCCAAGAAGAAGTGACTACCACAGTTGTCGAGTTCTCCTGCTTTTGACTTAGGCGACTTGTCTTCTTCGAGTACCCTACCTATGGCCTCATCCAGCGTTTGGGCTAAGACTAAGGCTTTGTTGTTGTGATAGGTAGCTGCAAAGTGCTCTAAGGACGCTCCTAAGGCGAGGAATTCTCCTAAGGAATCCCACCTGAGGTGGTTTTCCTCTAACAATTGTTCCGCCAATTTCGGTGCGGAACCACCAGCTCCTGTCTCGAAGAGACCTCCTCCATTCATCAGGGTACAATAGAAGTACTTTGGCACTGGTACCGAGCTCTAAGATAGGGAAAAAGGTCTGTGAGGTAGTCGCGGAGGACATTCCCTGTAACAGAAATTGTGTCTTCTCCTCTTTTTGGCTCGTTCCAAAAGAAAACAAAGTAGCTTCTTCAGGAGAGAGAATACGTATGTCTAAATCCTTAGTATCGTAAGCAGCCAAATATTTTTCCACTTTTTTAATCAGTTCCACGGTCATGAGGACGATGAATATCAAGCCAAAAACAGCAGGACTTTTGGGAGGCTTTGGTACGGCTTATAGCAAGTTTTACCCAATCCTGTACAGGCGCATCCTTCACTTGGCACATACGCTCAGATATCTCCTGCTTCTACCGAATGAGAAAGGTATACTTCCCCAGAGGCATCGACTACCCTTATTTGTCCATCCTCAGGCACCTCGAAAGTCTTGTCATGAGAGCCATATTCTTCTGCCTTTTTGTGCCATCAGTCCTACATTGGAGACAGAACCCATGGTAGAAGGATCAAAGGCGCCATGTTCTCGGCAGAAGTCAATGACTACTTGATAGATGCCCGCGTAACTACTATCGGGTAGTACCGCCAGCGTATCCTGAGTATCTCCTTGGGCATTCCACATTTTCCCTGAATTGCGTATCATCGCAGGCATAGAGGCATCGACAATCACATCGTTAGGATAGTGAAGGTTCGTAATTCCCTTGTCGGAGTTTACCATAGCCACAGCAGGAGCCTTCTGGAAGGCTAAGGAAATGTCCTTACCAATAGCTTCCTGTTTTTCTGAAGGGAGTTCTGTAATCTTACTTAGCACCTCCGAGAAGCCATTGCGAGGATTTATCCCAAGATTTTTGAAGTCTTCTGCATACTTATTGGAAAAGCTCTTCGAAGAATGTCTCTACCGCATAGCCAAAGAGAATAGGGTCAGAAACCTTCATCATAGTGGCTTTCAGGTGTAGGGAGAGCAATACTCCTTTCTCTTTAGCCTTGGCAAATTGCTCCTTGTAGAAAGCCAGTAGAGCCTTGCGGCTCATAAAGGTAGCATCGATAATCTCGCCTGCCTCCAAGGGAGTCCGTCCTTGGAGTGAGTGTGTTTCCCTGCAGGGTTACTAACTCTATACGTACCTTATCTGCTTTAGGAATGGTTACAGACTTTTTCATTATGGAAGAAATCGCCTACTTGCATAGTGGCTACAGCCGTCTTTGAATCACGACTCCAAGCCCCCATCTTATGAGGGTGTTTTTTAGCATAATTCTTGACAGATTTGGGAGCGCGGCGGTCGGAATTTCCTTCTCTCAGTACAGGATTTACCGCACTTCCCTTCACCTTATCATAGCGGGTTTTGATTTCCTTTTCTTTGTCATCCTTAGCCGTCTCAGGGTAATCGGGCAGGGCGTATCCCTGTCCTTGTAGTTCTGCTATGGCAGCCTTGAGGCTGGGGTACAGAAGCACTGATGTTGGGGAGCTTGATGATATTGGCATGTGGTTCCTTGGTCAAATCTCCCAGAAGAGCCAGAGCATCTTCCACACGCTGTTCAGGGCGGAGGTATTCGGGAAAGTGGCCAAAATACGACCCGCCAAGGAAATATCTTTCAGCTCGAAGTGTACTCCAGAAGACGCGCAAAAGCGCTCAATAATAGGAAGTAAGGAATGTGTTGCCAACAGAGGGGCTTCATCTGTTTTGGTATAGATAATACTTTCCATGAACTTATCGTTTTTCTAATGGTACAAAAGGTCTTTGTGTAGCTCCTACATAGACCTGGCGAGGGCGACCAATGGGTTCTCCACCTTGGCGCATTTCCTTCCATTGTGCGATCCAGCCAGAGCAAAGCGGCCGATAGCAAAGAGTACAGTGAACATTTCCAGTTGCATACCCAAAGCCTTGTAGATGATACAGAGTAGAAATCCACATTTGGGTATAGGTTGCGAGCTTTTGATACTCATCTTCCAAAGCTACTTTCTCTAAGTGTTTAGCGATGGCAAAGATAGGCTCATTGATACCTAAGGCATTGAGCACATCATCGGCAGCGGCTTTGATAATAGTGGCACGAGGGTCGAAGTTCTTGTATACACGGTGTCCGAAGCCCATAAGGCGGAAAGGATCGTCTTTGTCTTTGGCCTTGCGGATGAACTTGTCACATCGCCCCCGTCGGCATGAATCTCTTCCAACATTTCGATAACTGCCTGATTCGCCCCACCATGCAAGCGACCCCAGAGGGCAGAAACCCCAGAGGAGATACTGGCGAAAAGACCAGCTCGGAAGAACCTACCAAGCGTACAGTAGAAGTAGAACAGTTCTGTTCGTGATCCCCATGCAGGATAAGAAGCTTATTCATAGCAGCTACCACTATAGGATTGATTTGGTACTTTTCTGTAGGAATGGAGAAGAATAACTGGAACAGATTCTCTATATAGCCCAACTCATTGTTGTAATAGTTTAGAGGGAGCCCTTCACGCCTACGGTATACCCAAGTGGCAATGATAGTCACCTTGGCAATAGCCTTACATACCACTTGGTATACATCTTTTTCACACTTCACATTTACTGGAATAGGATTGAAGGCTGTAAGAGCGCTGGTAGCTGCAGAGGTACCCCCATAGGGTGTGCTGCCTTAGGAAACCATTGAGAATTTGGCGCATTTTCTTCATGAACTAAAGAGTATACTTGTGGATAGTACGCTTGAAATCATCGTACTGCTCCACAGTAGGAAGTTCTCCGAAGATAAGCAGATAAGCTACCTCCAGGAACTCCGCCTTGGCTGCGAGATCCTCGATATTGTACCCACGATAGCGTAGGATCCCTTTTTCCCCGTCGAGGAAAGTAATGGCACTCTTACAAGAACCTGTATTCTTGTAGCCAGAGTCTAAAGTAATTAGTCCAGTTAGGGCGCGTAACTTTTCAATGTTTACCGCTTTCTCCCCTTCAGTGCCTACCACAATGGGAAAGTCATATTCTTTCCCTTCGAAAATGAGTTTTGCTACATTCTCCATAATAATAAATTTTTACTTCTACAAAAGTAAGAATGAAATACTGAGATAAATTCGTATTTCTTTAACAGTATTGATTTTTTATGATAGACTTATTAAAAATATTTGTTTCCAAGTATTCTGTATTATATTTGTAATCAATAAGTTATATTTTTAGGATAAATGAGTTTAAGTTTTTTTGAGAAACTTGGAGATAAACTCAAATATGAGTATTCTTATCCAAGTTATATCAAGATACATGTGTATTATTAAGTATTTATATCCATCAGACCAATCATTTTGTATCTATTCTTCTGCAAATTCTCATCAAAAATAAACATCTGGTTGCTTTCCATTTCCGGGATTAGGTTTTAATATTTGCTGTAATTTCTTTGCTTTCTAAAAACTCTCTAAAGAGATTTGCTATCAAATCCTGCATCAGCATTGAGAAATAGACCTTTGTGTACGTGTATGACTACTCATCCAATTGAACGTAAGACATATCTAACTTTCTTTTTCTTGCTTAATAGATTTAACCATATTCGCTGAAAGCTACCATCTTTACTCCATTTGTTGAAGTAGTAATAGACATTTTGCCAAAGAGATTTCTCCTTTTTCAAAATAGACCTCAATTGGAAGTTCTCTCCATTGTACCCCTGTTCTTAACCTCTTGAGAATCAATAAAAATATTGAAGCCAAATCAAAATTACTTTTTAAATCCTCTTTTTCCTACACTTAAAAAGGGAATAATCCAATTATTTATTGTATCGTGGAATTGTCGTCGAATAAATTTTTGTCAAAAATTTTTGTACAATCAATAATTTGTAGTACTTTTGCCAACTGAATTTTTTTCATGAATTAAAATCAACCCTAATGAATATTAGCAAAGGAACAAATAGACGCGCTCAATGCCGTGATTACCTTAGAGATTGACAAATCTGATTACCAGAAAAAGTAGATGAAGCTCTGAACTCTTACCGCAAAAATGCTTCTATCCCAGGATTCCGCAAAGGGACATATCCCTATGGGAATGATTAAGAAACAATATGGGAGAGCTATTCAAGTGGATGAGGTAAATAAGCTCATTAGTGATTCTTTGAACAAGTTCGTAAGTGATGAAAAATTGGAGCTATTAGGACAGCCTATCCCTAAACAAAACGCCCCTGAGGTGGATTGGGATAGTGATCACCATACTTTCGTCTTCGAAATAGGTCTTGCACCACAATTCTCCATCGATCTTTCTACCCCTATTGATTATTATCAAATCAAAAGTAACTGACAAAGAGGTGGATACTCAGATAGAACACCTACGCACTCGCTTTGGTTCGCTCGTTCCTACCGAGAAGGTAGCTAAAAATAGCCAGATCAGTGGGGTCTTCTTCAATGAGGCTCAGAATATAGATAAGGATATAGCTTCCTTGCAGAAGCACTTACAGACAAAGCTTTTTGAAGTAATCAAAGACAAAGCTGTAGGAGATCAGCTTTCCTTCTCTACCAAGGAACTTTTCAAGGATCCACATGTACTAATGCAGGCCTTGGGAGTACCTCATGAAGTGGTTCACTCTTTGGATATTGAAGTTACTTTTCACTATAGAAAGTATTCAAGAGGTAGTTTTGGCTACTATGGACGAAGCTTTCTTTGCTCAGCTATATCCAAATGAAAATATCACTACCGAAGAGGATTTCCGTAAGAAAGTAGAAAGGTATCCGTGAGGGAGTTCACTGTCAATAGCGATACACGCCTATTGGACGATGCTACAGAGATGCTTATAGAGAAAACCTCCTTTGACCTACCTAAGGAATTCCTAATAAGATGGATTCAAGTAACTAGCGAAAATCCTATCACTGAAGAACAAGCTGCTGAGGATTATAAGAATTCAGAAAAAGGCTTGCGCTATCAGCTTATAGAAGGTAAGATAATTCAGGAAAATAACCTGCAGGTGACCTATCCTGAGATTCGTGAATTCGCAGAGAAGGCTATTCGTGCTCAGATAGCTCGTTATGGGCTTACTGATGTAGAACAAGCTCAGATAGATACTTTTAGTGAACAATACCCTTAAGAACGAACAGGAACTTAATCGTATCCACAGAGAACTTACTGGAGGTAAACTTATTCAGTTCTATAAGGAAAAAGCCAATCTTAATAAGATTGAAATAGATGTAGATGCTTTTTATAGAAAAAAATTCTACTCTCACCAACACCAACATTAATTAGAGAAAAAAATGAACTATTCAGAAGAATTTAAAAATTTGCCACCCAACATCGTGGGTTTCCAGTACTTACTATGACAAGATCATCAGTAGTATGACTCCTATATCATGGAGGAAAGAGCAACTGAATGTAACCCAGATGGATGTGTTCTCCCGCTTGATGATGGATAGAATCATCTTCTTGGGGACAGATGTCAACTCCCATGTGGCCAATATTATACAAGCGCAGTTGCTCTTTTTGGAAAGTTTGGATGCGAGCAAAGACATTCAGATATACATCAACTCTCCAGGGGGAGAGGTATATTCAGGCTTAGGAATCTATGACACTATGCAGTTCATCAAGCCAGAGGTGGCTACCATTTGTACAGGGATGGCCGCTTCTATGGCAGCAGTACTGCTCTGTGCTGGAGCCAAAGGAAGCGTTCGGCGCTTCCTCACTCCCGTGTGATGATTCACCAGCCCTTAGGAGGCGCTCAGGGACAAAGCCAGTGATATAGAAATCACCGCTCGTGAGATCCTCAAGATCAAAGAAAGAATTGGCTCAAATCATAGCTCATCATTCAGGTAAGTCCTTGACAGAGGTGATCCAGACTGGTGACCGTGACTACTGGATGATAGCCAGCGAAGCTAAAGACTTCGGTATGATTGACGAGTACTTACTCGTAACTAATAACCCTTATTAATTCGAGATATTATGGTACAACAACTGAAGTATGTTCTTTCTGTGGGAGACACTCGGGCAAGGATGTGTTCTTGGTCTCCAGCAGGGGGTGAGAGCAATGTATATATCTGTAACTATTGTATAGAGCAGGCAGGTAGTATCTGGCGTTCTGAGATTGAGAACAACAAGAAGAAAGCCATTATGGCCATGAACAAGGATCTACTGCTAAAGAAACCTACTGAAATCAAAAGCTTTTTAGATCAATATGTCATCGGTCAGGAGGCCACCAAAAAGTGCTTTTCTGTGCTGTATACAATCACTATAAGCGATTGCTACAGGAAAGAGATGAGCATGAAGTAGAGATCCAAAAGAGTAATATCGTGATGGTAGGACAGACCGGAACAGGGAAGACCCTTATGGCGCGTACTATTGCCCAAATGCTCAATGTACCCTTGGCCATCGTGGATGCTACTGTATTCACTGAGGCAGGGCTATGTAGGAGAGGACGTAGAAAGTATCCTTACCCGCTTGTTACAGGCAGCTGACTATGATGTGGATAGAGCCGAACGAGGTATTGTCTTTATCGATGAGATCGACAAAATCGCTCGTAAGGGAGACAATCCTTCCATCACTCGCGATGTCTCAGGAGAAGGGTACAGCATGCCCTACTGAAGCTCTTAGAAGGTTCTATCGTAAATGTTCCCCCTAAGGGAGGTCGTAAGCACCCTGATCAGAAATATATAGAGGTCAATACCGAGCATATCCTCTTTATCGCAGGAGGTGCTTTCGATGGTATTGAGCAGATTATCGCTAAGCGTATGAACCGCCAAGCGGTGGGCTATAATACTTCCAAGGAGACTCGTGTGGATGACAAAAACCTCTTACAGTATGTCACTCATAAGGACTTGAAGGATTTTGGATTGATTCCTGAAATCATCGGACGATTGCCTGTGCTCACCTATATGAATCCATTGGATGAATCCACTCTTAGAATGATTCTTACCGAACCTAAGAATGCGATTATAAAGCAGTATATCAAGCTTTTTGGTATGGATGATATTGCTCTTTCTTTTGAGGAAGAAGCTCTGAACTTCATCGTAGAAAAAAAGCTTTGGAGTACAAGCTCGGTGCCCGTGGATTGCGTTCTCTCTGTGAAAGTATCCTTACCGATGCGATGTTCCAACTACCAGGAACAGAGGAAAAATCATTGGTTGTTACTCGTGCTTATGCACAGGAGAAACTCACCAAATCCGGATTTACCCAACACCTGCTTACTGCATAGATCAAGTAAAACAAAAATATAGGACTTTGGTAGTATTACCGAAGTCCTATTCTCTACTAATCAATAGTATAAAAAGATGAAAAAGTTATTGTATTATTCCTACTCCTTATCGCAGGAGTCTCTTGTAAAAATGCTTCCTCTTCAGGACAGATGGTTCCCCAGAAGGAAATCACCAATGCCATATATTATGCGCAGAAACCCATTATCTCCGCCCACCGTGCAGGAAAGGGAATCAAAGGCTATCCAGAGGGATTGCTTACAGACCATTCAGCACCTTTCTAAAAAGGGATTCACAGTTTTGAGATAGATATCTTTGAAAGTACCAATGGCGACCTCTTCCTCATGCATGATGACAAGCTTGGACGTACCGCCACCGGAAGTGGTATCGTATCGCAGATGAGCACCGAAGAACTGCTCAAGGTACGACTCAAGGACGATTTTTGGCCAAGAAACCACTTTTCCTATCCCTATGCTCAAGGATGTACTGAGCTGGAGCAAGCAGCATGGTGCTTATCTGATGCTGGACTTCAAAAAGGGTATTTCTTACCAAAAGGTGGCTGAACTGGTTCGAGCCGAACAGATGGAAGCACAGGTAGTGCTTATTAGCTACAATGTAGAACAAGCCAAAAGCACTCCACAAGGTAGCTCCCGAGATGCTTATCTCGGTAACAGTACATAACCAAGCGGAATTAGACCCGTATCCCTTGAGGACTGGGATTCCCTAAGGAAAAACTCCTTGCCTTCACAGGAGTACACTTAGCAGAAGATAGTCTATATAAGACCCTCAATGAGCAACGTATTCCCGCTATCTTGGGAACTTTTGGGCAACTTGGACAAGCGAGCAGCGGCCAAAGGTGACCAGCTCTATAATCAATGGGCAGAGAAAGGCATACAAGTCTTCTCCACAGACCGTCCTTTTGCGCCTCGATTCTAAAGGGGATATAGCTATTGTTTATCAATAAGATATAATGTTTTCTCAAAAGTTTCTTTCTGAGAAAACAAAAGAATCTATTTTTTTCACTATCTTTTGCATTTTGGATATTATAATAAGTAGTAGTTCCTATTATCTATTATTCACATATTCGCTTACACAACTTTACCTATTACCTGAAAAAGATGAGTATCAAAAGAATTATTACAAGAAAAAAGACAAACATAGGAGAGGTTACCCTCAGAGGATGGGTACGTACTTTTCGCAGCAATCGCTTTATAGCCCTTAACGATGGTTCTACTTTGTCCAACCTACAAGTGGTGGTGGATTTCGAACATACTCCCGAGGAGACTCTCAAGCGTATCACCACTGGTGCAGCTATTGAGGTTAAAGGAAAGTAGTAGAAAGCCAAGGAAAAGGTCAATCAATGAAGTACAAGCCACTGAGGTGACCATCTTGGGAGACTGTAATCCTGATGAGTACCCTATCCAACCTAAAAAACACTCCTTGGAGTTCCTTCGCGAACAGGCACACCTAAGAGTGCGTACCAATGCCTTTGGAGCTATCATGCGCGTACGCTCTACCTTAGCCTATGCTATACATAAGTATTTCCAAGAAAAAGGTTTTCTTCTATGTCAATACCCTATTATCACCGGAAGCGATGCAGAAGGAGCAGGGAGATGTTCCGTGTCACTACCCTCGATGCAAAAGAATCCGCCCCTTACCGAGACAGGGAGAGGTAGATTATAAGAAAGATTTCTTCGGTCGTGAGACAAACCTAACTGTATCTGGACAGCTCGAAGGAGAGACCTTTGCAATGTCATTGGGCAAAAATATACCTTTGGTCCTACCTTCCGTGCCGAAAATTCTAATACCTCCCGACACTTAGCTGAGTTCTGGATGATAGAGCCTGAAATGGCTTTCTATGACCTGATAGACAATATGAACTTGGCTGAGGATTTCATCAAGAATGTACTCAAATATACTTTGGAGGTGCGTCATGAGGATATTGAATTTCTTAACCAGCGTTTCTTGGAAGAAGAGAAGACAAAGCCACAGCAGGAGCGTAGTGAGATGTCTCTTATCGAAAAGTTAGAGTTTGTCATCACAACGACTTCAAGCGAGTAAGCTATACCGAAGCGGTGGAAATTCTCAAGAACTGCAACCACAACAAAAGAAGAAATTCCAATATCTTATAGATGAATGGGGGGTAGATCTCCAGAGCGAACACGAGCGCTACTTAGTAGAGAAACACTTCGGGTGTCCTGTGATTCTCTATGACTATCCTGCCAAGATTAAGGCCTTCTATATGCGGCTGAACGAGGATGGCAAGACGGTTCGCGCTATGGATATTCTTTTCCCTGGTATAGGAGAGATTGTAGGGGGCTCTCAGCGTGAAGAGCGCTATGAGGTACTCAAGCAGAAAATAGCTGACTTAGGTATGGATGAGCAGACCCTCTGGTGGTACTTAGAGCTACGTAAGTTCGGTACAGCCGTACATAGTGGTTTTGGTCTGGGCTTTGAGCGCTTGGTGCTCTTCACTACAGGTATGACTAATATCCGCGATGTGATCCCTTATCCACGTACCCCACAGAGTGCAGAGTTTTAATGTTTTTAATTGGTTATAATTATTCACAAAACCATCTCCCCAAAAGGGAGGTGGTTTTTGATAGGATTAATAGAGGATGAATTAAAATTTATCACTAAAAATTTGCGAATATCAAAAATTATTTACTTTGCATTCTGAAAATAATATTTTTTTAATTATAAAATTTTTAATAAATTAGAAAAATAATTTTTCTTTAGTATGTATTTTTCCTTTTGACGGGATGTCAGAAGGAAGATAATGAAGGAAATGAGACTGTTTCCTTTGAGTGAAGCCCAAAGATTTTTCAGAGTGAAAGACATAGTGGGCATAGTCATAATCATCTTGCTTTTTGTACCAAAATGGGAAACATTCTTGCAAGAAGGGATGAGTGAAGAACATCATCCTTTAGCTTCTGTAAAGATAGAGTTTAGAAGGACAAAAGTCTGGAAGCTTCTCTGCTTTTTGAGAGACAACTGAAGGAGTCAAAGGGAAAAATTGTTTTTGTCCCAAAAAAGAAATCTGATCAAAAAGGAATTTTTCTATCAGAGAGGGAAAATAGAAACAGAACCAAAAGTTTTTCGGCCTCTTTTTAAGACGTTTTATTTAGATGAGGCTCCTGAGCTCGCTATGTATCAGAATGAGATAGAACAGCTTGAACTTAAAAGACTTGATAATAAATCTCCAAAATGTGATAAGTGTGGGCAAAGCATATATAAATTAGATTCTCCTCATAGTTTGGCAACTCGATTTGAAAAAGAAAGATCAGGACAATATGATAAGGAATTATGTGATCAATGCAATGAGAAAATTTATTATCTTGCAGAGGTCGTATTTACTGCTAAGAAAAAGAAAAGTTCCAGCGCTTGAATATCCCATTTCCATAGACATACCTTTCCCCTTAGACGAATTAAGACGTCTTATGGAAACGAAAATTATTTGAGACGTTATTAGGAACAAAAGATCATTATAATGAGGAGGGGTTGATATTGCCACGAGATATTGATTTGGAAGACGAAGAAAATAGGCATATTTATTATGAAGATATTCCTCCTTGTGTAGAAAAGAAATCGTGGAGCAATTAGAAGAATTGAATAAGAATAAAGGCTTATATATCTTCTTTTAGATGAAGCAGGAAGTAATATAGCTCCATATATTTTAAATTTTTTTCAAAAATTCTCCTCAATATCATGTTACTTTTTCAAAAGAAGAACTACCAGATATAGAAAATGGTTTATACGACAAGATTAGACAAAGGTAATTATAGAATAGTATTGAATGAAAATTTATTAAGAAAAGGATCTGAATTGTATATTGCAAAGACTATTATTCATGAAAATGTCCATGCTCTTATTTTTGCAGAACTTGATAAAGAAAAAGCTGGAGAAAGTTATGATGGTGATTTAGTATAGAAAGTATGGCGGAACTATATACAGAATATAATAAAATTATCAGGTAATGAGAAAATAAACATAACACAGCATGAGTTCATATCGCAGTTTATCATGGCTATGTCTATCTCTTTTAAAAAGAAATTTGATGGAGGTAGAAGACCTTTGGAATATTACCAATATCTCTTATGGGATGGGTTAGAGACTTCTAAAACGTATAGAGATAAAAAAGTCTTTTCGAGAAAAATATGATCCTTAAAGCAGCAAGTGATGAAAAGAATAGAGGTGGTAATAATTGTTATTAGTCTGTTGTATATTACTATAGGAAATGCTCAGACAAGTAGAGAAATAGATCCTAAAGGAACAAATATTGGGTGTGTTAGGTAAAAATTATACGATGGAGAAATATAAAAATCACAGTCGTAATAAGGCGTATCTAACATTTCAGGTGTTTGTAGATAGTATTCTTAAAAAGAATATTTATTATATATACATCAATGGAGCATTTTTTTATAAGGAATAAAGAAAGCGTCTCTTTTCCAGTGCCTCCTAAGCAAATCTGTAATGTGGGGGTCTTTGCTTTTACAGAGAAGACATTGAAAATATTTGATATCATTCCCCGTAAAAAGAGATTCTTTGGTGATTAAGGCCTATCTAAAGTCTCCACCTAAGGTAACTCCCAGACCTAAATATGGGAAAAATCGCTGTATTAGGAGGAGGTATACAATGGATACTATAAAAGTCAGGATAAGAAAAACCTATCTGACCTTTCAAGTTTTTTGAATTTGGCCGACAGATAGAAGACTTTTTCGTGAAGTATCAATGAAGAGGATACCGATCATGTAGAGGGAAAGAATGCTGCAACCTATATGATTAGAGCTAAGAGGAATTACGATGTAGAATTGTCGAATTATTTTATGGAGACGATAAGAATCCCCTACATTTTCGCTCAGGAGGGCGATTCCTTGGTGATCAAGGGATATCTGAAAGTGCCTATAAAAGTCTATTGATTGTACCTAAGTAAAATACTTGATATATAAGCTCTTTAATCTCAAAAAAAGCCGTATCTTTGCACAAAAGAAACTTAGAAATACTTAGAAAGATGTTAGTTAGCATGGATTCCTTGCCACAAACGGCACGGGTATGGATATACCCCAGTAATCGACTTCTGACGGGGGAAGAGGAGGCACAGATTACAGCAGATCTCACTGCATATCTCTCCAAATGGGCTTCTCATGGCACCTTGGTAAGGAGTGCTTTTGAGCTGCGCTACCACCAGTTTATCGTCATTGCTGCCGATGACAATCAGCATATTGGAGGATGTTCCTTGGATGAGCTGGCGCACTTTATGCAGGCTTTAGAGCAGAAGTATAACTTGCTCCTTTTGGACAAAATGAATGTGAGCTACCGCCATGAGGACAAAATCTATTATGTGCCCCTTACAGATTTCAAGAAGCTCGTACAGCACAAAAAGGTAGATGGTAACACCATTGTTTTTCAATAACTTGGTTACTAATCTCTACGAATACGAACAAGCTTTGGGAAACTCCCATGATCGATAGCTGGCACAATCGATTCCTTAAGTAAGGGAAAAGAAAAAGGGTAATAAAAACACTTTGTTTTTATTACCCCTTTTATCATGCAAAAATAAGCTTATTTTTAGCTTTTACTTTCACAACGAGTTCTATTTCGTCATTGATGAATTTGTCCTTTAAATCGCCAAAAACAGACTTAGAAGCGTAGTTTACACCATAGTCTACACGGTTGATATTGAAAGGTTGGCTTTCGAGGGTTACTTCGCTATCGGTGATAGTAAGGGTAGCAGGGAAGGAAATAGTTTTTGTTTTTCCTTTTAGGGTAAGATCCCCAGTTGCGTTAGTTCCATCAAAGCCAGTAAGCTTAAAGCTTCCTGTAGGGTAGGTTTTTACATTGAAGAAATGGTCAGCACCTTCTTCTTTTCCAGTTCCTTTTAGGTGAGCTTCGAGGTCGAGCTTTCCTTCGTCTTCCTTGATGTCAGTAACGGTAATAGAATTCATATCTATCACAAAAATTTCCGCTTACTTTACCATTGTCTACAGTAAAGGTTCCACTTTGTAGTGCGATAGTACCTGTATGGCTACCTGTGGGCTTGCTTCCTTTCCATTCGATAACAGAAGTAGGTTCAGCAGTATAAGTACCACTGGCTGTTACAGGAGCTGTCTCTACAGGGGTTTCTGTGGTTTGTTCTTGGTTGTTAGTAGTACCATTGTTCCGCAACTTGCTACAGTAAGAGCAAGGACTACTGCTGCGGATAATACCATTTTTCTTCATGAAAAAATTTTTGTTTAAATTCAAAGGCAAAAATACCCTTTATTTTTAATAAAATGTCAAAAATAATTATATATTTGTTAATTACATTCTTATATAGGCGAAAGGACTCATATACTCTACTTAGAGTGAGGCCTTTATCACAGCTGAACTTTTGCTTCTAAAAGCTATCTTCCCATATATACCAATAGGATGCTGATATCGGCAGGGGAGACCCCACTGATACGAGAAGCTTGAGAAAGAGTAGTTGGGCGTATTTTCTTGAGTTTTTCTCGCGACTCGAAGGAAAGAGGTGAGCTTGTCATAGTTGAAGCTCTCAGGGATACGGATATCCTCCAAGCGGTTGAGCTTATCGGCATTGTTCTTCTCCTTCTCTATATAACCGGCATACTTGATCTCTATCTCTGTACTCTCAAGGACTTCCTTGCTCAGCTGCTGAGCATGGGCAAATGCTTTTACTTGGGGCAATTCCATGAAGTCCTCCACAGTAATATTGGGGCGGGCGAGTACTTTGGCCATCTTATCTCCCTGTTTCATAGGGGAGGAATCATACTTCTCAAGGAGAGGTTTGCCTCTTCAGGAGTGATGCTTGTTTCCTTAAAGAACTGTACAAAAAGCAGCTGTTTTCGTCTGTTTTTCCTCTAATAGTCGCATACGTTCCTCACTGGCCAATCCTAAGGCATATCCCATAGGGGTAAGGCGCATATCGGCATTGTCCTGCCTAAGGAGGGTACGATATTCGGCTCGAGAGGTGAACATGCGATAAGGTTCTTCAGTGCCCTTGGTGATTAGGTCATCTATCAGTACCCCTATATAAGCCTCGTTGCGCTTAAGGACAAAGGGTGATTGCTCCTGTACTTTGCGAGAAGCATTGATCCCTACGATGAGTCCCTGAGCACCAGCTTCTTCATAGCCTGTGGTACCATTGATCTGTCCTGCAAAGAAAAAGATTTTCTATGATTTTTGTCTCCAAGGTAGCCTTGAGGTTGGGTGGGAGGGAAGTAGTCATATTCTATGGCATAGCCTGGGCGAAGGAACTTCACCTGCTCGAAACCTGCTACCTTGCGCAGGGCGGTATATTGCACCTCTTCTGGGAGCGAGGTCGAAAAACCATTGACATACATTTCCACTGTGTGCCACCCTTCAGGTTCTACAAAAAAATCTGGTGACGATCCTTATCGGCAAAGCGGTTGATCTTATCCTCTATGGAAGGACAATAGCGCGGCCCCACACCATGGATAATTCCGGTGAACATGGGAGAGCGGTCAAAAGCCAGTCCGTAAGATATCATGTACCTCCTCACTGGTATAGGTCATATAACAATCCAACTGATGGGTAAGAGGCTGGGTCAGTGGTAGGTAGGGAGAATTTTTTCAGGGTTTTTCATCTCCAGGCTGTGGGGTCATCTTGGAATAATCCAAGGAGCGCCCATCTACACGGGGGAGTTCCTGTTTTCATGCGTCCTGCTTCAAAACCATGAGCTACAAGGCATTCAGTAATGCCCTTGGCAGCTTTTTCTCCAGCACGTCCTCCTCCGAGTTGTTTTAGGCCAATGTGAATAATTCCATTGAGAAAAGTACCATTAGTAAGCACTACACTCTTGGCGCGTATTTCACTACCAAGAGAGTCTTCACACCTGTAGCCTTGCCACCCTCTATGAGTACCTCAGTGACCATTTCTTGGAAGAAATCAAGGTTGGGCAGCCTCTCCAGTTGTAGGCGCCAAGCCTCCGAGAATCGCATGCGATCGCTTTTGGGCACGTGGGCTCCACATGGCAGGCCCTTTGGACTTGTTGAGCATCTTGAACTGAATGGCAGTTTGGTCTGTGATAATGCCCATATAGCCCCCCAATGCATCTATCTCGCGAACAATCTGTCCCTTAGCAATTCCCCCTACAGCGGGGTTGCAGGACATTTGTGCCATGTTCTGTAGTTGCATGGTGATAAGAAGGGTCTTTGCCCCTGTATTGGCGGCAGCGGCAGCAGCTTCACAGCCTGCATGCCCCGCACCGACTACTATAACGTCGTACATCTTTTTTTAATTGTTAATTATCAATTGTTAATTGTTAATTCTGCGATACGCATGCCTATTTTTAAAACATTCGTAATGCCACAATTATTAATGGTTAGTTGTCTATTACATCAAACTGAACAGAGAAATTATACCATTCCAACTCTTATATAATTGACAACTAACAATTATCAATTAATAATTATTGTTGTTTTTTTATTGTTTTAAGAATGCTTGTAAGTAGTTTAATTACTTCCGTTGCATCTGTTCTTATGCTATCATACTCTTTTTGGAGTAATATATTCAGTTTTTTGATAGAAGTTCTAACCAATATAAGGTTTCATTTATTTCTTTTTTTGAACAATAGCGAGTTTATGAATAAAATCTGCAGTACTTTCAGAATGTTCTGATTCATATACCATAGCCCCAACGGAGGTACCACTGCGCAAGATTTGTTTAGAAAGTACATATTCTCTTTTTCTTCTGTCAAATACTTATAGAGATTGACCATTCTCACAGCAAGTGACATACTTTTCTCTTTTTAATATATTCTCTTTTCATTTTCTTAGCCATTAACAATTGATAATTAACCATTAACAATTGATTTTGCTTTCCACTTGGCAATAAATGCTGGCTTAGTACCTCCTTCTTTTTGGGCGCAGAGGAAGGTCTCTACAAGTGTTTTTCAGGATTGAGGTAGTGACCATGGCTCTTGTAGCCCCTGCATGGTATCTCCGAGGAAGGTTTCAGAAAGAAAATTGATATCATATTCCTGAATCACCCACTCACGATGATCTTTCTCACGCATCATATCCAGAGCCCATTGAGTATATTTCACATTATTGACATGGGAGTTCACATCCAAGTCGCTGATTCTCACCTTGAAGTCACATATATGAATCATTTCCTCGGGGAGTAGTACACGTTCGGTCTGCATGGCAATCCCACCATCGAGGCGAGGGTGGAACATCTCTTGACTATTGGTCATATCGATAGGGTGGCGAGAGGCGATATCCATGGTAATCCAAGTAGAAGAGCTTTCTCCTATCTTGCGATCACCTACATAGAGTTCGAACTGGCGGAAGGCATGTATCCCTGAACAGGTAGCGACCAAGTATGGATGGTTACCCGCTCGTTCCACTGAGGCCACTCATACATCTTGAGTTTTTTTGCTGGATCAGCGCCCAGAAGAAACCCTTTCGAACCAAGTCCTTATAGCCAAATCCTAAAGAGGCGGCATGCTCTGCTGCTATATCCTGCAACATACCCAATACGCCATAGAGACCTAATTGGTTATTCAAATTCACTTGTGTGCTACGTACCTTATAGGTTTCTGTAAATATAGATAACATAGTAGGTTTGAGTTTTTATTTGTTGTTACTAAAGTAAATCAGTTTTTCTTCTGTATACCGTTAGGAGCTTGGACTTGGAGATAAAGCCAATGTATTTCCCATTCTTGACTACAGGAAGGTTCCAAGCGGCGGTATTTTGGAATTTGTCCATGACTTGGTTCATTGTATCTTGTCCCATCTGGATCAGAGCCGGAGGGGTTGCATCATCTCAAGGACAGATACTTTGTCATACAGCTCCTTTTCAAAGATCAGGTGGCGAATATCATCTAAAAGGATAACTCCTTCTAAACTGCCTTTTTCCCTATCCAGAACAGGGAAAAATATTACGAGAAGACTCTCGAACGGCTTCATATACGACCCCCTTGAGCGTCATGTCCGTGTATACAGGGACAAAATTAGTCTCTATGACACTCTCCATATCCATGAGAGTCAGGATAGCCTGATCTTTGTCCTGATTGACCAATTCTCCTTTGCGTCCCAGCTCCATAGTATAGATAGAATATTTGTTAAAATACTTAGCTATAGAAAAGGAAACTACAGCGGTTACCATGGCAGGGACAAAGAGAGTAGCCGCCAGTGACCTCTGCAATAAGGAAAATAGCCGTAAGAGGAGCATGGAGCACTCCAGTCATGAGGGCTGTCATTCCAATCAAGGTAAAATTGGCCAAAGGTAGCTTGTAAGGGAGTATATCTATCTGGTTGATGATACGAGCAAAACAATTGCCCATCACTCCCCCATGAAGAGCATAGGGGAGAAGATGCCTCCCACGCCACCTGCACCAAAAAGTGACTGAGGTGGCTACGACCCTTAAATAGCACTAAGCCTCCTAAAGAAGGATAACGACCCAAGGATTTTTCCAAGTTCCATCCAAAAATATTGGAACTGATCGAAAGCTCAGGATGCCCTGCCTTCAGATGGTTAATCACCTCATGCCCTTCTCCATAGAGTGGTGGCATGACAAAGACCAAAAGCCCTAAGATAGCTCCTCCGATAACAATACGCAGATAAGCGGAAGAGAACTTAGAGAAAAAAACCGATTGACCCCCTCATATACAAAGGTAAAGTAGGCTGACATAAAGCCTCCTACGACCCCCAAGAGAAGGTAAAAAGGAATGTTGTGCATCAGGAAACTATCCCCTACATAGATCGGCAATAAGGCAGCATTGCCAAAGAAAATATAAGAGGTGAGTACTCCCGAGAGTGAGGCTACAAAGAGTGGTAACAGAGAGGAGAGGGTAAGGTCTAAACCAAAAACCTCTATAGCAAAAAGAATTCCAGCCAGAGGTACCTTAAAGATGGCAGCCAAAGCCGCAGCACAGGCACAGGCCAAGAGCAGCATCCTATCGGATTGGTTGATGTGGAACAGGCGAGCTACCTGTGAGCTAATTCCAGCACCTGTAACTACCATAGGGTCCCTCAATCCTACAGATCCCCCAAAGCCAATGGTAATAGGAGCTGTAAGTATGCTACCATAAGCCTGAAAGCGCTTCATGATACCCTTTGCTTGGCCACTGCATATAGAATAGAGGGAATCCCATGGCTGACCTCCTTGCGGATGATATACTTCTTGACCCAGTAGACCAATAAGAAACCAACCGCAGGAAAATCACATAAAAACCATAGTTGATATAGCGGATGATATTGCCTACCAAAACCTCCTCAATAAAGTGTGTGAGGGGCGCATCGCCAGTGCTGCAAAGCCCGTAGCGACTCCAACTAACCCACAAAGTAGCAGTATAAACTGCCTATGAGTGAGGTATTGTGTTTTTCCACTGTAGGAATTTTTATATACCAACGCGCAGTCGTTCTCATTATAGTTTTGAACTCTAAGTTCTGAATTTTTAAGTTATCTCACTAGTCAATTGTGAGTTATCGGTACTAACCACTAACCACTATTTGAACTCTTTTTCGTGTCGTTTGCGTTCGTTTTTCGTCCAAATATATTTTTTTCTCAAGCGCATATTCTTAGGAGTTACCTCTACATATTCGTCTTTTTGAATATATTCAAGTGCCTCTTCGAGAGAGAACTTGATAGGAGGAGCGAGTTTCACTTTCTCATCAGACCCAGCAGCACGTACATTGGTGAGTTTCTTAGTTTTAGTCACATTCACTACGATATCCCCACTGCGAGAATTTTCACCAATCACCTGACCTGTATAGATATCTTCTCCAGGGAAGATGAAGAAACGGCCTCTGTCCTGAAGCTTGTCCAAAGAGTAAGGAATAGCGGTACCCTGTTCCATAGAGATAAGTGATCCATTGATACGACCTGCTATTTCCCCTTTGAAAGGTTGAAACTCTAAGAAACGGTGGTGTATGATAGCCTCTCCTGCGGTGGCAGTAAGCAATTGGTTTCTCAATCCGATAATACCACGAGAAGGGATTAGGAACTTGATAACCATACGCTCGCCCTTAGGTTCCATACTGAGCATTTCCCCTTGCGAAGAGTAACGAAATCCACGGCTTTACCACTTACATTTTTCAGGGAGGTCTATGGTAAGTTCCTCTACAGGTTCACACTTTACGCCATCTATTTCCTTGATAATTACCTGAGGTTGTCCTATCTGTAGTTCATAGCCTTCACGACGCATGGTTTCGATAAGCACCGAGAGGTGAAGCACCCCACGACCATATACAATAAACTTGTCCGCACTGCCAGTGGCTTCCACCCGTAGAGCGAGGTTCTTCTCCAATTCGCGCTCCAAACGTTCCTTGATATGGCGGGAAGTAACGAACTTTCCATCTTTTCCAAAGAAAGGAGAGTCATTGATGGTGAAGAGCATACTCATAGTAGGCTCATCAATAGCGATGGTCGGAAGGGCTTCTGGGTTTTCGTAATCGGCAATAGTATCACCTATGTCAAAACCTTCCAAGCCAGCAATGGCACAGATGTCACCCGCTTGTACTTCTTCCACTTTCTTACGGCCTAAGCCATCGAAGGTATGTAGTTCACGTATTTTGGACTTAACAATTGTCCCATCGCGTTTTACAAGTGAGATATTCATACCTGCCTGAAGGGTGCCACGGTGTAGACGCCCAATAGCAATACGCCCAGTAAAGGTAGAATAGTCCAAAGAAGTAATAAGCATCTGTAGGCTACCTTCTTCAATCACAGGAGCAGGAATATGCTCCACAACCATATCCAAAAGAGGTTCTATAGATGTGGTGGGTTTGCGCCAGTCCTCGGACATCCAGTTCTGCTTGGCTGAACCATATACAGTAGGGAAGTCCAGCTGCCAATCCTCCGCACCCAGTTCGAACATAAGGTCAAATACCGCTTCATGCACCTCCTCTGGGGTACAGTTTTCCTTATCCACCTTGTTGATAACCACAATGGGTTTAAGCTTCATCTCAATGGCTTTCTGCAAGACAAAGCGGGTCTGAGGCATAGGCCCCTCAAAGGCATCTACCAATAGGAGTACTCCATCGGCCATATTCAGTACACGCTCTACTTCTCCTCCGAAGTCTGCGTGGCCAGGAGTGTCTATAATATTGATTTTGGTTCCCTTATAGTTCACCGAAACATTCTTAGAGAGAATTGTAATTCCGCGTTCGCGCTCCAAATCGTTGTTGTCCAAGATGAGATCGCCTGTCTCTTGGTTGTCGCGAAAGAGGGCGCAGTGGTGTAAGATTTTATCTACTAAGGTTGTTTTTCCATGGTCTACGTGGGCAATAATGGCTATGTTTCTGATAGCTGTCATATAAAAATATTTTTTTAGGGGCAAAAAGTACGAAAAAGTTTTTTTAGTTTTTAGCGATTAGTTTTTAGTTATTTAACGTGAAGGGTCAATAGAGGCTCTTAGCAACCTTATAAGCTAAAAAAACAATTTGCCAATGTATCCACAAAATCTGATACATTGGCAAATGCATTAGCCAATATCCTAATTAGCCAATTATAGGGAAGAAGGCTACTATAGCAGCAATAAGACCATAGACAAGCATAGGAATTACTGTTTTTCAGGATAGTACCCTCGGCATTATCGATGCCTAATACGGAGCAGCCTGCAATGATATTGTTGATACACACCATGTTACCCATAGCCCCCCCTACCGATTGCAGGGCTAAGATAGGGGGTACTGAAAGCCCCGTGGCAGTAGCTACAGAATATTGAACTGCCCCAAAGGTAACATTGGAAATAGTATTGGAACCAGAGAAGAAAGCTCCTAAAGCCCCTAAGAACGAAGCAAAGGATACCCAATGCTGTTGAGTAGCATCGGCCAGTCCCTTCCCTATGGTTTGGGTCATGGAATAATCATCCCCTACCATCATAAGCTTGACCATGATCATAGCTCCTACTAAGGCCAAGAAAGGTTTTTGTACCTGGAAAGCACTCTTGAGGTAGATATCCTTACACTTATTCCAAGAGAGAGCAAAGATAAAGAAGGAAATAACTACTGTAACTACAAAAGGAATAAGAGAAGGGGTATAGAGTAACTTATAGCTATCACCTACACCTGTCTTGAAAATATTTTCTACTGAAAAATGAGCCCCTTAGATACCTTGAAGATTCCCAATTCTCCCAAGGAGAACTCCAGCCATTCGGAGGAATCGTTAAGCATCGCTTTGAATGGCAATTGTTGTACACGGGTAAGTACCAAGATAATAATAAGTAATAGGGTAGGGGTAAAAGCTTTTGATAAGTGTCTTAGCTGCAATGGGCTGTTTTCTTTTTTCTGCTCTGTTTTAGCCAGTCCGATTCCCTTGCCTGCCAATAGTACGGATACAAATAGACCTATAGCTCCTCCTACCAAGGAAGGGAACTCATAGTTGAACTGGGCGATAAGTAAGTAAGGGACGGTGCAAGAGAGCACACTAAGAAGAATAAAGAGAATATTTTTGCTTGATTTCTTTCAAGAAACAATGAATCGTAGCGCAAGTATAGGAATAACAAAAGGCAGCTACAAAATGGATAAGAGCAGAATATTTCCCAATGGAAGAGACATCCTCCCCACCTATAGTACCACTGTCTAAGAGTGTCTTGAAGCCATACCAAGTAGGAGTACCTACCGCCCCAAAGGAGACCGGTACGGAGTTCATTACCAAAGCGAGCATCACCACTTGCATTGGTTTGAAGCCAATACCTACTAAGATAGGTGCTGCAATGGCTACAGGGTACCAAACCCACTGGCTCCCTCCAGCATAAAAGCAAAAAGCCCAACCTATGATCATCAGCTGTGCTACTGGGTTCTCACTGATATTGCCCAGCCAGCTTCTTAGGGTATTCATAGCTCAGAGGTTTCCATCATACGATTGAAGAAGACCGCTCCGAAAATTACAGAAATAGGGGTGAATACTGAAATAATCGCTCGAGATAATGTTGGCATTGAGCAATATAAATTCGTTTTTGAAATAGAATAATTGCAATAGGTAGACAATTCCTGCAATCAAAGGAAGTGCTACATATGAAGGAAAAAGCATTGCGCTTTACCATCAGGTAAATCAGTAGCACAATAGGGAAAATACTTAGAAAAGATCCATGAGAAAAAGTATTAGTAGGTTTTTATATCAAAAACTTTGAAAAGCCCTTTTTAACGCCGCAAATATATAACTTTTTCATACGTATAAATCGCTTTCTTTAACTTTTTGTTTAAGTATTAAAAGATAAAGAAATGAAGTGCTAAAGAGTTTATGTCGATTTTTTTGTTCCTCAGATTCCCTAATCCTTGATATTTTCTCAATATTTAACATATTTTTTTGTGACTTGTTCTCAGGGATAATCCTTACTTTTGCACCAAAATAAATATCTATTTTTATGAAGAAATGTAGTATTGGCCGTAACAGCTCTATTTTTAGGAGCTTGCGGTGGAGGTAAATCTCCAGAAATGAGAAACGCTAGAGAACGAGACAAAAAGCCTTATCACTTCAGAGCGAGATCAATGACTTGCAAATGCAACTTGTAAAAGAACAAGCTACCAACGAGAAATTAAAACAAGAGGCAGAAAGCATTAATAGTCGTGCTAATAGTAGTGCCTCTGCTTTCTCCGATGCAGAATCTGCTTCTGCTTCTGCAGCTGAGGCAAAGAAGGCACAACGTGATCTAAAAAAGCTCAGAAAGTAAACAAAGACTTGGCTAACAGTAACAAGAAAGTTCAAAAGCTCGATTAGCAAAAGCTCAACAGAAACTTGCCAAAACAGGAGTACAAGTAGAGTTTACACAACCTGCCAACTAAGAAGGTATACTATCCCTCTTCACTTTTGATAGAGAGTTCCAACCAGCGATCACTTTTTCCTCCAAGAGAGTTAATACTTCACTGAGAGCTTGGGATTGTTCCTGTAGTTCTTCGCTGGAGAGTGCCTCTTGAGTAAAATGTGCTTCAATGGTTGCCTTCTGAGCTTCTAACTGAGCAATTTCCTTCTCCAAGCGAGACAATTCACGTTGCTCATTTTGAGAAAGAGTACTATTAGCCCCGCGCCATGAGTTCTTCATGTAGGGGCTTTTTCCTCTTTGGAGTTTCCCTGACAGAAGACTGTTCATAGGTGAAATAATCGGAATAGTTGCCAGGAAAGTCCTGTACCTGTCCCTCTCCTTTGAAAACAAAGAGGTGATCTACAATCTTATCCATGAAATAACGATCATGGGAGACAATCACCAAGCAACCCTCATAATCCAAAAGGAACTCTTCCAAGACATTGAGTGTAACGATATCAAGGTCATTGGTAGGTTCATCCAGAATCAGGAAGTTCGGATTCTGAATCAGGACAGTACAGAGGTAGAGACGCTTGCGCTCACCCCCCGCTGAGTTTCTCTACATAGTCATATTGTTTCTTGCGATCAAAGAAAGCGTTCCAGTAGCTGTGCTGCCGAAAGGGTACGCCCCTATGAGCAAAGGGATATATTCGCCATATTTCTTGATCACATCTATTACCTTTTCCTGTGGGTTGATCTCAATTCCTTGTTGGGTATAATAGCCAAACTGTACAGTTTCCCCTATGATAATCTTACCGGCATCAGGGTGATTTTTCCCAGTGAGTAAGTTTAGGAAGGTACTCTTGCCCGTACCATTCTTACCAATGATTCCCACCCTTTCCCCACGCTTGAATACATAGGAGAAGCGGTCAGAATCGTTTTTTCAGGGAATTTTTTTCACCACATTGTGTAGTTCAATAATCTTGCTTCCCTAGGCGTTGCATAGCGATTTCCAGCTCTACTACATGTTCGCGACGGCGCTTTTGAGCCTGTTCCTTGATCAGGGCAAAGTCATCAATACGCGATTTGCTCTTGGTGGTACGTGCCTTAGGCTGGCGACGTATCCAGTCTAACTCACGTACATATAGGGTTCTTTGCTTTTTCTTGAGAGGCTTGTTCCTGCTCAAGGCGCTGCTGTTTTTTCCAAAAATAAGTATAGTTCCCTTTGTAACTATATAGGGTACCTTCGTCCAATTCTAAAATTTCATTACACACCCTCTCTAAAAAGTAGCGGTCGTGGGTTACCATGAAGAGGGTCATCTTTTTCCTTGGCAAAAAAGTTCTCCAGCCACTCAATCATCTCAAGGTCAAGGTGGTTGGTAGGTTCATCAAGGAAGATAAGGTCAGGCTTGCTAATGAGCACATTGGCAAGAGCAAGCCTCTTGCGTTGCCCTCCTGATAGGTGCTTGATAGGCAAGTGTAGGTTGGTGAGTTTCAGCTGAAAGAGGATTTGCTTGTATTGGGTTTCAAAATCCCAAGCCTCGTGCCGCTCCATAGCTTCAAAAAGCTTTTTGGTAGGCTACTTCGTCTTCAGGGTGTTCCAAGGCATGTTCGTACTGCTGAATGACCTTTGAGAATAGGATTTTTCCTCTTGGAAGATATAGTCCTCAATAGTCAGCTCTTCTGGCAGCGCAGGTTCCTGAGAGAAAGGCTATTTTCAGTCCCTTGCGAGACTACCTGCCCTGTATCAGGGCGTGTCCTGCCCAATAAGAATTTTTTTAGAGCGAACTCTTACCCGCTCCATTCTTAGCGATGAGGGCTATTTTTGGTCTTTGTTGATACCGAAGACACATTTTCGAAGAGCACTCGCTCCCCATAAGCTTTGGATATGTTTTTCTACAGATAGATAGTTCAATGGATAATGATTAATGGTTAATGTTTTTAATGATCAATGATTAATCATTAATCATTTGATTTTTAAAAGTTCTCTCGCATGGGCACGGGCGGAGTCGGTAATATCCTTTCCTCCGAGCATTTGGGCGATTTCCTCTATGCGCTGCTCTGGGCTAAGCTCTTGGAACTGGGTGGTGGTGCGGCCTGCGATGTCGGTTTTGTATATCTTGATATGTACATCTCCTTTGCTGGCTACCTGAGGGAGGTGGGAGATGGCAAATACCTGTCGGCTCTGACTCATCTGCTTCATGATTTCCCCATTTTGTGGGCTATTTCTCCCCAGAAACGCCTGTGTCTATCTCGTCAAAAATAATGGTAGGTAGCGCTATTTTTGGTAGCTAAGATATGCTTGATAGTGAGCATGATACGAGAGGTTCCCCTCCAGAGGCGGTTTTCTTGAGCACTCCGAAATTACCCCCTTTGTTGGCGGAGAAGAGGAAAGAAAGGCTGTCGTTCCCCTTGGCTTGGTAGTGCTCAGTAGGAGTTAGGCTGATTTGGAACTGTGCATTGGGCATTCCCAAGTCCTTAAGAGAATCCTGTAGGCTCTTGGTGAGCGTAGGGATTACCTTCTCACGTACCTTGTGGAGTTTTTGAGCAAGTGTACTGAGGGTTTGGAAGGACTTCTCTACTTCTTTTTGGGCAATCTCGATATCTCCTTCTATATTTTCCATTTGGGAGACTTTCTCTTCCAAAGCCTCTTTGATAAGGATAAGTTCAGAGACGGTACTTACCTTATGTTTTTTTCTGTAAGTCATAGAGTTTTTGGGTTTTTTTCTGAGCACGGGCGAGCTTCTTGGGGTCGAACTCCACGTTCTCAGCCAGGTCATATACCTCGCGGGAGAGGTCATCCAACTCTATATAGGCGGCATCGATACGTTCGTAGAGTTCGCTGTACTGAGGGCGAATAGCTACTTAGGGTGGAGAAGAGCGAGGAGATCGCGCATTTGGGTCATGATTCCCTGTTCCTCTTCGGCCAAGAGATTCGCTGCTTCAGTGAGGTTGTCCCTGATGGTCTCACTATTGGAGGCTTGGTTGTAGAAAGCCTCCAGTTCCTCTGCATACCTTCCTCCAGCTCAATCTCCTGTAGTTCGGAAAGTACAAAAGTATTGTAATCGTGTTCCTTTTGGGTATTTTTCCTGAAAGGTCTTGAGTTCTTGGAGCTTTTTGCTTTCTCCTTTGTATACCTTTAGAGCGGCTTGGTATTCCTCCAATAAGGATGTATTCTCAGCTAAAGAGTCTATGAGAAAGAGTGGAAATCTTCCTCACTGAGTTGCTGGGTATCGTGCTGGGAGTGGATATCAATGAGAGTTTTTCTAAGGAAGAAAGAACATCAAGGGTTACAGGACTGTCGTTGACAAATGCACGAGACTTACCCGAAGGGAGAATCTCCCGACGAATAATGGTCAGTGGTTCATGGTCAATTCTTCCTGCTGGAAAAAAATCAGCCAGGCCATAGCTTGCTATAGCAAACTCAGCTTCTACTACACATTTTTCTTCAGGATTTCTCAGCGCACTCAGGTCTGCCCGACGGCCTAAGACCAAAAGCAAGCGCATCCAGGAGGATAGACTTCCCAGAGCCTGTCTCTCCTGTGATAATAGTAAAGCCCTTAGAGAAATGAATCTTGATGTCCTCAATAAGGGCAAAGTTCTTGATAGCTAATGATTGTAACACGAATTCAATGATTAATGTTCAATGATTAATGTTCAATGATTGAATAACATATAGTATTAATCATTGCAGGCATTAATCATTAATTAAGGTTTCCTATAAAAAATATTCCATAACATTCCTGATTCTCAGTAAGATGTAGGAAATCTTTCAGTTTGGGGGCAAAGGCAGGGGTTCCCCAATAACACCCCAGCTCATAGGCAGTACATAGCAAATACATATTCTGTACCGCCATAGCTACAGCAGCGACTTCCTCCCATTGGGAAACCTTTCCGCTGAATTCCACAGCAATGGAGATAATGGTATCTGCTTTGGCCACTTTCTGAGCGAGAGCATTGTAGGTATCCTCGGAGAACTTCTCTGCAGGGGACATGCCCTTTGTAGAGGCGCTGGAGTTCGGCACCCAAGGCTGTTTTCTCTTCTCCACGGAAGGCTTTCAGGCGCCAAGGCTTGGTTTTCTTATGGTTAGGCGCATAAGTGGCGATGTCCAAGATATCCTCGATAATCTCCTCAGGGATAGGTGTTTCGGTATAGTCCGCAGGGAAAATACTCTTGCGGGACTTGATAATGTGCTTTATGAGAGTTGCAGTGGTATTCATGATCAATTTTAGAGTTAATAATGATTAAGGTCAACTGAGTAATTATTGGTGCAAATATACAAAAATATAATGGTTAGTGATTGAGTTTTTACCTTCAGTGTACTCAAAGGGAAATCAAGCGAATTACAAGTGTTCAGAACGAACCTACTTACCATTTGAGATTATCTGCGATTTTTCTGTCATTGGAGAGGTGTTGTACCTTGTTCTGTCCGCCGAACTTACCTTGACTTTTCATATACTCCACAAAAAGTGCCCTTGGGGACACAAGTGATCTTGAGTCTTTGTAGGATTTTTCCCTCTATCAGGTCTTTGTAGTAGCTGTTCTGTGCTTGAAGACCTTGGTCAAGAGTATTGGCAAAAGGTCTCTATGTCCTCTGGGAGTTTTTCAATTCAATAAACCACTCATGGTAAGGGAGTTCCCCAGAGGCAGGATTCACCTGAGGGGCTACGGTGAACTCACTGACCTCACCCCCTGCTTTGCTTACTGCTTGGGCAAGAGCTTCCTCTACTTCCTTGGCAATGACATGTTCGCCAAAGGCGGAAATAAAGTGCTTGATACGCCCTGTTACCACGATACGGTAAGGGAGAGACTGGTGAACATGACAGTGTCTCCCATGTTGTAGCCCCATAAGCCTGCATTAGTGGAGACAATAAGTACGTAATTCACGCCCAGCTGTACGTCCTTGAGAGAAATGCGCTTTGGGTTTTCACTGAAGAAGGTATCAGCTTCGACAAACTCATAGAAAATACCTGAGTTGAGCAACAAGAGCATACCCTTTTCGTTTTGGCTATCTTGATAGGCGAAAAAGCCTTCGCTAGCAGGATAAAGCTCTATAGAATCCACTCTACGCCCGATCAGATGCTCGAACTTCTGGCGGTAAGGTTCGTAGTTGACCCCTCCGTAGATAAAGAGTTGGAAGTGGAAACAGCTCTCCTATGGAGCTTATGAGATTTCTCTTGTAGCCGTTCGAAGTACATTTTGTACCCAGGGGGGGATTCCACTGATTACGGTCATATCCTCCTTGATAGTTTCCTTGACAATAGCATCTATTTTTGTTTCCCAATCCTCTATACAGTTAGTCTCCCAAGAGGGCATTCGGTTTCTTTGTAGGTATTTGGGGACATAGTGGGCAGAGATTCCAGAGAGTCTTCCTAAGAGGATGCCATTTTTCTTTTCCAAGATAGGGCTTCCCTGTAGGAAAATCATTTTACCATTTACAAAATCCGCCTTCCCTGTTTGGGCTATATAGCACATAATGGCATCACGAGCCGCTTGGATATGATAAGGCATCGACTCTTTGGTCAGGGGGATGTACTTAGCCCCACTGGGTTGTGCCAGAGGTTTTTGGCAAAGTAGAGCGGCTTACCAGGCCCAGAGGATATCGGACTGAGCTTCCTTCACCCTTTCGATATAGGGCGAAAGAGCCTCATAGTCTCGGATAGGTACTTGCTTTTATGAAATCTTCATAAGAGTGGATTTGGTCAAAGTGATGCTCCTTGCCAAAGACTGTATTTTTAGCTTTTTGTATAAGGGAGCTTAGGATTTTCTCTTGGGTAAGGATGGGATCTTTCCTTGAGATCAATCTTCTTGCGTATATATTGAGCCCATTTTCGGGCAGAAAACTTTTATACTCATAGTATAATTATTTGAAAGTCATATAGTTCAGTGGATCTACAGGATATCCTTCGTGCCAGAGTTCAAAGTGTAGGTGAGTACCTGTGGAGAGTTCGCCTGTATTGCCTACTTTGGCGACGACCTCACCAGGACTTACCTTATCACCCTGTTTCTTCACTAAGGAAGCATTGTGCTTGTATACCGAGATGAAGTTGTTCGGATGTTCTATGACAATGACAAAGCCTGTCTGTGCAGACCATTCAGAAAAGATGATCGTACCATTGGTGATTGCCCTTACAGGAGTCCCCTCAGGAGCAGTGATATCCACCCCATAGTGTCGCTTGTCCGACTTGAAAGCACTGGAGAGTGTTCCTTGGCAAGGAGGGAAAAAACTCTTTTGAGCCTTGTTGGAGGCTTGGTCGAAGACATTGTAACGCTCCTCTTCAGCTACCTCATGGCGCAGTTTCATTTCCTCTTCGCTGGCTTGTATATCCACCTCTACAGGGATTTGTTGTACCGCATTGAGCAAAGAATCCTTATTTACCTTGTCTGGATGGATATCTCCAGTAAGTACCTTTTCTGTAGGGAGGAAAAAAATAGGCATCATTGCCCCCAATACGCTGTTGTAGAGAGTCGGTACGGAAGGTAAGATCAACAATTTGCTTGCGCAGGTCAGCCTCCGAAAAGCCTAAGATATACTGCCTCAAGGGAGAGTAGATAATCACTAAGGAGGTCAGTACAATCATCAGAATAGCAAATAAGCTACTATAGATGAATACATTAAGCCTATTGAGGCGAAAGGTAGCGACATCCTCCAAGGTGTTTTCATTCATGATGACTACACGATACTTGAAGAGCCACTTGCCACGAAGGTCTTTATTTGATTTCTTTTTACACTCATTGATGTCGTTTTGAGTTTTAAGATTTGAGTTTTGAATTTTCTTATTTCCTAATGCCATTTTGTTAAGGACAATTCCCATAATAATTCCTATAACTAAGATAGGGATGCTTCCCCAAAAGCAATATGATGAAAAATATACTGCCATGCATCCCTGAATCATCTGGGAAAAAGATGATATAAGCAAAGGTAAATGCAAAAGATGCCGCTTGCCCAAAACACAGTAAGAATAAGCTGTACTCCCAAGAAAAAAACCGTACTAAGGGGGAGAGTTCCTCAAAAGGGACAACCCGCTCTCCTGCGAAATATCCTAAAATAAAAGAGATTAAGGCAAAAGGAAGTACCCTAAAAATATCTCAGCCCCTATATCACTCTCACCTCCTATTCCTATATAGATAGTGAGAGCTAAGAAAATAAAAGCAATTTCTATTCCAATCGTTCTAAGGATACATCTGGTTGCAGGCTTCATCTTGGAAATTTTTGGCAAAGATACATCAAAAAATACAAATGACCAATCAATAATCGTTTTTAAGAGACAAAGAGCCAGACCAAATACACAACCTATGCACAAGATAGGGACGCTTGCTAAGAACACAAACATGGAAGGGAATACCCAAATACCACTGGGGAGATCGGAGTAGAGCAAATGGAAAAAGCCAAAGCCTAAAATGACACTTATTACAAAAATAGCATAGAAGATAGAGACTCCCTATGAGAAAAACGAAAAAGGGAATTATTTTTCAAAGTGGATATATTGTCCGGCCAAAAAGCCTAATACTAAGGAGATTATTGCGGCGACAGGGTATAGGAATCCATAGGATTCCTGTGTTTGCTCCTTTTTTTCAGATAGGGGCGAAATAAGCCCCTTGATGAAAATGACGATCAATAAAAATCTCAAAGAGGATAGTGGTTAATAGGTAGATAGTTGAACGTTTCATTTTGATATAATTATTTACCCTTCACTCTTTATTTTCTTAAGTTTCATTCCCCAGCCAGATACCAACTCCCTAAGGTCTGTATCCCCCGAAAATCAGGAAGATAAGAAAGAGGATACCTAAGTTATTCCAATCGAAATGGAAAAAGAGTAGCGCGCATTCTCTACAAAGTATCCAGTAAGAACTCCTTCGAAAAGTAAGAAAAAGAATGATAATCCCTAAATAGATTTGTAATGCACGTGGTTGTCGCTCAAAAGGGAAAAAAATTCGCCTATGAGGATACCCAAAACAACACACATAAGTATCCCGCTCCCTATAGAAAGAAAAATCCCTTTAAAAATCCCTAAAAGAAACCAATGTGATTCTTGGTTATTAAAAAAATTCACACTCTCATGGGTTAGTAGAGCTAAGAGTACTTCTATGGCAATAGCCATAAGAATATATTGAGTTGCTTTTTTTCATTGTAATATAGATAATAGGCAATAGGGGAGTTTGGGCACTTGCTCACTACCTGCTGCTCACTAATATTTTTGCAAAGGTACATTAAAAAAATATTATTTTTTTATTACAGATATAAAAAAATCTTGTATCTTTGCACTCAAAAAAAGTTATGTTAGCAAATCATATTTTCTTGGGAGTGATAGGAGCTCCACAAGTGATCATCATCATAGCAGTAGCCCTTTTGTTCTTTGGAGGTAAGAAGATTCCAGAGTTGATGCGCGGCTTAGGAGGAGGGATACGTGAGTTCAAAGATGCCATGAAGGATGGACAAGAACCCCAACAAACCCCTGAAAAAGAGAAGGGCTTACTCGAGAAGATCTGAAAAAATTAGAAGAGAAAAATAGCTAAACTCTTGGAACTTATACACAAGCGAAAAAGACTTTCACTCGGCCTGTCCTAAGATAGGCTGAAGGGAAGTTTTTGTGTTTGATAGGTGGCAGTGAGTAGTAAAACTAAAAATTCAATTCATGACAATATTAAAAGCACAAGTAATAGAAGCACTCCGTAAGATTACCTCTCCAGGAGGGGGGAACCTTATCGATGCGGGTGTGGTTAAGAATATAGTCGTTTTTGGAGATGAAGTAGTGGTCGATGCTACTATCTCCAATCCTTCCCTGCAGGCAAAGAAGAAGGTAGAGGTCGAAATCATGAAGGCTATCCATGCTGAAGTGTATGAGAAGGCAAAGGTAAAGGTTAATATCACTGTAGAGGTAGCTCCTACTTCTCAAACAAATGAGATAAAAGGCAAACCTATAGAGGGGATTAAGAATATTATAGCGGTAGCCTCCGGTAAGGGCGGGGTGGGCAAATCCACCGTTACGGCCAATCTGGCTGTTGCCTTGCGCAAAATGGGCTTTAAGGTAGGGCTCTTGGATGCAGATATCTATGGTCCTTCTATTCCTATGATGTTCGATGTACAAGAAGAGCGCCCTATATCGGTGGAAATCGATGGGCGTTCCAAGATGAAACCTGTAGAGAACTATGGAGTAAAAATCTCTCCATAGGCTTTTTACACACCCTGATCAAGCAGTGATATGGAGAGGTCCTATGGCGAGCAAAGCGCTGAACCAGATGATCTTCGATGCCGATTGGGGCGAATTGGACTTCTTGCTTATCGACCTACCCCCAGGTACGGGAGATATCCACTTGAGTATCATGCAGGCGCTCCCCATCACAGGAGCTATTGTAGTGAGTACTCCACAGAATGTCGCACTGGCTGATGCTCGTAAGGGAATCGCTATGTTCCGCCAAGAAACGATCAATGTACCTGTACTGGGGCTGGTGGAGAATATGGCATACTTCACTCCTGCGGAACTTCCTAAGAACAAATATTATATATTCGGAAAGGAAGGAGTGAAATCCTTAGCTGAGCGTACCGATACCCCGCTGCTTGGTGAAATTCCTTTGGTACAAAGTCTTCGTGAATCAGGTGATGTGGGGCGTCCTGCAGCACTCAGGAGGGTACTCCACTGGCCAAAAGCTTTTGAGGACTTTGCCCGCAATGCTGTAGCAGAGGTGGTCACCCGCAATCAGTACCTTGCTCCTACCGAGGCCATCAAGATTACCACCATGGCTGGCTGTAGTCCCTAAGAAAAAGTAATATCTAAATTTTTATAAATGCACGAGATAACCGCCTATTGGGAAGGCGACATGCAATTCACCTCCACAAATCCTAGTGGAAACTCATTTTTTTATCGATACCACTCCTGGAAAACGGAGGGAAAACAATGGCATGCATCCTAAAAGCTCTTATGCTTTCTGCTTTGGCAGGATGTACTGGCTTGGATGTATTGGCGCTGCTTAAGAAAAAGCAGATAGAGCTGGACAACTTTACCCTTGATGTCAAAGGGAAACTTACCAAGAACCACCCTCGCACCTATGAGGAGGTGACAGTGAGCTATTTCTTTGAGGGGGCTGACCTAGATGTAGAACAAATCACCCATGTAGTAAGCCTCTCAGTGGAGAAATATTGTGGGGTCATAGCCATGTTCCGCCAGTTCGCTACCGTGAATATTAAGCTGTTCTTTAATTCGGAAGAACACCCTTACAATGCCCAGTAAGCTGGTTTGGAATTTCCTACCTACCCCTCAGCAGAATGAGGTAGAAACCCTCGCCTCTGCCCTTTTTCAGGTACAAGAAATACTTCCCTGGCACAGGGACTATAGCGAGCCTACTCTTACAAAGAGGAATTGCAACTGTAGAGCAAGCTAAGACATTCTTCAACCCATCCCTATCGGATCTTTTCAATCCTTTTTCTGATGAAGGACATGGATAGAGCTGTGGAGCGCATTCTTTTGGCTATGGCACATAAGGGCGTATTCTCATCTATGGAGATTACGATGTGGATGGTACTTGTTCGGTAGCACTCTTGTACCTCTTCCTTTCGAAGATCTACCCAGAGGTAGCCTATTATGTGCCAGATAGGTATAAGGAGGGCTATGGGGTCTCCTGTGAGGGGATTGACTTTGCTCAGGATAATGAGATGTCACTTATCATCACTTTGGACTGTGGCATCAAAGCCCATGATAAGGTGCTCTATGCCCATGAGCGAGGGATTGATATGATTATCACCGATCACCATACTCCCGATGATACGATCCCTCCGGCGGTAGCTGTACTCAATCCTAAGCGCACTGACTGTTCTTATCCTTATAAAGGAACTCTGTGGCTGTGGCATTGGCTTTAAGCTCATTCAGGCGCTTTGTAAATCCTTAGGCTATCCCTTGAGACAGCCTATGCTTATTTAGACTTGGTTGCCTTGGCTACTTGCGCGGATATTGTTCCTATCACAGGAGAAAACCGAATATTAGTCTCAGCAGGGCTTAAACAGATAAATGAGCGCCCCTCCGAAGTAATGCAATTACTTCTCTCAATGGCTAACCCTCCGATTCAGGTCAGGGACTTAGTTTTTGTGGCAGCTCCTCGGATCAATGCCGCTGGGCGTATGAACCATGCTTCTCGTGCAGTGGATTTTCTCATAGGGAGAATCCATGGAAGAAGCTACACTTCTGGAACACTTTAATACCCGAGCGAAAAAAACAGCCGATGAGCAGATCACTCAGGAAGCCCTAAGCCAGATTTTTGGGCTCTCATGAAGAAGATGCTCCTGCTACAGTGGTTTTTCTCCTCATTGGCATAAAAGGGGTGATTGGGATTGTTGCCTCTCGTCTTACAGAAATTTACTATCGCCCTACGATTGTCTTTACTCAGAGTGGGGAAGTATTGGCTGCCTCAGCCCGTTCGGTTAGGGGTTCAACCTCTATGAGGCACTCTGTGAGTGTAAGGACGAGCTTATCCAGTTCGGCGGGCATACTGCGGCGGCAGGGATGACACTGCTTCCGGAGAATTACCAGCGCTTTAAGCAGAAATTCCAAGCGGTCGTGGATCGTACCCTACCACAGGAGCTTCGCTCTCCAACAATTATGATAAGCGCTAAAATGCCCTTACATGCGATTACTTCTTCTTTCTATCGCTGTTTGCAGCGCTTCTCTCCCTTTGGGCCTAAGAATATGACTCCCATCTTTCAGGCAGATGAGGTCATTGCCAAGAGTGTTTCCTTGGTAGGGAGTGATCGTAGCCACTTGCGTATGATCCTTACAGATACTTCTCTCAAACAGGAATTTGTAGCTATTGGCTTTGGATTAGGTCATAAGAAAGAAGCAGTAGAAAGTGGAAAGCCCTTTTACTATAGCTTATGAATTGTCTGAAAAATCATTGGAGAGGCACTACCTCTTTACAATTAGTCGTAAAAATGATCAATGATTAATGATCAATGACTATTCACTGTTCACTGCTTACCGAAAAACTATAGATAAAAATCTATAATAAAATAGATTTTATCTAAAAAGTGGAATGATTATAAATTTCTTTGTTGTAGAAAAAGAGGAGGTAAAAGTCAAAAATCCAAAGAGATTGAGTACTTTTGCACTAGTTTTTAACCTTTTACCCTCATGGAACAAGAATCTTTCCGTAACTCCATAGGTACTGTGGATACTTCAGGCAAGCGTGTGGGCTTATCCTAAGAAGCCCTAAAGGGCGCTATTACCCGCTATCGTAGTATGTGAGCTATTTGCTCCTTGCTATATTTTTTTCATCTCCTTTTCTCAAGATTGATGGCAATCAGTTTTTACTCTTTAACATCATAGAGCGTAGATTCAATATCTTTGGGTTCCCATTCTGGCCTCAGGATTTTTACCTCTTTGTGCTTTCCATGATTATAGGAGTGGTCTTTATCCTGCTCTTTACCGTGGCCTTTGGGCGTATTTTTCTGTGGGTGGGTTTGTCCCGCAGACTATCTTCCTTGAAATGGTCTTCCGTCGAGTGGAGTATGCTATAGAGGGCGATCGCAATGCCCAAATGAAGCTTGATAAGCAAGAATGGAACGCCGAAAAGATACGTAAGAAAGGGCTTAAGTGGTTTGTCTTCTTTATGATTTCTTTTATTGTGTCCAATGTTTTTCCTAGCTTATCTTATTGGAAGTGAACAACTTTTGGTAGAAATCAAGGAAGGACCTCTAAAGCATCTCAATACTTTCGTTGCACTACTGATTTTCACCAGTGTTTTCTACTTTGTTTTTGCTTGGTTCCGTGAACAAGTGTGTATCATCGCTTGTCCTTACGGGCGCTTGCAAGGAGTGCTTTTGGACAACAAATCCATCGTGGTGGCCTATGACTACAAGCGAGGGGAAGGGGAGAATGGTCGTAAGAAGTTCCGTAAGAATGAGGACAGAAAAGCACTTGGCAATGGGGATTGTATTGACTGTTTTCAGTGTGTGCATGTGTGTCCGACCAATATAGATATCCGAAATGGTACTCAATTGGAGTGTGTGAACTGTACCGCTTGTATTGATGCTTGTGACGAGGTTATGGTCAAGTCTGGTATGCCTAAAGGGACTGATTCGCTTTGCCAGTGAGGAGGAAATAGCCAAAAAGAGCCTTTCCGCTTTACAGCACGTATGAAGGGATATGCTTCGGTACTTGCCATATTGGTGGGAATCCTTATAGGGTTACTCTTCTTGCGTAGTGATGTGCAGGCTAATATCTTACGACTACCTGGCCAGCTCTACCAAAAAAAGAAGGAGAGATTATCTCCAATGTCTATACTTACAAGATTATCAATAAGACAACTGAGGATTTCAAGCATATTACCTTCAAAATAGTAGAGCCTAAACAGGCCAAGATAGAGATGGTAGGTAATCCCGACATCACCTTGGACAAACAAGGGATAGCCAGTGGAACCCTCTTTATCAAGCTTCATCAAGCTTTTGTGACGGATAAGAAGCTCAAGCTCAAGATAGAAGTCTATAGTGGTGAGAATCGTATAGAAAGTACTACCACCACCTTTCTCAGGGCCCAGTCACCTTTTTAAAAAGAGTGAAGTATGAATCTTTTCATACTTCACTCTTTTTCATTTCTTATCTTTGTCCTTGCCTAATCATTAGGGTTATAAATATCTGAGAATTATGAAAGAAGAATTCCTATTGTATGATGGAGATTGCTTGTTCTGCAATCGTATAGCTTATTTTCTATCCCAAAAAGATAGAGAAGGAAGATTTCTCATATAGCCAATACCTCCCAGGAGGGAATGGATATATGCAAGCAGTATCATTTAGAAGAGCTTACAAAAAAACAATTGTAGTGAAAGATAGGGGAGAATTTCTATATCCCAATCACAAGCCGTCTATTATTTTCTAAAAGGAATGTAAGCTATTCCCTTTGTTGCGTTTTTTTGATAAAAATAACCCCTTCTTTCATAGCCAATTTTGTATACAGACTACATCGCCCAGCGGCGAAAGTCTTTAGGCAAATATTGTCCCTATTCCTAATCGCTAAGAGCCTTTTTATCACATACCCAAGCTTATTTGTTGGTCACATACTCCCTCAAAGCGACTTTGCTTTTCTCTCTACTATCTGGTTACTTGCGTGCTTTGTAGGTTGCCCATACCGATCACTCGGTCGTATAGATCATTCACAGAGCGGTAATATACAAGTACTGTATAGGTGTTTTCTGTCTGGTAGTGATTTCCTCCTATAGCATTGTAATCGGCTTTACCATTGCGCTTTATAGCAAACTTATAATTATAGAACCCTTGCTTGAGATATACGCCTCCCTATGTATATCTTTTTGTTTTCATCATAGTGAAGTTCATATTCCTTAGTCAGTACATTATCTGAGAATGCGCCATATACATATAGTTGGTCATTGGGCTGTAAGTCCTTAGGGGGCAGCGAGGCTGAACTGTACCAAGGCATATTCTCCCTCTATCGTAGCATTGCGCCCTTGATCACTGGTGATACGAAAAGCGCCATCTATATCGGGGGTTGTAGGTGTAGGGAAGGCCTGCTCGCGGCATTTGGGTAAAGAGCTGACAGAGATAGTTGTTCCCCTCACGGCGGGTAGCATAGACTCCGAGGTAGGAGTGCGCAGATCTCGGTTCTCAAAATACAAATATTCGTTTCCCTCCCTCGAAGGATGTTTCTCGATCATACTTATACACAAGTTCGTTGCCCAGGATAAATTGAGGCTTGACATTCTTGATAGCATTGTCCCAGCGGTAGTTCTGTAGGATCGCTATCTTGACACTGGTATTGGGGGTCTGGAACTGAAGTTCTTTGAGGTGATTTTTCATCTGTACACTCTGGCGTGTCTCGGCATATTTTACTTCACGGCTTTGATGTACGGAGAGTTGCACCAATGCTGTGCGAGTATAGAGGACAAAACGGCGTGTGAAGATAGGGCGTTGCTCACTATCGGTTACTGTCAGGAGATAGTTCCCTGTGATAAGAAATCGGTCTCATTATTTGGCAGGGTCAGGTCGTAGTGGGTATAGGGTTGTAGGGTACCATAGGAGTTCCTATACTGGGTGATGCGTACATCATCCATTCCCTTGAGGTACTCACTTTTGAGCAATCCCGAAGGCTGCCAATCGTAGTCACAATGGGTAAGAGTGTAGTAATAGTCCGCTTCCTGCCCCCTAAGGTCGTCAAAGGAAAGGGTAAAGGGACTTCCCAAGCTCACAATAGGCAGTTGCATCAAGGGATCATCTGAGCCGCGAAACTCTATGGTTCGGATATAGTCAGGAGCAGACAACTCCTGTGCAAAAGGAGCAGATAGGAAGCAATAGCAAGAGTAATAATTTCTTCATGAGTTTTTTACTTTTTGAGTTGGCAAAAAAATACAAAAAGATGAAAATATTTGCGGAGAATATAAAAAGAGTATCTTTGCGGGAGATATCTAAAGTTAGCGACCAGTAGTTCCCTTCATGGGGTGAGGTAGCTAAGATAGAAGAACTTAAAAAAAGGAGCTATAGAGGGGGAGAAGAGAGGTTAATCCCTATAATCCTAAAACCCTTAGAACTATAAAAAAATATAATGTTAGCAACACAGAATCCTACACAGACCAAGGCTTGGGCGGCCTTAGAAGCTCATTTTCGCTAAGGTAAAAAGATGTTACCTTACAACAACTCTTTTGCACAAGATGCAGCACGTGCCCCAAAGTATACCCTTCAGTGGGAAGACTTTTGGGTGGACTACTCAAGAACAATTGGGATGAGACCACCCGTAATCTCCTTTTGCAATTGGCTGAAGAGTGTGACCTAAAGGCATCTATTGAGAAGTATTTTCACAGGTGATAAGATCAACGCTACCGAAGGTCGTGCGGTACTCCATACAGCCTTGCGCTCGGCTGAGAAAGAAATCTTGGTCGATGGGCAAAAACGTAATTCCAGAAGTAGGGCAAGTAAAAGGCAAAAATCAAGGCTTTCAGTCAGAAAATCATCTCCGGTAAGCGCAAAGGTTATACAGGCAAGCCCTTTACTGATGTGGTGAATATCGGTATCGGAGGGTTCGGACTTTAAGGACCAGTGATGGTTACCGAAGCCCTGAAGTTCTACAAAAATCACCTCAACATTCACTTTATCAGCAATGTAGATGGAGACCATGTACATGAAGTGATCAAACACCTCAACCCTGAGACTACTCTTTTTGTGATTGTCTCCAAGACTTTTTACCACTCAGGAGACCCTCTCCAACGCCCTTACAGTGAAAAAAAGTGGTTCCTCAAAGCATGCCAAAGGAGGCCGATGTAGCCAAGCACTTCGTGCAGTTTCTACCAACCTCAAGAAGATAGACGAGTTCGGTATTGCCCCTGAGAATGTATTCCCCATGTGGGACTGGGTAGGGGGCGTTTCTCCTTATGGAGTGCCGTAGGGACTTACTATTGCCCTTTCAGTAGGCTATGAAAACTTTGAAGCGCTCCTTTTGGGTGCCCAAAAGATGGATACCCACTTCCGCACTGCACCCTTTAAAGAAAAACCTTCCAGTGCTTTTGGCCTTGCTCTCTGTATGGTATACCAACTTCTATGGGGCAGAGACCGAAGCCATTATCCCTTATACCCAATACCTACACCGCTTCCCTGCCTACTTGCAACAAGCCATTATGGAGAGTAACGGAAAGTATATAGATCGCAGTGGACAGCGTGTCAGTTACCAGACGAGCGCCATCGTATGGGGTGAGCCAGGAACGAACGCCCAGCATGCGTTTTTCCAACTCATTCACCAAGGCACCAAGCGCATTCCTGCCGACTTTATAGGCTTCAAGCACTCTCTCTATGGAGATCAAGACCACCAAGATAAGCTCATGGCCAACTTCCTCGCTCAGACCGAAGCGCTCATGAATGGCAAAACCCCTGAGCAGGTACGTGCCGAGGGCGTAGCCGAGCACTTAGTACCTTTCAAAGTATTTGAGGGCAACAAGCCTACTACCACCCTGCTCATTGACAAACTCACCCCTGAGAGCCTTGGTAAGCTCATTGCCCTATACGAACATAAGATCTTTGTACAAGGGGTACTATGGAATATCTATAGCTATGACCAATGGGGTGTAGAGCTTGGTAAGCAATTGGCAGGCACAATTCTCAAGAGACTTTTCACCGCTCAGCCAGCCAAGCATGATAGCTCTACTTCACAACTTATTGAGAGGCGAAAAGTGAATAGTGAATAGTGAGTTACTTAGTTGTTCACTATTCGTTAATCATTAACCATTATCTAAAACCTTAAAAACCCTAAAGATTTTGATCAAGCAAGAACAAGCAGACAAGTACTTGGAAAAGTTTCAGCCCTAAAGGAACTCAAAGAAGCCGATTTAGCTTCTTTCTCCGCCCCTATCAAACAGTTAGGCGCGTATATTACTGGCCTTATGGAATATGAAGAAATAGGAGCTTTTGAACAAGAGTTTGCCTCCTATAACTTCCCTGATAAGCTTTGGGAGAGCAAGGAAGGAAAGGCACTTGCCTTGCTACTCTTTGGTAAGGAAATAGCCCCTTACGCGCAGCGTGTCTGGGACTCTCTGCTGGCCTATCCCTACCAAAGATGGTGGGGGCGTCGCCCTTTCCGCTCGGAAAATCCTGCCGACTATACCGAGGTGCAACTCTCTAAGATGTCTACATTGTATAACTATTACGGCTCAGGGGTGGGTGTGTTGCCTATAGTTGAACAATTTCAATATATAGTCTATAGGGAATATAGAGTGGAGGAGTTCTTTGCCCTTTGGTGCTTTCAGAGAATCCTGATACTTACTATGCGCTTTTTAAGGACATTTTTCTCCAGCGAACACGAGATAGGGGGCATATGTACCGTACTGATTAAGGCAGCCCTGATGGTGGAGGATACGCGTTACCGCACTTTGGTAGAGAAACTTCTTTTAGCCGCTCAGCTTCAGGAAGGCTTGAGGACAAACAATCTTGGAATCCTTGGACGGCACCTCTTTGGCTTCCTTACAGCACTTTATAGGAGTCATTCTCAGCACAACCTCACCCGCTTTAGTAGTGTGGTACGTGCGGTAGATGTCTGGTTTGGTTTTTGGCTGGGAAGCCCCCAACAGTCGGTGATCAAGCGTACTGGAGCTGGCACAAACCTTCCTTACTGATCACACTGCTGCTGAGAAAAGCAGTGAGTAGTAAGGACAATATAGAACGCTATGTCGCCCTATGGGCGGTGGGGGGTACACAGTGTACAACAGGCGATCGGCTTTGGCGGTGAAGGCAATCCAAGACCCTCAGACAAGCCACGAGGGGCGTATCGTTACCCTCTACTTTGTACGAGAAACTGGAAGAACCGACTGGGAGATAGCCACCTATGCAGAAAACCATTTTCGGAGAAGCGGCTGATTTGGACTGTTGGCTCTTGCAGAACCTCCCTGAGGGCAGTCTCTCCCAGTGCCCTTTTTGACCGTATGCAGGCGGTTGCCAAGGCACTGCCTAAGGAGGGCAAACACTTTGAGGGCGTGGGCTTCCGTTGGCTTAACTTTACCCTAAAGCCGCAGGATATTTACCGATTTCTCATAGGTGAGGCCAATGAGGAGCAACAAGAACACTGGCAGGAGAACTCTCAGAAATTCCTGTAGAGGTACGCCAGAACCTCCTGCAGAATGTGTATCCAGTGCTGGGTCGCGGGCGCTACTATTATGAGAGTCCAGCAGAGAAGAAAAAGAAACCTGAAAAATATCCAGCCGACTCTTGGCAGCGTGCCTTGGTACGTACAGCCCTGAATGACAAGGCTTCTATGTAGCCGAGATTGCTTTTTGAGATTCTCAAAAAGTACCTTTGGTACAGGACGATATCTTGGCGATAGAGCAGGTACTCTCCCGCAAGAACAAGGAGCAACGCAAGGAGAGTGTGGCACTACTTATCAAACAACCCGAAGCAGTACTTAAGGATAGTACCTCTCGTATGATTGTCTCCAAGAGTGCCGACCAGCGCTTGGCAGCTTTGGAAATCCTCACTATACTCCAAGAGGAAGAAAGACTTTCACCGATTATGTAACTGAGCAAGTAGAAGCCTATAAGGGACGTAAGCTCACCAAGAACGAGCAGGTGCTAATGGACAAGCTCGCCTACAATCCCTGATGAGACAGGAGAGCAGCGCTATGACCTCTCTAATGGCTTTGGTGTGATTGATTTTGACAGGCTTACGCCTTTTGCCTTGCCTCAGCCTCAGTTTGATAAGGAGCGCAAGGAGAAAAAGGGCTCCTCTTTGACAAAAATCATAAGGGTGGAGAAAGTACGTGAAGCCCTTAATGATCTATTGGTGATATGGCGTAAGAACAAAGACTACGAATATGCTTGTGAATGGTACCAAGGGGAAACAAGGACACAGCTACTGGGGCAACAAATCTATCGAATGCATGCTACCAAGGAGGGCGAGACCCCTATGGAGGTGATCGAGGATTATCCTTTGGCAGAGTTATGGAAAGACTGGCACCAAAAGCACCAGCTCAATGAGATAGAGTACCAGTATGCAATCCGCTATTGTCAAAATCTTTATTATGAAAAACAAAGTACCCAAGCAACTAAAAGGACTATCTGGCAGGCTATTACCCTGACTTCAGGGTGGCTTTCAAGGGTGATTTGGGAAATTATTACGACAGTGAAGCCCGCCGCTTGGAAGACCTTTTGACCCCTATAAGCGAGGCTTATGCCCAGGATAAGGCGTTTTTGGCCAGCTTCAAGCTCTCTGTTTTTGAAGATGTGTTGGCTACCTATCCACCTGAAAAGCGCCACATAACCATAGAGCGTGATTACGAAGATTTGAGCTGGACAGATGTCATCCAAGACTATGTCATCTCTATAGACCAATGATGAAGGGGATATAGACTACTATACTCCCTGAGCAGCGCTTTAAGCTCTGGCAGTTGCTTTACTACACTTATGCCCAAAAACAAACCAAGGACGACCTTTCCTCCTATACCCCTCAGAGCGTACTGACAGGGCTACGTGCCAAGGTACGTGAGGACGAACGCCTGCCAGGGATAGGGGGAAGTCTGATGGGGCTGACCCTGAACCTCTACCAAAAAGGCCAACTCTCGGCAGATGACCTCTTGTTCTTCTGCCTTTTGGAGGACGAACTCTTTACCATAGTTCAAGGAGGAGAAAACTACTTCTACCGAAGACTGCCTGAGGCACTTAAAACTTCGCTTACCTTCCCCGACACCCAGTTGGAACTGCTCAAAACGCGTATGCTCCAGATGGAGTTACAGCGGGGAGACCTACCTACTGATGCTTCTATCTATATACAGTACCTACAGGAGGTAGAGGGCATGCACTACTTCTTTGAAGCTTTGGAGCGTATGGGCAAGGAGCCTTTTGCTAAGGGCTATTACTACGGCAGTAGTGTAACCAAGCGCCATACCTTTAGCCATATCTTGGAGGTGAGCCAGCCGAGTGCTACCGATACTTTTGATGCCTTTAAGGCACATTTGGACAAGACCAAAAATCACCGACAAGCGCTTTGGTGGAAGTGGCTTGCTACGCCCTACACTGGGCAGACTGGATAGGGAGACTACCTCCAGATCAAGGACTTCAAGGAGGCTATTTGGTGGTTTATCGCTCATACAACCGACTATATGGATGCGGAAAAAGGAAACGATTGTTTCCCAATATTCTACCGTGCCACGTGACGATTTTCCAGCGGGGCGCTATCGATGTGATTGGTACCACCGTGTCATAAGGCAGTGGGCAAGGAAGGCTGGAAACTCATCCAAGAGTCAGCCAAGTATCTCTCCGAAGGTATGGGGTATCGCCGTGTAAAGCTGTATTCAGCGGTGCTCACTGGTGAGATCAAGTTGGATGAAGTCATCCAAAAATCACTGAAAAAGCGTGATAAGGACTATGTGATGGCATTGGGTCTGGTGCCTATCAATAAGAAAAAAAGAAGAGGAAGACTTAGTCAGCCGCTATAACCTCTTGCAAACCTTCCTCAAGGAAAGCAAACAGTTCGGGCAACAGCGCCAAGAGAGTGAGAAGAATGCCGTAGAGATAGGCTTGGACAACCTCTCCCGCAATGCAGGCTATGAGGATAGTATCCGCTTTAGCTGGGCGATGGAGGCCAAAGCTACCCAACAGATTATGGAGAAATCAACCCCTTGTGCTGGATGACACCACTATTAAGTTGGTTATTGATGAACAAGGCAAGGCAGAATTGGAAGTAACTAAAGGCGACAAGACCCTTAAGTCTATCCCTGATAAGTATAAGAAAAGCAAGGAAGTAGAAGCCCTTAAGGAAGGAAAACTTACCTAACCAAAGCAGTATAGCCGTACCCGCCTATCTTTGGAACAAGCAATGCTCTCTCAGACTCTTTTCTCTGTAGCCGAGTTGAACAAAATAATGGAACATCCTGTGGTAAGAGCAATGCTTAGCAAGCTCGTACTATTTAACCCTGAGACACAAGCTTCAGGCTTTTTGGCAGGACGGCAAGCTCCTCAGTGCAGAGGGACACTCACGCCACTTAAGGCAGATGACAAACTTCTTATCGCCCACCCAAGCCATCTGTTCTATGCGGTACAGTGGGATTTGTACCAAAAGTATCTGTTTGACAAGGAACTCAAACAACCTTTTCAAACAAGTATTCCGAGAATTGTATATTCTCACCAAGGACGAGCTGGAGACCAGCAACCGCAGTGAGCGCTATCAGGGTCACCAGGGCACAGCCCCAAAAGACCAGTGGCACTACTCCGTGGTCGTGGCTGGACGGTGAATTACGAGGAAGGACTCCAAAGAGTATATCACAAGGAAGGCTTCCGTGCCACTATCTATGCGGCAGCTGATTGGTATACCCTTCGGATGTGGAAGCGCCAACCTTAGAATATGTAGTCTTCTACAGCCTTAAGGATGGCAAAAGGAAGTACCGATGAAGGAGATTGACCCTGTGATCTTCAGCGAGGTGATGCGTGATGTGGATTTGGTGGTGAGTGTGGCTCACGTAGGAGAGGTAGACCCTGAAGCCTCTCACAGTACGATGCAGATGCGAGCAGCCTTGGCCAGAGAGAGTGCGCGCCTCTTTAAGCTCACCAATGTGGAGGTTAAGGAGCGACATATCCTTATTAAGGGCAAGCTGGGCGAGTACAGCATCCACTTGGGCAGCGGTATGGTAAGCCAAGGAGGCTTACAGCTGAGCATCCTAGCTGTACAGAGCCAACATCGCGGACGGGTATTTCTACCTTTTGTGGACGACGATCCCAAGTCGGCAGAGATTATCTCCAAGATGCGCCTACTTGCCGAGGACGACAAGATCAAGGATCCAACAATCCTAGCGCAGATAATGAAATAATTGAAAACTAAGTGTAAACTTTTATAATTATGATTAAAGAAGAACAAGCGAAATCAATACCTTGCACCTTTTAAGCCGAAAGGACTTAAGAAAGAGGATTTTACCTCTTTTTTCCATCCCCTTACCAAAAATTGGGGGATATATTACCAATACAATGGAATATAGAGACCAACAGCGTCTTTTTGGCTTCCTTTTCTACATTAGGTTTCCCAGACAAATTATGGGAAACGCAAGAGGGCAAATCCTTAGTAGAACTCCTTTTTCAGTAAAGTACAAGCTCCTTATATACAGCGTATCTGGGATGCTATCTATCAGTATTCCTTTCAAATCTATTCGAACGACGCCCTTTTCGTTCTAAAGACCCAGAGGATTATAGGGGGAAACAACTCAAAAGCCCTCAAATGGCTCTACCAACTCCATACAAGTGGGATAGGAGCCATACCTGTGGCAGAACAGTTCCAGTATGCAGTATACAAAGGGGCGAAGAGACTTTTTGCTATCGTTCTTTCAGAAGATCCTGATAAGTATTATCCATTAATAGAAGAAATTTTTAGGAGAACACGAAATAGGGGCTGTATGTATGTCTATTATTAAGGCAGCTCTTATGGTAGAGGATACTCGTTATCATACTTTAGTAGAGAAGCTCCTTTTAGCAGCTCAGCTTCAGGAGGGACTTAGGCAGACTATCTTGGAATCCTTAGATGAGACAACTATCCCTGTACTTCAGCGATTTATAGCACTTATCTTGGAGCATAACCTCACTCGCTTTTAGTAGCGTAGTACGTGCAGTAGATGTATGGTTTGGTTTTGGCTGGGAAGCCCCTCAGCAAGCGGTGGTCAAAACGGACTTTGGAGCTAGCTCAGAGGTATTTGGCCAACCCAGCAGAGGCACTGAAAAGGTATAAATAGCAAGGATAACTTAGAACGCTATGTGGCCTTATGGGCAGTAGCAGTATATAATGTACAAGAGCTCTTAGTCTTGCTGTGGAGGCTCTCAATAATACTCATACAGGCTATGAGGCGAGCGTTGCGGTGCTTTTACTTTATGCAACAAACTAATAAAAAGACAGTCGAAATTGTTCCCTTTGCCGAGCGCAAACTTTGGGGTAGAGCCTGTATGGGATTATTGGATTCTAAAGAACCTGCCCAAAGGGGAACTATCTCCCTATTTTGTTTGAGAAGATACGAGTTTCTGCACAAAAAAACTTCCCAAAGAAGGAAAAACTTTTGAGGGAGTGGGCTCCGTTGGCTTTAACATTACACTTAAGCCCTTTGGATCTCTATCATTGTATGCTCACTGCAGCTAACGAGGATCAACAGCAGATCCTTGCGGCAGAGCTTTCTGATATACCAGTGGATATACGCCATTACCTTCTGAATAGAGTATATCCAGTACTTAGCCGCAACCGTTATACTTATTATACAGAGAGTGAGGAGGACATGACACCAGAGAACTATGCTGCTGACTCATGGCAGCGTGCCTTGCTACGTACAGCTCTTAATGACAAGGGTACCCTACGTGGCGAGTAAAGCCATGGAGATCTTGAAGAAAATCCCTTTGGTGCAGGACGATATCCTTGCTATAGAACAGGTGCTCTCTCGCAAGAACAAGGAACAACGCAAGGAGAGCGTGGCGCTACTGGTCAAGCAACCCGAAGCAGTGCTCAAGGATAGTACCTCTCGTATGATTGTCTCCAAGAATGCCGACCAGCGCCTAGCAGCCTTGGAAATCCTCACCGTATTGCAGGAGGAAGGAAGGCTTACCGACTATGTAACCGAACAAGTAGAAGCCTATAAAGGGCGTAAGCTCTCCAAGAACGAACAGGTACTCATGGACAAGCTTACCTATAACCCTGAAAACAACTACGGAGCTACGCTATGACCTTACCAATGGCTTTGGAGTGCTCAATTTGGACAACCTGACCTCCTTTGACTTGCCTAAACCTATCTTTGACAAGGAGCGCAAGGAGAAAAAGGTTGGTTTCTTATTTGACAAGCTCGTAAATGTAGAAAAAGTAGGGGAAGCCATTAGTGATCTGTTATCCCTATGGCGTGCTAACAAAGACTACGAATACCAATATGAAGGTTATCAGGGGCTACCGAGACGACCCTCTTGGGTAATGACATCAGGCGTATGCACAAAGGTAAGGAGAATGAGACCCCTATGGAGATACTCGAAGACTTGCCATTGGCCGACCTATGGAAAGGTTGGCATGAGAAATACCAGTTCAATGAGGTTGAGTATTACTTTTGCCAAACGTTATTGTGGCAATCTCTACTATGAAAATGCAATACCTCAAAGGCTTAGATGATTATTTGGCTATGTATTACCCTGATTTCAAGGTACATTTTGAAGGGCAAATACATAGCTACGATGGGAGAAGCTCGTAAGGCAGAAGACTCTATTAGGGATATCTGATGAAGGTTTATAGTGAAGACAAAGCCCTTTTAGCGAGCTTTAAGCTCTCTGTCTTTGAAGATGCTCTGGCTGACTTTTCCCCAAGGAAAAGCGTGAAAGAGAGTCTACAAGCGCGGTTACTCTAATATGAATTGGGTAGATGTAATTACTGATTATGCAGCAGCAATCCATTTTGGGAAGAAGGGACTTTTCTTACTATACTGATGACCAGCTCTTTAGACTATGGCAAATTCTCTATTACCTATATATATCTATAGATAAAGGGATTGGATCCTGAAAAATGTACTCCTAAAGAGGTGCTTCCCGCTGTTCGAATCTTGTCACGGAAAAATGAAGAACTGCCCCCTATCAATATGGGACTAATTCAGGCTTCTCTGATGCTTTATCAAAAAGGTCGCCTTAGTACTGATGATTTGATTTTTATTTTGTCTGCTCAGCGAGGGACTTTTCGGGATGGCACAGGGGCAAGGAATAGTTACTTCAGCAGGAAGTTGCCCAATTGCATTAAGGACACCTTGATCTTTCCCAGAGACCCTTTTGATGCAGCAACTCGCTACTCATATGCTTCAGGTAGACTGCAGCGAGGGAGATCTACCTACTGATGCTTCATTATATATCAATCAGCTCTCTGAGATAGATGGGGCTCAATACTTCTTTCGAAGCCTTGGAACGTATAGGTAAGGAGCCTTTTGCTAAAGGCTATGGCAGTGGCAGAGCAAGCGCTTTTACCTTCAGTCATATTTTTGGCGGTGAGCCAACCTAGTGATACCGATACCTTTGCTGCCTTCAAAGAAACATTTGGATACCATAAAGATAGATAAAAACGCTTAGTGGAAGCTGCTATGCTCCTCACTGGACAGAATGGATAGGAGATTATCTCAAAATCAAAAGGACTTTCAAGGAGGCTATTTGGTGGTTTATCGCCCATACAACCGATTACATGGATGCTGAAAAGGAAACGGTCGTGTCTCAGTACTCTAATGTACCGAGAGATGACTTTCAGACGTGGTGCTATCGATGTGGATTGGTATCACCGTGTACATAAGGCAGTGGGCAAGGAAGGCTGGAAACTCATACAAGAGTCAGCCAAGTACCTCTCTGAAGGTATGGGCTATCGCCGTAAAGCTCTATTCAGCGGTGCTTACGGGCGAGATTAAGCTAGATGAAGTCATTCAGAAAAATCACTGAAAAGCGAGACAAAAGACTATGTCATGGCATTGGGTCTGGTACCTATCAACAAGAAGAAAGAAGAGGAAGACTTAGTCAGCCGCTATAACCTCTTGCAAACCTTCCTCAAGGAAAGCAAACAGTTCGGGCAACAGCGCCAAGAGAGCGAGAAGAACGCCGTGGAGATAGGCTTGGATAACCTCTCCCGCAATACAGGCTATGAGGATAGTATCCGCTTTAGCTGGGCGATGGAGGCCAAGGCAACCCAACAGATTATGGAAAAATCTACCCTTGTTATAGACGACACTCAGCTCCAGTTGGTGGTTGATGAGGAGGGCAAGGCCGATATTATCGTTACCAAAGGCGACAAGACCCTTTAAGGCAATTCCCTGATAAGTATAAGAAAAATGCAGGAGGTAGAAGCGCTTAAGGAAGGGAAAACTTACCTAACCAAGCAGTACAGCCGTACCCGCCTATCTTTGGAACAAGCGATGCTTAGCCAAACACTCTTTACTGTGGCTGAGCTACATCGTATCATGGAACACCCTGTGGTAAAAGCGATGCTGAGCAAGTTGGTACTCTTCAACCCTGAGACACAAGACTTCAGGTTTTTGGCAGGACGGCAAGCTCCTCAGTGCAGAAGGGGATATCACGCCACTCAAGGCAGATGACAAACTTCTTATCGCCCACCCAAGCCATTTGTTCTATGCGGTACAGTGGGATTTGTACCAGAAGTATCTCTTTGACAAGGAACTCAAACAACCTTTCAAGCAGGTATTCCGAGAGCTCTATATTCCCACTAAGGACGAGTAGAAACCAGCAACCGCAGTGAGCGCTATCAGGGTCACCAAGTACAGCCCCAAAAGACGGTGGCACTGCTTCGTAGTCGTGGTTGGACGGTGAATTACGAAGAAGGACTCAAAGAGTATATCATAAGGAAGGCTTCCGAGCCACTATCTATGCGGCAGCCGATTGGTATACCCCTTCGGATGTGGAAGCGCCAACCTTGGAATACGTAGTCTTTCTACAGCCTTAAGGATGGCAAAAGAAGTACCGATGAAGGAGATTAAACCCAGTAATCTTCAGCGAGGTGATGCGTGATGTCGATTTGGTAGTGAGTGTAGGCTCATGTAGGAGGGTAGATCCTGAAGCAAGTCATAGTACGATGCAGATGCGAGCAGCCTTGGCCAGAGAGGTGCGCGCCTCTTTAAGCTCACCAATGTGGAAGTTAAGGACGCCATATCCTTGTCAAGGCTGCAAGCATGGCGAGTACAGTATCCACTTTGGGCAGTGGTATGGTAAGCCGAGGAGGCTTACAGTTGAGTATCCTTGCGGTACAGAGCCAGCACTCGCGGACGTGTATTTCTACCTTTTGTGGATGATGATCCCCTAAAGTCTGCAGAGATCATCACTAAGATGAAATTGATATCTGAAGGAAAATATATTAATAGTGATAAGTGAATGACAGGACAAATGACATGAATGATTAATCCTAATAGTGGTCTAGCTTTTGTCATTGTTATCAATTAGTTTATACTTAAAAAAACACATTTCGAGATATTTTTCAAAAATATTTTTTTCATATTTTTATTAAAAATTTTTATACCTTTGCTTTTCTATAAAAGATATAGGCTGTATCTCTGTAATGGGAAATAGTCTATACTTTAACTATTTGTATAATAACAAGATACATTTTTAAGAGTATCTTGTAAAAAGTAACTAAACTTTTTAAGATAACCAAAAATACCATTATGAGAAGGTTTCTGTATTTTTTTGTGGCCTTAAGTGCTTCCTTATTCTCTATAGGAGTATCAGCACAGGGGATTGGGCGTGATATCCTTAAGCGTTGGGATAATAATGGGCAGACCCTTAGGGGGGATTTCGTGCAGATAGGAAATCATAGGACAGGTTCTGCAACACTGAAGATTTCGGGACATAGTTCATGCTTACGTGTAAAGTGGGCAGGGCTGTATTGGGCTTCTACTGGGTCTTTGACCAGAGAAGGGGATAATAGCACCTATACAGCTACATTCAAATTGCCTAATGGGCAATCCGTGCCTTTGAGAGCAGACGAACGTATGACCACTGTCTTTGGAGGACATGAATTTTTATGGAACTCCTTTAAAGATGTTACATCCATACTACAAGGATTGGGGACTAGCTTCAATAATGGAGAGTACCAAGTAACTTACTCTACAGGGAGTTGGGGTATTTGGAACTTAGTAGTGGTATATGAGGATGTCAATGCTAGTACTTCTAAGCGTATATATGTATACGATGGATGTTTGTTGAACTTCTATAACTATAATGGTGTTCAGCACAAGACAATTCCTATCACAGGTTTCAGACACCACCTGCGCCTGCAGCTATAAAAGCGAGAATTGGGGTATGTACAGGGGCAGGAAATATCAACTCCTATGATATATTAGAAATAAATGGACATAAACAAGGACAAGGGGCTTACCCCAATGCTTATGAAGATTTTATGGATGCCTCTATTTCTTTTAATCATTCAGAAGCTGCGATGCCTCGAAAATCCTGTAGTGCCCTAAGGGTCAAGGGTTTGCGGATTTGGATGTTTTTGACATTCCTAACCCTAATAATACAGTGATAAGGAATGGAGATACTTCATTGGAAATACACTTTGCGGCAGAGGATGCATATATTACTTATACAGTTCCCTTTTCAATAGATGCTATAGCTCCTCACATAGAGACACACAAGGAGGTGCTAGGGTTGGATAATGGACAGTGGAAAGATTTTACGGGTCATACAACGGTATTTGGGGATGCTTTAAAGTATCGTTTGAAGTTTCGTAATATAGGTAATGACAATGTACGGGATGCAATTTTGGAGGATTTGTTACCTAAGGGAGTTACCTATGATAATTTTGAATCGTTACCTACAGGGGTTACATTTATATCAGCGACTCCGAACTATAATAATACAGGGCGTACATTGGTGAAGTTCAATGTAGATCCTTCGCTTTTACAACATTCATCCACGGCTCCTTTTTTTCAGCGCCTATTACTATTAACGTAAAAGGTACAGCCAGATTGTGCTAATCTCATAGATTTTTGTTCGAATGAGTTTAAGAACCAAGCGGAGATGGTTTACCATGCTGTTTTTGGACAACAAGGAATATCGTACAGGCTCTTTTCGCTAATGTGGGAGGTGCTTGTGATCAAAATAGCGAGAGTGCAACTACTTTTCTTTTGTGAAAGGATGAGACTTGTCAAGCGCAGGACTTTACCCTATTGTGGAAATATGACCCTTAAGGGAGGGGCTGGTTTTTGCTGCTTGGAAATGGACAAAAGAAGGGTCAGGCAGGAGTACTATCTACGGCTCAAGATTTACCTATATCTTCACCTGGGGTTTACTGGGTAGAGCGTACACCACCCAGTTGGAGGTAATCGTTGTAGTAACCAGTTAAGAATAAAATATAATGTACAGACGCGTACGGGAGAGAATCTTCACCCTATGCGCAATGAGTACTATGTAACAGAGAGGAAGACGTGTAACAATACGGGGATAGAATACTTAGGGGTAGCGGTATGTAATACTACGGTGCCAATGGTGATCAACAATGCATCTCTTACAGATGGGCAGGTTACATGGTATCGATATAAGACACAAAGAGGGATTGACAACTGTCCACCTGCGGTGAATAACACGGGAATAGAGACGGATGGAGCATGGGAATTGGTACATACGGGTAAGAACTTTAACATGACGCCAGCGATGGTACAATATGCCAATGGTACTGAGTTTGCTGTACGTTTAGGGTTTCCACAATGTCCACTTACATATCATTTCCGAGCATATAAGGGCGAGATTACATACAATGTAGCAGGAGAAAACATTATTTGTGGTACAGGGAATATTAAAGTTACGGGTATTCCTACGGGTACCTTCCAGTATAAGTTACAAGGACCTGCTTCTTCGAATTACACAGATCTTCCTACTGGGCAGACCTCAATAAATATTCCAGTTACACAACCGGGATTATATAAGGTATATCTTCGTCCTAAGGTGACTCAGTTCCAAGAGAATGTGTGAATACATCAAAGAGGTAACTATAGCGGAGGTGACCGATGCGAGATGCCTTTACCTTGACCCAAGTGGAAGAGGTTAAATGTGTTAGTTCTAGTCCGAATACAGGGTAAGATGCGAGTGGTGGTCAATGCTAGATGTTACTCTTCCTGTTAAGGTAGAGGTGAAGAAAGGCACATCTCTTATTCATACTTATACGGTGACCAATACAACTCAGCTCAATTCGGATAATATTCCAGCTACTAAGGCGGTACTACAGGCACTTGTTGCGGGAAATGACTATTCAGTAATATTGACTCCTACCTACAAGGTGGGTTGTGCTGTGACACAAAAACAATTTTTGAAATCACCAAGATTCCTGAATTGAAGATCAACAATGGTGCTGCAAGACGATCGCTTGTGGTTTGGAGAAAGAGCTGACCATTACTGTACAAGGGGGTAAGCTCAATTCAGTTAACGGTCGTTACCATTTCACCGTGGATGGCTTCCGTAATACTGATATATCAGAAGTTTTTGAGAATAAAGGAGGAACTCCGGAGGTGCATACCTATACGCTCAAGATCAAAGATCCTTGGAGTGGCCCGGGTTCTAAGGTATATAGAGTAAAGGTATATGATGAGAACAATTGTATGGCTTCACGAGATATTACCTATCTCTATCAGGAGAAACCGACCTTCAATCTTACCAAGCAGGTAGATGCTGTATGTGGTCCAACTGCGGGTAGTCTAAAAATTGTATTGACCAATGCAAACTTCATCCCAGGAGATTATACCATAAAAATATAAGCTTATCAAGAAAAATCCGGATGGGACTTGGCCGGACTGGACTTCTCCTATCAAGGATCAAAGTGATCCTACATTTACGGGTCTCACTTCAGGGGATTATCGTGCACGTATATACTATACAAAAAGGTACGGTAACATGTCACTATCCAGAGGATTGTATCACCTATCAGGTAGAAGGTGGAGGCACCCGCACAGTTTGTAAACTCCACCTCATACTGATCCTAAGGAAGCATCCATAGGGGAGGGCAATGGTCCTATCCGTGCATTTGCCGGAGTGGTACAGCTTGCTTGTGATACGCCTCCAAACTCAGCAGAGATCTATGTGGCAAATGTAACGGGAGGTACGAATAATATATATGAATATAGTATAGACAACGGAGCGAGCTGGCAGATGACCAAGCGTTTTACGGGTCTTCGTCCAGGTACCTATACAGTACAAGTAAGGAATAAAGGTAGCTGCAGGTCAGCCTTTCTGTGAGTGGAGTAAGACGCTACAGGTGGATGCTCCTATAGCCAAAGCCACTCTATCAGTGGTAGTGTAGCATATGATTGTGATGGTATTGCTCGAATGAAGATCACTACGGATCAGGCTGGATATAGCTACCTTTACTGTACACACTCCTACTCATGGAGCAACACCAGGAGCACTACCTACAACCCCTCCTACGGGAACATTCAATAATGGTACAGTACCCGATGTAGTGTTCCCTACTATCACCACAGCAGGTACCCAGACCGTGAGGGTGTTCTATAAGCAAACTGCAAATCCTAGCCCTATTGTCTTGATACAAGAAGATTTTTGGGCAAGGCGTGAATAAGTGTGACGCAAATGTATATAATGCATATACATGTCAGCCCAATAAGATGGGATTTATTAGTGATGGGGAATATGTGATCACTTCGGCGGAGAATGGAGCACGTGTCCTTAGCAATGGTTGCTGGACAAAACCTAATGATCACACAGGGCTTACCAATGGTCGCTACTTGGCGATGAATGTAGGTAGTATAGGATATAATAAACCTATTTATACAAAAAGAAGTACATGATGTAGAGGCGCACTCAGCCTATCAAGTTCAAGATGTATGTATACAATCTCTGTCATTGTTCTTCTTGTGCCCTCCTCTTTTCCAGATACGAGTGGTAGATTCTGCTACAGGAATAAACCTAGTCCCTCCATCAGAGACTAAGGCTCCACCTATCAACGGACGTGATCCTGATGCTTGGCATGAGTTTCTCTGGAGAATTAGCGGCTCCAGGAGTATCTTCTTTCCGTATAGAGATTGTCAGCATGAGTAATGCACATGGTGGGAATGATCTTGCCTTGGACGATATCTATGTATATCAAGAACCAAAGGCATGTGCAAGTAGCTATGTGGATATAACTACGACCTTGCAGACTACCGATAGCCAGAAGATGAAAATCACCTCTCACACCACTATTGATGAGACTTGTAATGGTTCGAATGATGGTAAGCTTACCTTTGGAGTAGCGAACTATGGCAATGTGGCATATACTTGGAAGGTAGTAACACGAGGCACTACCACCCAGGTACAGGGAGGTACTAATAACACAGCAGGCCTTACTGTGAACAACTTAGCTCCAGGTCTTTATACGTTGAAGATTACCTCTGGGCATCAGAAGAAGTTCAGCAATGATCAGGCTTGTGAGGTTACACAGGACTTTGAGATCAAGAGAAATGATAGAGTAACAGTAACTCAGAATAGAGCTATAGATTACTTAGACTGTAATATAGATAGGAAGCAGATGCTTTATCTTTCTCTCAGAATGCAACGGGTACTAACCAAGGAGTATTCAACATCACGGGAGGTAAGCAGACACCGAGTGTCCATTGAGATATACTATAAAAGTGGTAAAAAGTTTCTTCAGGGGCTACCGATATTCTTACCCCAGATTCTAATGGTTACTACCGTTATGTAGTGGGAGCAGGCACATATCAGGTGACAATTACAGATGATAACAACTGTAATGGAGGTCATGGCACCTTCACCTACAAGGTAGAAGCACGCCATAAGATTGGTACTGTGAAAGCGAGAGTACAAGAACTGTGTTGTTGCCAATGGTATAGGCGACATGAAGCTTAGCCCACACCTTTATTGGAGGCATAAGCAATGGCAAGACTGTAACCTATGATTGGAAGAAACAGGGTGATGCTACATGGACAGCGGTGTCTGGTAATACCATTCCTAAAACAACCCTTGATGGTTGGACAAAAGGAGTTACTTACCTTATCCGCGCTAAGGATGAGTACAGTTGTGAGAAAGAGATAGAGGTATCAATCCCAGTAGAGATTGAGAGCCTAACCACGGCGGATTATACGGTAGTACATCCTGCGGCAGCCTGTCCTCCCAATCCAGTAACACCAGGAAGCATCACAGTGAGACCATGTACGAGGAGGTAGTTCAACCCCTACTTATCACTATGCTTTTGTTGCTGCGGGTACTACACCTCAGGATACAGACTATACAGCCAGCAATACGAAGACAGGTATTACCACTGGTGGTGATTGGGATGTATATATTAAGGATATAGCAGCAACACCTCCTACTTGTGGTAAGAAGGTGACAACAACACCTATCCATATTGAAGATCCAGTACCTACAGGTTCGGATACTGATCCTTCAGGCACTATCAAGCATACATCCTTCAGTGCCACTTGTGAAGATGGACAGGGCGGTAGCTTGGTAATAGAGCGTTTCCGAGGAAAAGGACCTTTCCGTGTGGAAGTAACTAAGACAGCACCTACAGCAGCACCTATGGTACCCTATCGTATTCCTAAGGTAGCAGTAGCGGGTAAGGTAACGATCAATCCAACTACCGGAGAGATGGTAGTAACAGGCTATGTAATAGATAACTTATCCAAAGGAACCTACAAGGTAGAGATATACGATGAGGGTAATGGTAACTGTGCCGTTCCAGGAACGGTAGGTAAGAGCTTCACAATAGCAGGAATGAGAATAAACTTCCCTGCTACAGGAGCAGTGACTCAGTCTAACCCTAACTGTACAGATACTACTATGGCCTTTTGCTCTAAAAGGCAACTAGTACCATAGTTCCAGCCAGTGAGTATGAGATAGTATACCGCTTGGTACGACATAATGGAGCTCCAGTAACCAATGGAGACGAGCAGTGGAAGACTGAAGCACAGCGACCTATACAGGCACCATACACAGGTCAAGGCTTGGTAGGAGCGATGTATGGAGGTGTGGCCATGAGGAGATAAGTTTACCCGCTCAGATAGGGGTAAGAAGGAAGTCTGACAATGCCGTGGTATGTACAAAGGATATTCCTGAGTTTACTCTTGCACGTCGAGCTAATGATTTGACCCTTATACCTAAGGTAAATGCTAATTGTAGCAACTTTGATTTGGATGTGAAGTTTGGTAATACATCAACAACCTATCATAAGGTAACTTTCTATCTTAATAATAATGGTTCTCCTGCAGAGCAACAGTTAGGAACCTATAATAACTATGTAGGAGGAACTACCTATACCTTTACCAATCTTCAGAAAGGTAGAAACTATATGGTGTATGTACACTATGAGACTACCTCAACTTCAGGATTGTGTGAGAAGGTTTGGAAGTGCCTACAAACTCTGCCAATACTCCTGCTATTCAGGTGGATAACTCAGTAAGTAGAGGAGTGGCTTGTGATAATACAAGTCACACCAGTGAACATACGTTTCCATGTCACCCTCACTACAGGAGGAGGAGCACCATTGCCTTATAAGGTTTGTGAAAAAGACCAACACAGGTCTCATCACACCACCGGTAGCTACAGGTACAGCGAACCCAACACCCGCGGGATCCAATACTTATGAGATCTCTTATAACAGACCTACGGCGCTTCCAGCAACAGGCCAACGCTATGTGATATCGTTCACTGCAGCGGGTTGTGAGTCTTATAGTGGAGATATTACAGTGACCCCACCAGCAGCAGGTCGTGCATTGACCTCAGGAGCCCCTTTCTGTAGTGGCAGCGAAGACCAAACCAATGAACTGTCAGGATGGTACAGCCAAACTCACTGTCAAGGGTGGAGCTACAGGCGGATATGGACCATTTACCTATAGCTTATTGATGGAGGATAATGTATTACCAACCCTCCTTCACCTTCCTTCTTAAGAAGAAATATAGTAAGAAGAAATATAACAGATCTGACTACTGATGTAGAATTTTGATCTTAGGGATACAGATTTCAATGTAACGGGTACCAACTGGTGGAGTACAGTCTTCCCAACCTTGACCTTCAAGGTAAGAATTACCGATCAGGGCAACAGGTTGTGAGGTAACTGCTACCGCAAGTGGTAATGCCTTAGGTAAGTTCCTCAATAGCAAGCATACTGCTACAGCGACCTTGGATATCAACAAGACCGCTTCAGGAGCGAGATGCCTGTGATGCCAACGATGTGAACTATAAGCTGAAGATTACCTTGTCTAAATATCAATGCGACAGGGGGTACGGCACTTACCTTTGCTGATTACGAATACTCTATTGATGGAGGAGGTACCTATACTACCTTCACAGCCGCAACGGTTGAGGTAGATATACCAGCGCTCTTCGATCAGAGTAAGGTAAAAGTAAGATCTAAAGAGAGTCTTTGCGATGCGACTATTGCTTATGCAGGAGGAACGCCTCCGGGAGCTAATGAGCGCTTGACATATCCTAAGCTTAAGTTTACCGCTGAGAAGAAGACGGATATGGCTTGTGACAATGCAGGGGTATATACAGCGACCTTTAACTGAAGATCACCAGTGGTTCAGACTTTGTGACCTCACCTACGGTACCTGCGCCATTTACAGGAGCCAATCGATATGAGATTAAGGTAACTGAGGGTACAGGAGTAGCCGCAGGTACAAGAAATGCCTGACCACAGCACCAGCAGGTACAACCTTTACTACAGCGGTGACGCCAGCGAGGTACAAATGTACATACTCAGGTGATTACAGTAACTTATACTGTACCACCATTCCCAACAGCACCTATCACATATAATGTATGGGTGAAGGATTTGGGTAACAAGTATTGTGATGATTATGTGGCGAGTGCGCCTATAGTAATCCAACCAGCAGAAGACCCAGCAACTCTAAAGGCACGTCATACGATACATCCAAATAGTATCAACAATGTAGTGGGATGTACTCAGGAGGTACTACTGGTAGCTTTGAGGTTTACCCGTACCATTACCACAGGAAGAGAATGTTTCCTTTGTATATGAATTGTTCTATAGCACTGCTGCTGCGGGTCCATTTACAGGATCAGGTATTGAGGTAGGTGATGGAGACATCATAGAGCGTACTACAAGTACAGTTCGCTATAAGGTAACAGGACTTAAGGCGGGTTACTACCAGCTCAGAGTGAAGAGTTCAGCCAATGGTAGTTGTGGTCAGGATGTGACAGAGTTTCTCTGGAGGGTAGTTCAGATAACAGAACGTCCTATCCCAGCCTTTGATGCCAATCCACCTGCCAACCCAGGTATAGAGATTGTTCAAGCAGGTTGTGGTGCAGCCACTACCTATGGGGTAACCCCTAAGCAGTCCAATGCACAGCTTTACCTCAATATTAAGGGAGGTACTGCACCTTATAAGGTAGAGATCTATGAGGCGGGTAATGTAATCCTTACTCAGACAGTAACCTCTGCTACACCTCAGCGCCTTACCCAGGACCTACAGTGTACACAGCGAATGCCACTATAGACCTTCCTGCTAAGGATGTGGATTATACGATAGTAGTAAAAGTAACGGATGCGAACGGATGTGTATTGGCTATTCCAAGTTCATTCATGAGGAACAGTTAAGACACTACAAAAAGATCACAGGGGCAACCCTTCCATCGTACCCAACAGATGAGCTGTCAGCCAACGGGTACAGAACAGGTGACCATGACTGTGACACGTACGAATGGTTCAAAATACAGCAGGATACAATGTATATATAAGAAAGATGACCGGAGCAGGAGGCTCCTACTGAGGTAACTGGCTATGACTCAACTGCCAGAACAGCGGGAGCTGCTCAGATAGGAGGTACAGGGGTAGGTACTATTACCCTTCCTCAGATCGTCGAAGAAAGTGCCGATTATGAGATTACCTTGACCGATAAGGATACAGGATGTACTTTTTGTGGTACCAAGTGGATATAGAGTAGAGAAGGCTAAAGCGCCACGAGTGAAACTTCTTTGTAAAGGAAGGAATCTGTGGAGATACAACTTCTCCTACTCCAGCTACCATCAGTGTAACCTTTAAGGTAGAAGTAGAAGGAGAAATAGGCTCTGGAGGATATACTTGGTTTGTGAAGAAGTCAGGAGGAACTACCTATGGTACCCAGACAGGCCATGGAACTTCAGACACGATGACCGTATCTATACCTGTAGCAGATGTGCCACAGGGTACTGCAGTAACTTTTGAGACTGAGGTAACTGTAGTGAGTACACAGTGTAAGACTACAGCGCAGCTTACGGCTACTCGTCCACAGAATATCAATGCAGTGAGCAAGGTATTGCGCCATATGACTTACTGTAATGGAGAAGCTCAGAACGATGCTCAGATAGGGGTTACCTCAGCTCCGACAGGAGGTTGGGGAGCACCATACCAATACCGAGTGGTAACCGATGGTAATGCAGGTAGCTTCACCGATCAGATGACCTTTACCGTAGGGGTGGGTACCCACTATATAGAAGTGAGAGACTCACGCGGATGTACAAGGAAATTGGATAGCTTTACCTTTGTGCCTTACCACGGTCCATCTATGCAGCTACAAGCACCGAATGCACCGGTAGCTACTAAGATACCAAGCTGTGTAGGCTCTCAGGATGGAGAGATTAAGCTCACTGGGGTAACAGGAGGTAGCGTAACAGCTACCACACCATCACCTTCAGGATCTACACCAACGTTGATAGAAGGACGCTTGTCTTACGAGTTGTTCGACGCGACCACAGAAAGATCCTTAGGTAGAATCTTGCCAGATGATAACCCAACCACTCGTGGTACGGTAACCTCTCTGGTTTGGGAGCTGGTAAGTACTTTATCAGAATCACCTCGGATATGCTTTGTGCCGATGACAAAGGTTGATTCACAACCTGTAACAGTCAATGACCCAGGTACAATCATCGCCAGAGCGGAATTGACTAAGTACCCAGGCTGTAATACAGCAGGTGACATCACCGTACAGATAGAGGGCAGACCAAATATGGATCCTGCAAGAGGTACTTATAAGGTAGAACTCTATGACATTAGTGCAGGTCGTCCAGGTACTTTAGTGCCAGGAACACCAACTATTACGGGAGCTTACCAGACAGGAGTAACGGCAGTCTTTGCCACAGCAGTAGCATCAGGTCCTACTTCGGATAAGGTATACTATGCTAAGGTAATGGATAACGGTGGTGGTACAGGTGCCTGCGAAGGAGAATCCAATGAGGTACATGTAGCCAAAGTGAATCCGATAGATGGCGCTGTAGATAATGATAAGAGTGTGACAAGCCTCAAGTGCTATGGTAGCTCTTATGGTAAGATTGTGGTAACAGCCACAGGAGGTAAGAACGATGAGCCTTATGTCTTTACTCCTTAAGAAAAACGGAACTGTTGTACCAGAAACTTATCTACACCGAATCCGAATGCACAAGGAGTATTTGAAGGACTTGATGCCTCTGATGCCTATACGGTAGAAATCAGCCAAGCCGTGGGAGGATGTACTACGAAGGTAGTTCAAGTACAGATAAAACAAGAAACCAAGTATACGGTAGAATACGAAGTGAAACAGGTGACTTGTAATGGAGATCATGATGGTTCTATCGAGATCGCCACAACTTCAGGTCAGACCAAACTTGATGGTACCCAAAGAAAGCTTACCTATGCGATTAGTCCTCGCTTAGACCGCTTCTTGGACAATGGTGGTAAGTTCGAAGGCTTAGCTCCTGGTAAGTACTATGTGATTGTACAGGATGAAAATGGTTGTCGTCCTAATGAGATTAAGGAGAAAGGTCAACCTACACCACTTGGAACCGATATTATAGAGTTTACCATCACTGAACCAGATCCACTAAGCGTAACAGTACGTATGGATACGGTAGAGCACGAAAGCTGTGCTGGAAGCAATGACGGAAAGGCTTTACTTGCGAGTGATTGGAGGAACACCACTAAGAACAGTGGGCAATGATAAGGTATACGAATACTCTAAGGATGGAGGCACTACCTGGGTTGAATACCATAGTGATGGCAATGGTACCCTCATAGATGGCTTAGCCCCTGGCGACCATACCATCAAGATAAGAGATAAGAATGGCTGTCAAGCCGAAGCAACCCTTACTATAGAAGCCGGATCAGAGGTGACCCTCAAGCTCAGCGAAGGTAAGTACGAGTGTGTGAACAATGTGATTAAGTATGTGGTAGGCCAGTGTAGAACCTGCATCAGCAGCGCTTAATGTACGTTACTTGCTCGATGGAGTAGCTCATAACAATACCCGCTTTGAGTTGGATGTGGATCTTCAGACCAATACAACTAAGAGCTATGTAATCTCTGTAATCCATAAGGTAGCAGGTCATGGAGAATGTAGAAAAGACTCTGCACCGATTCTGGTAGCTCCAAAGACACCCGCTTAAGGCTCAGGCAGATAAGATCACCAGCGTAAGCTGTCACGATGGTGCTGATGGTTCCTTCTGAGGTAGTAGCTCAGGGAGGCTCAGGTAAGTACGAATATGGACTTAAACAAGCCGATGGTTCTTACAGATGGCAGGGTACGAACAACCAGTTCAAGAACCTTTCTGTAGGCTCTTACACAGTAGGAGTGAAAGATACAGAATACGGATGTATCTATGAGGTAGTCAATACAGCGATCATCGCACCTACACCGATACTGATCACTCAGAATAGCATCACCCATGTAGGATGCAAGGGCGAAGCCAATGGAGAGATAGAGTATGTACTCAAGGGAGGAAATCCTCAGTATAGCTGGGAGGTATTCTTCGAAAACGGAGAAAGCACTTCTAAGCGAGGTACAGGAGAGAGAAGCTACACCATTCAAGATACAAGGTCTTAAGGCTGGTAAATACCTCTTGGTAGTGAAAGACGCTAAGGGTTGTAGCCAGAAGAAAGAGTTTGAGATCATTGAAGGGGTAGACCTCAAAGGAGTGATCACACAACACTATCAGTGTAATGCGGATATCAGCGAGAACAACAAGGTCTTGGTAGTGGATGGTTCAGGTCCTAATAGTGACACAGCTGCCGAAGCTACTTACGATGTATATGTATCGGTAACGACTCCATACTTGGTAATCAACCCAAGTTCAGGAGGAGCGATAAACCGCTTGCGATATGCGATTACCACACAGGGTGGATCCCCAATCCAGCGTTATGAGTTCAATGGAACTACGCCTACAGGAACTGATAATACGCACAATATGTACAAGATAGCCCATGCATCGCTGCTTGCACAGCTCAATGCGGTACGTCCGTTGCAAGAAGGCTTGAACAAATACGAATTGCACTTGTACTATTTCAATAAGGATAACCCAGCGATGAGTGATTCACCATTGTGTCAGGAAGTGAGAGAACTCAATATAGAGTACTATCCACCGATCAAGATTACCAACCAGAGTATCGCCAACGACCTTAACTTAGTAAAAGTGAAGGTAGAGGGAGGTAAAGAGCGCTATACGGTATACTTTAGTGGAGCTCAATACCACACAGGAGAAGAGGTTAAGGCGCACTATGTACAGAAGGTGGACGATGTGAAGGCAGGAGATGAGGTAGTTTACTACGTACAGAAGACGGATTATGAAGAGGTGAACCCAGCCACAGGCAAGGTAGAGAAGAAGGTCCGTGTATATGTAGAGGACAGCAAGGGCGAGCTCAAGGAAGAGAATGGAGGTAAGCAGGTATGTGCTCATTCAGTATTTCATCTATAAGGAATATATGGATGTGGTGATACCGAACTACTTCACACCGAATGGAGATGGTGAGTATGACACATGGGCGCCGTTGAACTTGGCCAGCTATCCACATGCCGAAACGATCATCTATGACCGCTACGGCCGCCAGATAGCGACCTTGAACAACCGTCAAGAGTGGGATGGTACCTACGGAGGGAGCCACTTCCAACGGGAGATTACTGGTATGTACTTCGTCTGAACGAGCCAGATGACAGCCGTACCTTCAAAGGCCACTTCACCCTTTATAGGTAGTGATTAATGATCAATGATTAATGTTACCTCAAAAGAAGGGAATAACAATAACTGAAAAGAGACCTTCCAGTAATGGAAGGTCTCTTTTTATTACAACTCCCCATATCCTCTGCTCATCGTTTACTGCTCCCTGTCGCATGCATCAGTATAGGTGATTTGCAAATCGCCCCTACAACAAGACGCAACAACCCTCATACCAATATAGAGAACCTCTGCTCACTCTTCACTCTTCGTTTTTCATTTTCACTGTTCTTCGCCCTTGTGAAAAAAACTTATTTCTTAAAAAAAGACTAAAAAAACACGTGAAAGTAAAAAGAAAAATGTATCTTTGTCCCTGCAAAAATAAAGGCAAACACAATACAAATTATAATTACTAAAAATGATACAAAAATCATTAGTAAGTGGCTGTTTTTAAGCATTCTAATTCTTCCATGCACTTCTCTTTGGGCTTCTGAACAAGCCCCTGAAGAGGAGGTAGATTTTACCCAAGTGATTCAGCACCATATAGCAGACTCACACGAATATCATTTGTTGGACTGGGGGCACTTCCATTACCCTTCCCTTACCTATTATCCTATGGACAGACAATGGTTTGGTGACTTTCCTTTCCAGTGAGTTTCATCACGATGATAAAGGGAGGTAATCGTAGAGAAAGCAGGGCAATACTTCGTTCGTGTACATGGGCAAATCTACTATACCGATGCAGCAGGTGCCATTTCTTATAGTGAAAGACCACAAGGTGACCAATGCGCGTCCGTTGGATTTCTCTATTACTAAGAATGTAGTATTGCTTTTTCCTTATTGCACTACTTATGATCTTAGCTTTTGTCTCTGTAGCACGTTCTTATAAGAAGAATCCTAAAGCGCCTAAGGGATTTGCTAACCTTTTAGAAACACTTATCGTTTTTTTATACGTGATGAGGTTGCCAAGCCTAATATAGGAGACAAAAAGTACCAACGCTACATGCCTTATTTGCTTACTGTTTTCTTTTTATTCTCATAGGAAACCTTTTGGGCTTGGTGCCTATTATTTCAGGAACCTTGACCAATGACATTATCTTCACAGGAACTTTGGCTGTAGTGACTTTCCTTATTACTACTTTTAGTGGAAATTCTCATTATTGGAAACATATATTTGCTACTCCAGGCGTACCATTATGGCTTTCTCCTATTATGATCCCTGTGGAGGTGATAGGGATGCTTACCAAGCCATTCTCTTTGATGATACGTTTGTTTGCCAATATTACAGCAGGGCACATCATTATCCTGAGCTTATTGGGGCTTATCTTTACTTTCAAGACAGTGTTTATTTCTCCTGTATCGGTTGCTTTCTCTTTGTTTATTAGTATCTTAGAGCTTTTAGTAGCCTTTATCCAAGCCTATGTATTTACTTTACTTTCAGCTTTGTTCATAGGAGGAGCGGTAGCTGAGGAGCATCATGCCGAGGAACATCATTAGGAGAGTTTCGTTTTTTCAAAATTGTATCTATTAACACTTTTTAAATAATTTAAAATTATGGTATTAGCAGGAATTGGAGCTGGTATTGCAGCTCTTGCAGCAGGAATTGGTATTGGTAGAATTGGTTCTTCCGCTATGGAAGGAATTGCACGCCAGCCAGAAGCAGCTTCTAAAATACAAGGAGCGATGATTATTGCTGCGCACTTATCGAAGGGTAGCCCTCTTTGCTGTGGTTGTTGCCTTGGTAGCAAAATAAGTTGCGAAAAGTATACCGTTCTGTAACGGTTGGTTGCAGAACGGTTCTTATCTCAAAAACTCAAAAAGTCATTACAACAGAAAAAAATAAAAAAATACATGAATTTCATCCATCCCGAAAGTCTTAGTTTTTGGACACTGATTGTCTTTGTTTGCTTATTGCTTTTTGCTTCGTGCTTTTTGCATGGAAGCCTATTCTCAAAAGCCCTGAAAAGAACGTGAGGATTCTATCAATCATGCCTTGGAAGCTGCCGATGAGGCTAAGAAAAGAAATGGCAAACCTGAAGGCTGATAATGAAAAACTCTTAACTGAGGCTCGCCAAGAGCGTGAGGCTATTCTTAAGGAAGCTCGCGAGATAAAAGAGCGTGTGATTTCTCAAGCTAAAGGAAGAAGCACATGCAGAAGGGCTTAAGATTATTTCTCAAGCAAAAGGCAACAATAGAGGAGAAAAGAAAATGGCTATCGCTGAGATAAAAGGAACAAATAGCCTCTCTCCTTGGATATTGCTAAGAAAGTTCTTACTAAAGAGCTTGCTTCGGAAGTAAGACAAGAAAAACTTGTAGAAGATTTGTTGAACGAAATTACTATCAAATGATACACTCTACCAAAGTAGCCAAACGATATGCTAAAGCACTCTTGGACTATGCCATAGAGAACCAAAAAGAAGAACTTCTCTTTGGAGAAATCTCTTCTGTGGTGGAGGTGATTCATGAAAATCCTGACCTGAAAGCACTATTGCATTCGCCGATTGTCAAAACAGAAGTTAAACAGCGAGTATTACAAGAAATCTTCGCTGAGCATATCTCTGAATTGCAGGTACTCTTTACTATTCTTTTTCAAAATAAAAGAATATCGGATTTGTATGCTATCGCTCGTGAATTTGTGGAGCAATACAACGAATATAAAGAAAAAGATAGTCATTCACCTTACCACTGCTGTGGAGGCTTCTGATAAGCTCAAAGAAGAGTTTGTAGCCAAGGCAATTGCACTGAGTGGAAAGCGAAACATCTCATTGGAGAACAAGATAGATCCTTCTATCATAGGGAGGCTTCATTCTTCGTATTAATGACTTGCAGTATAATGCGAGTATCTCTTATAAGCTACAGGCTATACAAGAGCAATTCAAGGAGAATGTTTTTTTAACATAGTTTATTGATATACAAGGAGATTATTCTTTTGAGTAATCTCCTTATTTTTCTTGTATTTCTCACAAAAATTTGTACTTTTGCACCCTCTTAAAAATTCGATATTATGAATATGAAAATGATACGACAGCTTTTCCCTTTGGCTATAGGGGGATTGCCTTAGGAAGCACAGAATTTATCCCTATGGGACTGATGCGAACCATGGGAGGAGATCTGCACCTTTCGGATGATCAAGTAGGAATTTCATTGCTGCTTATGCAATAGGGGTCGTGGTAGGGCTCCCTACCTTGGTAGAGCTCAGTACTCGTTTTCAGCCAAAGAAGGTGCTGATTGCTTTTTATGTTGCTTTTTACCCTTTTCAATGGGCTTTTTCTTTGATGCCTACCTACGAGACCTTGTTGGTCAGTCGTTTTTGTTCAGGATTACCTCATGGAGCCTTCTTTGGAGTAGGGGCTATTGTGCCAAGCAATTGGCTCCGAGGGAGAAAAGAAGCGATGGCTATCTCGGTCATGTTTGGCGGACTTACCATTGCCAATCTGCTGGTGATACCACTCTTTACACATTTAGGAGGAGTGATAGGATGGCGTCCAGTGGTGGGTATGATTGCTGCTTTGGGGTTGGTCACAGCTCTATGTGTGTTCTTTTTTCTTGCCTAAGGTCGATTCTCAGCGAGATATGACCCTATGGAAAAGAATTACAACACTTCTTTTCGGTACCCTCTATGTTGCTCTTGGTCATTACAGCTTTTGGGTTGTGGGGGACTTTTTCTCTTGGCTTAGCTATATAGAGCCCCTTAATGCTTGATTATGCACACCTGCCTCGTGAACAGATGCCTACAGTAATGATAGTGGTCCGGGATAGGTATGGTCGTAGGTAATTTTTGGAGGATGAGCTACCGATAAGCTCCATTTGGTTCAGGGCGAGCATCATTGTTTTTACCTCTACAATCTGTGTACTTTTGATTATCTTTTTCTTCTCGGATCAGCTTTGGCTCTCTTGGGTTTTTGACCTTTGTATAGTAGCTATAGCTGCTATGTCCGTTGGGGCACCGCTGATATCATGATGTTCCGTGTATCCCCACAAGCACAGATGATGGGGGCAGCTTTTATGCAAGCGGCCTTCAATCTGGCCAATACCTTAGGCGCCTATCTGGGAGGAAAAACCCTTAAGTATGGTTATACAAGCAATTATCCTGCTTTGGTAGGAGCCACAATGGCCTTGGCAGGCTTTCTTTGTGCTTTGTTCCTTTACAGGAAATATGCAAGACTTTTTCAAGTGAGAGGCCAAGAAAGAAAAGTAAAAACACATGTAATAGAAATAGTTAAGAAGGGATGGCTATAGATAATTTCTATAGCTATCCCTCACATTATTATTTTTATCTTTACAAAGTAAAAATAAAAAGCCCTAAAAAGATTTGTATTTCTTTTTCGTATATTTGTGGCAATGAAAAGAAGCAATACGTGGCATAGCTATCTTGATGAGTTTTATTTTTTCTACTCAACACCTTGCAGTGGGATCTACTCTCATATTTCTTAGTAAGCAAGCGAGACTTTGTTGCTGCCTATTGTCAAAACCAAGCCCAACCTGAGCGCCATTGTGAGGGCGCTTGTAAGTTCGCTCAAGTAACCAAAGAGACTTCTGATACCCCTCTCACAGAGAAAAGAGCAATATTTCTGCCTGAGAGTTTCTTCCAAGAAATACCTATACTTATTTATAGCAAAAACCTTTTTGCAAAAAGTAGTTCATAGCTACTTCTATCTTTTTCCTTATCCCAAGGGTAGAGAATACCTTGCTCAGACCACCACAAGAAGAATGAAGCGGAGAGAGTGACGCTAAGTAGTGTCATTGCTCGTAGGGACGAATCGCAATTTGCCCTCCCTTGTGGGGCATGTCCCTTTTAATTACTATCAAAAAAATAAATTCAACGATCAAAACTAAAGAAAATGAAAAATTCAAATATATCACCATGGCTGCCTTAGCTATAGTCTCCCTATTGTCTTGTTCTAAAAAGATGATGACAAGCCAACCCCACCTGTTCCAACTCCACCCACACAGCTTAAAACAGTAGCAGAGACAAAGGTGGATACTTATACTGTACGCCCTACAGAATACCTCAGGTACTTTTGTGATGGGATACAATGATGTTACCCTCTCTGTAACCGATGCCTCAGGCAAGGAAGTAGACCTGCAAGCAGCTACCTTTACTCCTTGGATGGATATGTATAAGGGAGATGGTAAAGGAGGTTTCTCTAAAGAAAGTATGCATACCCATACTTGCCCTCATACCGCTTTTGGCTAAGGGAAGGCAATGTATGGAAATCTCAAGTCCTATTCCAAATGATGACAGCTCCATCAGGGTATGGTTTGGGAAAGTGACTTTCAAAGTAGAGTGGTAAGGAACACAAAACAGACCGCTTGGATTTTACAGTGGTAGAGCAAACCAACAAAGCCTTAGGGAAAGTGCGTAACTTTTAGAGTCTTTACTGAAGGAGGAAATTCTAAGGGACAGAAACATATCTATGCGGTGATAGCACCAGAGCACCCCTAAGGTAGGGAGAAAATGACTTGGTATTGGGTATTTGGAAGATGCAAAGCATGGAAAGCTTCCCTGAAGTCGAAGGACTTACGGTGGGAGTGGCTGTAAAGATGCTGCCGGAAAGAACTATCTACCACTACACTCAGCTATAAGGACAAGTTCTACAGAGGAAAAAGTTACTTATCCTAAAGCAGGTACCTATATCTTGGCCTATACCCTCAAAAGATGCCCAAGGAAATTTAGTACAGCCTAAGGATGATAAAAAGTGGATACTACCATAGCAACTGGAAATACAGTTCTAATCTGTCAGTTGGTTAAATAGCAAAATTTTTGCCAATGAGTCAATAATACATTGACTCATTGGCAAAATGCTATTGACACATTCAGTTAGGGTTTTTGAGCAATAATCGCCACTGCATCAAGGTTATCTCGGTGCTTGCGGAAGCAGGCTTTCATTTTTACTCGTTTTCTGATTTCGGGGAAGCGTAGTAGGTTGAAGGTGATCAAGAGCATTCTGAGCCAGCCTTCATCCTGAATGATACGACTACGCTCCAAGAGCAACATAGGGTTATGTTCTACCCTAATGATCTTAAAGCCTTGTTCTTCTAAGAGAGCAGTCCACTCGGCTGTAGTCATCGGGCGAGCATGTACGCGGATGGTCTCACTTAGCTCCTTGAAGAGATCTTCTTTGACTTCTTCAGAGACATCATCAGGCTCTATACCCAGTTCATGGATACCATAGTAGCCTCCACTCTTAAGGATACGAAAAGCCTCGGCTATGATGGCCTTCTTTTGCTCGAGGGGTTGCATGGTTAGCATAGCCTCGCCATATACCCTTATTGGCATAAGCATCGGGAGGGTGCTTTCAGCTGCATTGGCATTGATAATCTTTGCCTTGTCATACTTGATACGCTTGCGAGCTACAGAGGCGGCCTCTTGATTTAGATCTACTCCTGTATAGCTTTTTGGGGCGATAACCACAGGCAATATTGGCTGTAAATCCCAATCCTGGAGCGAATTCTACTATGTCATCTTCTGGAGTAATCTGAAGTTCTTTGATAAGGAACTCGGTGAGTTCTCTTCCTCCTGGGAGCAATACTCGTTTGCCCAATTTGGCAAGCATCCAGTGCCCTTGGTGCTCATTCAGTGTATTTTTCTGTATTCATAAAAGTAATATTTTTTTGTGGCTACAAAGGTACAAAAAAAGAGTTAATAATCTTTATTTATTTTTGAATAAAAAAATAGTGATTAATAATCAATTATTTATTATTCATTAGTTATTACCTTGTCTTCTTCTAATCCTTCAAAAGGCACATTTTCATATTGGTTAAAGATCTTTAGGGTATCGTTTTGAGGGATAGGGAAGTTGTAGTTAGGGTGCAAAGAGGCTTCCCTCTATACCCAGCCAGTGGGCAAAAGCCGTCCAAGAAGTGAAAAAGCCGACTTATTTGCTTTGAGTATCTTATGCTCCGTGTCGTCGCTTGAAAGCAGTATGAAAGGTACACGGTAACAGGCCTTGTTGGGATTGGTATCCCCATGAGTAAGAGAGGCGAACATGGAGCCTCTGTCCTGAGTCATCAGGCCATGGTCGGAGAAATAGAGCATACTGAAGGGTACGCCTTGTCGCTGTAGGGCATCATAGATTCCTTTCAGTAGGGTATCAGTTTGTTCAATGGTTTGGATATAAGCAGAGAGTTTGCGATTGTAGTAGTTAAAAATGGATGGAGTGCTCAAGCGGGCTTCAAAATTGACATGTGAACCCATGGTATGTAGGATAAAAAGGCGTGGTGTATGACTTTTCTGCTGAAGTGCTTGTTCTAAGAGAGGCAACAAAAATACTATCATGATAGTTCATAGAGGCATAATCGCCCTCTTTTGGTAAATTCCTTATGGTCACACAAGAAAGCCAATTTAGCAAATAGGGGTGTCCCAATTGCCTGAGATACCTTGGTTAGAGAACCAGTAGGTTTCAAAAGCCAGCAGTCTTGGCCAGGGTAATGATATTGTTGATATAGACAAAGTCTTTTTCTCCCTTCATCTGTACAAAAGAACGCAAGAGAGGTGGTGGTATTGGGTGCAGTAGCGTATAACCATCAATTACGGTGCTATAGGCCTTGTCCAAAAAGGGGGTGTTATTTTCAGGGAAGCCATAGAGGTGCATATAGTCCTTGCGAACACTTTCGCCTATGACTAGGACATAGTTTTTGGTATAGGGGTTTAACCTTGCTGATCTGCCAAGTAGGGGAGCCCTCTATTCCCTTGCTTAGTTCCTGTTTCATAGTCTGGTATTCCTGTATATTGTCATAGATAGAGGCATAAAAAAAGCCACAATAGCAGTACGAGAAACAGACCACTTAAAAAGCTTGGGTTCCTTCATCTTAGCCAAGGGCGATAGAGAGTTAAACCGAAGGCTAATACGCCTATAACGAGTGTGATTATAGACTGTTTACGGTTGTGGGGATAGGTCTTCTTTGTTCCTAAATATAGGATATAACCCCCAAAGAGCAGAGTAAGCAGTGAAAAAGCATAAGAATAGAGCGGAAGCGACTGTACAAATTCCTTAGATTCTTGCCAATCTGTCTCAAAGAAGGCGCCAATCATTGTGGCAGGAGGGTGTCCGAACCAAATAATCTGTGGGAGAAAGAGCACACAAGTAATTAGTACAAAAGGAATACAGCAAAAGAATGCCCAATAGGAAGAGTCTTCTGAGGGCAAGGAAAATAAGAAAAGGTTGCCAATATTCCATAAAAGGCAGGGCCCATATCTAAGGCAAAGGGTATTCCTATAGAGAAGATGAGTAGTAGCCACTCAAAGGCATATTGTCTAAAGAAAGAAAGGAATTTTTGCATTTTGAGAAAATTATCAATTAGCCAACAAGTCAATTTGTCAATAGCAGTGCAAAAAAATACGAATTTAATCACAATTAGATACTGATACTATATGTTTAATTTTTAAAAGACAAAAATATTCTATTTTCAACAATTGAAAATAAAAATATTTTTCATTTTGTAGTTTCATAAAAAAATTGTACTTTTGCACCAGCTTTTTTTATAAAAACATTTATTTTAAAAATTGCTATCGTATGAAATTTGAAACCACCGCAATACATGGGATTCGCAATACGGAAGATCCTTCACAGAAGTGGGGCAGCTGTATCAATATGGCTTTCTACCTTTCCGCTTAATGAGTTTGGAGTAACTCAAGAGTTTGAGTACAGTCGTGTCTCTAATCCTACTCGTAAGGAGTTCGAAACATTGATTGCCAAATTGGAGAGTGGCTCGACATGGTTTTGGCTTCTCCTCAGGAATGGCAGCCACTACCTCGCTTTTTACTATTTTTGAGAAGGGGATCACTTCGTTTTCGGATTAGATATCTACGGGGGAACTTTTCGTATCATGAAGGATGTCTTTGCCAAATTCGGTTTTGGAAGCGACCCTATGTGGATACAACCAACTTGGATAATATTCGTAAGGCGATACGCCCCAATACCAAAGGAATCTTTATAGAAACTCCCTCCAATCCGCTCTTGGATGTGACCGATATACGGGGTACGGTAGCCATTGCCAAAGAGCATGGGCTGCTGACCATAGTGGATAACACCTTCCTCTCTCCTACTTGCAACGCCCCTTAGAGTTGGGTGCTGATATAGTAGTGACAGTGCCACCAAATACCTCAGTGGGCATAACGATATTATTGCGGGAGCTGTAGTAGTCAATGATGATACCTTGGCTGAGAAAATTAGTTTTGCTCAGGTGGCCATAGGAGCACTGATTTCTCCCTTCGATAGTTGGTTACTTATACGTAGTATCAAGACCCCTCAAGGTACGTATGGATTATGCACAGTCCAATGCTCTCAAAGCTTATAGAATTCTTACAAGGACATCCTGCTGTGGAGAAGGTCTATTACCCAACCTTGCCAAGCTAATAAAGGTAAGGCTATCCAAGAGAGTCAAGCCTCAGGAGCAGGCGCTGTATTTTTCTTTTGTGATGAAGGATGAGAAGAAGGTAAAGACTTTCTTCGAGGCACTTCGAGTAGCTCTTTGCGGTGAGCTTAGGCGGGGTAGAGACCCTCGTTACTCACCCCAGTACCCACACTCATACTGAATTCCCAGAAGAGGAAAAAAAGTAGCCCGTGGGGTTACCCAAACCCTCGCATGCGTGTAGCAGTGGGTTTAGAGAATATAGAGGACTTAATAGCCGATTTCAAAGCTAGGCGCTTGATCAATGATTAATGCCAAGAAGGATTAATGATTAATGCTACTAATAAACATTAATCATTAGATATTAAATATTAATCATTATTTTTCTTACCTTTGCCCCTGAAAACAATAAGAAATGCAAGCATACAAAGATCTTCTCAATCATATACTTACCTATGGGCATAGTAAGGAAGACCGCACAGGCACAGGTACTATTAGTGTGTTTGGTTACCAACTCCGACATAACCTCCAAGAGGGTTTCCCTCTTGCTCACCACCAAGAAGATACATCTCAAGTCCGTGATTTATGAGCTCTGTGGTTCCTTCGGGAGATACCAATATCCACTACCTTACCGAGCATGGGGTACGTATCTGGAACGAATGGGCAGACGAACAGGGAGATCTTGGTCCTGTATATGGGGGCACAATGGCGCAACTGGAATGGAGAGGGATTGATCAGATTACTGAAGTACTCCATACCCTCAAGACCAATCCTGATAGCCGTCGTATGGTGGTTTCAGCTTGGAATCCCTCGGTGATGCCCGATACCTCGGTATCCTTTGCTGAGAATGTAGCAAATAACAAGGCCGCATTGCCTCCTTGTCATGCTCTTTTTCAGTTCTATGTCATGGAGGGCGCCTCTCCTGTCAGCTCTACCAGCGCAGTGCCGATGCTCTTAGGAGTGCCGTTCAATATTGCCTCCCTATGCCCTGCTTACCCAGATGATGGCGCATGTGACGGGGCTGCAAGTAGGGGATTTTGTGCATTCCTTTGGAGACCTGCACATCTACAAAAATCATTTGGAGCAGGTCAAGCTCCAGCTCAGCCGTGAACCACGTCCGCTGCCTACCATGAAGCTCAACGAAAAGGTGACAGACCTCTTCGCTTTTGATTACTCAGATTTTATTCTTGAGGGTTATGATCCCTATCCAACCATAAAGGGGAAAGTCTCTGTGTAGTGAAAAATGAAAAGTGAAGAATGAAAATAGCAGAAAAGAAGAAATGTAAAGAAGCCCGAAAGGCGTTGGCTCAAAAAGAGTTAAACGACTTTAGGGGCTTCTTTGCCCTATGGAAGAAAAGTATTTTCTCGGAGCTTTTTCACTATTTAGAAAAGACTCTACAGAAGACACCCTGTGACCACACTCTAAGAGATATCACACATTTTCTTGCAGAAAAAGGTATCTGATCCAGAAAAAGTGATCACTTGGCTTGCTTCCCATGGTGGCTATTGTGATTGCGAGGTACTTTACAATGTAGAGGAGTGGTTTGACTATCTCGAGGACACGTATTACAAAGCACCTATTGAGCTCAATACCATAGAGAAAAATATTTTTAGAGAAGAAAAAGAAAATCAATGAACTTCCACCTGAGTTTGATTTTCCGTTTTCCTCAGTTACTGCCCCGTGGAAACTATCTCAAAAAGAAGTGCAGGGGAAGCCAGAATATTTGCTCCAGTTAGGAAAAAGGATTCAATGCTTGTATAGCAATGCTAAAGTTGGATTTTCCTAAGAAAAACTCTCAGAGGAAGGCTATTTCCTCTCTCAGTGGAAAACTTTTACTGGCATCAAATCACCAAAGGGATTGGAACAGGAAATTTTTGGAAGTAGGAGCATATCAGTATATCATTGTAAAATCTAAAGAATATACCCTGTTATTATTTTTGTGCTTTCTAAAGAAAATAAGCGAGGATACTTAGTGGTACAGACAGAACTCACTCGCTATAAAAAATGACCTAAAGGAGATAGAGCAGTTGCTTTAGGGATAAAAATAAAAAAGAGCTTGCGCCCTCTTTTACCAATTCTAACCACAAAATCTAATATATGAAAAACAATTTATTTCCCCTTTGTTTTCGGGTGCAAAATTACGACATTTTTCGCTCACAGCAATAGTTTTTATAGTTTTTCTATAAGATAATAGATAAAAACTATATTGAAAGAATATTCGTTATTGCTTATTTGCCATTACAAACATCTTCCCAGGCAGGGTCTTACTACCCTTTCATCTCCATTTGGAAGAGCAGGTTGGAGAGTTTGTATACAGGGAGGGAGCATTCTCGAGCTAAGTCGTCTAGGGTCTGCTTGCCATTTTCTCTTAGGTAGGCGGCTACTTTTTCTTCTTCAGGGGAAAGCTCTACGAAGAGCTCAGGGGTGATCACCTTAGGGGGTTTTTCTTTTCTACTTCCCAACCCATGTAATAGACCAAGTCGGCAGCCGAGGGTGATAAGTCGTGCTTTGTCTGTCTTGATGAGTTTGTTGCATCCTTGACTATAGGGTGTCATCCGCGCGACCAGGAATGGCAAAGACCTCTCGGTCATAGGAGAAGGCCATATCGGCAGTGACTAAGCTACCGCCCTTCAGAGCAGATTCTATCACAACAGTAGCATCGGAAAGTCCTGCGATGATGCGGTTTCGTCCAATAAAATTCTTCCTATCGAAGGAACTTTGGTGCCAAAAATTCAGTAATGAATCCTCCATAGGCCTCTACCTCTTTTGTATACTTCTTATGAGAGGCAGGATAGATGATGTCCAATCCATGAGCTAAACAAGCGATGGTCTGTAACCCATTGTCCATAGCAGCCTTATGGGCAGCGATATCTACTCCATAGGCAAAACCACTGATGATAACCAAATCCTCCAAGGGAGAGCTCCTCGACAAACTTCTCACAGAAGACCTTTCCGTAAGTGGTTATCTGTCGTGTGCCTACGATACTGAGCGTTTTCTTGTTCTTCAGGTCAATATTCCCTCTGGAAAAGAAAATAATAGGGGCATCAATGATTTGTTTGAGATTGGCAGGATAATCGGCATCAAAGAATGTGTGATAGCTAAAGTGATTATCCTGAATATATTGCCATTCCTTTTCGGCAGCTACGCGGTGTATAGGGTCGAAAAGGTGTTGTAGGATAGTGCTTCCTATACGTTCTATATGGGCGATTTTGTGTTTTTTCTCCTTGTATATAGCTGCAGGACTTCCGCAGTGGGCAATGAGTTTTTTGGCGGTAATATCGCCTATATTAGAGTGTGCTGTAGCGCCAGTAGGGCGAGAATATCTTCTTCGGTCATGGCAGATTAGTAATCAAGATAATCACCACCGGCATAGTTCTCTGGAGTAATCGCCTTGAGTGTTGCCTTTAGGAATCACTTATAGCGAGGGTATCTACAAAAATCGTGGAGGGTCTGCTCGTTGATTTTTTGGTTGGTACGAGTGAGTCCTTTAGAGCTTCATACGGATTGGGGTATCCCTCACGGCGCAGTATAGTCTGTATAGCCTCGGCTACTACTGCCCAGTTGTCCTGAAGGTCAGCGTGGAGCTTGTCTGGATTGAGAATAAGCTTATCCAACCCCTTGAGCGTGGAACTTGTCGCGATGAGGGTATGGGCGAAGGAACGCCTATATTGCGCAATACAGTGCTATCGGTAAGGTCGCGCTGTAGGCGGGAGATAGGGAGCTTAGCGGAAAGGTGTTCCAAGAGGGCATTGGCAATTCCCAAGTTGCCTTCAGAGTTCTCAAAGTCGATCGGATTTACCTTATGGGGCATAGCGGAAGAGCCTACTTCACCTTCTTTGATACGCTGTTTGAAGTAATCCATGGAGATATAAGTCCATATATCTCGGTTGAAGTCTATCAGTATGGTATTGATACGCTTTACAAGGTCAAAGAGAGCCGCTAAGTGGTCATAGTGCTCTATCTGAGTAGTAGGGAAGGAGTGGTGTAGACCTAAGATATCCTCCACAAAGTGCTTTCCGAAACTTCTCCACTGGATCTGAGGATAGGCTACTTTGTGAGCGTATGAAGTGCCTGTAGCTCCACTAAACTTGGCCGCATGCTTGAGCGTGGAAGTACTGGAGCTGCTCCACAAGCGCACTGCGAAAAACCTTCATTTCCTTTCCTAAGCAGGGTAGGGGAGGCAGGCTGCCCATGGGTACGTGCCAGCATGGGGATATCCTTCCATTCCCGAGCAAGGGTTTCTATCTTCTGGATAAGGATTTTTATTTCAGGGAGATATACATTCTCGATAGCTTCTTTCAGAGAAAGGGGGATAGCAGTGTTGTTGATATCCTGTGAGGTAAAGGCCAAAATGGATAAACTCCTTATAGGGATGAAGACCCTAAAGCGGTCGAACTGTTGCTTTAGAAAGTACTCTGACCTTTACATCATGGTTGGTGATACGCTCTATCTCCTTGATGGCAGGGCATCTGCTTGAGAAAACTCTCTATAGATAGCTCGTAGGGAGGGAAGATACTCTTGTCAACTCCCATAAGCTGTGGCAGAGGTAGTTCACACAAGGCAATAAAGTATTCTATTTCCACTCGTAGGCGGTACTGGATTAGGGCTTGTTCGGAGGGAAATAAGCCTGTAGAGACGGTAGTTTTTGAGGCATAGCGCCCATCAATAGGGAGATGGCTGTCAAAGACATAGGTTGCGTTTTAGAAAACGCAAATATACCATCATAGAGAAGCCTACTTTTTCTATCCCAAGGCTACATCCATGACCATCATCACTACAAAGCCTATAAGAAAGCCAATGGTGGAAATATCTGTATTGCGGCTTTTGTTTGGGATTCGGGAATGGTCTCTTCCACCACTACATAGATCATGTGCACCAGCGGCAGGCGAAAAGCATAGGGGAGTATGGGGGTAAAAGAAACCACAGCAAAGGCACCCAATACCCCAGCAATAGGTTTCTACTATGGCCAGCTGTCCATAAAAAGCTTTTTCCAGCTGAGCCCCATACAGCGCAAAGGCATCGAGACAGCCACTCCCTCAGGAAATTCTGCAAACCTATCCCTATAGCCAAGGTCACCCGCTCCAGCGATGGAGGCTTCAGGAATCCCGCGGCTACCCCTCCAAAGAGTACCCCAACGGCCAGCCCCTCTGGAATATTGTGTGGGGTGATAGCCAATACCAATAGCGTAGTGCGTTGCCAAGAGGATTTTACACCTTCTGTTTGTTTGAAATTAGGATGGAAGTGGGGAAGAATCCTGTCTAAAGCGTAGATAAAGAGAGCCGCCTAAGAAGCCTATCACGGCAGGAAGTACTTTTCAAGCGTTCTCCCCACTCACTATCAATAGCAGGAATCAGTAAGCTCCATACACTGGCAGCAACCATCACTCCTCCAGTGAAGCCCAGCATACCATCCATGACCAACTTGTTGCTGCTCTTGAAGAAAAAGACTAAAAGCCGCCCCAAGGCAGTAACCTAGTAAAGAGAGTCGCATACAAAGCCGCTAATACGGGATTGATGCTGCTCAAATATTCTATAGTGAAGAAACCATTTTTAGTTTTTGAATTTCGAATTGTTAGTTTTCAGTTATTTAGGATAAAAAGGATTTTCAGGGATCTTTCCTTCCTCATTTTTAGGCTGCAAAATTACATATAAAATTTCAAAAACAAAAATATTTTTAGAGAAATCTAAATTCAAAAAGAAGACATGGGGAAAATGGTTAGAATAGATCCCTCTTGAAGGGAGATATTAATCATTGGTCATTGATCATTGACCATTAAGTCGTTGTCTTACCACTTCATATAAAAAAGCGCCACAAGCCACCGATACATTGAGGAGGAAATCTCTCCTTGTATAGGCAGTTTGGCTCTTTCATCCAAGACCATAAAGTACTCCCTTGCTGATGCCTGTATCCTCTGCTCCCATGACAATAGCCAAAGGTTCGGTAAAGGTTCAGCTGGTAGAGTAGGGAAGAAGCCTTCTCAGTAGCCCCTATGACCTGATACCACTACCCACTGTAAGTAGTAGATGGTATCGATCAGGTTATCCACCTTGCACAGGGGGATATTGAAGATAGCTCCTGCGGAGGTCTTTACCATATCTTCTCCCTATGGAGGCACTTCCCCTGTTTGGGAAGGATAATACCACTGACTCCAGTACACTCGGCTGTGCGGATAATAGCTCCTATGTTGCGCACATCGCTCAGATGGTCAAGAATAAGCAATAGGGGAACCTTCCCTCTCTATGGTGAGAGAATGAGGTTCTTCCAAAGGAACAAACTCCACTGGGGAGAGTAGCGCTACCACTCCTTGGTGATTCCCTCGTAGCAAGCCGCTGGAGCTTCTCCACAGGTACATAAGAACAAGGGAGCTTCTGCTTTGGCTTATCAGGGTGTTGAGCTCGTTGAAAAGGACGCCGGAGAGACCTTTTTGGATAAAAATCTTATCAATGGTCTTGCCGGCTTCTATGGCCTCTATGACAGGGCGTAGTCCGAAAATCTGTGTATTCTTCATAGGTCGATTAGTCACGCATATTGACAATGCTATCCACTATATATACAGTATTCCCTCTCCATGGCAATGCATTGTGGTATTCTCTGTAATGAAGTTCAAAGTGCTTGCCACTATTTACTTCTAACTGCTGAAAAAAATTTTTCTTACTTTCTATAGAAAACTCAAACTCGTTGCTCTGCATGCCACTCCCTGTTTTGGTCTTGGCAAAGAAACCTTCCTGGATGAGCTTGCCTTCGTAGGTCTTGAACAGATCCCTTTGTATACAGCATAGTTGAGGTATCCAGACTTCACACCTTCGGCAAAGACAAAGTAATAACGCATATAGATCCACCCTCCCAGTACGAGTAGTAAGAGAGAAGACCAATTAGTAAAGTTTTTCATTTTATTCATAATGTTAAAGACTAAGATTTTTAAATTGATAATCTCCTGTGCAGTAAGGGTTCTCCAGTGTCCACGAGGGAGATCTTTTGTAAGTCCAGCGAAGACTACACGGTCGAGCTTCTCTACCATAGCCCAAGGATTCGAAGATACGGCGTACGATACGATTGCGACCGCATGTATCTTTACCCCAATCTCATTGTGGGGAGCTCCATCTACGAAGTTGATATCATCCACTTGGATGAAAACCATCCTCAAAGAGTAAGTCCTTCTTGGATCTTGTGGAAGTCTGCCAGAGCGAGTTTTTGTCCAAGATCACATGGTATATCTTGCGTACTCCATGAGAAGAGTGGGTGAGCTTTTTCATCAGGTCACCATCATTGGTTAGCAGGAGCAATCCTGTGGTGAGTCTGTCGAGCCTACCTACTGGTTTTATATTTCCCTCAGCAGCACCTGCAACTAAGTCCATTACAGTCTTGCGACCTTTTTCGTCCTGAGTTGTGGTGATAAAGCCTTTAGCTTGTTCAGTAGGATGTACTCCTTCTTCTCGGCAGAGATATTCTTTCCGTCGAACTTAACCACATCGGTAGGCTGTACCCTATACCCCAGCTCAGTCATGGGCTTGCCGATTGACCTCTACATTGCCAGCGGCTATGTAGCGATCGGCTTCTCGGCGAGGCACAGATTCCCGCATTAGCAATATATCTTATTCAGCCTAATACCTTTGCTCTGGTCGGTGGCATTGGGTTTAGGCGTATTTCTCTTATAGGGGAGCACAGTGGTGGGGCTATATTCCGCAGATTTCTCCTTGTTATAGGAAGGTTTTTCTTTTTGTAAGGAGTCTTTTCCCTACCAGTAGGAGTCTCCTATCAGAAGAAAAATTCTCCTTACCAGAAGAAATCTTCCTTTTTGATTGGTGGTATTTTCTTTGCTGTCAAAGCGTTTTTCCTTTGGTAGAGGATGTGTTTTCCTTGGGGTTTTTAGGGTGATGATTGCATCAGGTGAAAATTTTGTGCAAAAAGTAAAGAAATATTTACCACCCTACCAAACATTTACCTCCATTTCCAACTGGATACCAAAACGATTCAGAACACGCTTTTTGGATATGGCGAGCCAAAGCAAGTACTTCTTCTCCAGTAGCCCCACCAAAATTGACTAACACTAAGGGTTGTCTGTGGTGAACCCTACTTTATCTATTCGGAAACCTTTGAGTTCACAAGTCTCAATAAGGAAGGCCATGAGGAACTTTTGACCTCCTCAGCAGATATCTCAAAATGTGGTATAGTAGGGTAGCGTTCTTGTAAGGAGAGGAATTGTTCTCTTGGGATGACAGGATTCTTAAAAAGCTTCCGCTATTGCCCCAGTTCTGTAGGGTTGGGGAGCTTGCTCAGGCGAATCTCTTTGATAACCTTCGAGATGAGTTCAGGAGTTTCTCCCCAGCCTTTTTCTTGTAAAAGAGCGCGAATATCTCCATAGTGTGTTTTGAAAAAGATGGTCGCGTTTTGTCTGGCAAAAGGTTGCAGAGAGGATGATATACCTTCCTTTTTGCTGTTTGAAGAGCGAATCACGGTAGCCAAAGAGCAGTTTTCCTTCAAGAGGGTCATGGTTTGACCACTTTCTCGATCAAGCACCTCGCAGGAGGAAAGTACATCCTTGAGCTCTACCCATAGGCACCTATATTCTGTACAGGGGCAGCGCCTACTGTGCCATAGATTAGGGAGAGGTTCTCAGGCCGCCATATCCTCTTGCACTACAGGAGTCTACAAAGTCACTCCAGACTTCTCCAGCCTGTGCTGATCCATACATGTGAGTCTGTCTCTTTTTCTACGAGATCCTTTTGCATGATTTTCAGTATGGGGGTCTGTATCTCTTGAGTCAGTAAGACATTGCTACCTCCCCAGTACGATTAGGTTCGGATAAGAGCGCAGTGCCTCAAGGATATCTTTTGTATCATAGGCTTCTATAAGTAAAGCCACTTTTTGTTCTATGCCAAAGGTGTTATAAGCTTGGTGAAATGTTCTTGTGTATGTTCATAGGGTTCAGTTGTTAGTGTTTTTATTGTCAGTTGTTAGTGTTCCATTGTTAGTTGTCAGTTGCAGTTAATCGTTTGATTATTGTAGTCTACTTTCAGTTCGTTAGATGATAGTTCTGTATATATATGCCGAAGAGCATCAAACTATCCTTACAGGAGAAGAGGTCATAGACTAGCTGTTCTTGTTCCTCAGCACTAAGTGTTTGTCCAGCCTTAACAGCCAGGCTCTTAGATAGATTCTTGCCAAGAGCCTCCTTCTGAGAGAGTTCATCTTGAGGATATCCTCCATTTCCTTCTCTAGAGCTGGTGTAGGATATCCTCCCTTAGCTCTCTTTGACCATGAGAAGTGATCAGTAAGCAGATTTTGTCCCTGAATCTCAAGAAAACCAGCTCTATTAAGTAAAGGAATCAGCCCTGTGAGGGAGATGATTTCTGTGGGAGAAAATTCGAACTCCAGAGAAATGGCAGCGATTGGCTCACACTCACCCTTAGGTAATACTCTTGTGAAACCGTTCGTATGAGAGATGCGCTGGTGGGCACGTGATACATGGATAAGCACCTTATCCTTCAAATAAGTGATGATGTATTTCTTCTGGAAGTACAAGAGCGTCTGAACCTTGACCTCTGTAGAGTGTTCTATCAGAGTGGGGGTGGCTTGTTCCTTCTCAAAGGATCGTTTACTCGAGAAGAGTCCCGCATGGAAGCGACTCCACTGAGGATGGAGTATTTCTATGAGAAAGAAGTGCCCTCCTAAGGTGGAGGTTGTCCATCTTGAAGGGGTTGATGCGATCCACTGATAGGTCGGGGTCTGAGCTTCCTTATCCTTATAGGAATGGGGAACCTCCTGACTCTCATCAAAAGAAAAATCAATGGTAGGGGCACATGGAACGCATCATAAGCTATGCTTGATGGCCGAGCGCAAAAGAGCATGAGATAGTTTGGTCGTTGTCGAACTTTATTTCAGTCTTGGTAGGATGTATGTTGATGTCAATATGTTTTGGGATCTATCTCCAAATAAAAAGAAAATACTCAGGCTGTTTCCCACTCCTGAGCGAGTCCTCGAAGGCACTTAGTACGACATGGTGCAAGTAGCGATTTTGACGAAAACGATGATTGACCATGAAGAATTGAAGAGACTTATTTCGCGCTTGAAACTGTTGCGGCTGATAAATCCGCATGTATTGACCCTCTGTTTTTCTTCTACGAACTAACTGTTCGTTCAGGCGGTTGCCGAACCCTGTACGATACGCTTTGTTTCGACAGTAGGAAGGAGGTTGAACTGTTCAGAGCCCCATTTGTGAATCAGAGAGAACTGTATATCAGGGGTGATGAAAGACTACACGATGGAATTCGTCAGAATGTGACGGAGTTCACTTTGTCGGACTTGAGGAAATTGCGCCGAGCAGGCACATTGAAAAGATTCTTCATCAGCGATGAGGTTCCCTTCTGAGTTTACAGATGGGATATTTGATCTGTAATCCTTGTTTCCCTTCTATGGTAATAGCAGTGTAATCTCCTCCCTCGGCAGGTGGTCATTTCTACCTGAGCAATAGCAGCAATCGAAACAGAGCTTCTCACGGAAGCCCCTTGAGTCTGTAGGAGAAAAGGTCATAGCTACACAGTTTTCAGTAGCATGTCGCTCAAAAGCTAAGCTGAGCATCAGTGAGAACATACCTATACCATTGTCACCCTGCAAGGTACGTCCTGCATCGCTGAGATGAGCTTTATCTGGTATGAGCATCAATAGCATTCTCCAAGAGCTCCTTTGCAGCGGAGGCAGGTCGCTGGATGACTTACCGGCGGCTATCGTGATTGGCTACATGTCAGAGTAATCGTATAATGTCGGACATCTAAAAAGAAATCTGATGTTGAAAAAGAAAGATATAAAAACAATTATTTATTTGGAGACAGATTAAAATCGATAGAGGATGAGGTATCATTACCAGTACAACAACCATACCAACCCGATTGGAATGGTTTTCGAGACTGGCAGGCAATGAGCATCTCTTTCCATTGGCGACGGAAACAGACGCCTACTCTGATGCTACAATGATCCACCGCTCCTCAGTCTCTGATAATAACGAGGTTGGTAGGAAAAATTGCCTGATTTTTGAGTTTTAAAATTGATTTTCCCTTTCCTTATGTTTTTATTCATGGGTGCGAAAATACAATTTTTAGTGATCAGAAAAATTTATCAACATATTTTTTCAAGAATGATTAAGAAGAGAATTAAAATAATTTTGCCAAGAAGTGTTGTATTTAAAGTGTTATATTTGCCAAATCAATGCCTTATTTTTGTGAGAAAGACAGGGGTTTATAGCATTGATAATCAGAAAATTAAAAGATAACCCTAATAATGTAAAATAGAAAAATTTATTTTAGTAACTTTTTGCAGTTGAGTTGATGATAGCCATTATAGGAGGTGTCATCTATTCAATGTTGTTTTAAGGGCGGATGTATATTCCTCATGATGAGGCCTTTCAGTATTTCTGGTGCTGTTTTACGGCGGCAGTGCTAATCAACGTACAAGGGGGATCTATTATATTCACAGCTTGTACGAAATGTATGAGAACACCGGAGTCTTCTACAGAGAGAAGAGATTGAAGGAGATACCTTTCTTTCAGGAGTGACTAATAAGTAGATGAAGTGCATCCACTTGTGCAGAAGAAAGAGGAAGAATAGCTCAAGGGAGGAACTCACAGAGACTCTTCACAAGATACGTTCTGAGGCCAATTTGAAACTATCTCCATAAGAACAGAGATATTGCCCATACCAAGAAGGCAGTCACTACTTTGTTAGTAAATATACTTTCAGAAAAAACATTTTTGGTAGATACTATCTTGAAGAGAGCGAGGCTGCCCTGAGAGAGGCAGTGGTGGAGAAAATCAGAGAGAGAGTCCTCCAGCCAGTATCCTCGACTCCTGTTTCAGACAAGAGGAGCAGAAGAGGTAGTATCCTGTGGAGAAGAGCCTTCTAAAGCTCAGAACCTAAGGCAGTGATGGATACAGAAGGAAAAGCACCTGCACGTAAAACCTCATGAAGCAGACAGGTAAAAGCGGAGCAGGGAGGTGCTCAAATAACAGAGCACTCTCTAAGAAGAAGGAATAATGCAAAGGAAAATAAGCCAACTCTTGACCTATCCCTTTTATCCTTTTGATCGTTTCTACCAAGTGGCTATTTCCTTTGAAGCCGCCCTCTGCCGCTAGCCCTACGTTCACCTATGCTTTGGAAGCCCTCAAGATGTAGACTTCTTAAGGGCGTGAGGCTGCCCTCAGGCGTGTCATGCGTTGTCATCCCATGAGGGAGGTGGGTATGACCAGTGCCTGATCTTGTCCCAATCACTTGAGATGGAAGCGTTTTACTATAGTCCACCTGGATATGTGAGAATTACATTGTTTGCCTGAGTCAGGTAGATAGCCTCAGGGGTGTCCTTTGAAGAAATTCTCAGAGAAGATTGTTCATACTCTAAGACATCCAACCAGCACCTAAGATCTTACCTTTTTAAGGCTGAGGCCAAGTCCTCAATGTGACACTCTTACCTCTGGCTGTATTGATAGCCAGAAATTCTTTGACAAATCCTTCTATAAAAGTAGTATTGACCATCCCAAAGAGTCGGGGAGTTTCTGGTGTGTGTGGGCTTACCACATCTACTTCCAACTTTTGGAATACCTCCAAGGGCACTTGTGTGGCACAAGTATCTCCCACACCTTCCTTGATTATCATAACAAGTACTCGACAATCAGACCCTCGTAACTTCTTAGCAGCCTTTCCCATATTGCCGTAGCCGATGATCCCTACCTGTAAGAGAATCAAAGCTCATAGCCACGGTTTTCTTCCTGAGCATAGCCCCTGAGCTATCTCGTGATCCGCACTTCCAGGCTTATTGAGCAAGGGCAAGTAGAAGAGCCAAGTATGATTCCCCACCGCATTGCGATTCCCTTCAGGGAAGAGATCAAGGCGATACCGCTTCTGATGGGCATAGTCTGTCAATATTTTCCATACCTGCTGCCCACCCAGGCGATAAACTTCAGGCGAGAGGCCTTGTCAATAAATCCTTTATCTATGCAGGAAGCGGCTACGAGATCACGATGCCATCATAGGCACAATCTTGTCCTCTATCTCCAGCCTTGCTGCTGGGGTAGTCTGTATCATTCAAAACCCGCTTCTTGGGCTGAGCTATCATCGAGGGATGATTGCTGTCAATATGTAATACTTTTTCATTAGCTTGCTATTAGCTATTATCTTGCTACAAAGATACTTATGTCCCTTTCTAAGGTGATCGTGAATCTGGGTAACCTCTAATCCAGCAGCTTCACACGTATCATGTCCTGAGAATAGTACATCTTGCGTATTACCATTGGCCATCACCGAGAAATAAAAGGCTGATCTGAGTAAGACAGTAAGCCCCTGTCTCATACTGCTGTCATTATGGCTCTCAATATATATATGTAGGGTATGGCATCCATTGCCTGGGCAGCACGCCTGAGAATACTGATGACCTCCTCTTGGGAGAAACAATCCAGGGTGGCTCATCAATCATCGGAACACTTTGGGAATGTTCGCTTTGGATCGAGCAAGTTGGCAGAGATGTTCCTTGATACGATCTACGCCCGCTTTTCACGGTAGCCTCTCGCATGAGGACTAACTGTTGGGGAGATCCATGATGGTAACCTGCCACCTCAGGTTGTAGCACTACGCACTGCATAGCCCAGCGCCCAGTGTGCTACATCCAAGAGCTTCTTTGGGAGAAGAAGACATTTCCAAAACCTCTTGAGGAGTTATCCGAGCAATGGTGGTCAAAAACAATTATTTCTTTTGAGCTTCCTTGGAGTTCTGGGAGAGTCCTTCGTGATAGTGGCCACTGTCCGAGACCTCAAGCCCTGCCAGACGACCTTTCCAGTGTTTCTTCCATATAGAAAAAGCCCTTGGTAGCATACCTCATGGATAAAATCCATATTGATTCTTACCGATTCGTCATTGAGAAGAAACGACCCCGCTTTGGTAGCACTAAAGCGATCCTCACTACTCGACCGTTCCTATGGAAGCCTCTACACTTGCACAGCATACTCACTTACAGTGTGCTCGGCAATTTGTTTCTAGGGTCAATCGCATGTTGTGATCCGAGGAGGGAGCTGAAAGGATGCCAAAACTTTATCATCAGGCGTGACACCTGAAACACCACAGGGGCAAAAGGCTATTTCGTGAGCCAAGCGCTGTGCCTGAAAAGGGGCTGAAAGGTGCTCTTGTGTATACTGTTGCGCTACGAGAGGAGACATTTTCATAACAATATCTTAGTGTAATAATTCCTCGAGTACATCAGAAGTTACCAAATAAATATCCATCAATACAGAAAATAAAGAGAGAACAAAGTTTGCTTGATTTTGCAACAGTTTGTTTTTCATTGTATTCAGAAAAGAGACAACAAGGTAAAAGTTTTTAGTAGATTTGTCTTTCATTATTATGAAAATCTGTATCTTTGCACTTTATTTCATCCCTTTCTAATCGAAAAGTTTTGGGTCCTTTGAAGGGGGATGGAAAAGTTATCAACAAAGAATAAGGTCTTTTTAGAAAGACTTTTAAACTTAAAATATATAAAAATAATTATTAATATGTTAATGAGTACCGAAAAATTTCTTTGTGGGAGATTGTACTTTAGCAACAGTTTTAAACAATTACAAATATTAAAATTAAATTTCAAACGTATGATTAAGAAAATTTCATTAGCGTCTTTTAGCATTGGTAGCTGCAGTGAGCTCTGTGCAAGCGCAGGATGAAAAGCAACAAATGGGCGATAAGGTTCGGAATCAACGCTGTTGATATCCGTACACCTCATCAGTTTTGGAGATTTCCTCAAAGACTGGGGAGGAACTAAGACTTGAACATTCTTCCTGCTGTGACTAAGCTATCTGTAGCTCGCTACTGACTAGTGCTGGTTTCTCTGCTGAAATCGAAGGATCTATGAACAAAAATCAAAGAAGGATTCGATGGATACAGCGAGACAAATCTTTCTGGGATCTTTAACACAAGCTAAGTATGCTCTTGAAGATTATTCACTACTGAATCAGGTTGGTTCGATCCTTACATTAAAGTAGGGAGGATATGCTAACACAGCCGCTTCGATGACAAAGAAGGAGGGATTCAAAGCTCTTGCTGGTGGTGGTATCAACTTCTGGTTCACTGATCGCATCGTGTGAAGCACTTGAACAGGTTGCCACCATGGTTTCCAAAAATGAACTTGACTACTTCCAACACTCTGCTGAGTATCGTAATCAGAATTTGGTGCTAAGATACTGACAAAGATGGTATCCCTGATAATAAGGTGCTTGTCCAAGTAGCTGGTGCAAAAATTCAACGGATGTCCTGACACTGATGGAGATGGTATTCTGACAAAAAGACGATGCTTGTCCACAAGTAAAAGGTCTAAAAGAATTCGCAGATATCATAATGCTGATGGTGACAGTATTCTGGCAAAGAGATGCTTGTCCTGAAGTAGCTGGTCCAAAAGAATTCAACGGATGTCCTGATACTGGCGGTGATGGTATTTCCCTGATAAAGATGACAAATGTCCAGATGTAGCTGGTCCTGCTGACGTTAGGATGTCCTTGGCCGATACAGATGGTAGTGGTGTTCTATGACAAAGATGACCTTTGCCCTGAGTAGCTGGTCCTGCAAGCAATAAGGTTGTCAGAACCTGATGAAAACGAACAAAAACAGTTGAACCAATATGCTAAGACCAATCTTGTTCGATACAGGTAAGGCTACTATTAAGTTTCAATCAGACTGAAGTATTAGAACAAATCGTAATGTTCTTAGAAATATCCAGCCGCTACCGTATCGAAAGGTCACACTATTAGCATTGGTAAGAGAGCTAGAAGCGATCCTTTCTCAAAACAGAGCTGATGCTGTGAAAAGTATACCTCATCAGGTGGTATCGATGCAGGCCACTTAGAATCTCAAGGTTTCGGTCCTGATAGACCAATCGCTTCTAACAAAAGAACAAGAAAGGTAGAGAACTTAACCGTCGTGTGAGGAAATCAACCTAATATAGTTTTGACACTTTCTAACAGAAAAAGGTTACCCAAAAGCGTGCTTTTATCTCTTAATGTCTGTATTATATGTTTTGATGCTCTTATAGGATCCTGCGAAAATATTTCCTTTTTGGAGACCTATCTTTGCGTTACTTTTATCATTTTCATTTATGATATTTTTACTCGGTGTCTTACTGTGTGTCCTCAACTGTGAAGCTATGGCGCAAATCAAATTTGAAGAATACGACTTGCCCAATGGGCTTACGTAATCTTGCATCAGGACAACTCGGCTCTGTGGTTACTACCACTGTTATGTACTGCACGTAGGGGCCAAGATGACCTCCCTGGCAATCAGGCTTCGCCCACTTTTTGAACATCTACTCTTCAGAAGGAACCAGAATATCCCCAGAAGTCGTTGGTTCGATATTGTCTCCGCTCATGGAGGATAGCAACGCTTTCACCGATATGGACAGGACTTATTACTACGGACCGTTCCTCAATAACCTACAACTGGCCTTGTGGATGGGTCGAACCGTTACTTCACCCTGTAATCAATCAGATAGTGTGGATACACAGAAGGAAGTAGTCAAGAAGAAAAACGCGAAGGAACGGATACTGTACCTTATGGAAAATTATCTATATAGCCTGTGGTGCAAAATCATCTCTTCGATAAGCACCCTTACAAACACCTACCATCAGATAGTATGGACGACCTGAACTCCACAAGCTCGAAGACTTCATCCGTTACAACCACCGCTACTACAACCTAACAATGCTGTCTTGATCGTGGCTGGAGTTTCCAGAAAGATCAGGCAAAAAGCTGGATAGAAACCTATTTTGGTCCTATCAAAATCGTGACTAAGCCAGTTCGTAATTATCTATGGATGCTCCTATCACACAGACTAAAAGTAACGACACATGATGCCAATATCACAGCTCCAGCCAAAGTATTGACGGCGTACTCCCTAAGATGACCGAACAAAGATGCGCGTGGTGGACTTCATCCAAGCTCTCTTGGTAATGGAGTGCCGCCTCTACAAAAAGATGGTAGAAAAGAAAAGAAGCTCGATTCATCTCTTACACTTGTAACTATGAGGATATGAGGAATCCTCATGTTGCAGCTAGTGACAGGATGCACTGGAACAGCTTACCCGCGATATGGACCCGAGTGAAATCAAGCACAGACAGGGCTTATCTCAGAAAAGAATATGAAAAACTCCTTAACTCCTTTGAAACCAGTTTTCATAGCTAATAATTCGGATGTGGGAGGAATAGCCTACTCTTGGCTGTGGATATACTTTCTACAAGGATACCCAACCTCATTAACAAAATTAGATCTCTATCAATGGAAGTATTACGTGAGGATATTCGCCGTATTAATAAGCAATATCTCCAGTGCAAACCAACGCTTAGAAATAGATTATCTACCTGAAAAAATCCAACTAAAAAAAGCATCTCCATGAAAAAAATATTATTATGAAGCATTTCATTGCTTACCCCTTTTCTCTTGTGTCTGCCCCAGATAGATCCGAGACAAGATGCCTGAGCTACCCAAATGCCTTCCTTTACTTTGGGAGAAGCCTCATGTAAACTCCCTATTGAAACACCCTTATAATTCGTGGAAAACCTGAGTATATGTCTCTGTGCCCATGGACAGACCTCCCTCAGTGAAACTCAGGGAAGCCAAGGGATGTATATCTCACCTCTGAGGCTTATGGGAGGCGGATCCAAAATATCTCCAAAGGGCATTCGTACAGAAACCGATCGTATGGGAGCTACCGTATGCCTTACTATCGATGGAGGAAATACTATTCCTTGACTCGTTATTTTCCACACGTGTGTTGGGCCATTGCCGAGGCTGCGCTGCATCCGAACTTCACCAACGAATTGGACAGAGCACGTGACAAAGCCATTGCTTCACTCAAGCAGAAGAGAATAGTGCTCAGAGCATTATCTGTTCAAATAGTTAACACCTGGCAAAAACGTCCTTATGGAGTTTTCTATACCGAAGAATCCCTCAAAGTGTTACTCTTGAGTGATGTCTCCAACTACAGACTTATTTGCTCCAGCCAATGCTTATATGGTAGTGGTGGGCGATGTCAATACCGCTCAGGTAGAGGAATTAGTATCCAAATATTTCCATGGATGGTGGCCTGCCAAACCGCTACAGATGACCACTCCTACTCCTCAGAATGTACAGTATACTCAGGTGAACTTAGTAGATGTGCTACCGCAGTACAGACAGAAATTAGTGTCTTCAACCTCTATCCACTTAAGATGGGTGATAAGGACTATTTTGCTGTAGGTACTCAACCAAATACTTGGAGGAGACTATGGTAGCTATATCAATATCAACCTACGGGAACAGCATGGATACACCTATGGAGCCCGCTCTTACATGGGGACAAACCGCTTTACTTTGGCTAACTTCTTTGTATCAGTGAAGTACGTAACGAAGTAGCAGCTAAGTCAGTGGTAGAAATTCTTAAAGAGATCAAGCGTATCCAGACAGAAAATGTTAGCTGAACAAAAGCTCAAAGAGGTAAAGGGACAGCTGGTCGGACGCTTTGTCATGTCTGCCAATACCCTGCTACCATTGCCAACACTTGCTAACGAGAGACACAGAAGCTCCCCTATGGTTCTACAGCAATTATATCAAGAATATAGAGGCAGTAACTGTAGCAGATGTAAAGCGTGTAGCTAACAAATATATAAAAGTATAACAATTTTACGCTTTATCATTGTAGGAAAATCTGAGTGATTTTATCAAAGAATTGGAATCCATAAGCATAATGAAAACCATTACCTATTTTTCTACTACTGACAAATATGCTAATAAAATCAAATAAATAATCAATGATTGAGGGGTTTAATGGTTAATGAGTTTCTTATTAGCATTAACTATCAATTATAAAATAAAATTTTTAAGAAAATTATCACGTTCTTCTGTTCCCTAGTTCATTATTTTTGGTATATTTTGATAGGTATGTAATCAAAAATTGTGTTTTATGAAAACCATTCATTACCCTTGCAATAGTCGCCACTGTTTTTGACCTCTTGTGCAGGCATACAAGTAAGCTCAGATTATGACAGTAAAGGCACCTTTTGCTCAGTATAAGACCTTTGCATTCCTCAAGGAAGGAATAGATAAGCAGAAGTCTCCGACTTAGACAAAGAAAGCGTATCCTTAGAAGCATTGAGGCCGAATGTTGAGAAAGGGTATACTCTATCGGAGACTCCCGATATTTTTGTTAATTTCTTTACTCGAGGAGAAAGACAGGATTTGTACCAGACTGTAGGAGTCGGTTGGGGCTGGGGCCCCGTATGGGGGAACACAGTACAAGTGACCCCTACAGAACAGAAGGAATCCTCTTCATTGATATTATTGATGGCAAGGGAAAGACCTTATCTGGCAAGGGAAAGGAGCTGGAATGCTCTCCGAAAGAGCCAACAAGGACGAACAGATGAGATAAGTTTGTCAGTGAGATCCTCAAACAGTATCCTCCACAACAGGTAAAAAGCCGTAATTTTTCTATCTATATATAATTTAACCTATCAAAATGACAAACTAAGTGTTAATTTTTAGCTAATGTTTTTATGAGTGTTTAAAAAGTTTTTGTCTTGTGAACTTCAGTAAAACCCCTGTTTTTAAAGGAAAAACAGTGTTAAAAAGAAGTTATCAACATATGACAAAAAAATACTTTTTGTATCGAGTAGTAACTTGCGCCAAAAATTGAGCAATTAGAAAATTTTTATTTAGAAATGGATAGTACAAGTTTAAAAACCTATGTTAGCCTCTCTCTTAGTGGCAGCATTTCTAGTAGGCTGTGGAAAGAAAGGATCTGATAGAGAATAGCTTCCAGTGCCACAGGGTGGAAAAATAAACGCTAAAGAAGGTGGATTCCAATACAATACAAACTTCAAGGGAACAAGTAACCGGTCCTGGATTGAGTATTTGTAGAAGGGGTGCTTTTACTATGGGTAGAAAGTACAAAGATGACGTGATGCATGACTGGAATAATACTCCAAACCAACAACACGTACAATCCTTCTATATGGATGAAACTGAGGGTAACTAACAAAAATGTATATGGAGTACCTCGATTGAGCTAAACAAGTTTTTCCCTCCAGAAGATAAGGACGGTCACTATAAGAACATTTACTTAGGAGCACTTCAGATACTCTCGTATGAGAAGCCCACTAAGTGCTAATGAAACAATGGTAGCGAATATCTTCGTCACCCCTGCCTATGCAGAATATCCTGTAGTAGGGGTGAACTGGGTACAAACAACTCAATTCAGCTCTTGGCGTACTAATCGTGTAAATGAGTCTATCCTTGAAAAAGATGGCTATATACAACAAGGTTCTCGCTATCAAGTAGATGCTGAAAGTACTTTCAGTACTGATACTTACCTAAATACACCTGAAAAATTCTTATGGTGAAAAGTATCCGAATTTGCAGGTAAAAAGGCTACTAATAAGGATGGTAATGTTACCTATGCCAAGCAAACAGAAGGGTATCCTCCTTCCTGAATACCGCCTCCCTACTGAAGTAGAATGGGAATATGCTGCTAAGTCTCTTAATGGTATCCGTGAATACAACGGTATCCGTGGACGTAGAAATACCCCTTGGGCAGGTCGCTATACTCGTAATGGAAAACGTGCTGAGAGGGTAACCAAATGGCCAATTTCAAACAAGGACAAAGGGGACTATGGTGGACTTGCAGGATGGTCTGAAGATAAAGGAGATATCACAACTAAGGTGAAGACATTTGCTCTAACGACTTTGGGCTCTATGATATGGCTGGTAATGTGGCTGAATGGGTAGCCGACGTATATCGCCCTCGTGTAGATGATGAACTTAGTGACTTCAACTTCTATCGTGGTAATGTGTATACTAAAAAACAAAAATCGGAGAAGATGGTAAGCTTGTAGTAGTAGATGCTCAATCTATCACTTATGATACCCTAAGTAACGGACGTATCATGGCAAGAAACCTTCCTGGTCAGTTGGCTAAGGTAGCTGTGGGACGATAACGAAACTTACCTCCGTTATAACTTTACTGCTGATAACCGTAACTACCGTGATGGGGATGGAGTATCAAGCAAAGGAATATGCAAAACTTACTATGGACAGACATTCTGAAAACATAGATTCTCTTACAGCAAGCCAGAAGCTAATGTGTCTCGTACCATGTATAACTCTCCTAACCAAAAATCATAGTGATGGTCAAGGAGGTATCGTAAAAGTATATGACCGTTCTAACGACCGTACTACCCTTATAGATGACAGCTCGTGTAATTAAAGGAGGTTCTTGGAGATCGCGCTTATTGGATTGATCAGCACAACAGCAGATATCTCCCTCAGTATAGTGCTACTGACTACATCGGATTCCGCTGCGCTATGAGCCGTGTAGGTGGTAAATCTAAGAAAGGAAAAACTTCCAGAGGATAAATAAAATTTTTCAATTCCATGATAAAAAGCTGCCCCAAAAAGGCAGCTTTTTGATGATGAAAATTTTTACCTATTATCTATTACCTATTACCTAAAATCATTACCTTTGTGGTTTAGAAGAAATATTATAGAACGATAATGAACACATCTGACACGCCTGATACCTCCAAAGTTCCAAAAATTACATGGTAGAAACGGCTAGAAACTTCAAAAACGCATTGTTCTTCCCGAAGGAGAAGATAAGAGAATCCTCTCTGCAGCAGCTAAACTTGCTGAAGACGGATTGAGCTTATTTGACTATCTTAGGAGAAGAAAAAAAGTCCTCGCTCGTGTGGATGAGTTGAGGCCTTACTTGAGGACCCTGAGGCGTATCCAAATTGTCTCTCCTAAGAAGAGCCCTAACTATGAGGCTTATTGGAAAAAATTGTATGAAATACGTAAAGAAAAAGGCATGACTGAAGCACAAGCCCAAGAGCTGATGCTCGATGTCTCTTACTATGGTACTATGATGGTATTTATGGGAGGCTGACGGGATGGTATCTGGAGCGGTGAATTCACAGCACACACCATACGCCCCTCTTTTGCAGTTTGTCAAAACTAAGAAAGGCGTGAAAAACAGTCTCTTCAGTCTTCTTTGTGATCTTGCCTGATCGTGTATTGGTATATGGAGACTGTGCAGTAGTACCTAAGCCTACAGCAGAGCAATTGGCAGAAATCGCTATCACCTCTGCCGAGTCAGCTAAAGCCTTTGGTATAGAGCCTAAAGTAGCCCTTCTTTCTTACTCTTCGGGTACTTCAGGAAGTGGGGAAGAGGGTAGACAAAGTGCGTGAAGCTACTGAGATAGTAAAAAGCACAACGTCCTGACCTGCTTGTAGAAGGTCCTATCAATACGATGCTGCTGTAGATGCCACTGTAGCCAAACAGAAGATGCCAGATTCTCCTGTGGCTGGTAAGGCCAATGTACTGATTTTCCCAGACCTCAACGCAGGAAACAGTGCTTATAAGGCCGTACAGAGAAAACACATTCTATCGCCATAGGGTCCCTGCTACAAGAGCACGCAAACCTGTAAACGACCTTAGCCGTGGAGCTACAGTACCTGATATTTACAATACAGTGCTTATCACTGCTATCAAGCAGGTATGCAAAGAATAATTTGTTTTCTATCATATTACATAAAGAGAGGCTGCTCATTTGGGCAGCCTCTCTCAACTATATCAATATCAAAAGGACTATTGAATAACAATAGACTTTATGATATTCTCATAATTACTATAAGAACTCTTATTTTTGTTCTTATAACTATCGGCAGACCATAAGGCACATAAATAACATTAAGAAAAACACCTTGAAAAAGCAGCTTGCATCCCTGGCTTTATTAATCTCAAAACCTACAGGGATTCTCTAAGGTAAGGGTTCAGTAGAGCAGTACAGCCTAAGAAAGTACGTTTTTCCAAAACTACTGATTCCTTTTGGAGATGAGTAATCGTTTTTAACTTTGTACAATTTGTAAAAGCCTGTTCTCCCAAATTAGTTACCGTCTCAGGAATATTTATATACTGCAAGTTGGAACAAAGCATCAAAAAGCCCCTTTTCCAATGGTGATAGCCCATCAGGAAGTTCTATTCTTCTTAGGTTTCTACATTTTTGAGAAAGTAAATTTTTCCTAATTCAGTTACTTTGTCCCCTACAATGATGGTAGAAAGGTCATTATCAGCATCCACTTCATCAAAAAGCATTGTCAGCTATTTTTCTACCTCACTAAGCTTAGGATCTGTGTTCATATCTATGTAACGAGTTCTTTTATTGAGCCATTTTTACTAAGGTTTTTCTCGTCAGGGCTTAGCTGATAGTCTTCTGTAACCACGGGGTTTCCTGTCAAGGAAATCCCTGTAGTAAACCATCCAGAGACTGTTTTTGAGGGCCATAGAATATTTTTGGCTGCTTTGTCTATAAAGTAGTCTCTATCGCGCCATCTAGAGGCTTGTGGGCGCTGGTTTTCTGCTAAAAATCTTAGAACCATCTTGTCCTTTTTGACCATCTTGTCCTTTTTCTCCCTGAGCTTTAGTGCTTGTCTTCACTCCATCTATAGCCCAATAGCCATCTACGATAGTGAATACAGGGTATGTCCATCCAGCCCTTTTTCCCCCTTGAGCTTTAGTGGTTGTTTTAACTCCATCTACTGCCCAAAAATCCATCTATTATGGTGAATGTAGGGGTGTGACCATCTTGTCCCATTTGCCCTTTTCTCCTTGAGCCTTAGTGGTAGTCTTTCACCATCTATCGCCCTAAAATCCATCTATTATAGAGAGAACAGGGGTACGACCATTTTGTCCATCTTGTCCTTTATCTCCCTGCGCCTTAGTGGTTGTTTTTACGCCATCTATCGCCCAGAATCCGTCTATTATAGAGAGGTAGGGTGCAGCCATCTTGTCCTTTTCCCCTTGAGCCTTAGTGGTTGTTTTTACGCCATCTATCGCCCCAAAATCCATCTATTATAGAGAGTAGAGGGTGACCATCTTGTCCATTTTGTCCTTTATCTCCCTGCGCCTTAGTAGTTGTGTTACGTCATCTATAGCCCCAGAATCCGTCTATTATAGAAGAACAGGGGTGCGACCATTTTGACCATCTTGTCCTTTTTCTCCTTTAGCTTTTACTCCCTAAATCCTCATTGCCGATCCACCAATTACCATTTCTTCCTATATGGGGTTTGTTTACCGCAACTATATTGGTCTTTTTGTCCATTGACTACCCATATGTCCATCTTCTGATATTGTGGGAGTGATTCCGTCTTGTCCATTGGTGCCATTATCTCCCTTGTCTCCTTTTTATTCCCTTGAGATTCAATACACACTACTACCCCAACCGTCTTTAGTTTTAGGGCCATAGAGGCTGAAGAACTCAAGTCCAGGTAATAATCACCTGTTTGTCCTTTTTTCAGCACTGGGTACGCCCTCACCAGAGAGGATCATACTACCTTGCGTTACTTTCTCTTGTACAACGATTTTCTCATTCTCTTTTGTACAATGTATGGCGGAGAAAGACAGCGCTAACAATGGTAACAAATACTTCTTCATTGGTTACAAAAATTTGTATATAATCTACAGAGTGCAAAAATTACGATTATATAATTTATTAAAAATTAACTTATTAACAGCAGTCAGAGGTCAGTGAACTCTTGCGGGTTTCTCCTACTTACTTGTTTCCTGTTATCTAAAAGATCGCTACAGCACGTACAGGGAGATCCTGTCGCTCCTCTCCAGTGAGGGGTAGGCAGTGGAGATAGGCGCCTGTTGCAGGGCATTGGTCAAGATTGGCCATTACTTCTATCTGGTAGATATCCTGAGAGAGGAGATAATACTCTTCTACTAATCCTTTTTGCAGCAGCAGGCACTCCAGCATCGGTATCCAGGTCTCATGGCCACTGCCTTGACCTTACGTTCGTGAATAAAGGAACTCCAAGGCTTCGCGACTCCAACCTGGCGTGTATTTGTACCCCTTTGTCGTCCAAGTTACGCATCTGCTCATACGAAGGCCAGCCTTGTAGCCAATCGCTACGAAAAAGCTACAAAAAGCCCCTGGAACTATTTGTCCATGTTGTGCTTCGAAGGCCAAAATATCTTCGCAGTGAGTATATAATCGTTGTTTTTGGGAGACCTCTTGGGACTTGTCTATCACATAGAGCAGCAAGAGTAGGTCTTTTAAGGGTATATCATCGAGCCAGCGCCCTCCTTCTACAAAAGTGGATAGAGGGCATCGATATGAGTGCCATACTGGCCTACCACAGAGAATTGTTGTACATGGAAGCCATCCTTGAGAGTGAAGAGGTCTTTTTGTTCCAGTGCGGGTAGGGCAGGAAACTTAGGCGAATGTTCGTCAATCTGATGGGAGAGGTCTACCCACTGTTTTTCTTGTAAAATCTGGTATAAATTCATAATATAAGGGTTTTAGGATTATAGAATGAAAAGGGTTTTTAGAAATGGTCAATGAGGGTGAATGGGTCATTCGCTCCCTACAGCCAACTAAAAACTAAAAACTCAAGGCTACTCCATATAGAGGTGTGCCATCCCAAGCGGTGGAGCTGAGAGGTTCCAATGGTATTTCTGGGCAGTCTTGACCCGATAGTCGGAGGTTTCAATACGCGATTTGGCAATATTTTTTCCGATGAGGATAAACCCATAAAGAGGGCTATAGGGTAATCCGATGCCCAGTGTACTTACTCTGCATCATCTCGAAGGACATCAGAGCCAAAGCGGTATAGCTCACAGGCTTGATCCACTTATAATCCTTATAGTTCTCAGCCAGTACCGTAACCGCAGCCATAGCGGTAGTCAGGTGTCCAGAAGGCATCGCATCATAGTTGGAGGTATGCTTCTGGTAGGCGGCAAAAGCTTGGAGCGAATGTCCAAGAACTGTGCCATTTCCATTTTCTGCAGTGATAGGGACTTTCCCTTCCGGTAAGGCGCTTGAGAGGTTGTACGAATACTCCTGTGATGAGGATACTCTCGATCAGTTGCATGGCAGTACTCTTAGCTCTGTAATCATCGGTGATCAGGCCATAGGTAGCCAATCCCCCACTGATGAGGATAAAGGTAGTACCATTGCCTATAAAAAGTACAGCGCCGAGTTCACATCGGCAGGGACAATCTTGAGGAATCCCAATTTCTTATAGGTATGTGCTTCATTCAGTCCCATGCTCTCCCCTAAGCTACGACTCTCTCGAATCAGCCAAGGATCGGCGGGAATCAGGGCAGCCGTCGCGCCCAAGGCAGCGATACCGTACGGATAATAGGGTTTAGCAACGAAGTCCTTGAGGGTATTAAAGGGCATTGAGGCGCCTTATTGATCAAATCCCAAAATTTTGGCTTCTGATAGGTGAAATACAGATCAGGCTCTATTTGGTAATGAGCACCTTCTATTTCCTTAGGAATCCAATTTTCATCTACAGGGATGGTATCGGACAAAGTGCCCACCACTACCTCCTGTGCCGTTGTGGTATTGATACAGAGGGAGTAAAAGAAAAAAATATGTTTCATAGAGGATGAAAAAAGAACAAAAATAAAGGCGAAAAGTAAGGGCGAATAGCTATTCGCCCTTACAGAATATTACTCATTATTTAAGATTAGGGAAGTATTACTTGAGGATTCCTTTTTAATAAGAGCCTCGGCAATCTGGATGGTATTGGTAGCCGCTCCTTTGCGGAGGTTATCTGCTACCACCCATAGGTTGAGGGTCTTAGGTTGGGATTCATCACGACGCACACGCCCTACAGAATACCTCATCCTTACCATGAGCATAGATAGGCATAGGGTAAGTGTTGGTATCGGTATTGTCTTGTAGGATTACCCCTGGAGCATGGCTAAGGAGCTTACGTACTTCAGCAAGATCATATTCTTGTTCGAACTCTACATTGACCGCTTCACTATGTCCTCCTACCACAGGGATACGGACAGCAGTGGCTGTTACTTGGATAGAATCGTCCCCAAAAATTTTCTTAGTTTCTCTGACCAATTTCATTTCCTCCTTGGTATATCCATTTTCTTCAAACACATCACAGTGAGGGATGGCATTGCGGTGGATAGGGTGAGTGGTAAGCCATAGGCCCTTGTATTCCTTTGTACTCGTTTTCCAGCTGAGTCACGGCCTTCACCCTGTTCCAGTGATAGACTGATAGGTGGAAACCACAATACGCTTGATACCATACTTGCGCAAAGGCGCCAAGGCTACCAGCATCTGAATGGTAGAGCAGTTCGGGTTGGCTATAATCTTGTCCTCAGCGGTGAGTACTTCAGCATTGATCTCAGGGATGACCAATTTCTTGGTAGGATCCATACGCCAAGCGGAGGAATTGTCCACTACGACAGTTCCCACCTGAGCAAACTTTAGGTGCCCATTCCTTGAGTATCCCCTCCGGCGGAAAAATAAAGCAACATCAGGCTTAAGCGAGATGGCTTGGTTCATACCCACTACTTTATACTCCTTTCCCTTGAAGGATATGGTCTTTCCTACTGATTTTTTTCTGAAGCTACAGGGAATGAGCTCCGTTACTGGAAAATTGCGCTCAGCCAAGACTTCCAGCATCACATTGCCTACCAATCCGGTGGCTCCTACTACAGCTACTTTCATATAAATTATTTTTACGTACAAACACGCAAAAAGTAGGAATCTGACAAAACAAAAATTTCTTTTATTCTTTTAAAAACGTAATTTTGCACCCTCAAACAAGCAACAACATCATGCGGACAAAAATCCATCAAACAGAATAAAAATCAATGTAGTAACCTTAGGCTGTTCTAAGAATGTATATGATAGTGAGGTGCTTATGGGGCAACTCAAGGCCAGTGGTAAGGAGGTAGTACATGAGGACAAAGGAAACATAGTCGTTATTAATACCTGTGGCATTTATCAATAATGCCAAGGAAGAAAGTATCAACACCATTTTGGAATACATCCAAAAAGAAAGAAGAGGATTGGTAGACAAGGTCTTCGTTATGGGCTGTCTATCGGAGCGCTATAAGCCTGATTTGCAGAAAGAAATCCCCGATGTGGATCAATATTTCGGTACTACAGAACTCCCTGCTTTGCTCAAAGTATTGGGAGCTGACTATACATGAACTTATAGGCGAACATCCTACGACCACCCCCAAAATTACGCTTACTTAAAAGGTATCCGAGGTTGTGATCGCCCTTGTAGCTTCTGTGCTATTCCGATCATGCGTGGTAGCCATAAGAGTACCTCTATCGAAAAACTTAGTGATAGAGGCTGAAAAATTAGCTAAGAAGGAGTAAAGGAACTGATTCTCATTGCTCAGGATGTAACTTACTATGGCTTAGACTTATATGGCGAACGCAAGTTGGCAGACCTACTCCGTGCCTTGGTCAAGGTAGAGGGATAGAGTGGATCCGTATTCACTATGCTTTCAACAGGTTTTCCTAAGGATGCTTACGGTGATGAAGAGGAACCTAAGATATGCAAATACTTAGATATTCTCCCTTCAGCATATTGCCGACCCTATCCTCAAAAGTATGAAGCAGGTACAACTAAAGCTAAGACCACACAACTTTTTGGAGGACTTCCGCAAGGCCATGCCAGAGATAGCCATTCGTACCCACTCTGTGTGGGTTATCCCAACGAGACAGAGGAAGATTTCGAGGAGCTCAAGGAGTTTGTCAGACAAATGCGTTTTTGAGCGTTTGGGCTGCTTTCACCTATAGCCATGAGGAGAATACCGCTGCCTATGAGCTGGAGGACAATATTCCTGAAGAAGTGAAGCAACGCCGTGCTGCTGAGATTATGGAGATACAATCCCAAATCTTGGGAGCTGAACCAAGCCAAGGTAGGGAAGACCTTCCGCTGCCTGATTGACCGCAAGAGGGGCAATACTTTGTAGGCCGTACCGGTACGACTCCCCGATGTGGATAACGAAGTCCTTATAGATGCTGCTAAGCACTATGTGAAGATAGGCGACTTTGCTGATATCTTGATTACTGAAGCTACCGATTTTTGACCTATGCAGGGCCCGTTAAAAGGTAAAAAGTAGAGAATGAAAAACTATTGTCCTTCATACTATTACTGCTTGTACTTTTTAAGTAGTTGTAGCCCTAAAAGAAGGTGCCTGTCAATGAGGAGCCTACTCTTTTTAGCAGGCTGGGGGACAGTGAGTATTGGAGGGAGCGCTACCTAGAGGCCTTTTGGAAAGAGGAAAAGGCAAAGTTTTTTGGAATCCTTTTACGAAGCTCCTTAATTGATGAGCAGGATATAGCTCTTTTGCAATCCTTCATCAAGCCATGGTTGGACTTTTATCATATTGACCTTCATGAGGCACGCCTTACTCGTACAGAAGAGAATGTTCCTATCAATGCAGGAGAAGATAAGGAGAGTCTCTATTACCACCCATTTGAGGCAACAGATGATGTAGGTGATGATCTCTGTAACCTCTATTCTCCCTGATAAGATGCGCTATATCAATGAGTACAAAAGGGTGTGAGATCTCCAATGGCGAACTTTCTTTTTAACATGGATGATAGCCAGAACATCAACCTTACTGACCGAAGGTTGCGCCACCATACCATGATCCTCTTTTTTGGGTTCTCTTGAGGTATCTCATGATGTGTTTTTGGAAGGATAACGATGTCTTTGCTATTGTTGGCTATTCAGAGGCTACACTTTAGCGAATATTATATCTACCTTTTTGATATAAAAATAGCCTTATCAAGCGATATGCAATCCTTGACAATGGCTATACGCCTACTTACTACCCCTCCAATACTATCAAAAAGCAATAGCTAAGGGCTATAATATAAGTGAATAGTGAAAAGTTTGTATACCCCTATACTATTATTACTGCTCATACTTTTTAAGCAGTTGTAGGCCTGAAAGAGAAGTGACAAGTAACGTTAGTTACTTGTCACTTGATATTCACTATTCGTAGTCTACTGTTTTGATACGATTGCCTTTTTCATAGATTACTTCAGCGGTGAGCTTCCCAGAGGCATCGTAGTACTGCAAGTGCCATCTTTTGGTCGTCCTTGTAGTTTGCCTTCTTGATGTACTTTTTCCACTGGCATAAAACTCTTTATGGAGACACCTTGTAGATTGCCAGCCACATAGGTACTTTGCTCATGGAGTACTCCTTGTCAGTATATTCTTTCCAAACTCCCTCTTTGAAGTTGTTTTTATAATTTCTTCTTTTTATAGTACTATTTTTCATTGTTTTCTATGTACCTTACCCTCCCTTGCCATCATTTTTATAATTGAGTTCTTCCCTGAGTTTTCCATTGTTACCAAAAGAAATATTTTCTATTGGTTAGTTTGTCTTCGTCATAAGTATCCTGACGGACAAGGATTCCCGCATCATTATATTTTTCTAAGACCATGTAGCTTAAAAATCCTTATAGGATACTTCACTTTCCATCTTTCCATTGCGGAAGAACTCTCTTTCAGTATAAGTACCTTTGTCCTTATATTCTTTTTCAGAGAGGACAAGCCCATTTTTCCATATTTCTTGCCATTTTCCGGTAGGGTTTGTCATTGTCATAGTACTCAGTAGCTGTATATTCTCCACGATTTCCAGATATTGCCACTGTTTGCCATGTAGTTTGCCCTCCTTATAGCTTTCGATTTTGCGTACTTTTCCCTCATTGTCATAGTATTTCCACTCTCCATTGGGCTTTCCTCCTTTGTAGCTAAGCTCGGTGCGTAGCTTTCCATTACTACTATATTCCTTACTGATTCTCTCTAGCTTTCCATCTTTATAGGTGCGTAGGGTCTTTCTCCTTACCCTCATCATTGTAGGAGACTGATTTACCATCAAGAATGCCCTTTTTGAAGTTCTTTTCAGCTCTTAAGTTTCCCTGAGCATCATAGCTTTTGTAAGTGCCATTCATGCAGCCATTCTCGAAAGTTACTTCATAGTAAGCCCCTTCTCCCTGAGACACTTTATAGTGACCATCCAAGGGGTCTCCACTTTTTCCTGAACTTATATAGCTTCTCAGTACCGAAAACCTGTTCGACGTAATCTCATGATCTGAAGCAAATTTCTGTGCATAACTTCCTACAGAAGCCATTACAGCAAGAGTGAAAAGTAATTTTCTCATAATTGTAAATTATTAATTGTCAATTGTTCATGATGAGTCACTAGTTATTTGTCGCTAGTCACTATTAAAGTCTTCCGCTGTATAATCTAAAAATAGTCCAAGCCTATAACTGTTTGGTACTCTTTGGGGAGCTTGTTCAGGTGCGTTTTTTCCTTCTTTGTCATTGTCATAAAAGTCCCTAATGTGCTAGTTTTTAGGAATGTTTTTCCCTTAGTCGCCATATCAGGGAGGATATATTCCAAAGTATCCAACACATCTTCCGCCAACGATATTTTGTACAACTCCACATGTCCAGGCCTGCCATAACCTATCCCACGGATGAGATGTCTCTAGGATAAAAAGGTTGGGTTTTGATGAGTTCTATATGGAAAGTTGTCCTCCTTTTTCTCTGGGGAAAGGTAGAAGTAATAAATATCTCTTGCAGCATCCCGAAGAAGGATAGAATCTCAGTGCAAAAATCTTTTGACCTCATCTCCATTGGCATCAAAAATAGTATCAGAGGGAACTGTCATCCAAGGAAATACTCAGAGGGTTTCTCCTGCATAACATCGATCAATTCTATATAACCTTACCAAAGTATTAACATAATCAGACGCATAGATAACTGCATAATAAGTTTCTTTAAAGTATTTTTGCACCTTAATATCAATCCTAATATGAGGTGTATCACCCTCTCCTTATCAAAATCATAGGTATATTCCAATCCTCTCCATGAAAAGAATCCGCTATTTTCTGGAGCACATCTACCATAGCCTTCTAAGAGGAGCTCATTTTCTTCAGAAAAATAGCGCTGATCTTAGCCTCAACAAGTGTATCTGAGAGCCTTCTCAGAGGAAGGTTCCTTCTACTGTTTGGGGATGAGAGGCAGCCTATAGACATGAAAAGAAAGGAAGTCTGTATCTCATAAAGGAGAGTTATAGATAATCAAGCAGCAGATATACAAAAATTTTGTTACAATGTTATCCATTCGTTATTTTTATATCTTTGCGCCATATGTATACTTATATGAATAAGAAATTTCTGACACTTACCACTACAGGGTTTGCCCTTTTTGCAATGTTCTTTGGGCAGGAAATTTAGTTATCCCACCCTATATAGGGCTGAAGATGGAGCAGCCAGTGGAGCAGCCTTTGTGGGTCCTTTCAGGGATTCTTATTCCCTTTTTAGCGGTACTAATGGTTAGTTCCATAGGTACTTCTTTTACTGATTTGGGTAAAAAGATTTCCGGCGCCCCTTGTCCAATAGTTTAGTGGTGCTTATTATTGTGTTTTCGGGCCTCTGGTATGTGTCCCGCGCTCCAGGATCTACTACTTATGAGGTTGCTATAGAGCCTTTCTTCCCGATGGTGGAAAAGTTACCTTGAGTTATCTTTTTGCAATTACCTTTATTTTTAGCCTTATCTCGTTCGAAATTAGTAGATATCATAGGCCGTTGGCTCACCCTATACTCTTTCTTTCACTGATAGTACTCATTGTGGAAAGGAACTATTAATCTCTCTAAGGGGCTCTACAGATAATGGTTTGACTTTCAGGAAGCATTTACTTTTGGTTTTTCAAAGGATATCTTACCTTGGAGTGCTCTCAGGGTTATCTTCTCTGGGCTGATTATTTCAGCTATCGCTACAAAAGGGGTATAGTTCGAGCGGCAGAAGCGTGATTACCATCCTCTCAGGGACGATCGCTGCTGGATGCTTGGTTTTTATCTATGGAGGTTTGTTATATTTAGGAGCTACCTCCGATGTAGTGACAACAGAAGAGGTTAAGTATATAGATATTCTCGACATATTGCTCATAAAGGATTGGGAAATAATGGAGCTATAGTGATTTCTGTGGCAGTGGCTTTTGCTTGTCTTACTACAGTGGTAGCTATTGTTCTCGGCTATGGGAGGAATCTTTGAGACCCTCAGTCATGGACGTATTCCTTACCACTTCTGAGGGAGTGTGGGGTGCACACTGAGTCTCCTTTGTGCTCTCTATCCAAAGTGTAGATCAGATTATTCTCTAGCGCAGGCTATATCTTGGTTCAGTGTGTCCTATTACTATTGCTCTAACACTCTTTATCCTATTATTTGGCAAACGTGTACAGAAGAGAAACACCCTATATCATAGGGGTAAGTTTTACAGCTGTCTTTTTCAGCTATATGTTGTCAGAAATCTCTATGGAGAGCCAGACTCTAAAAGGGATACAAGATAGTCTTCATAGCACAATACCATATAGAATGGTTACTTCCAGCCTTTGCTGCCTTTGGAGTAGGTGCAATTATTAATGATAAAACTAATCAGCTATACGCTACTACCAGCTTATAGTTCGTACTATTATCATGATTTTTAGAGAGCTTTTAGCAACAAATATACCGAACTGTAAGTTCGGTTTTTATTAAGATTATAATTGTTATTTTATAGAAGCTTCATAGATACCCTCTATGGATTCAGCTAAAAGTCTTGTTGAACTCAGCATCAGACTGCCCTGCAGAGAGCCTTCAGGAGAGCGCACGAGAGAAGCTAGCGATTACGCCATGGTTTTTGGCGAGGATTTCGTTTGCTTTTCTCAGGAATAACCACCTGAAAGCGCTACTACACGTACTACTCTTGGGTGATCTACCAAAGGCTTATAGAAGTCAGCTACAGTAGGAAGAGTAAAGCTTTAAGCATCACATCCGAGGTGGCGGGGAGCTTATCCAAGTGTTTGAGAATCTCCTCACGAGAATAGCTTCTGCTTCTGCCTTGTCAGGAATATTGATATCCACTTCTGGCTCTATGATAGGAACAGGTCCAGCGGCGATGATTTGTGCAGCTATTTTGAATTGTTGGTCTACGATTCTGCTAATACCCTTTAGAGGCTTTCTTCACTACCGAACGCATCTTAGTACCAAACACATGGTGTTCATTAGCTCTTTTGAGAAGGTCAGTGAGATTGGAAATGGGTTTCATCAGTTGTACTCCATCAGCATCCAAGTCAAGTAGTCCTTTATCTACTTTTTAGGAAAGGGAGAATATGTTTTCTTCCCATAGATATTCAGCTGTATACTCGCCATCAATCTTATTATCCATGGTTTGTTCGAGAGAATAGCTCCAGAATTTTTATTTTCATTGAAAGCTGGACTCTTGATAATGCGGGTACGCATCTGAGTGGATAAGGTCGAACATTTTCAGCATCATTCTTGTAATTTCTTCATCCTATAGAGTTTTAGTGCTTTTAGGAGTACTACCTCCACTTTGGTCAGAGCAGCAATAAAGCCCTTGCCACTTCTCATCTATTTTTCTTTCATAATAAGTAAATATTTTTATAGTAACATATTGGAAAAGTTCCAATAAACTTTTACGATGATGACAAAGATACGAGATTAATTGACAATAAATCTACGAACAGAGAGAAATTCTTAGGAGTCATTTGATATTGTCAGTGACAAACTGTTTGCTACCACTATTTCCTTTGATAGTAATTTCTACGTTGCCTGTTTTATTAAGGGTCTTGGTATAGGTTTGTTTGTTTGCCTCTACAGATACAATATCATTTATTCCCCCTCCAGATACAAGAATTTCACGATTTCCTTTACCTGTAAGAAAAGCTTTTGTGGTCGAAGGAGATACTCTTTTACACCCTCAGGGAAAGTGAGGTTATTTTAGCAACTCTTTTTATCACCAAGCACCAAGCCTTTTTCCTTGAATAGCATAGTCTTGACCTTCTTTGGTATCAGTACGCTACTGTTGCGTCCAATGTTACTCCATTGATAGTCTTTGTGACATGGTTGGCATAACTATTATTAGCGTTCTCAATCCATTCAAAATCAAATACACCAGAAGAGGGCTGTGGTTGTGGATTTTGGCTTGGGATCTGGATTTGGTTTAGGATCAGTTGTGGTTTGGGCTGAGGCTTAGGATCTGGTTGAGGTTGTGGATTTTGGTTGTGATTTGGCTTGGTCTCAGGTGTTTTACCAAAGATTAAAGTCAGCTTCTGTTTTCGTATACAATTTCCTTAATGACCAGACCACTATTAGTTCTATGATTTTTGAAAACACCGTTACAGTAAGCTCTTGATCTGCAATCTTGAGTTTTTCTTCACTCTCTTCAGGAAGAGTCTTATAGTTTTTCCATAGATTTGAATCTTTGTGTACCGTCCTTGAAGATAAAAGTAAGAGAAATTTCCTTCTGGTGCAATCTTACCATGTATCTTAGCCTTCTTTCCTTCTTGATAGTCAGCAATAGTGGCATTGCTTGCCTCAGATTCACAATCTCATTAGGATCAGGAGATGGTTTGGGATCCGGTTGTGGTTTTGGGCTGAGGCTTAGGATCTGGTTGAGGTTGTGGATTTGGTTGTGGATTTGGCTTGGTCTCAGGTGTTTTTACCAAAGATTAAGTCAGCTTCTGCTTTCATATACAATTTCCCTGATGAACTTTCCATCCTTAGTAGTATGGTTTTGAAAATACCGTTACAGTAAGCTCTTGATCTGCAATCTTGAGTTTATCTTTTATTTCATTAGGAAGATTCTTATAATTTTTCCATAGATTTGTATCTCTGTACCATCCTTGAAAGATAAAAGTAAAGAAATTTCCTTTGATGGTAACCTTACGCATGTATCTTAGCCTTCTTTCATCTTGATAGTCAGCAATAGTGGCATTGTAGCCCTCCAGATTCACAATCTCAGTGAGGATCAGGGAGATGGTTTTAGGATCTGGTTGTGGATTGGGCTGAGGCTTAGGATCTGGGTTGAGGTTGTGGATTTGGTTGTGGATTTGGCTTGGTCTCAGGTGTTTTACCAAAGATTAGATCCACTTCTGTCTCATGCCACGATTTCCTAATGGAGCTTTCCATCCTTAGTAGTATGGTTTTTGAAAATACCCGTTGCAGTAAGCTCTGCCCTTCTACTTGTAGTTTGGCTTTTACCTTACTAAAGGTATCGTTATTTTTTGTATAGATCAGTATTTCTGTATTGTCCTTGAAGATGAAGAAAGAGGATTTTTCTTTTAGGGTAATCTCCCCATGTATCTTAGCCTTTTTCCCTTCTTGGTGAGTCAGCAACAGTAGCATTGCTTGCCTCAAGATTCACAATCTCATTAGGATCAGGAGATGGTTTGGGTTGTGGTTTAGGATCAGGTTGTGGATTTGGCTGAGGCTGAGGATCAGGATTTGAGTTGAGGCTGAGGATCAGGATTTGGTTGAGGCTGTGGTGCAGGAGCTGCTCCAAAGGTCAAATCTTTTTCTTCTTCATAGACAATCTGATGGTATTTTTCTGTGTTCTCTTGTCGGCATAGTCAGAGAATCTTTCCTATTACAGTCACTTCTTGTCCTATCTCTTTGAGGTAGGGGTTTCCTCAGAAAGTTCTTTAAACTTGTAATGTAAAGACTTGTACTAAAGTGCCATCAGAGAGTTTGACAAAGATCTGTTTTCCTCTACTTCGGCAATAGAGCCATGTAGTTTTACTTTCTTGTCAAAGTAAGCAGTGAAGTCGGTCATAGAGATCTCGTGAGGCTTCCAATGAAAAGCATTTCTTCAGGGGTGAGTGCCCTCACCGAAAGACTAAGTCAGTCTCATTCGGTGACAATCTCCTTTCACTACGTCACCCTTTGGTAGGGTATGGTCAGCAAAAGTACCAGTGACGCTCACTTCTTTGTCCTTCTTTTTGCAATTTCTTGGAGTTTCTTCAGAAGTTCCTTGAACTTTGAGGTGAAGTACTCTAAAAGTACCATCAGAGAACTTGAAGTAGTTAATGTTTGTTTTTCACGGTAAATACCATCCGTGTATGATGAGCTTTTTCCCTACTACATAATCCGAAGCCTTGGCTGTAGCGCTTTCAAAAGTAAAGAGAAGGAGGCGTAGGGTGTGGGGTTCGAGGGTAGGTTTTTCTTGGGATCTCGGGAGGGATTTCCGTCTGATCCTCTACTAGCAAACTCTGCAAAGAGTCTCTGCAAAGAGAAGTAGAAATAATCTTTTCATGATAATAAATGATGTTTCTAGTTGGAATCCAAATCCTCAAAATAGGGGAGGAGTTCCTCCACAAAAGTGCACTTTATCAATAATTTTGCAAAATAAAAAGCTATCTTGAAAAGTTAAAAGAAAGCATCCTAAAGGCGCCTCTTTATGAGTGTTAGGTAAAAGATTAATTTGTCGATTTGATACTGTCATGTGACAAATTGTTTGCTTGTTGCACCTCTTTATGGTGAATTTCTACTTGTCCTGTTTATTATATGAGGCCCTTGGTGTAAAGTTCCTTGACATCTTTTTCACAGAGACCTTGTCTATTTCAGTATTCCCTCTGCGGATTACGATCTCACGCACGGTATTGGTGATGGAGGCTTTATAATCAAAAGTTTTTCACTCCATTAGGGAAAAGTGATTTGATGCCCGCGTCATATCCATTAGACTCAATCCTTACCATTGATGGCATAGTCTATGTTTCCTTCTACATGTTGGACGTCACCACGCTTCTACACACTCCATCAATTGTCAACAGCTGTCCCATAGCCAGTGCTATTATCTGTAATCCATTCAAGTCAAAAACTCCTCCTTGAGAAGGTTGTGGCTGGTTGTGCTGAGGATTATGTAGAGGCAGCTCTGAATAAGTTATCTTTTTGGAGTACCTCTACTTTCCTTTAATTACATTGTTACTGTTTTTAGGTTTGAAATCTGAATTTTCCTGTTACAGTCACTTCTTGTCCTTTCAGTGCTGAGTTTGGTTTTCTTCTTGGGAGAGTCCATCAAATACAGATTTTCACTACATAGATTTGAACCATAGTATGTATCAGAGAATTTGAAGATAGAACGATTTCCATCTCTAATGATAGTTCCGTGAATTTTTACCCCTTTGCTCACTACATGATCCATTTGCGTAGCAGTAGCAGCTCTCAATACGCCTGTCGGTTGTTGTGGCTGTTGTGGATTATTAGAGGCAGCTCCAAATGTTAAGTCACTTTCTGTTTTCGTATATAATCTCTTTGACAGTAACTCCATCTTTAGTTAAAATCAGTGAATGTACCTGTTACAGTGACTTCTTGACCTACTGTTTTGAGTTTGTTATTTGTCTCTCTGCAGTTGTTTGAACTTTAGAGTAAAGATTTTGTACTAAAGTACCATCAGAGAATTTAAAGAAAGATTTGTTTCTGTACTTCTCCCACGGTTCCATGTAGTTTTTACTTTTTTCCTACTACATAGTCACTTGCAGTAGTAGCCGCTTCCAGGTAGTAATTTCTCCTGAGTAGTACTGCCTGCTTGTCCAAATACCAAATCGTTTTCGCCTTCGTATACGATTTGTTTTAATGTCAATAGTACTGTTTTTTGGAGTAAAATCCTTAAAGAGTTCCTGTTACAGTAATTTCTTGTCCGTCAGTAGAGAGTTTTGTCTCTCTCTTGTGGAAGGGCATCATATACAGAGGTTGCTCCATATATGAGTACCATAGTATTATCGGAGAATTTGAAATAAGAACGATTTCCATCTCGCACGATATTTCCGTGGATTTTTACTTTTTCCCATTTACATAATCAGAGGCTTTAGCAGTGGAAGCCTCAAGGATAGAGAGGTCTTTCTGCTGAGGTGTTTGTCCTGGTTACCGGAGGAATCCCCGCATTATCTTCCTTAGCACATGGGAGATAAATAGTGAAAGGGCGATTCCTAAAATGAATAACTTTTTCATGGTATGAGGGTTTTAGTTTATTTTTGAATATCATTGACAGAATTGATATAGAACTGAGGACTACTTCCATATCGGTTAGTACTCCCATGATACGCAATCTTCCTGAAGGAACTATATCCTTGATATAAGCAGCAAAACTACTGGTGAGGAAAGGAAGCGTACCACCTGCTCCATCGGTGAGGTTGTAGGTAGTATTGTACTGGTTGGTGGAGATGTGGAAGGTCTTTCCTGCCGCAGTATTTTCGAAAGATACACCATTGAGTATCAAGAGCTTGTTGTTTTGTGCTTGTTTGTCAAAGCTCAAGTTGTCAAAGGTAGTAGCCAGCTGGTCAATGCCTATTTTCTCTCCAGTAGAGACCAATACCTCTTGGTACATAGCTGAAGGGAGGTTGCTTATTTTGATGTTACCCCCTGCGGTTTTTCCGTGTCCATACCCTACCTCAAGAGTAGAATAGCGCCGCTATACCATACAGTAGTTCCTTTAAGTCTTACTTGTACTTTGGTACCTACAGGTATTCGCCATAGAGTCCTTTTATCAATAGCCACAGCGATAGTTCCAGACTTGTCAGGGGCTTGCACATATACTTTTGTAGAAGTTTCCCGCCTCATCACTGGAGATCGCATAGCCCTCGAAGGCATCATTGTCTGTATATTGAGTAAAGGAAGGTTACCTTAGCCCTAAGCTGGGCATAGGTGATGCGTGTACCATTGAAGGCATTGGCCTTTTCCTGTTGTTGTTTTCGAGCTGTTGTACATCAGAGTATCGAATCCACTTACTTTTACTGCAAGAAGAGAGTAAGGCAAGAGATAGTGCGAAGTATACTATCATGTTCGTTCAGATTAGAGACTTAAGGTTACATTTAGGTAATAAGTAGTACCATACCCGAGGAAATACTTGTTTCCAAAGGTAGGATAGCCGCTCTTGCGATCCTTGAGCATGGATTGGTAATCTCCCTTGCGCTTGCTCGAATCCGTTGGTTTTGTATTGGGTATTGAGCAGGTTGTTTACACTGGCAAATACATTGAGGAAGTGCCCTCTGATACGGAAAGATTTTCCCAGCAGAGGCATTCATGAGGAATAGTACAGGGAGTTTTTCCTGCTTGAGCAGACCACGTACGGCATTCTCATCTATATTGGTATAGCGGCTACCGGTGTTGGGGTCAAGGTAGATATTCTCGGTGCGAAGGCTTTGGAGCAATACCTATGTAGTTATTGTTGAAGAGGTTACCTGTAAGGCTTGACCCACCAGTAGTGTTGGCTCTGGGTATCTCTAATCCTAAGGAATATACTCTGCTCAGGTGCTTAGTCCAGCATGGTAGTTCTTCAAGTAGAAACGATAGGTTCGCTCACCAATCGCTTGTCGGAGGATTGAAGAGGATAGGGTCGTTGGTATAAGTATATTGGCTTTAGAGAAACTACAGCAGAAGCCTTCCAAGAAGGGTGAAGCTGTACTTCACACCGAGTTCTCCTCCGAAGTGGAGTTTTTCTACATCCATCATGGTTTGGGTAAGGAATCCAGCAGACTCTGTCGCCCAAAACGAGATTGGGTGAAGAAAGTAACTTTTCTCAGTAGCATTCTCGAACTTAGTGACATATCCGGTAAGGCGTGCCTTACATACGAGCATACGTACGATACAGCTCCATCGGCAGTGATTTGAGTTTCTGGAGAAAGCTAGGAAGCAAGAAGTTCGAATTGCGAATATTGACAAAGATATTGTTCAGTGGTTGAGCTTCCTCGAAATATCCTGTGTTGAACTGTGGATATGGCGACCATTGATGCTATAGGTAAGTCCTGCTTTGGTGCTAAGGGTATTGAAGTACTTCATACCACCTTTTACCTTTGGCATCGTTGTATACAGCATTGTTGGCAAAGAGACCTTCTCTCTCATAGTCTGTGCAGTTGAAAACGTCCGGCTACATAGAAGAGTGCACGACCATGCTTGAAGCGCAATTGGCCAAATACATTGGCTCTTTGTACAAGTGCTTTGTAGTGGTATTGGTATTTGTCTCCTTCTCCTAGGCGTGGGTTCTCAGGGTATCATAATTTTCTCCAGAGTAATAACTCTTGTTTAGGAAGCATTGTCCTCCCTATTAGGTCGTTGATCTGTTGGAAATTTTCGGAGCCTATACGCTGGAAAGAAGCACCCGCATTGAGGGTGATATTTGGATCAATGGTAGTAGCCAAGAGATTCCCTGTAGGGTTTTACTGTCGATAATATCCTCATTGAGAGAGACATACTTTCGCCACCAGTATGGCTATTGGTCTGGTAGAGAGCGTCCCCAGTTGAGCTGTTTGTTAGCTTTGAAATAATCAATCTGTCGGGCAGCCTTATCCCAGGCAAAAAGGATCTCCTTCGCCAGTCTCCTGGTCATACATATTGTAGAAGTAGGTAGGCATATTGGTATAGTACGAAGGATCAGGAGTTTGAGACTTACATATTGAATACGGGTATCACCTACTTGGCCAAACTGATAGCCCCAAGTGTAGAGCTACTTTAGTATCTCCCTTGTGATAAGTATTCGAAGTCACAAAGAGGTTCGGAGATACGCTTCATCTTGGAGTTGCGTCATGTGATCTCCTCTGAAAGCCCCTAGTTAGGGTTGTAGTTGTGTCCGCCTAAGGAAATAGCCTCTTGGGTAAGAGGGGCAGATTTTCCACAGTTGTTATAGGAGAAAAATACCCATCAGGTTGGTTGTAGAAGTAGGGCTCTGCCTTGTACTCTACAGCGGCAGAGATTCCATAGGACTGATAGACCATTCCTTCTACAGAAGGAACAAGCCAAGTACGAGCCATTGCCTCCGCGATAGGAGCCTGATACCATATAGCCCCATCCGCTGGGTAGGGGTACCTGTGTTGTAGGTTACCATAGCACGTCCGAAGTAGTTACGGTTGGTCGAGTTCCAGAGATACGCAAGCCGTTGCGCAATTCAGAAGGGCAATAGTCATCACATTAGCTACCGAATACCCTCCGAAAGTCGTCCTCACTGGCACCTACTCAGTGGTGAATCACATTGCTGCGAGTGGCATCGTTCAGTCCTCCCCAGTTGCTCCATTGAGGGCGGCCAGTCTCTACCTTGTTCATCAGTACCCATTGACAAGCACAGTGGCTGCATTGCTCTGATAGCCACGAGGGCGATAGAATACAGGACTGAAGTCAAAGGAAGAACGACGGAAATAGAGATCTTGTGAGGACTGTAGAAAGCCTGAGATCATCTCAGGGCTACCTTCTTCGTCATCGAGGCTCCTCATCAGAGGATTGATTGTATTTCCAACAGTATGTTCGCCCTGAGCCATAAAGTTCTCTTTTTGAAGGGTTATGGTAGGCAAGGTAAGATTGTCAGTGAGCTCTATGTTCATTCTCTGGGAACGGTATCCCTAGCATGGATGTCCAAGATATAAAATCCTTTAGGCAAGGAGAACTGAAAATTCCCCTGCCCCATCACTTATAATATGAACCTCTTGCCCTTCTACAGAGAGCGTGGCCTCAGGCAATGGAGACTTACCATCACCAACACTTCCTTTTTAGCAATACATTCTGGGCGAAGATCAAAAGAGCCTCCCAGAAAAGAAAAAAATAAGGATAAAAAGAATGTTTTCATCGTGTTTTTATATTTAAAATGAATAAGTTAAGCAATATAAAATTCCTTGTGCAAATTTACTCATTTTTCGTTAAAAACACGTCGTAAAAAAGTTAAAAACACGTTTTATTCCCCGTTATAAATTTAAGAAAGTAAAACCTACTCCCAATACTGTCTGTTTGTAGTTATAATCAATGAGCGAATCGCCATACCCATGGGAAGCCTGTAACATGATACGTAAGTCACGGCTTAGGGGTATATCCAAGAAAGTTCGGCATGCCCTCTGTTATGGTTGAAGTTTAGATTGTTGCGTACAGTGAGTGTGAAAACATTTTTTCGAAAGGGAATAGCAGCAGTTACTTCACTCCTACCGATGTAGTTTTTCTATCTCAGGATTATCATCCTCATAGATTTTTCTGAAAAATCGTCTCCATACCCGGAGCCGTAATGGTACTATTCTTTCCAAGAGGCCACTCCCCATAAGGATAATGCGGTTCCAGCTGCGAGAGTGGGCAGCTTCCTTACCATTGGACTGGTGGTTGATGGACAGCCCCAGCATTTTGAACTTGAAGTGTCCTGCAGAGAGGTTCATAGGGTAGGTGAAGATAAGCTCTGGCTCATAGTTGATTTCCTAAAAGGGCGAGAGAGTTCTCCATTGTACATCTGCCAATAGGCTTGTTGGGTAAAAGGCAACCCATACATCCCCTTTTCCAAAAGCATCCTGCATAATCTTGGCTTTGAGGCTCACTTGGAACTTCATCTCCATATGTTGATAATCGCGACGCTCAGGTATAGGGCGGGTAGGGTTTAGGCTCATAGGCTGCTCTATAGGACGGTCTGTGAAACGAAAAAGGCATGGCGTACATGGGTTTATACTCCAAGAAGCGAAAGGTACTCGCTGATCCTCCTTGTCTAATTCCCATATCTTTGAGATGGTTTTGTCCAAGTCGGCAGGCTCACTTCTTTTTACCTCGGGTAAGGGTCTCCTGTGATCGAAAGAGAGTCTGTCTGTGCTGCACTCACCAAGGGGAAACAAGACAAAAATAGATAAGAAAAATTTTTCATAAAAGGATTGTAAAAGAGACGCAAAAGGTACAGAAAAATAATTGTATATTTGCGCTTTCAATCTTTTTATTCATGAAGAAAAATAGTTTTATTAGCCTTGGGTCTGCTTTCTCTGGCTATAGTATTGCACAAACCGATACTTCTGGTAGAGGGCTCTATCGTGCTACCCCTGAGAAGAAAACCGCTCTAAAGCATACCAAGCTCAGGTGGATTTCAATTTTTCTAACCAGACCATGGGTGGGAAGAATGGCTCACTGCCGCCCCTTCTTCTATCCTACTGATAGCCTTGTCCTCGATGCTAAGGCTATGCTTATTCACAAGGTCGCCCTTGAGGAGAAAGGCAAACAGCAACCCCTTGTCTATAGCTATAAGGATGATCTCTGCGTATCAAGCTCCCTAAGAAATACCAGAAGGGAGAAGCCTATACTGTGTATATAAAGTATACGGCACAGCCTGAAAAAGTGGCCAATAAGGGGAACCTCTCTATTTCTGATACCAAAGGGCTCTACTTTATCAACCCTGAGGGTAAGCCAGAGGGTTATCCTCGCCAGATATGGACACAAGGAGAGGCAGAGAGCTCCTCTTGCTGGTTTCCTACTATTGATAAGCCCAATCAGAAGACCACTCAAGAGATTGAGATGACTGTCCCTGATAGTTTTGTTACCCTTCCAACGGGCTTTTTGAAAAGTTCTGAGAGGTAACCTACGTACAGACTCATTGGGTGATGGACAAGCCCTCATGCTCCTTATCTCTCTCTTCATGGGAGCAGGTGAATTTGCTGTGGTGAAGGATACGCCTTGGCGAGGTAAAGTACTCTGGAATATTATGTAGAGAAGGATTATGCACCCCTTGCCAAGAAAACCTTTGGCAATACTCTGAAATGACATCCTTCTCTGGAGCGCTGGCATATGACTATCCTTGGGACAAGTATGCGCGCAAATCATTGTGCGTGAATTTGTTACAGGTGCTATGGAGAATACCACTGCGGTGAGCCACTCCGAAAGTGCTTACCAAAGCGAAGAAGCGCTTAATGACCAGAACTATTGGGAGTATATCATCGCTCATGAGCTGGCACACCACTGGTTTGGTGACCTCGCTACAGCTGAGAGCTGGGCAAACCTTACGGTCAATGAGTCTTTTGCTAACTATAGCGAATATCTTTGGATTGCTCACAACATGGCAAAGATGCTGCCGACTACCACCTGCCGCAACAATACCCAACAGTACCACCAGCTGTCCCTGATGATTTTAAGAAAGACTTGGTGTGTTTTAGCTATATTTCCACCGATGATATGTTCGATATGGTCTCCTATAACAAAGGGGGAGCTATCCTACATATGCTTCGTCGCTATCTCGGGGATGAGGCTTTTCTTTCAGGGGTTACAGACTCATCTCAAGACTCATGCCTCATGGCAATGGAGAAGCCCATCAGCTACGCTCTATCCTTTGAGAAGATAAGTGGAAAAGACCTTAGCTGGTTCTTTAACCAATGGTACTTTTGGCTATGGAAACCCTACTGTAAAGGTAGAAAAACACTATGATGCTACTAAGAAACAACTTACTGTAAAAATCACTCAGCTCCAAAGTGAAGACTTGTATTTTCAGTTTCTTTGGATATTGATATCTACCAAGATAACAAGCCTATTCGCCATACAGTATGGGTGAATGCTCGTCAGGAAAATGCTTTTACCTTTGCAGTGAGCAAAGCCCCTGCCTTGGTGAATATCAACCCAGAAGGGGTGGTGGTGATGCAGGAACAATACCCTAAAACAATTATAGGAATACCTCTTCCAGATACAACATGCTCCTGAGCTTAAGAGCTCGCTTAGAAGCTATTTCCTCCTTGGAAACAGGCAAGGGTAAAGAGGTGGTTTTAGCAGCCCCACAAGATCCTTATTTCAAAATACGCAAAGCTGCTTTGGAACTCCTGGAAGGTTATCAACTTACCAAAAAGGACTTAGCTCTGGTAGAGAAAATTGCAAACCAAAGACCCTGAGAACCTCGCCCGTGCTGCTGCTATCTGGGTCTTGAACGACCAAGAAGATAAGCGCTACACTCCTCTGTATGAAAAAGCACTTACCGTCCCTTCAGCAGCTATTAAAAATGCCGCTCTTAACGGAATTGCACGAACCAACCCTGAGCAGGGCTAAACAATTCTTAGAAAAGGCAAACCCTGCAGACCTGGAGGGTGATCAACTCTTAGGCTTAGTCAGTGTCATTACCAATCATAAGATGGAGAAATACCTCCCATCCCTGATGCCTTACCTGTGAATTATCCCTTCTTTTGAGGAAGATGAACCCTCAAAGATCTTCCGATTTCAAAAAGCCTATCTCTGGGCAATGAGCTTGGATAATACCCTCTCACAGAGCAAGTTCAGCAAGCCTTTTAAGGATTTTACCCAAGAGGAAAAATGATTCCAAAACCAAACAAAACCCTTTGGAAAGTTATAGACTTAGGCATTGACCAAAAGAAAAACTCTCTAATACGGCTTCGTAAAGGAACAAATTCAAATGTTGGAAGAACTTAAGAGTAAGATAAAGTACTTTTTACTCATTAGTGATCAGTGGTCAGTTTTTGGTCACTGGTCACTAATTAGTATTATAAAAACTACCTCTGCTGGAGGGTAGAAGAGAAAGATATATGGGTAGATCCACAGCTTGTAGAGATGATGAGAGAAGCCTTGCAGCGAGTGGATACTTTACAAAGGGGAGGATTTGACCTATTCTTATATCTATAGTGATACATTACCTATTTCTGAAACGATAATCAAGGTAGGTAAGTTCTTTTGACCAGCAGCCCCTATGTAGTGGTCAATAGCACTTGGGAAGATAGATTGATAGAAGTATATAAGATAGAGCAAAATCACACCTTTAGGAAGAAATTTTTCTTATATAATTCAACTTGCTAGTTGAAAAGTTCAGAAAAATAAAAAGAGAGCAAATTCCTCAGTTTGGTACTGCGACACCACCCTGAGGCGATTGGTATTACCCTCGACACACACGGTTGGGCTGAGGTAAATATGCTCATTAAGAATATGAAGCGTAAATTCCCAGTGTTCAGTCTTAAAATATTGGAAGAAATTGTCGCTACCGATAACAAACAGCGGTATGCTTTTTAGCGAGAATAACACAAAAATACGCGCTAATCAAGGGCATTCACTTGCCGTGGACTTAGAATTACAGCCACAAACACCTCCCAAATGTTTGTACCACGGCACTGCCAGCAGGTTCGTAGAGAGCATTCTCAAAAGCGGACTCCAAAAGCAAAACCCGCCAACACGTACACCTCAGCATTGATATAGCAAACCGCAACCAAAGTAGGTGCCCGACACGGCAAGCCCGTCATCTTTAAAGTAAATACAAAGGCAATGCACCAGGCAGGGTATGTTTTTACCTCTCTGCCAATGGAGTTTGGCTTACCGATGAAGTACCGCCGAAGTTTTTAGACCCTAATCGTCAGTAATTAGTCTTTGGAAGAAGATTAACCACACTAATAAGATTAGAAAACTTAAGACAGAGAAAGAGGGTTGTTATTGAGAGAGTTGAAACTCCTCTGTAGAAATCAGAATAATCTTCAATCTTAAAAGCTCGTATATCTCTTACAGAAAGACAAAAACCAATGGAGATTTTTTTAGACTTTGTATAGCCCGAAAAAGTACCTTTAGGTTTCCTTGGTTGCATAGGTGCTTCCTTCTTTGATAGACTATAAAAATCAGGACTTGAATAGTTAAACTTACCTGTAGTAAAGAAAATAATTCTGATAAATTTTTCGTACTTTTGTCCTGTAATGTAGTGTATTTTGTTTTACACTACAAAAACAATTGATTTTTAGAAATTTTATTAAAAACATACTATGTGCTTTTTCTGTAAAAATAACCTTTTACAGAGCGTATAAAACTTGAAACATTTTTATTTTATATGGATATGCAAAAATTATAAAATCACTGCTAAAAGACCTTGTTGGGATCTTTTTGTAACGGACAATAAGCATTTGTTTGTTTTTCTCAGGTCAATATTGGACTAAGATAGATGAAAATTTTTAAAGTACTATGGCGTGCTCCAGAAAGAGGGATGCATAATGTTTCGATAAGAGGAGATAAGCTTTATTTATATATCAAAAAAAGAAAAACTTACATTGCTATGCTCTTATTGATATGCAAAAACTATTTGAAATAGAACTTGGAGGAGAATCTTGTCTTATAAGGCAAGAAGATAAGGATATATCAACTTGTTATGTATAGGAAACATGATCAGAAAATATTGAAAATAGATATAAACAAGGGACAAATTGTACAACAAACTACTATTTCTCTATCTGAAAAATTATTAAAAAGTCTTTAATAAAGGTATATTATCCTATCCGGAAGGAGGCGTGAAGAAACTATGATAAAGAAACATTTGATTTTGTCTGGGAATACTCCTATGAAGAGGATATTTCTACTGGAAGATGAGCACCCTATTCGTAATTATTTTAGAGACGTTGAAAGTTTTTATAAAAACTTATGAATATTTTGATGATTACATTATAATGCAATATTATGATTATCTGCTATATCTTAATAATGAAACAGGTGAAAAAGATAACTTCTTTTGAGGGTGCAGGTGTCAGCCATAAAAGTATGGTAGACTTAGATATATTACCCAAAGAGTTGGGATGTAACCATCCTATCTTTATACTTTTAAAAATGAAATCTTTATGCTTGATTTTAAAGCAGAAATAGGGGACATTAAACTTTTTCCAAGGTAAATATGATGATAAATTTCCTCCTATTATAACAGAAGAAGGCAATGAACAACTTTTGAGACAATAGAACTTTTGTTATCACAAAGGTAAATTTTATTGTAAGGCGGATGCTCCTAAGTTGTCTTATTTGCTTATTTTTGATGGCGAAAAAAAGACTCATTATGAGGCGGTTATCCCTCTAAATACAGGTTATTACAAACCTATTTGTGCTTTTAATTATGCCTTTATTAATGATAAAAATTTTTATAAGTGCCCCTGCTGAAGGAATGATGTTTAGGATAGAAATGAAATAATACCCCTATTGAAAAAGGTTGCCCGAAAAAAAGGCGATTTACAAATCGCCCCTCACAACAGGATCTAAAAACAACTGTTTTAGACTTTGACAACTTCTTTCTTTCATAAGGTGGATTTTACCAGTTCTAAAGTCTGATATCGTTAAATATCTACCCTTCCTTTTTAAGGATTCTATTTGGAAAAATATTAAGCAGACCTTGATAACCTTAATAGGAAATATTTAGGCTATAGAGATTAATAAAAATTACTATGCAAACAGAAATCATTTGGAAAACAACACTGAAAAACGGTATTTTTGGGAGTCTTACCTCCACTTGCCGACCCCTTTAATCCCGATCATTTTTTTATGTGGCTGATGGTTGGGGTCCCATGTATGCCTCTATGCGATTACACAAGTTCTCCTTCTCTACTGGTAAAGAAGTAGCCAATGTGTTGATACGCAACAGTGTGCGCTGTATGTATTTCAGCACAGATGGGCAATATATTTGCTATTACTGATAATAAAATATTCCAACTCAGTCGAGAGACTTTGGCAGTAGTCAAAAACACGAAAAAGGCATACCTAAGTTTTTCTGATTATGTAGCCTCCAATGACCAAGACACTCTTATACTAATGAATTTCAACAGTATAACTGTTACCGCTTACAACTATATAGAAGAAAGTGCAAAGAAAAAGAGAATCAAAGGAGAGGGGTGTGCCTTGATAGCACGAGAAAAAGCAGACACTTACCCTCATAGCTTCTGGACCAAAAATGGGGTAATACAGCGTTATGACACTACAACAAACAAAATAGAACTCCTTTTTAAAACAGACAGCTTTCATTCCGTTTGCCAAGATAGTAAGGGCAATTGGTATTTCCATTTGGGGACAGTATATTCCACCAAGGAGCAATACTACAGGGTTATGAAGCCATTGTACATCATACGAGTACTGAAAAACAGATGGTTCTCAAAAGGACTATCCTCTGGGGCTACCTTTTAAAAACCTATACAACTTTCGGCAGATGAGCAATCACTCTTTTTAAGCAATGACCACAATCTATGGAAGTTCTCTTTGCAAGAAGAAAGAATAACAGATACAACTGTAATCTCAGGAGGCGAGAAACCTATTCATTTCTTTGAAAAACAGCAGTTTTTACTATGTGTAGAAGCTGATAGTGATTATAAAAATTGGTAGGGCGTAGCCTTCAACAGTAACAATTTATTACCCAAAGTCAGACACTAATGGTTATTTTAGTATGAAATTATTCAAGCAAAAACGTGGCAGTTTGAAACCTCAGAGTAGAAGGCGAGGTAAAACTCTTTGGCGTAAATATCTTTGACTACCAGTGGCAAGAAACGGGAGAATATGATAGTAATAGACCCTCTCTATCACGCCGAAAGGTCTTTTTGCCTTTTATGAAGTAGTGATAAACGGCGAGATACACAGCTTCGTAGCAGGAGAGTTTAGCAATATGATATGGGGATTTTATTTGCTGAAATATTGAAAATAGTTGTTAGTCCTTAGCCTCTAGTGACTACCTAACAACTAAGGACTGGAATTAGCTTTTCCCAAGCAATAGAACTGAAGCTACCATCAAGTTAAAAACGAACAGCAAGAATCTCGTCACTTTGGTCAGGGTCTATCATATAATCGACAATAATTTCCTCCTTTTGGAAACGCAGTACCAAAGCCCCACATTATTAATTTTCATAGTTGTCACAAAATCATCAATAGTGGTAGGTACCTCTAACTCTAATTCATCTATATGAAAATCCATATACTCGCTATCTTGTTCTAAATAGCTTTTTGAGCGCTTACGTGCCTGTTGGTCTCTTTCAGGGAAGTGCTTGATAAATTGCTCAAACAACCAATCTTTCCTTGCTAATTTCTCTTTTAGCTAACCAAAGACTAAACTCAACAGGGTCGTTTAATTCTTGAAAGTTACTTTTTGTCTCCCATAACACATCTGGGTCAAAATCTTCTTGTATAACACTGGTATCAAGAGTACCAAATAAGGGTGTGTAATAGATGCCATAATGATATATTTACCTTGCAAAGATAAAACAAAAATGAAATACAATTAACAATATGACTGAAGTAGTAGAAAAATATATCAAAAACTATACAATCTCACGCCCAAGGACTGCTAAAGGCTTCGGAAGCACAGTTGTTAAAAGCTGAAAAGCGCTTACACATCACCTGCCTCAAATGTTCCGAGCGTATTACTTACAGTTAGGGCAACGAAAAGCGTAAACCAGTCGTTTAACAGTTTAGCAACACCCCAGCAGTTGTACTTTGCAGGGGATTACCTTGTTTTTGTGAAGAAAAACCAAGGGGTGGTAATGAGGGCACTGCAAAGAGGATTTTGACAATCTCTAACCCACCTGTTTGGGGAAATTACGGCTCAGAAACCGACCCAGATTGGGTATTAGAAACTCAAACACTCTCCGACTTTTTGGCTGTACATAGCTATTTACAATGGTGTGATGGGAGGCTTTGTGTTACAATGCTAATGCATTGGGCGGTTGGAAAATGGAAGACTTTGAAGTACCCACAGGAGCAGTTGCCCATATAGAAAAACAATATACCGAACTTACCTCTCTCAGTTGGGAAGGACAACGCACCTTACCGATACCAATTTTCAAATAGTCATTACCCTTGCTGTACACCGGAGATACAAACCGAGCCACAGTTATTTTTATAGGCAGCGCTCAACAAGAGTTATTTGATACTCTTTTAGACGCTATGGAAAACTTTGGCTTGGAATGGGATTACACTTCCTACGACGATGAGTCGTGGCACGACAGGCAATTAAATATTTTGGTAAAGTTAAAATTATATAGCTACTAAATTAACTAAATTAACAATATGACCGAAGCAGTAACAAACACATCAAAAAGCTCCATCTGTTGGAGAAAAAGGCAATTTGAGGTAGAAGACCTCTTAAAAATCCTCAAAACGCCTAATAAGGAATATATTACTCCCTTTAGAGAAATGAGTAGCGCAATACCATTGGCAACCACTGAACGATGAGCTTATTGTGCCTTTCGCCTCGTGGGTAGATGCCCTTTGCATTTATTTAGAAGAAGGGTACAAGGTTTGGTAAAATCAATACACAAAACAAAAAGACTTTTTAGCATTGTTTTGGGAGTATTAAAAGGAGTTACCTACTGAGGAATCACTCCCTGCTGAAAATTGCTCAAAACTTTTTTCTGCTAAAATCACCGATGAACAGGAGGATTTTTGTAAAAAGAATACACCTATTCACTTTGTGATATATCACACCAACTCAAAAGTGAAAAAGTGGATAAAGACCTTCACGAGGCTTTTTGTACCTATCTTAAAGTAAATCATCAGCTTTGCACAGTCTAAAAGACGAAGTGCTAATGTGTAGTGCGACAGTGTGCTTTCAGGCGTTTGGCGACAAGAACGATATACCCTACCTCAAAGCACTCCCTTTTACGGAAGACTACTATAAAAGCACAGGAAAAACCATAGCCAAGAGAATAGAAAAGAAATATGTTAGTTTTTAAAAAGACGATATAGAAGTCCTACACCAAGCGGGCATTACTGCTGAGTTGCACCCTCCTCAACCTCAGCTGATGAGCCTTTGATGAGGTACTACAAAAACAAGTTTGCCCTCCTGAATGACTATCCACAAATGGGTTTTTATTTTATTCGCTTTCCCTGATGAGCTTGTCTCTATGCAACTACAAGGGGAAACCACTTCCAATGTTTTTGGAAAATGTCACTATGGTTATTTTTGTATTGAACAACAAAGGAAATGTATACTTACTCTCTACCCACAACGATTATACTGATGCCCCTGCGGTATGGGTGAACTCATTCACTGAGGAGTTTATCAAAAGTTATAGTCTGTTGCTGGCAGGGGGTATTTCAACTTAAAGGTAGTGATACATCTACCCAAGAAAAACTCTTTTGCAGTACTGGATAAAGTCGCCCAGCAAGTAACTGAGGCTATCCGTGAGGTTCATCCTAAATTATTAGAGGAAGGAAGCCTTTGGGAGCAATTTATCTATCATGATAGAAGACGGCTGGTTTTTCTACTGCTTATCACGAAATATTCTATATCAGAGAAGGAAGGAGAAGTCTATAATAATTTGTCAATTAAAAATACTCCTATGGAAAACTACAAGGAACTATTTACATCCACAGAAGACTACCATCGCTATATAGAGCAATTGGAAAAGAAAATAAGCACCTTTTGCCACTTCGTATATGAGCAATGCCAAATGGCGCAAACTCTTTACGGCTATCATCGCTCATAAAAATCTTATTAGCAGTGCGAAATATATGATTTCTTTTGGCTATTAGTGAACGAAATCAGCTTGGCACAAAGTAGGCAAAATGACAGTGCCTTGTACATTCAAGAAGATTATATTTCGGAAAAATATTACCACTGGTGAATACCCCTACTTATTACCGTGAAATTGAATATAGAGTTCAAAGCACGCTGGCAAAAAGGCGTATATTGGCAAGTTAGTCCCTCCCATTTACGAGACACAAGACCTCAACGCTATCGAAACCTTGCTCCACAGCATAGGTCAGTTTCAGTTATTAAAAACAGAAGAGAGTTTGAGGGTATTGGGGTATGGTAATTAAAATTACAGCCAACGACGTACTTTCAGGCAATAGTTTTCGTATTCTTTTGCCAAATTCTTAGTCTGAGAGCGCTCTTCTGGAATGATTTGGAAGCGTGTCATATAAAGCTATAAAATAGCGGTATTCCTATCCAGTTAAAAGATAAGAGAGCCATATCGCCCAAGCGAGCAAACAGCAAGCCAAGCTTCATGCACATAGTGATTGCGACCAGCTGGTAGCACCTTTTGAAACAAAATGAGTAGCCTGCGATGGCTCAAGAGGATTGATAGTAGTGCGGACTCTTTGTGAAAACTCCAAATACTAGCTAATCCAACTCCTATACCTATCCTGCGACAGCTATAGCCACTGCAGGCAAGGAGGCAATGCGCCAAAAGGCAACAAACGAGCAAGCAATCCCATTATCAAAAGCACAGATAAAACCATACTGCAGCAGGTGGGATTTTAAGTTCTAAATTTTTCATTTTATAAATCAATTAATGCTTTTTAGAAAGGAGCATACACCCCAAGTCTTTTCTCCCCAATCCACCTCGGCAAAAACGAGTACTAAAAAGCCTCCTACACTTCTTTGGAATTGATTTCGTAAAGCGGTGTAGTTCTCAATTTCTTGTAGTTTTGAAAATATCAGTAAATGATACAAAATAGGTAGTTGCTATGCTTTTAATGAGTTTTTCTATTTGAGGTTTGGCTTTAACAAGAGCAGCCATACACACTTCAAGCATAGTTTCTCTATAGTTATCACAATCGCTTTTGATAGTACTCGCCTCTTTCCCTAAGTTTTTATTAAAAGGCTTTCAACTGACCATCTTCTAAATCATAACCCATACACAACCATTCATTAGGCGACCATTTAAAAATATAGAAAATCGTCAGTATCAGTAGAGTGCTACTCATTTTCTGATAGAATCTTCTCCAAGTCTTCAGTATTGGCTAATGCTAAAAAGAAATGCTCCATATCATCATTACAACCAATGCCAAGGCATAAGGTTGCTTTGTGATTGTCCTTCATTTGTTCTAAATCACTCACAATACTATTGCACAAGGTACTGGTGAGTGCTTCTATTTTTGTTTATCCATAATGTTATTATTCTAAGAGCAAAGGTAGTGATATTTTTGGTAATTAGCAAATTATCCTTACCTTTGTATCCTAAAAATAAAAAGTGTCATCTGTGAATTATCCCTATTTGCACTTTTTCAACCCTTAAAATTTTTAAAAATGAATACACTAAGAAAAAGAACTACGCCCCGATTTTGCAACAGCAGAAAAGCTGTACCCACTTGTACTGAAACGCTTAGAAGACTACGAAGCCTTTCATGATGCCCAAAGTGAAGACACTCGAAGAAGTATTTGACAAAGAATACAAGGCAATGGAGCAATACCTCAGTGAAACCTCACCGGCAAAGACCTTTCCAATACTTGGCTATGGGAATGGTGGGAAGGCAATGGTATTGAGGTTTTTGCCTTTGATTTAGCAATGCCCGACCCTATAAAAGCATAACAACCTTACTCGTGAAGATATCGCTGCTTTTGTACGTATCATCATAGACAATGAATTTGAGTGCGAAAACGACTTTCAGGAGGAGTTTATGCCTTATATGTTCTACGCACATCAATACTTTTTATAAGTTTTAGAAATCAACTGTCCGCATTTCGACCCTTCTGTATTCAATACCACCAAGGATAAAAAGGCAAGTATCACGAGCCTACTGTCGAGGAGGTAATGAAGAAAATATGGAGAGTAGTGTTAGGGGGATAGGGATATAGGGGGAATAGAATTGATAATTAATCTTAAAAATCTATACAAATGGAACTCAATCGTATCAAAGGAAAAATCGCTTTTATCTCGGGTGCCAGCAGTGGGATAGGTAAAGCTGTAGCCGAAAAATTGGCACAAATGGGCGTAAACCTTATTCTCTGCGCTCGTAGGGCTGAGGTATTAGCAGAATTGAAAACCCAACTCGAAAAAGAACACGCTATAGAGGTTACTACCTTAGCTTTCGATGAGAAACTATCAAGAAGTGGCGAAAAATATTCAGTCTTTACCCGAAAAATGGCAACAAATAGATATCCTCATCAACAATGCGTGGTTTGGCAATGAAAGCTTTGCAACCCTCCATACCTACGCTATGGAAGATGCTGACCAGATGATTGACACCAACATCAAAGGGTTTTACCTATATTGCCAACAGTGTGATTCCGCTAATGATTGCCACTGGTAAGGTGGGAACGATAGTGAATGTCGGGTCGGTAGCGGGAGAAATAGCCTACCCCAATGGCAGTATTTATTGCGCGACCAAGTTTGCCGTAAGAGCCCTCAGCGATGCGATGCGCATAGAGCTAATGGACAAAAATATAAAGGTAACCAACGTAAAACCAGGGTTGGTAGAGACCAATTTCAGTAAGGTACGCTTCAAAGGTGATGAGCAGAAAGCCGAGAACGTGTATAAAGGGTATCACACCCTATATGCCGAAGATATTGCCGACACTATCGCCTATATCGTCAATCTGCCTGATAAAAATTCAAATTACTGATATTACTGTAACCCCTCCACCAATCGGATGCTATTCACGTATACAAATTGACAAATTAGTCAATTTGCTAATTCTCTAATTTCTCCTTATGTTAAAAACTTTAGAACAACAATACCAATTTCAATATCCTGAACTATATCATCGGCTCTATGCCGACCAAATGCTCGATATAGGCGAATATGCTTTCGCATTGGGTAAAAGTATATCCCCGCCTTTGAAAAACCACCCACCACTCTTTTTGTACAGTGGTGAGTTTGAGTTGATACCACTTGCTAATATTGCCGAAACTATCGAAGAACTCAACGGCGAGGACAGTTGGTTCAGTATCAACCCCGATTACCTTTTTATTCCTTTCGGACAAACGGGCGGCGGTGATTATTATTGCTTTTTTGTACAACCAAAAACGCTCCTAAACCTACTCCTCCCTATAGCCTTGCTACAACACGATTCTGACGAGGGCTGAGCTATTGTGCAAACACCCTCGAAGACTTCTTTTCTATGAGGATGCTCAACTCGGTGAACGATATATACGAGGGGTCGCTCGTACGCAGTGAAGGTGATTTTTACGAAAAATATCACTCGCCTACTACAAAGTCACCTGCCTTATATAACCAACGAGGCGCAACGGCAAGTAATACAAGATGTTTACAGCCGAAAACTCACCAATTTCACGTGTGTTGCCACGTTCTACCCAAACCTATCAAGGATTATTATCTGATGAAGAATTGAGCAACTTCTGCAGCAATATATTCTCATAACAGGCGAAAAGACCTTTGTGTATACAACTGAAAATGAGATAGAAAGCACCCCTTCGCGATATATAGACGGAACACTCTATGTAAGGGTAAGTCCTATCCCCTGCCAAAAACGACAAAAGTGTATGATGCCCTCAAAGCCCTGAATTGGCGACAAAAACAAAGCCGCTACCGACCGCTTAGAGTACAGCAAGAAAAATGCAATTGTACTACAACGACCAGTATGGCGTTCCGTGGGAAGAGTATATTTTAGGCGCTTTCAAAGAGCGTATTGAGGCGCTGAAGCAATTCCCCAATGTAACCGTAACTTTTTGAAGAAGCAAACAATGACTAAACAAGAAAAAGATTTCAGCGACCTCTCTCAAAAACTCCTCACCACTACCGATGGCAGTGAGTATCACGAATTGGTAAGAAAAATAGTGAAGAAGTACAGCGAGAAAATGCATCAAGAAACCTTACAAACCTTAGTACGAGCAGTAAAAGAAAGCAAAATCACCCACGCTCGCGACTTTGTAATCGCACGTATCTCGGAACTTGTGACCAAAAACGACACCGAGCTCGCGCCTTTCTTCACGAAATGATATCCAAAGGCTTTACCCTTATTGGGCTGGCGGACTGCTAAAAAGTAGAGGGCGACAAGTGCTATCCTTTTTGGTAGACTACTTGCAAAAGGAGGATAGCAAAGAAAATAAAAGGCAGTGCTATCATCGCCTTAGCCGAGCATAGCGGACAGCCTTTTAATAACGACCTCCCCTCCGACCCTGCTTATTGGAAAGTCCCTGCCTATGGAAAAAGTACTTGAATGGCAGGCGCAAGGCTACCCAAGAAAACAAGCACAGCGAGTTTCCATTTTTAATAACCCATCCACAAACCGACTTAGAAAAGGCAATGGCTAAAATAGAGCAGGCTTTAGCAAAAGAGAGAGATTTTTGGCACGTGAAATCATATCAATACAACCGCGCTATTTTAGAAGTACCCGAAAAGCAAGTTATCAAAGAGATTAAAGCGCGTTGGCAACTGCCTGCAGCTATCTCACTTTCTTAGAGCGCTTTTTCACCTGCCGATGATGCTTTCCTCAAGGGCATCAATTTGTATGGTGCTAATACTTTAATAAAGCATCAATGCGGTTATGCTTTCAGCAGCTCCGATGATGAACTCTTCCCGATTGGGAAGCCCATTGGCTCGTAATCGCCGATAAAGATGCCGACCCTTATATACTTGACCTTTCCAAAAGTGACGGCAACGATGCTCCTATCTACAAAGCTCCCCACGGTGCAGGTCAGTGGAAATGGCGCAAAGTCGCGAGAAGTTTTTAGAGTTCTTAGAAAAAATTGTAGGAAGGACCTTTTGGAGAAGGTAATTTTCAGATTATTAAAAAGATAAAAATCGTCTTTTTCTTGGAATACAAAAAGAAATGATGTATCTTTGCACCTTGAAATGAACTATGGAAGAAGAGAAAATATTATTTGTCATAACAGTAGCTGATGTACAACATTGGGCAGAAGAAAAATTAGGCAGGCAGCTTACCTATGAAGAACTGCAAATAGCAAAAGATAAATTGGAATGGGGCTTTGTCAGAAGACATTGATATGGTGTATAGTGCTATTTTTTGAAGAGATGAAATAAATCAGAAAATATAACAACCTATAAAATAATCAAGAATGTTAATAATAAAAATCTCCACGCTGGTGTGGATGGTAAAGAAATCCTAAGGATTGACTTAGAAATAAAAAGCAGGTGAAGTACACGCCATTATGGGACCTAACGGAGCCGGAAAATCGACCCTATCTTCGGTGATTGCAGGCAACGAAAACTTCGAGGTAACTGAGGGTGATATCCTCTTAGAAGGCGAAAGTCTGTTAGAAGATGCTCCCGAAGAGCGCGCTCACAAAGGTATCTTTATGTCTTTCCAATACCCCGTGGAAATCCCTGGTATATCTGTAACGAACTTCATCAAAACAGCTATCAACGAGGTCATAAAAGCAAAAGGACTCCCCGATATGCCAGCTGCCGAACTCCTCAAAAATACGCGAAAAAGCAGCCCTTTTTAGAAATAAACCCGATTTCCTCTCGCTCCCTCAACCAAGGATTCTCTGGCGGTGAGAAGAAGCGCAATGAGATTTTTCAAATGGCAATGCTCGAACCAAAAGTCGCTATCCTCGATGAAACCGACTCTGGTCTCGATATCGATGCCCTCCGCATTGTCGCTAATGGGGTGAACAAACTCAAAAACGAAAAACAATGCCGTGCTCGTAATCACTCACTACCAACGCCTCTTAGACTATATCGTCCCTGATTATGTACACGTGCTTTCCGATGGTAAAATCGTAAAAACAGGCGACAAAAACCTCGCCTTAGAATTGGAAGCTAAAGGTTATGATTGGCTGAAAAGGATAATGGTTAATTATTAATGATTAATTACGGTTATGCTCATTGAAAAATACAGAAAACCTTAACAAACCCTTTGTTACCTGAGGGCGTTTCAGTTCTTAAAAGAAAAAGACCTCTTTGCTATCAACTATGAGTATCAGCAAATGAGGCGTATGCAATGAGTCAGAAGGATTTTTGCTCTACACTTTTGAAAAAGAACTACTTTGGGAAATAAATAAACCTATTGTTGGGGCTTTATTAGTGATAGATCGTCAGCAAATTTGGCTTGCCGAGCTACAATGCCCAGCATATCACCGTATGGGTGTATGACCTGCAAGGGAAGGCTTTGGCGTCTATACCTATGGACGACGAAATCTACGATGCTAATATAGAGCTGAAAGCATTGCCCTAATAACAAAGGTGGTCATCACTTTTCTATGGCGGACAGGACGGTTGTATGAGCTATCTGTTATCTTTTGAAAAACGAAAAAAACTAAAAGTAGCCAAACAATTGCCTAACGATGTAGATTTCTGCTGTATGCTCAGTGAAAAAGAAGCAGTATTCACCAATTTTCTACGAGGCTGAGCTTTATGTAATGAGTTATCCATCGCTGAAAAACGCTCAAAAACACCATTTCTCCGAGGATTGAGGGCCGTAGCACAACCTTTCAAAAGGTGACAAAATACTGATTACCGATATGTATTGTAACCGGCATTACATTTTTGATGTCAGTACCCTCACAGTGGAAGACGAAATCATTTTCAAAGGTTTTGAACCTTATAAAGATAAAGTGGAAGAGTTTTTAGTAAGCGATATCGACGAACTCCCACTATCACAACGGTCAGCTAATCGCCTCCTATATGGAAGTAGATAGCAATCGTAACGCCATATACCATTGGCTCATTAGCAAATTAGAAAAATTAGCCAATGGCTCATTAGCAAATCAACAGCCCGTGCGGCTCGCACTAAAAGATTAAGAAAGATGAATTTAAAAGAAAAATGGGTTGCTGCCTTCGAGGCATTCCCACATAAAGACGATATATTAAAAAGACATTCGCAAAGAAGCACTTAGTTTCTTTGCCGAAAAAGGTTTCCCTCATAAGAAAGTAGAAGCATGGAAATACACTTCACTTGCTGACCTCCAAGCTACTGATTACAGCCTGTGGCAACCTATTCACAATAAAACAACCCCTCTCTGCCGAAGTGCTATACGAACACTGGATCAAGGATTGTGATGTACTTGTATTTGTAAACGGTTACTACTGCCCCGAAATGTCAAGCAAAAGAGATTGAAGGCATTACCATTACGCCTCTATTAGAGGCTCTACACAAGGGCGGAGAAGCCTTTATCAAAAATACTTCAATGCCAACACTGAAAAAGGCGATGTATTCACAGCCCTCAATACGGCTTTTGCCTCAGAAGGAGTATTTATAGAAGTGCCTAAAGGGAAAGTAGTAGAAAAGACCCATACAATTGTTGTATTTCAACGATAGAAGAGAGACTACTTGCTACCAGCCGCGCAATATTATCGCAGTGGGTGAAAATGCTCAGCTCAAAGTCATTGAAGTACATCAAAACCTATCGCATACAGCTACGGCAATCCTTACCAATGCAGTAACTGAGGCTTTTGTAGCCAAAGAGGCTTTCCTCGATTATTACAAATTGCAAAACGATAGTCTTACCGCTTCCTTATCGATAACACCTATATTTCGCAAGAAGCAAATAGCCACGCCAGCGTACATACCTTCTCTTTTGGGGCACGCTCACTCGCAACAATCTCAATTTCTATCACCAAGGCGAGTATTTGGAATCTACCCTCAAAGGGTTGAGCATTCTCAAAGGTACACAACACACCGACCATTATACGCTGGTGAACCACGCCCAGCCTAATTGCGAGAGTCATCAGGATTATAAGAGTATCGTAAGCGATGAAGCCACCAATGTGTTCAATGGTAAGATAATGGTAGAACAAATCGCCTCAGAAAACGAATGCTTATCAGCAGAACGACAACATCCTCCTCTCCGATAAGGCAACAGTATACACCAAGCCCTCAACTCGAAATCTTCGCCGATGATGTGAAGTGCTCACATGGCTGTACCGTAGGCTCTCTTAGCCCAGACTCTTTATTCTATTTGCAAACACGTGGAATAGGCAAAAAAAGAAGCGGCTGCCCTACTTACTTATGCTTTTGCAAATACCGTATTAGAAAGTGTAAAAATCCCTGCTCTTTCAGCCTATATCAATCAGATTATTGCTGAAAAATTGGGAGTAACTGTAGATTTTTAATTAATGAGATATGTTACCTTTTCTCACAAAGATATTTCTTATTTCTTTGTTGCTAATAGGAATACGTATGGACAGAGGGAGGATATTTGGCAAGGGCAATCTCCCTGTTCTATTCTTAGAAAAGTAGAGAAGAGCAAGGAGATATTCCTATCTTCTACCTCTTGGCATACTTGCCAATGGGTGCATTATCTTCATGGGGAGACCAGTGCTTCTCTTATGAAAATACCTAAGGGGAGCGACCAGATCCCTCATCCTATTTGTGTCCCTAACGATATAGCAGTACATTTGAGTACTTTTTCTACAAGGGGCTTCCTATATCGTACCTGAAGATGTTTTTGGATAAGTATGGGCGTGCGCTTGTGGGCAGGCCTGACAATTGATCAATTTGTAATCCCTAAGGAACAAATGGATTGTCTTTTTGGAAGAAGCAAAAAGGAAATATTTCTTATATAGAAGCAGCCTTTAGGGGGTACCTCATGGACATTGGGCAGGAAGGAGACTCTCTCGGATAGATATTCCTTCTCCTGAGAATTTTTCTCCTGAGAATGCCTACAGGCAATGAAGCAGGGGTCAATAAGTTCTGGTTGCCAGGGGCTATCTGTGGCAGGGGCTATCGCGAAGCAATCATTAGCCAAGTCCCCCAAGGAGCCTATGTAGAAACGAGGATAATGATCAATACTAAAATAAATAATGAGTAATGACTAATATAGTATTAGTCATTACTCATTATTTATTGATCATTGAGAATTAGTTCTTTGCTTTTTTCAAATTTCTGAGCCACTACATCCCAGTTGATTACATTGAAGAAGGCATCAATGTATTTAGGGCGTTGGTTCTGATACTTGAGGTAGTAAGCATGTTCCCATACATCCAAGGCAAGGATAGGAGTTCCTTGTATAGGCATATTAGGCATGAGAGGGTTGTCTTGGTTAGGAGTATCTCCTATGTGCAACTTGCCATCTTGCCCTACTACAAGCCATGCCCAGCCTGAACCAAACTGCTTAGCTGCAGCATCTGCAAATTGGTTTTTGAAATTCTCCAAAGAACCGAAATCAGCATTGATTTGTGCCAATAGAGCTCCTTTGGGAGTGGTCTTTTTAGGAGTCATCACTTCCCAGAAAAGAGTATGGTTATAGTAACCTCCAGCATTGTTACGTACAGCCTTGTTGTTCAAGTCCAATCCTGCAAGAATCTCCTCTATAGTCTGGTTCTCAAGGGTGGTGCCAGCAATAGCCTTGTTTAGGTTGTTAGTATATCCCAAGTAATGCTTAGAATAGTGGATAGACATAGTGCGCCCATCTATATAAGGTTCTAAGTCACTATATCCATAAGCAAGACCCGAAAAGCTGGAACTTACCTTGTGCTTTTTACTTCATTGGGATTACCCCAATTTTCTTTTTGCAACATTTTGCTTTTACAGTCTCTTGTGCTGCGGACTGTGCGGTCTTAGGGCAATTACAAGAAGCAACTGCTGCCAAGATCCCTGGTAGAATGAATCTTTTCATTTTTTAGGTTTTATCTGTTAAGAGGGGAAAAACTGTTTAGAAGGGTTAGAAGAATGGTCAGTGCAAAGGTACAAAATAAAGTAACACTATTTGTTTTTAACTTTTATTTGGCTTTTTGTTGGTTAGTCTTCAAAATATACTTATCTTTGCCGTCCTTTTGTCTGTGATTGGTAGTAGAGTAGCTAAGAGGTTTGTGATTGGGTTTTATTCTTCACACGCTATTACTCACATACTCAGCTGTGGACACTCGCTGGCTTTTACTCACTATTTGCTCATGCGACTTTACTTATTATCTAAAAATGAAAGTGATTATTTATCAGGCCTTTGTAAGGCTTTTTGGCAATATATCTACTGATAATATTCCTTATGGAACTAAGGAAGAGAACGGCGTAGGGAAGTTTTCCGACTTTACCGATGCTGCCCTACAAGGGATAAAGGAGTTGGGGACAACTCATATTTGGCTTACAGGGGTGCTACATCATGCCTTGGTGGGCGACTATACTGCTATAGGGGTTGCTCATGACAATCCCTATTTGGTCAAGGGGCGAGCAGGATCTCCCTATGCAGTGAAGGATTATTACAATGTGAATCCAGACTTGGCGGAGAATCCAGACAAGCGTTTGCAGGAGTTTGTCGCTCTGGTGGAGCGTATCCATCGGCAGGGGATGAAGGTCATTATAGACATAGTCCCTAACCATGTAGCTCGCCAATATCACTCTACCTCCAAGCGGGAAGGGATTAAAGATTTTGGAGAAGAAGATGATACTACAGTAGGATATAGGCGTGATAATAACTTATTATAATGTGGGAGAATCCTTTCAACTGCCAGAATTCTCTTTAGGATATACCCCTACCATTCCCTATACTTCCTATCAGGAGTATCCCGCTAAGTGGACAGGGAATAGCCGTAGTAGTACCCCTGCTCTTACCGATTGGTATGAGACTGTAAAGCTCAACTATGGAGTAAGCCCTGAAGGAGAAAAAGGACTTCGATACCCTGCCTCCAGAGTTTGCCCAGTGGGATTGGGGGCTCATTATGCCTTTTGGCGTAGCCGTGTAGTGCCCAATACTTGGATAAAGTTCAAGGATATTGTCTCTTTCTGGTTAGCCTTGGGGGTGGATGGCTTTCGCTATGATATGGCACAGATGGTGCCAGTGGAGTTCTTCAGTTATCTCAATTCCTTTATCAAGACACAAAAGCCTGATAGCTTTCTCATGGCGGAGATTTACGAAGAAGCCCGCTATCGGGAGTACTTACACATGGGGAAGATGGATGCTCTCTATCATAAGGTGGGGCCTCTATGATACCCTGAGAGATATTATCTGTTATGGACATTCGTCCGACAGGATTGATTTTGTCCAAGAACCTCTTGGTGATATTGCTCCACAGATGCTTCACTTCCTGGAGAATCATGATGAGCAGCGCATTGCCAGTGAGGGTTTTGCTGGAGAGGCGCGTTATGGGCTACCTGCCATGACACTCACAGCTCACTTGAGTGAGGCAGCAGTAATGCTTTATTTTTGGGCAAGAAGTAGGCGAACCAGCTCGAGAGCATGCAGGATTTGCTATGCCTACTCGTACTTCTATTTTTTTGATTATATAGGGGTGCCCGCTCATCAGGGATGGGTCAATGGCAAGCGCTATGATGGCGGAGGGCTTTACCCCGAACAGGCTTCCCTAAAGGGATTTCTATTGTCGCCTGTTACGCTTATCTATAAAAGGAAATTTCCAAAATATACATAGATATAATCGAGAACATACCTCTTATTATAATGATAAGGTATATAGCTTTGTGCGGGAAGAAAAAGCAGCGCAAATGGATTATTATAGTTAATTTCAGTAGGGAAGATACTTTCGGCTTTGACCCTACAGATCCCTCCTGTGCTTAGGGCGCATTGGCTACTCTCCGATGGTGTTTACCCCCTGGAAGATCGACTCTATGGAGAAACAGACCCAACTCTTTACCATGGGAGGGCAAGCGCATATGCGAGTGGATATAGCACCTTTGAGTCCTTAATTTTTGTTTGGAGAAATGATAAGATGGTAATTTTAGTCTCATAAATGAGCTTAGATTCATACAAAAAAACGTATCTTTGTGACAAAAACATATTCTGATGAATTTAGAACATATTGCACAGATTTCTTTTTAAGCTTTTTGGATTATTGATATTATAGGAGGACTTCCTATTTTTCATCAGCCTGATGAATCGTTTTGGGAAGATACAAACAGAGAAAGCTGCCTTGGTGTCAGCCTGTTTGATGATTATTTTTTTCTTTTTGCAGGAGAAGCTATGCTTCGCTTTTTGGATATTCCCCTGAAAGTCTTTGCTGTAGCAGGGGCTTTTATCCTTTTCATCATTGCGGTGGAGATGATCCTTGGGGTCAGTTTTCATAAAATGGAAGAAGCCAATAGCATTTCGATAGTTCCTATAGCATTCCCACTTTTGGCAGGACCTGGGGTACTTACCATGATTCTATCTTTGCACTCTTCTTATTCTTCTGTGGATATTGTTATTTCGATCCTGATCAATGTAGCTATTGCTTATATAGTTATCAAGCACTGTCGAAGAATCAATGATTGGATGGGGCAAACAGGAATTGTTATCGCCAATAAGATAGCAGGGGTTATTCTTTTGGCACTTTCTATCAAGATGTTTGCAGATAACTGGAAGACAATATTTGAATAATAGGTGTTTTTCCTCCCAGAAGAAAAATGCCTATATTGCTAATAGTCGTATCTTGAATCCTAAGAAAATATAGCAAAAGCGTAATTAATTGTAAAAACAATTAATTACGCTTATTTAGTAGCGGGACTGGACTCGAACCAGTGACCTTCGGGTTATGAGCCCGACGAGCTGCCTACTGCTCTACCCCGCGATTTACGGGTGCAAAGGTACGACCTTTTTAATTACCCAAATAAAAATAATATTTTTTGATAAACTTTTATCTAATTGAAAAACAGGTTTTTATAGCAAAAATTCACTATAAAAAAACCTGTTTCTGTATAAAAGATATGTTACTCTACCGTTACCGATTTGGCCAAGTTACGCGGCTGATCTACGTTGCAACCACGCATAGTAGCGATGTGGTAAGAGAGCAATTGCAGTGGGATAACACTTAGAATAGGAGAGAATATCTCATCTACTTCAGGAATCTCCAAGGTATGATCAGCAAGACTACTCATCTGGTATCATTCTCTGTTACTACAGCAATGATTTTTCCTTTTTCTTGCTTTGATTTCTTGTGCATTGGAGACTACTTTTTCATAATGTCCTTTAGAAGGAGCCAAGAAGATTACAGGCATATTCTCATCTATTAGGGGCAATAGGGGCCGTGCTTCATCTCTGCGGCTGGATACCCTTCAGCATGGATATAGGGAGATTTCTTTCAGCTTTAAAGCTCCTTCCAAGGCTACAGGAAGTTGTAGCCACGCCCTAAATAGATACAGTTGGACACATCCTTGTACTCTTGGGCTATTTCTATAACCTTATCCTTGGTCATTTCGATAGTTTTAGCTACCAAATCCGGCACTAAGGCAAGGTTCTGGCATAGCTTCTTATAGGTCGTGTGATCTATGGTTCCCTTCTTGTGTCCTAAGTGGAGGGCTAAGAGGGTTAGTACAGTAAGCTGAGTGGTGAAGGCCTTGGTGGAGGCAAACCCCTATCTCTGGTCCAGCGTGGGTATAGGTTCCTGAGTCGGTAAGGCGAGCGATGGACGAACCTACGACATTACAGATACCATAGATGAAGGCACCACGCTCTTTGGCCAATTTCAAGGCTGCCAAGGTATCGGCAGTTTCTCCTGATTGGGATATAGCAATCACTATATCCGAAGGATTAATCACTGGGTTGCGGTAGCGGAACTCGGAAGCATACTCTACTTCCACAGGGATACGTGCTAGTTCCTCAAAGAGGTATTCTCCTACCAATCCAGCATGCCAAGAGGTACCACAGGCTACGATAACAATACGGTCTGCACTAAGGAACTGCTTGAGGTTGTTATTGATCCCTGATATTTTGGTGGTATGATCTTCTAAGAGGCGGCCACGCATAGTATCTTGGATAGATTGAGGTTGCTCAAAGATTTCTTTGAGCATGAAGTGCTCATATCCTCCTTTTTCTATGGCATCGATACTGAGCTTAAGCTCTTGTATGGTAGGGTCTACCTCCTCGTTGTTACGTATCTTGCGTACTTGAACCTCTTGATTGAGCTCTATGGTAGCCATTTCTCCATCTTCGAGATAGAGTGCATTCTGGGTATATTCTATAAAAGGAGAAGCATCGAGGCTATATAGAACTCATTTTCACCGATTCCCTATTACCAAGGGACTTCCTAAAGCGAGCTACGACCATTTTAGAAGGATGACCTTCCTCCATTACCGCAATAGCATAAGCGCCTACTACTTCATTAAGAGCGTAGCGAACAGCCTCCTCTAAGGAGAGTTGTTTCTTATTCTTGATGTATTCTATGAAGTTAACCAATACCTCTGTGTCCGTATCAGAATGGAATACATAGCCTTCTTTGAGTAAGCGCTGCTTGATAGGCTGATAGTTCTCTATGATCCCGTTGTGTACGATAACCAATTTGCCAGAATTGGAAAAAAATGAGGTGGGAGTTCACATCATTGGGCACCCCATGAGTAGCCCAACGGGTGTGGCCAATTCCGAAAGAGGCTCCAGAGAGGGTGTCTTTAGCGGATTTTTCCTCCAAGTCGGAAACTTTTCCTTTGGTCTTTTTCACTGATAAATTTTTCCAGCATTTACAACAAAACCGGCACTATCATAGCCTCGGTATTCTAAGCGCTTGAGTCCGTTGATGATAATCGGATACGCTTCTTTATTTCCTATATATCCTACAATTCCACACATAATTTTCTGTTTTTAATTATTATAGATAGCGTGCAAAAGGTACACTTTTTCTAAAAATAAATGAGTTAATTAATGTTTATTTTTGTTTTATTATATCTTTTAACTATATATTCATTATTGATTATTCTCTCAGCATATACTGCATAGTATCTTGGGGATGAAGTATCTTAGTAGGGGGCGTATACCAAGTTTCCCAACAGGGTGCGTCCATTTTTCTCTATATTTTATTCTCCAACCAGCTTTCTCCAAAAAGCATATCCAGTTGCCAATCCTCGAACTCGTGATAGTGACAGTCGCGAGGGTCGTTGTCATTGCGATAAGCTGAGGCGAACCACAAGCGTAAGGGTACAGTTACCAAAAGTCTTTGGGCAGGTAAGTGCTGGAGCACTTCGAAGGGTTTACCAAGTGCTCTAATATCTCTAAGGCGGTGACAAACTCTCCTGTATAGTCGGCTAATTTCTCGGGGAAAAGATCCAAATCCTCTCCTTGAGTATTGTTCACGATGTACCCTTCCTTTTCCATTACTTCGGAAAAGGGGTTGCGTACTCCTAAGTCCAATATAGTGGTTCCCTTGGGAGCAAAACCGCTCTAAGATAGTCAGGGTTTTTGCGATAGCGCTTCTGAGGATAGATACGATACATAGAGTCCATGGTTATACTACTTTTTAACAAGGCATACGAGTATGAAAAGCGTCCACTCGGGTACCGAAAGCAATAGGTTGTCCCCCTTTTGTAGCTTTCCAGAGTTGAAAAGTTCCTCCAACATTAGGTAAGGAGAAGCGCTTCACATTGCCAACCTTGGTCAGGTTCATGAACCAGCGATCAAGAGGGATATCTATCCCTACTTTCTTAAGTTCCTCATATAAGCGTTCCTTGAAATAATTGGAAGAGATGTGAGGAAGGAAGTAAGTGATTTCTTCAGCGGAAAGATCATGTTTCTTTAGGGCAGCGAGCATACTTCTGCTCCTTTTTACCAAGATGTTTTCATTAAGTAGTTTCACATCTTGTTTGATGGCAAAGATAGAGTATTCTAACCACTCTTCAGGAGAGTAGTCACTCCAAGCTTTTAGAGAGCCATCGGATTGTTTTTCGCCTCCAGCATACATACAAGCTTCCAACTGATGGGCATAGGAGTATCCCTCCATCCACATGATTTGTAAGGAATCTTGTGAGGAATAGGGTGTTCTCTAAAAGGAAAGCCCCTGCTCCATCGGAAAGCATAAAGCGAAGGAAGTCCTTCTTGAAAGCCAAGATAGGGTGTTCTTCTAAGAGGGCAGGGTCTGTATTTCATTCTCATATTTGTTCGCCCTTAGCCAAGTAGAAACACGTTCAGAGCCCGTACAGACAGCATTGGAACTATTGCCTGCTTTTACAGATAAATAGCCAAACTTCAGGGCATTCATGCCTGAGTTACATACTCCTGCTGAGGAGTTGAGCTCTACAGCTCCACTTCCTCTCAATAGGCCATGTACCATAGCCGCATGTGAGGGCAACAAAGTGTCTGGTGTGGAGGTGCCACAAGAGAGTACTTCTATATCTTCAGCCCCTAAAGCGATCGTCTAATAACTCCATCTATCGCCAAGCAAGTCAGCTCGGCATTGGTGTGAGTAGGATTGCCTTGTGTATCAAGTGCATAATAGCGGGTTTGTATGCCATTATTTCTCAGTACGACACGCTTGGCTCACGAGGCAGCTTCATTTATCTTTCCTAAGAAAGCTTCCATCTGGTCATTGTCAATAGGGGTATTGGGTAAGAATTTGTTAGCTTTTGGTGATATATACGCAATTCATGAATTGTTTAGCTATTTATAAATAGTTACGGAGTGCAAAGATACGATTTTTTTCTTTTTAATTCTCTACTAAACTCTTGATAAGGGCTATATGAGAGAGAGTCTTCTATATCCATAGTCAAAGGCCTTATCTATAAATTTTGTTTCTAACACTCTATGTTGTCTAATTCATGTAGGAAGACATAATCACATTTCTTGAACTTTTTTTCATAGGATCCATCCATGACTACATTGTAGATACGTTGGAGAAACTTGATAGGATTACCTAACTCCTTTTCATCAACCTCCTTGAGCGGGTTTACAAAACTTCCTATAAGGATGTCACACTTTCCCTTGAGGGGCTCTATCGGGAAAAATTGTTCAGGAGTCCTCCATCACAATAGATAGCCTCTTCTATCTTTATAGGGGAGAAGTAAGGAGGCAAGGCCGAAGATGCAACCATAGGGAAATGAGGTCTCCCTTAGAGAAGTAAATAGCTTTTCCATTGAGTAGATTGGTAGCGGCTATGTATAGTGGGATGGAGAGTTCCTCAAAGGTATTGCAAGAAAGGTGTTTTTGGAATAAAGCAGGGTATTTGTTGCTATTGATAAGTCCCATTCTTGGGAGGGAGAGCATCGATAGCTTAAAGAGGGGAGTCTCTTTGAAGAAATCTATTATCTCCTCTGGAGTTTTCCCTGAGGCATGAGAGCTCCTACCAAAGCCCCTCCCACTGGTACCTGAGATCACCACGGGGCGCAGATTATGTTCTTCCAAGGCCTTGAGCATTCCGGCATGGGCTAAGGCACGCACCCCACCGCCTGAGAGGGTAAGTCCAAAAAGTTTTTCATAGGCAATCGCTTATAATAGGTTGATGTGATGCTGCTCGCATAGGGCGAGTATCTCCTCTGTCCAGATAGAGGCTTGTACCTCGCCTATATGCGCTTTCTGAAGGAAGAACATACAGATACGGACTGACCAATCCCTCCGCCTATGGTAAGTGGAAGGTCTCCTGTAGGAGCATTTGGTGGTAGTCTAAGTGTTTGCGCTCTTTCTAAGTTGGTCGCTTTTGAGCTGTTGCATAAGGGAAACTTCATCCACACGAATCCCCATGGAGGAGAGTTCTAAGGCACTTTCCAAGACAGGATTCCATAGGATTAGGGTCGCCATTGAGCTGCCAATCATCATAATCAGGGCACGACCATCATGTTTTTCACCAGGAGAAGTGCACCTCCTATTTGCATAATGAAGATAGCTCCTTTCTCCTTAGCAAAACGTTGTTCCCGCTGGTTAGGAGACAAATTAGGATATTTATGTTCAAGTTCTTGAGAGGTGATAAAGGTAATTTCCTTTGGCAAAAAGGAGTTAGTAATGGATATTCGAGGGTGATGACCGCCTCAGTGGCCAAAAACACTTTTGTATATCTTCCCTGACAGTTTCCTCCAAATAAGCTAAGGTACGTTGCTCTTTGGTAATGATTTTCTCCCAATCCCACTGATCCACATAGATGGAAATGGGTATTGTCCAAGGTCCCATCGCGGCGAATGGCGTTCATATCGGTATAGATGCCTCCCTACACCAATCGCATAGCGCTTGAGTGCCAAGCGCTTCCATTTGGCTAAGGAATGGACAATTTCTATCGTATCCTCGGGAGCATCTTTCATTTGGAAAGAAACAGGGCGCTCTACTCCATTGAGGTTGTCATTCAGACCGGTAGAATTCTTTACAAAAAGTGGTGCAGAGATACGGGAAAGGTTTAGTGCCTTTGGATAGCTCTGTCTCAAAAATCTTTTGATACGCTTGATAGCCCTTTCGGTATCCATGATACCATACTTGGGGTCATATCCTTGGGGAATTCTACATGAGGGACATAGGGTATTATATTAAGTGTTCTATAAAAATCAATATTCATTTTAGCAGAGAGTGCTGCGGCTTTTTTTCTACGAAAGTATCATAGGAGATCGTATTTCCTTCGCCTGCATTGTCTGGAAACAGCGCGTAGGATAAGGAAAAGGTGTGTCCATAAGATAGCAGGTTTGTGCTATAGCTGCCGCTTCCATCTCTACAGCTACAGCCTCGGGAAAGTGGGTCTCTATCCATTGGCGCGTCTCTTTCTTGCTCACAAAAAGAGTCTCCACTGACTATCGGAGCACAATGCAGCTGAGAGGTATAGCGAGCTACTGACTCTTGGGCTTTGTAGAACCATTGTTCGGCAGGGAGGTAGCTTCGAGGCATCTGGGCTTGTTGTCTATGGCATAACCAAAGGCTGTGACATCTACATCGTAGTAGCTGACCTCTGTAGCCAGTACCATATCGAAGACCTTGCTGTGTCGTAAACCTCCAGCAGTCCCCTGTAGTTGATAACCAGCTCTGGAGCAAAATGATCTATAAGGAGTGCAGTCCCTATGGAGGCACTTTACCTTACCAATACCCTGAGAGAGGACTACCACTTGGTGGTTGCCTATCTGTCCCTCATAGAAAGCATAACGTCTGAGGTGGGTTGGGGCAGGGTTGCCTAAATATTCTCTAAGAAGCTGTATCTCACTCTCCATAGCTCCGATGATTCCTATCTTCATAGTTTTGAGTTTTTTTAATTTTTGAGTTATTTATATAATAAAGGGCTAACTACGGCTTATCCCTCTGCTCCCCGATGAGGGAACTTATTCACGGATTACTCACCGCCCCTACAGTGCCTCCACTTACGGCAAACTCCATAGCTTGTTTGGCTGTGAAGCCCTCGGCAGGTTTTACATAGTCCTGATGGACAACAATCACCCAACCAGAGATAGCATAGGAATGGGGCAGGTATACACTGACCATTTCTTTAAGACCGATGGCAGACATGTCCTCTTGGGTGAGGAAGCCTATACGCCATATATCCGGCTGCTCTTGTACTTTTACCCATACTGGGTTAGAGAACTTTTGCTTGTCTCCGACAAAGGAGCCTATCACGTCCCGAATGGTCTTGTAGATAAACTTTACTCCCTGGGGTGTGTTCCAAAAGATAGTCCAATCCCTCCACTAAGAGTTTTCCTACAAGAAAACGATTGCCTAAAGTAACTGATTAAGGTAGTACCTCCCAGCACAAGAATAAAGACAAGTCCAGGGAAACGTTCTGAAACATGAGGTACAAGGTTGTCTACGCTGTAGAAAATAGACCAAATAATCCAAAACGGTTGTACTCAAAGGGGCCTATAATGACAACTCCTTGTAGAAAATATTTAAGAAAACTACGTATATATGGGTTCATAAATAATCTGTAAAAGCTATTTTTACTTAGATTGTTTTTACTCTTCACTTTTTACTCCTCTCGTCTTCTCCCAATACATCTATATGCGGTTCTATAAGTGTCTTTTTTTGTTGGCGATACTCTTCTCCAGAGCAATCAGCAATGACGGTAGAAGGATTAGGTTGCTGGTCATGGCAAAGAATAGAGTGGTCGAGATAAGTCCTCCTAAAGCTTTTGTACCTCCAAAGCTTGATAGGGTAAAGATGGAGAATCCAAAAAGCAATATTATAGAGGTATAGAACATACTAATCCCTGTCTCCTGCAAGGCAGCATATACCGAGCGCTTCACCTTCCACTTGTGCAGGACAAGTTCCTGACGATACTTGGCCAAAAAATGGATGGTATCATCGATGGAAATCCCAAAAGCAATTCCAAAGACCAATATGGTAGAGGGCTTCAGTGGGATACCTGCATATCCCATGACTCCCGCGGTAACCAGTAGTGGTAATAGATTGGGGATAAGAGAGATGATAACCATTTTGAACGAACGGAACATATAGAACATCATCACGGCGATAATCACTATAGTAAGTAGCAACGACTGAATGAGGTTACCCTACTAAGTAGTCGGTTCCTTTGGTGAACATATAAGCCTTACCTGTCAGGCGCACCTTGTATTGGTCTTGAGGGAATACTTTTTCTGTTTGCTTGGCGATAGACTCTTCTATCTGATGCATTTTCTTGGTACCTATATCCTTCATGAAAACCGTGATACGGGCTACCTGTCCGGTACTATCTACAATACTACGTAGCATATCGGTCCTTCCCTCTGAGTTTTTTTACATAAGCAAGGACAAAGGCACGTTCCTGAGCCGTAGGCAGGGCAAAATATTCAGGATTGCCATTATAGAAAGCTTGTCTGGCATATTTTACTAACCTTACTACTGAGATGGGTTGGGATATTTCGGGGATATCCTCCAAATATTCCTCGAGCTTGTCCATGCTCTGTAGGGTAGAGGGGCGCATGACCCCATTTTTCTTGCCTGTATCTACTGTGATTTCTAAGGGCATAATGCCGCCAAACTCTTTTTCAAAGAAGAGAATATCATCATAGAAAGTCTCTCCCTTAGGCATATCCTCTATGACACTTCCTGAGATATGGATACGATAGATTCCTATAATACTGGCCACTAAGAGGGCTACCGCTACAGAGAAAGTGGCAAAACGGTGCTTCTTGACAATACGCTCTATTCCCTCCAAGAGTCCTCCTATCCATTGCTTGGTTAGGTGCTTGAGATGTCGAGGCTTAGGAGTGGGCATAAAGCTATATATGATAGGGATCACACACAAGGAAATCACATATAAGCACATAATACTGATAGAGGAGACAATCCCAAACTCCTTTAGGATACTACTCTCAGTGATGATAAAAGGTAGCAAAACCTGCGGCCGTGGTTAGGTTCGTCAGTAGCGTGACATTTCCAACCTTGGTAATGACACGTTGGAGAGCCATTGCCTTATACCCATGCTTGTGTATTTCCTGCTGGTAACGATTGATGAGAAAGACACAGTTGGGCACCCCTATAACGATTACCAAAGGAGGAATTACTGCCGTGAGTATAGTAATCTCATAATGGAAAAGACCTAAGAAACCAAAAGCCCACATCACTCCTATAAGAACTGTACACATGGAGATGAACATCGCTCTAAACGAACGGAAGAAAAAAACAGCAATACCAAGCAGGTGCCAAGAGTGCCCCTAATGATGAAAAAAAGCCTATCTCTCCAGTGATAATCTCGGTGCTTAGGGTACGTATATAGGGCATACCCGATACATGTATAGGAGTCCCCAAGTCTTTCTGATAATTTTCTATCAAGGGCTTTTAGATCCTTGAGTATAAAATCCTTACGAATAGCTGTATTGACAATATCCTTACGTAGGGAAACGGCCATTCGTAGGGTGGAATGGTCTTTTGTTATACAACAGGCCTTCATATACAGGTGTTTTTGTCAAACAGTTTTGGGAAAAGGCTGTCCACTTCCCCTTGGGTAGAGACCTCCTGAGGGAAAAAGTTACGTGTGGCAAAGCGCTCATGGATCGTATCCTTGTACAACTCTTTAATGGTATTGAGTGAGAGTACTCCCTCCACTTGTGGGAATTTTTGTAAATCACGAGCCAACATATTCCAGCGGTTAAAGCCCCCTGCTTGGGTGATCTTGTCGGCTTCTACTCCTATGACAATCACGTTGCCCTCTTCACCGAACATACTTAGGAACTTATCATACTCCTTGCTGATAGGGCTGTCCTTTGGGAGCATATTCGCCTCCGAATAGGTCATGCGGATATACTTCCACTGTAGGGCTAAGAAGATAGTAATCCCTATGAAAATAGATAGGAAAATATAGCGATTGCGCAAAAACAAGACGCGCGACAAATACCCAAAAATTATTTAATAACTTTCTCACGTTCTTCTTTAAGTTAAGTGCTTAACAGGCTGCAAAAGGTAAACATTTTTTTCGCTACAATTTTTTTAATCTTACGAAAATAGATTGTTTTCTATTTTTTTCTATTTTTATAAAAAAATAGTAATTTTGCACCCCGATTTTATAAACATTTACACATGAAAAATAGGACTTTTATGGCTTTATTTTTTTACGATAGCCTCCTATGCACAGGACTATACCCAGCATAACAAAGGAAAAAAATCTTTGTCTTTTGGGGTGGAAACCGTGGGTATTATACCAATTCTGATATTACCTTCAAAGGGAATGACTATGACTTTACCCTCTCCAATGTAGAGGCTGTGGACAAGCCCAAGGGATGGCATATTGACTACATTAACCCTCTCAGAATGACCATTCCTCAGACCAACTTCCGTATTGGCTATTACTTGGGGGACAACTGGACAATCTCCGCAGGAGTGGATCACATGAAGTATGTGATGGTACAAGATCAAGAGGTCAATATCAATGGGTATGTGAGGGCTGGTACTTCTCATGACAAGGTGTATAATAATGAGAAAAAGAAGCTCACCGAGGATTTTCTTACCTTTGAGCATACCGATGGGCTCAATTATGTATTGGTAGAAGGGGCTCGTGTGGATGATATTTCTTCTTTGTTTGGGATTCGTAACACAGATATATTTCAGGTAAACCTAACCGAAGGGCTTGGCTTCGGAGCGGTGTATCCTAAGACTAATACCAAACTACTCAATCGTGAGCGCTATGATGAGTTCCATGTAGCAGGGGTAGGTATGCATGCCAAAGCAGGCTTACACTTATTCCTCTTCAAACATTTTATGATGGTGGGCGAACTACGTGGGGGATATCTCAATATGTATGATGTGAGAACTACCCAAAGCAAAAGTGATAGAGCACATCATGATTTCTTCTTCTTTGAGACTATGCTTTCTGTAGGATGGATTTTTTTCGCATATAAAAATTAGGATATTCAAAAATTAGTACTTTTGCACTTTAATTCAAAAAAATAGATACTTTATGAAGAAAATGTTTTTACCATGGCCATGGCACTACTTTCTGTAGGGGCTTTTTGCGCAAACGTATAAGAATGAGGCGAAGATCAATATCCTCAATGTAATTGTCCGTCCTTCTATAGAGCTTGGATATGAGTACTACTTAGATGAAAACCAATCTGTAGATGCAGAACTCATGTTCTTGGACAGATTCTCTTACTGGCATATATGGTCAGGAAGCAAGGAATATAAGTTCTCTACCACCAGTTTCAAGGTAGGATACAACTATTATTTCAACTCTGTCAATGGAGAGGGAGCTTACATCAACCCATTCCTTAAGGCTCGTTTTTGGTACCTTTTACCGAAAATAAAAATGGAGTAGATGAGAAAACTAAGATGGATGCCTTTATCATCGGGGTAGGTGCTGGATATGCTTGGGTATTCAATGACAAGTTTGTCGTAGCGCCTTATGTGAATATAGGTCGTAACTTCAGTGGCCCTGTGAACAGCCGATTCATAGCTATAGAGCCTAATGCAGGAGTGCGCTTAGGATTCCGCTTTTAGTAGAATTTCATAGTTTTTTTATTGTTTTATAATTTTATTGCAAAAGGGTATGCTGCCTTAATCAGGAGCATACCCTTTAGTTTTTCTTTTATATAGCTTACTTACATTCTTTCAGGTACTTCTATACCCAATAGGTCAAAACCAATGGCAATGACTTCTCCCACTTTGCGAGAGAGGTGTACTCTTAGAGAACGTTTGTCAGTGTCTTCCTCTCCAAGTATAGAAACATTCTGGTAGAAAGAGTTGAATTCTTTCACTAAGTCATATACATAATTGGCAATCAGGGCAGGACTGTAAGTATCAGCCGCATTCTGTACTACTTCAGGAAGAGACTCAATAGCTTGATAAGTTCTTTTTCTTTAGGGTGTAGGGATACACTCTTAGGAAGCTGGCAGGTTTCTGCCCTTCGTAGTATGGACTGTATCCTTGCATAGGTATACTGGATAAAAGGGCCTGTGTTCCCTTGAAAATCAATAGATTCTTGAGGATTGAAGGCGATTTTTTTCTTAGGGTCTACTTTTTAGAATATAGTACTTAAGGGCTCCTAATCCTATCACCCTATAGAGTTGTTCCTTTTGTTGGTCGCTATACCCTCGAGCTTACCCAGTTCCTGGGAGAGTTCTTGGGCTACTTGAACCATTTCCTCCATCAGGTCATCGGCATCTACCACGGTACCCTCACGGCTTTTCATTTTCCCATTAGGCAACTCCACCATACCATAGCTTAGGTGATAGAGATTCTTAGCCCAAGTATAGCCTAATTTCTGTAGGATAAGGAAGAGTACCTTGAAGTGGTAATCTTGTTCATTGCCTCACCGTATAGATCATGCCTTCTACTTTAGGAAAATCCTCCTCGATGCGCTTGGTAGCTGTACCAAGGTCTTGGGTGATATACACAGAAGTACCATCTGAGCGGAGAACAAGCTTTTCGTCCAACCCTTCAGAGGTGAGGTCTATCCATACTGAACCATCTTCTTTGCGGTAGAATACTCCTTTGTCCAAACCTCTCTGAACAATGTCCTTGCCTAGTAGGTAGGTTTCACTCTCGTAATAGTTGCGGTCAAAACTCACTCCTAAGTTGTGGTAAGTTACCTCAAAACCATCATACACCCATTGGTTCATTTGTCTCCAGAGTGCTAAGGTTTCAGGGTCTCCCTGTTCCCATAAGCGGAGTAGCTGCTGAGCCTGATGCATAATAGGAGTGTTTTCTCGTGCTATTTTTATTGATTTCTAACAATATAGTAGCTATTTTATCTTGAACAGTAACTAATGGTTTTTATATATCTTTCTACTTCCTTAAATTTTTGATTTAAGAAACTCTTCTGTTTGTTTCTTTTTAAAATCTAATAAAGGCTTATTTATATAATGTTCCTTCTCTACCTCTACTGCTACCCTAAAGATATCTCCTAACTCTTTATTTATTTTATCTATTGCTTCTATATCTATATTCTGAGATTTCAAATTAGATTGTTCTCCTTTTTAGTTTTATTCTCAATTTTTGACATTCTTCTACCATTCCTCTCAATCTAGTCTCATTATTAGTCTCATCCGAAGAAAAAAATTAAAATTAATAAACTCCTTATAAATAGGTTCTGTCTGTTTTTAATTCTTTTTCAAAAAGCACATAATACTTCCCAACAAGTTTATCACCTTTTAACCCCTGTATTCTCTGGGGTTTCTCCCTTACCAAAAGAGTTGCCAAGCAATCATGGACTTACAAATATGAATACCACGGTCATTGATAATCTGTGTTTTGTAGACTTTTTCCCAGTAGCTTCTATGATTTTGGCCATGGAGAAGCCTAAGAGATTGTTACGGATATGTCCCTAAGTGTAGGGGCTTGTTCGTATTAGGGGACGAATATTCCACAATCACTGCTGGGGAGTCTTTGGTTATAGGCTTTTTGCCATAGTCCTTCTCTGGGGCTATCTGGTGGAGAAAATGTAAAAAAATAATTCTCACAGATCGAAAGGTTCAGAAAAACCCTTGACCACATTGTAGCCACTGACTATCGGTTGCCCTTCCCAAAGTGCATGAGAACTTAGGTAATCGCCTAACTTTTCTCCTATTTCCTGAGGATTGGCTTTGATATGTTTTAGCAGCGGAAAGAGGACAAGGGTGTAGTCCCCTCAAATTCCTTGCGTGTCTGCTGAATTTCTACCATCTCTAGGGTAACTCCATAGAGGGCTGTTATTCCTTTTATACTATTTTCTAAGAGAATCTCTTGTAATGACATGAAGGTGTAATTTTTAAAACAGCAAATGTACAAAAAAATAATTGTTAGAAAGTAAGGATTTAATTATTTTTTTAAAAAGTTAGTGGTTAGTCTCCTACATATAGAGACTAACCACTAAGAACTAACTGACTGACCACAATATAGCTTTTTCAAAGCTTCCACATAACTCTCAAAGGCGAGTAGCCCCTTGTGAGTCAGTGAGATTTCGGTATTGGGGTAATTATCCTTGAACGATTTGGTAACCGAGATATACCCCACAGCTTCAAGTTTCTGTATCTGTACAGATATATTCCCAGAAGTAGCCTTTGGTAATCTCCTTTATCCGAGCAAAATCAGCTTTTTCCTCGGCTATAAGCAGGAAACTATGGCTAATCTTAACTGAGAATGTAAGATAGGATCTAAATCACTGAACATTCTTCTGTTTTTATAATTAGAATAAAAACTGAATCCCTGGGAGTGAGGAATAACAGACAGGCCAATATAGCACAAAGTAGAGGTAGAGCAATACCATAATGAAAGAATAGCACACTATAGGTAAGTATGATTCCTATGATAGAAGTCACAATCCATAGGGAGATTCTCAGGTGTAAGGCAATAGCTAAGGAGACAAAGGAGAAAGGTAAGTAAATCACCAATAGGGCAATCTCATAATTCTTCCAATTGCTATAAGGCAAGCAGAAGCAAGAGATAGCCCCCAGTCCAACCACCAACCAAAGCCAGTCGAGAGGGTCGGTACTCTTTTGTTCTTTTTCGGTTTCTTATGCCTTCTCTCATTTTGCTAAAGAATGAGATGAAAAAAATCCCAAAGGCATTAGTACACCCCAGCCTATCCAAGAGTATTTTCGGATAATAATCTGTGGCGAGCATCACAAATTGTACAATCCCCGAAAGGGCGATCAGTACACTCAAAAGATAAGGAAGAAGCCGTTTTTCTTCATACTTTTGTTTTCTTTGACGGATGATATCTTGAATAATCTTTCAAGCTATCGACAGGTTGTAGTTCCATGATGATATAGATTAAAAGATTTTAAATACGCTGCAAAAGATAAATAAGTTTATTTTTATAAACCAAATATTTTTAAAAATATTTTTTTCATAGGTATTTAAAAAAAGTTATAATAAATTGATATTCACATATTTATATAAAAATGTTGTAAAGAAGATTTTCGCAAACGAGAAAAGGCCGATAATAAAACATTATCGGCTTTTTGTTATATAAGTTCTTGATTTTTATGATTGTAGTATCTTTGCTATGAATAGGGGTTCTGCCAACTAACCATTAATCTTACTTCCATCGTATTTGCTAGCTTTCACACAGGATAGGTCGAAGTTCTGAAAGCTCTTCATATAGTTGGTAATGGTTGTGCCATTGGCATCGGCTAATACATTTTTGCCTTTGGATTTGAAAAAGGATTTGACACTATTGGCTCCCAAAAGGTGGGCAGCAGCCAAGATACCTGATTCGGTTACATATACTCCTGCAAAATGCTTTTCCTGCAAAGGTATTAATCTCATACTGTAGCTTCCACTTGTTATGAGCAAGACTTGTATAGAAAACATTTTCTTGTAGGGAGGGGTTATTGAGAAAATCTGATCTGGAAACACCAAAGAATTTTAAGGCAGACTTGCCAAACTGGTATTTTCCTATATGCCCATAAGGGTTGGTAATAAAATAGTTGTTACGAGATTCGCGGTATCCCATTTTTTCCTTGAAACTGATGAAATCATTGTAATGCTGTAGTGATACCAAGCGAGGGAGGGAGAGAAGTATCCGTGCTGGTTGTATAACCATATACACCTACTTCTTTAGGAGTATCTACTCTTAGGGTGTTATGAAGGTCACTTCTTTTTGCCTAAGGAAGGAGTTAGAAGAATGGTAATAATGGCTGTGATCCATGCTGAAACAAACAGGTCATGAGCCATGGTAAGGTAATTTGTCTTTTGAGTAATATGCATTTTTTTATTTTTCTTCAAGACTGACCTCTCTATTATTCCTAAAAAAAGGTGAAGGAGAGTGCTTGAAATTTCACGGGGCAAAAAGTACGTCTTCTTTATGGATAAGTCAATATCCTCATTAAAGTTTAGTTAATTCCTTAATTTTGTTTGGAAAATGCAATATATTAATAAAAACAATTACCTCACAGTGGAGTTTAGAATCATTCTTTTAAGAAGATAAGGGTATTTTTAACACCTCGCAAATAGTTTTTTTAACACCCCGTTATGGTTGTTGTCATCCTTAGTTTCATAGAAGGCTACTTGTTTTACTTCTTCTTGAGCATTCTTCATGGCATAGCTGTAGGAAGCTCTTTTTAAGTAGCTCTAAATCATTAAGATAGTCTCCGAAAGCCATCGTTTCTTCGGGAGAAATTCCTAAAAATTCTTGTAGGGCGGTTACTGCTACACCTTTGTTTACTCCTTCATTGGTAATATCAATCCCAGTAAGCTCCTGAAATAGTGATCTTGAGCCCTTCTTGTGAAAGGGAAGAAAAGGCAGGGAAAGAGTGTTCTCTGGCTCCTATAGGGTCAAGGATAGTGATTTGAGAGATGGTATCATCAATCTGGGAGAGGTCTGTTACCTCTCTACAGTATGGTGGTATATATTTACCTGCTCCTCGGCATAGGGAGTGGTAGGGAGTAGATAGGTAGCTTTCTTGCCGCATAGGCCTATAGCCATACCTGAAAATTGTTTGTAACGGGCGACTACTTGCTGGATATGGTAGGGGCTGATGGCATTTTGGTATACCTCTTTCCCATTAATACTGACAAAAGCTCCATTTTCTGAGATGAAAGCGATTTTGTCTTTGATAGAGCAAAGAACGAAAGTAGGCTTAGGTACTGTCTTCCACTGGCTACACAGAAGTAGATACTCTCTCTTGGAGGGTTTCGAATACATACATGAAGTCTTGGGGCAACTCGTGATTAGTATTCAGGAGTGTCCCATCCATATCGGAAATAATGAGTTTGATCATTCTTGGCTAAGGTTAAGTTCGCTGAGAATCTCGCTGGCTTTCTCCCATTGATCTTGGAATACATATACCTGTTGGTCACCGCCTAAGGCACCATAGCCAGCAATAGCAGCTGAAGCCATAGGGTCTTTTACAATAGGGGTGATACCAACTTCTTCTAAGGCTCCAACAAGCATAGTTACTGTAGGAATATCTCCCTCATAGAGTTTCTTGAGTTCTGTTTTCATTTTCTAAATTTTTGGTATTCGGGTTTTATCTTTTTTTCAAAAAGGTTGTGTATTTTTATTGATCTTAGGTGCGACAGAAAAAAATACAATAACCTCTGTCTGTATTGTTTTCGTAATAGTTCTGATGATACCTCCTTGGCGGGGTAGAAGATAGTTGCGGGTAGGATTTCAGTGACTATAGGATCACTAAAGATTCCAGACTGTTCTATAAGTTCCTTGCTCTTGAGGGCTATCTGTTGCTGTTTGGGGTTGAGGTAGAAAATAGCTGAGCGATACTGTTCTCCTATGTCCTCTCCTTGTCGGTTGCGGGTAGTGGGGTCATGTGCCCTCCAGAAGATCTCCAAGATATCCCAGTAGCTGATCTTTTAGGATCGTAGGTGATACGAATAGCTTCGGCATGTCCTGTCTGTCCATGGCATACCTGTTTATAGGTAGGCTCGGGGAGACTGCCTCCAGTGAATCCTACTTCTACTTGTGTCACCCCTATGAGCCGCTTGAAGATAGCTTCTGTACACCAAAAACATCCTGCAGCTATGATTGCTTCTTCCATACCTGTCTTTTTCCGGAGGCAAAGTTAATCATTTTTATTTAAATCTGCTAATATCTGGTAGGCAAAAGTTATTCTGTGAGATAGAGTCTAAATCGAAAGGGAAGATATCAAAAAGAGGCTACCTGAAAGGTAACCTCTTTTTCTCAGATTGATGTATTCACAAACTATTTAGCCACAATCATGTTCTTAGGATCAAGGATTTCATCCAATTTTTTTCTTTGGAGAGCAATCCGTGGTCGAGTACTAAGTCATATACAGCTTTGCCTGTCTGTAGGGCTTCTTTAGCAATCTTAGTACTGTTCTTATATCCTATATGAGGGTTAAGAGCGGTTACGATACCGATACTATTTTTTTACCATGTTGAGACATACCTCACGGTTGGCAGTGATACCTACTACACATTTGTCCTTAAGGGTATCTACAGCATTTTGGAAGAGAACGATGGATTCCATAATAGCTTGGCAGATTACAGGTTCCATTACGTTAAGTTCCAATTGTCCAGCCTCAGCAGCGAAAGTTACAGTAAGGTCATTACCAATTACCTTGAAACATACTTGGTTCACTACTTCAGGTATTACTGGGTTTACCTTACCAGGCATGATAGAGGAACCAGGGTTGCATAGGAGGGAGGTTGATTTCGCTAAGCCCAGCACGAGGACCAGAAGCTAACAGACGTAAGTCATTACATATCTTGGAAAGTTTTACAGCGAATTTCTTCAATGCTGAAGAGTAGAATACATAAGCGCTGGTATCAGGAGTTGCTTCTACCAAGTCGTGAGAAAGTACAAATGCCTCTCCAGTGGCTTTGGCTAAGTTCTCAGTACATAGCTTAGCATAACCATGAGGGGCATTCAGACCGGTACCAATAGCAGTACCTCCCATATTGATTTCGAGTAATGAATTTGCTGTCTTGTTCAAGGTAGCGATTTTCGGCTTCCATACTCACAGCATAGGACTCGAACTCTTGTCCAAGAGTCATAGGCACAGCATCTTGCAGCTGGGTACGTCCCATTTTGATCACATCAGCGAACTCTTTTCCTTTAGCGCGGAAAGCATCGGCAAGTGCTTGTACATGCTTTTACCAAAAATTTTTATTCATATTGAATACTGCAAGTTTGATAGCAGTAGGGTAGGAATCATTGGTAGATTGAGAACCATTTACATGGTCATTGGGGTAGCAGTGTACATAGTCTCCTTTTTCGAAGCCAAGAATTTCCAAAGCACGGTTAGCGATTACCTCGTTAGTATTCATGTTCACAGAAGTACCAGCTCCTCCTTGGAACATGTCTACAGGGAATTGGTCATGGAACTTACCATCAATGATCTCATGAGCTGCTTTTTCTATGGCGGCACCTATTTCTTTAGGGATTACACCAAGGGCGGCATTGGCCTGAGCTGCTGCCAATTTTACAAAAAGCAAAAAGCACGGATGAACTCAGGATAATCATTCATTTTGCTTGTTGAAATGTGGAAATTCTCTAAGGCGCGCTGTGTCTGTACGCCATAGTACGCTTCTTTGGGAACTTGTAACTCTCCCAATAAGTCAGATTCTGTTCTAAACTCTTTCATATACAAAATGTTTTATACTGTTTAAAAAAAGTGGTGCTAAGTTACGTTTTTATCAAACGACCAATCTTTTTTAAAAAAATCTTACACTATACCTTAATATAATATCCCTCCTTGTTTTCCTTCTTCCTCTGAAGAACTGATTCCTTTCCTTGTGAATGTAAGGGGATTATGGATTATTGAATATTAATTGTTAATCATTAAATTTATACTTTCCTTAATAGTGGAATTCATACTATTTTTACACTCTCAATTCTAAAGAACACATAATATGTTGTATGATGGTGATACCCTATTACTTCCTTACAAGAAAATTCTCTTGGAAAGGCAGTTGCTGACCCTGCAAAAAGCACAACTATTACAGGGTTCAGCCCCTTGTTTGACGGATAGTTGCAATTCGTATTTGTACTACGGCTTACACTATACAGGTCAGGAGTGGTGCTAAGGGAATGGGCACCCTCATGCAACAGCTATTTTTCTACTCTTTGAGGGGAATAACTGGAAGAAACATACGGACTACCTCTTCACCCAAGTAGGGGAGGAAAATTGGGAATTACATTTACCTAAGGAAACACTCTCTCATGGTATGCTCTATAGGCTCTTGGTTGAGTGGTACGGAGGAGGGGAGAGCGACTGCCCTCCCACACTAAGCGTGCTGTACAAGATCCTTATAGTAAGGTTTTTTTCAGCTCAAGTATGGCAACCTGAAAACCCTTATTCTTGGGAACATTTACGCCCCAAGGGGGAGAACCTCCTCTGATTTATGAGGCACATATAGGTATGTCCACCGAACAACATAAGGTGAGTACTTTTTACTGAATTTCGCCTCTTTGTGCTCCCTCGTATAGCCAACCTTGGTTACAATGTACTTCAGCTTATGGCCATACAGGAGCATCCTTATTATGGTTCTTTTTGGCTATCAGGTATCCAACTTTTTTTCGCAGTAAGCTCACGCTTTGGGACTCCTGAGGAGCTCAAGGAACTTATCGATGCCGCACATGGCTTGGGAATTAGGGGTCATCTTGGATCTGGTACATTCTCACTCGGTGAGCAATGAAGCTGAGGGGTTGAGTCTTTTTGATGGTACCGATTACCAATATTTTTCATAGAGGAAGCCGTGGCAGGCATCCTGCTTGGGATTCTCGCTGCTTTGACTATGGCAAGCTCTCAGTAGTACATTTCTTACTCTCCAATTGTAAATTCTGGCTTTGAGGAATATCACTTCGATGGCTTCCGTTTTGATGGGATCACCAGTATGCTCTATTACGATCATGGCTTGGGAAAGGCCTTTACGGACTATAGTCTATACTTTGATGGTAATGAGGATAATGATGCTTATTCCTATCTGGCACTGGCCAATCAGCTTACTCATCAGGTATATGGCTCTGCCTTGACCATTGCCGAGGAGATGAGTGGTATGCCAGGGGTAGCAGCACCTATCCAAGAAGGAGGCATGGGCTTTGACTATAAGCTCAGTATGGGGATTCCTGATTATTGGATCAAGCTCATCAAGGAAGTACCAGACCATAAGTGGCATGTAGGGGATATTTATTATGAACTGACCAATAAGCGGCAGGAAGAAAAGACCATCAGCTATGCCGAGAGCCATGACCAGGCGCTTGTAGGGGATAAGACTATTTTCTTTCGTCTTACGGACAAGGAAATCTATACCGGAATGAGTGTCTTTGATCATAATCTTGTGATAGACCGTGCGATTGCTTTTGCACAAGGTGATACGCCTGGTGACCATCACTACCTCAGGAGGAGGGTATCTTAACTTTATGGGTAATGAATGGGGACATCCTGAGTGGATAGATTTTCCCCGTATGGGAAACTGTGATAGTTATGCTCATGCACGTAGACAGTGGAGTCTTGTGGATGATCCTAATCTGAAGTTCAAGTATCTCAACGCTTTTGATAAGGCTATGATTCATTTTGTTAAGGAAAGCTCTCTCTGGGAGAGACTCCTCAGGTACAGGTACAGGATATAGAAAAGCAGATTTTTGGTCTTCAGTAGGGGAGGCTATTTGTTTGTCTTTAGCTTTTAACCCCACAAAGGCTTTTGTGGACTATACTTTCCCTATTTATGCAGGCAAATATACCTATGTGCTTAATACGGATAATCCTGCCTTTGGTGGACAAGGGCTTATCAATGAGCAAACGGAACATTTTACACAATATATAAACCATCAGAACCTTATTTCCCTATATATCCCACCCCTGTATAGGGGTTGGTACTAAAGAGGATAGTGAAAAGAGAATAGCGAAAAGTGAACATTTTATAGTTGATCAGAAATGTTTTGCAAAAACAGGCATTGGTCAGTAGGGGCGAAAGGTAATTCACCTTTGAAAAAGAATAGTAAAAATGAAAAATTCAGTATTGTATTTTTTTATCCTATTGGTGTGTTTTTACCTCTTGTAAGAACATTTCTTCCAAGCAAGGAAGGACTATGGCCGCTTCCCCTACAAGATTCTTTTAAAAGATCCACGCTATGATAGTATTATCTCTTTTGATGCTCATCATATGTATGAGAGGGTTAAAGAAGGAAAAAAATACTATTTGCACAAGGATAGCCTTTTTCGTTCGTGAAAAAGACACATTCTATTGTAGGAGTATCATTCTTATTTTTGATACTCATGGGAATATAAGAGGTATTATTTTCATAGGAAAAACACAGAATATACTGATCCCTTTATGGAGTATTGGTATCATGATAATGGACAAATAAGTGAAAAATCTGCTATTTTTACCCTAAAAAGACAGTATCATCTATGATATAGATACGGTAAAGTGTAATGCTCTACATATTCTTTTATGATCCCAAAGGGAATATCATATTCAGAGGATGCCAAGGTACCGCAGCAAATGAGGATATCAATACAGGAATGAGTGTAGGGACTTGGTATTATTATAAGGATGGGAAACTGGTGAAAGAAGAATACTATCATAATGGCTCCTATGGAAAAGATTACATCATTCATTTCTTATATAAGACAAAGTATACTAAAGAAATTATTGTTACTAATAATTTTCAGTTGTATCAGAATGACTCTGTAGTGCTTTTACCCTAAGAAAGTAGCAGGGAAATTCTCTAACAAGGGTGAATTATTTGATATTCTTACGAATGCCAAGCGAAAAAAACAACTCAAGGATGATCAAGTGTTGTTGCTTACCAAGAAAAGTGCCCCTATGAGCAGTCATCGGGGGGATTACAAGGAGTGCAGAGGTTGGTCTATCTCTGAAAAGACTATAAAATACCTAATGAAGCATTCTAAAATGATAGACTTTCGTGAGTTGCATGATATGTTTGGTGTCTATCCTTGTGTAGTAGAGGGAGTGCTTATCTATAAGGGCGAACCCTATTTCTATAGGGTAAATGCAGGAAGTTGGTGGGAGCTACCCAAGGGGAAAAATACCTGATGATGGGCTATTACCAAGACGATGCTGCAAAAGCGAGGCTTTATAGATGGTGTCTATGATTGGAGCAAAGTCGAGTAAAAATTAGGCTCGAGCCACAAGCTCATACGAGCCCAAAGTATTAGAATACGATTTACTCTTATAAGGCGAACAATTCGTCCTTCCATAGGGTATATTCTAACAATTAACAATTGATAATTAACCATTAATCATTAATCTAATGGCTTTAAGTTTCAAAACAGCGTGATTTGGTAAATTTAGAATTTGCCTTACAGAGAGAGTTTCTCGGCACTAACTCGAGAAGGAGGGTATCTGTCCACCACTCTCAATTTTTTGCAATACCAGTCGTTACCATGGGCTCTTGGTAGTGCCGATTGATGCCTTCAAAGGGCGCAACCATCTCTTGCTCTCCTCGTTGGATGAGACTGTCGTGGTCAATGACATGGAGTTTAATTTTTGCTATCCATGAATACCCTGATACTTTCTTTTCCTAAGGGGCATAAGTATATAGTCTCCTCCGAGCTCAATAAGTATTATTCCATCACCTATCAAGTGGCAGGGATAAGCCTACGCAAGGATATTATGATGCTTCATGGGCAACCTCAAGTGCTTATCCGCTATACACTTTTGGGAGGAGCTGACGCTGTACAGTTGCGACTGAAACCTTTCTTGGCTTTTTCGTGATATTCATGCGCTATCGGTGGAGAATACGGTGGCTTGTACCGATTATGAATATGTGTCATGGGAATTGCCACAAGGCTCTATGAGGGATTTCTACCCTCTATATGCAACTTAGTGGCGAGCATACTTTACCTACATGCCCCCCATTGGTATAAGCATATCCAGTATAGCAAGGACAAGGCGCGTGGAGGAGATTATCAGGAAGATCTCTGGTGCTAGGGTATATGGAACTCACCCTACATAAGGAAATGCCCATTGTCTTCTCAGCATCGACTAAGGAGGAAGAGGTCGCTTCTTTGCCTATGAACTTCTCAAAGGCAGCCCAGCAGAGGGCGCCTCGGGATAGTTTCGAGAACTGTTTGAAATATGCTGCCAACCAGTTTGTGATAGAAAAACTTACCGAAACACGTATCAAGGCAGGTTATCCATGGCATCTCTCTTATGGTCGTAATACTTTTATCTCTCTTCCGGGGATTGCTATTGCCTCAGGCAATACAGGGCTCTTTGAGCAGGTGCTCTCCTCCATGCAGCAATACCAGAAGGGAGGACTTTTCCCACGCCTGATCAGCAGTCATGCACCGAATGAATACAATGCGGATACTTCCTTATGGTTCTTCTGGACACTCCAGCAGTATGAGCACTGGGCAAAGATACCTCCTAAAATGCTCTGGGAGCGCTACAAACATACTCTATCTTCGGTACTTGAGGCTTATAGAGATGGACGTACTTTCCCACAAGTACACATGACTGAGAATAAGCTCATCTATGCCCAGCGCTATCACCGCCCCTTACCTGGATGAATGGCACCATACAAGGGAACCTCTTGTAGAGCGACATGGGTATATAGTAGAGGTGAATGCTCTATGGTACAATGCTGTATCCTATGCCCTGACTTTGGCTCAAGAAGCAGATGATAGGGACTTTGTAGCCCAATGGGAAGCATATCCTGCCCAAATAGCTCAAGAGTTCATACAGACTTTCTGGAATGAACAGAAGAGGTACTTGGCCGATTGGCAGGATGAGGGTGTACAGGATCTCTCCGTCAGACCTAATCAGATCATTGCTTGTGCACTGGATTATAGCTCACTGAAAGAAAGCCAAAGAAAGATATTATTGACTTAGTTGAGGACAAACTGCTTAATGACCGAGGACTGCGTACATTGGCTCCTGATGACAAGCGCTACAGAGGATGCTGCGAGGGGAGTATGCGAGAACAAGAAGAGGCTATCTACCAAGGGGGTACTCATACATGGTTATTGAGCTTCTATATAGAAAGTGCCTTGAAGCTCTATGGAAAAGATTTTGTAGCAGAGGCAGAACAGCTCCTAAGTCATGTCGATGAGGATATACAGAACTATGGCATAGGACTTATATCAGAATTCCATGATGGAAATCCTCCTTATGTAGGTCATGGATGTATCTCTCAGGCGAGAAATACAGCCGAGATTATCCGTAGTATCTACCTTATCCAGTGCTATAGAGAAGAAATACAAAGAAGATGTAAAATAAAAAGTAAACCCAGAAACAATCACTATATGAAGAAGATAAAAGTACTCATGTTCGGATGGGAGTTTCCTCCCCATATAAGCGGTGGTTTAGGTACCGCATGCCTTGGTCTTACCAAGGGATTGGCCAAGAATGAGGTAGAGGTTCTCTTTGTGATGCCCAAGGCCTCTGGAGACGAAGACGCTCAAAGCGGCTCGCATTATCAATGCCAGCGAGGAAGAGATGTTTGAGGATTATTCTCTTTTCCCAGGACTATGCAGAGCATATTAAGTTCATGGAAATAGGTTCCACACTGCGTCCCTATCTCTCTCCAGAAGTTTTTGCTTCCTATTGGGAGGAAGAACGTACTAAAATACAGACACAAGAGTATCTCAATAAGCGCCTTTTATAATTTCTCTGGGAAATACGGAGAAAACCTCTTGGAAGAAGTGTATCGCTATGCCTTGGTAGCAGGGACTATAGCGAGCAAATATGATTTTGATATTATTCATGCTCACGATTGGCTGACCTATCAGGCAGGGGATCTTGGCCAAGCGTATCAGCGGTAAGCCCTTGGTAGTTCATGTACATGCTACCGAATACGATAGAGGAGGGGAGTATAACCGCAATCCTATCGTATATGAGATAGAAAAAGCGGCATGCACCAAGCGGATCATGTGATCACTGTAAGTGATTGGACACGAGCTATAGTGATAGAGAAGTATGGAGTAGCTCCCGAGAAAGTGAGTACTGTACACAATGCAGTGGATTTCTCCGATGAGCAGTTAGACCTTCCTCCTCGTGCGCTCAATGAAAAGATTGTTACCTTCTTAGGGGCGTATCACCTTGCAGAAAGGGCCCAGAATATTTTATAGAGGCTGCTGCAAAGGTACACAAGGCCACCCTGATGTACATTTTGTTATGGCTGGGAATGGGGACAAAATGACTCCTTCGGTAAGGCAGTGGCACAGCTTAAGCTCGGTGGGCATTTTCATTTTACAGGATTTCTAAGAGGAACAGGATGTACAACGTATGTTCCGCTATAGTGATGTATATGTGATGCCCTCGGTATCCGAACCCTTTGGTATCTCCCCACTGGAGGCTATGCGAATAGGCGTGCCCTACGATTATTTCTAAGCAATCAGGAGTATCGGAGGTATTGCAACATGCCATCAAGGTCGATTATTGGGATGTCGATGCCTTGGCCGACGCTATCTATGGAGTACTAGCCTATCCAAAACTCGCCCAATCGCTCCAAAAGGAAGGACTTACAGAGGTCAATGCTCTCAAGTGGGAGGGAGCTGCTGGTAGTTAAAAAGCATTTATCAGACAATGATAGCTTTAAAAGAGCTACAAGGTTAGTATAATTGAGACGTATATTTGTTACCAAAGAAAGACAACCATGAAAAAGCTGATATGTTTCTATTTTTGAAGTTCATCACCCTGAACAGCTTCGACAGTATCATTTTTGATATAGGCAAACAACATGATTATTTTGATTATTACTTAAATCGTACAGAGATAGAGCAGTTGGCTCGTGAGTGTTATCTTCCTGCCAATAATCTCTTATTGGAGCTCATTGCTCAATACAAAGGACGCTTTAGGGTAGCTTTTTTTCCTTTCGGGAAGTGCTATTGAACTCTTAGAATTGCATGCTCCAGAGGTGATTCGTAGTTTTGAGGCTTTGGCCCAAAAACAGGCTGTGTGGAGTTTCTCTGTGAGCCTTATGCACATTCGCTTTCCTCTCTTCCAATACTACCACAGAATTCGAAAAGGACGTTCGCCGGCACGCTCAGCGAATAGAGAAACTTTTCGGTCATGCCCTACTAGCCTTCCGCACATACGTCCCTAATCTATTCCGATAGTATAGGGGAAACGTATTGCTCGCTTGGGGTTCCATACCATACTCACCGAAGGGGCTAACATATTTTGGGCTGGCGCAATCCCTAACTTCGTGCACCATCACCCCAATAATGACAAGGTAAAGATATTGCTCAAAAATGCTAAACTCAGCGATGATATTTCTTTGCGCTTTTCCTCAAGGGATTGGGATGAATATCCTTTGACCGCAGAAAAATATGCTCGTTGGCTAAAGGCCAGCCTTCAGGAGGGGATGTGGTAAATCTTTTCTTCCCGCTATCAGGCTTTCGGTAAGTATAATTTGGCTTCTTCGGGTATTTTTGATTTCTTGCGCTACTTACCACAATATATCTTGGACCAGGAGCAGTATACTTTCCTTACCCCTCGCAGGTGGCGGAAACTTTTCCCGCTAAGGAAGCTATCTATGTACCCAATCCCTATCTCTTGGACAGATGAAGAGCGCGATATTACCTCATGGCTGGGGAATGAACTACAAAGAGAATGCTTTCGAGGAACTCTTTGCCCTAAGTCCTAAGGTAGAAAAATATTCCAGATGAAGCCTTGCATCGTACCTATAGTCGATTACAGTGTAGTAATCACTTTAACTATATGAGTACTAAGATAATATCTTTGGAACAACGTCTTAAGAAAGTATCTCCTTATGCATCTCCTTACGATGCTTATATCAACTATATGAATGTTCTAAGTGATTTCTCTTTGGAGATAGACAAGGCTTTTGGCCAAACAGGTCAAAAATGAGGTAACACTACAAGAATTTTAGTCTTTTGTTTGTCTTAGAATTGGAAATAGATGAAGTGGAGCATCATTGGAGAAAGTCTGATAACAGATTACAGCTACCACAACCATCACAAGGACTTTTACCCAAAGATCACTGCGGTAATAGGCCTGCTCTACCTTGTCCTTGAGTGACTGAGGAAGCCAATGTACAGTATAGCCTAAGATCATCACCAAGAAGGCTTCTCGAAGTACCATAATACTTGACCACTACTTGCCCAGTCCATATTATTCCATACTTGTCCATACCATTGGTTGATATGCTCCATGTCTTCTCCACGGAAGTAGAGACGAACAAAGACGATAAAGAGGAAGGTAGAAACACCTTCCAGAAGTGTGCAACCAAATGGGAGGAATGCTCATAAGGGCTACCTTGCGCCAGAGTTTGTAGAAGACAATACCCAAGCCATTGATCCCTCCCCATAGGATATATTTCCAAGAGGCGCCATGCCAGAGCCCTCCTAAGAGCATGGTCAGCATTAGGTTGATATTGGTAGTGATATAGTGCTGAAAACGAGTGCTTTTCATTGCTAATAAGGTGCCCCCTAAGAGCAAAAAGCCTATAATCAATGAGAGAAATAGGGATTACCTACTCCAATGAGAGCTACCACGACAAAGACCAAAAGCAATGGCCACCGATGCCCATGAGCCTGTACGGTTTCCTCCCAAGGGATATATAGGTAGTCCTGCTCATGTGAAAGGGAGATATGCCAGCGCTTCCAGAAGTCTCCCGTATTGATAGCCTTATAAGGGGAATTGAAGTTGCGAGGGAGCTCAAAGCCCATCAGCAGGGCAAGCCCTATAGCTATATCTGTATAGCCTGCAAAATCTCCATATACTTGTAGAGAGTAACCTACCAAGGCCATAAGGTTCGTAAATCCTGAATACATGGTGGGCATCTCAAAAACTCTATCCAAAAACTCTACAGCGATAAAGTTGGCAAAAAGCATTTTCTTAATCAGCCCCTTAAAGATAAAGTAGGTACCTCGGTTGAAGTCCTGTGCTGTGATTTCTGTAGGGCGAAGTATCTGAGGGACAAATTCTTCTGCACGGACAATAGGCCCTGCTACTAACTGAGGAAAGAAGGTGACATAGAAACCAAAATCCAAAATAGAATCCAAGGACTTGAGTTTTCGCCTATAGATATCCACTGTATAGCTAATGGTCTGGAAAGTATAGAAGGAAATACCTACAGGAAGCACAATCTCATCTACAGAGAAAGCACCCTTGGAGGAAAATCCATTTCCCCAATAAGCTAAATAGTTGAATACCTTGTGATCGGTGTGGAAAATGGTATTGTAGGTATCGGTAAAGAAATAAGCATACTTGAAGTAATCTCAGCACAGTAAGGTTCAAAACGACACTGAGGGTAACGAAGAATTTCCAGCTGGATTCATTCTCACTTTTATCTATTTGTTTGCCAAAATAGAAATCGGTTATAGTGCTGAATATCAGTAGAAGTACTGAATAGTCCACTGGTTTTTGTAATAGAAAAAGCAGCTAACAAAGAACAAAAAACAAATTTCGGATAAAGATACGCTTGTATACCAGAGCGAAAACCTATATATATGATAACAAAAATATCCAGAAACTCATCTGAGTGAAGTCCATGGGGTATTTTTGGAGAATTCGAAAATATCATATATCCAATCCATTCGTCTTTCTAAGCTAAGGGTTACAGACCAATAACAACCCCTACAGAGGGGAGAATCCAGAAGAGAAAATACTCTTATCTTTTTGTATAATACATTGTAAGAGAAGCCCATTTGTAGGTAAGTATCCCTCCTAAGGGTTGCATATAGCCACCTCCTAAGCATAGGGCATCTTCTTCTGTACGATAGGATTCTTGTCTGTCAAATTTTTGTTTGATGAAATAATGTTGGTAGGAGGCATGTACATAGGCAGAACGAAAGAAATAGTAGTTCACAGCGGGGCCTAAGCTAAAAAGTTATATTGGCTATAGCTTGTCTCTGCCAGTTATAGTTTACGAAAAAGCCAATTCTAAGTCGTCTGTAAGCTTGTATCCTATACGAGGGAGAGGGATACTCCCCATACATTATCACCAAAAAGAAGCACCTATATTTCCTCCGAAGTAAAACCTCCAAAAAGGATTTTGATTTTTCTGGTTCTTAGGTAATAGGATAGTTGCATCATCCTCTTGACTCCACAGAGCACAAGAGGATCCTATGAGTAAGAAAAATAAAAATAGTTTTTTTCATAAGTCTTTTAGAATTCCAAAGGGATAAGTGTATTTCCTTTTATCTCAAAAAGTTTGTCTGAGATAGGGATGTTACTTCCACATAAGCCTGAGCCACACGATGGCGTATCCAGTTCATATCAGCAGCGTTCCCACTACCGGTGATGAGCAATACATTGTTCGAGGGGACTCCTATGGTAATGGTTCCTTCTACAGGGATATTGTCCTTTGACCAAAGTTCAGAGACTACCAAGAAGCTGGCTTCGAACCTACCATCTGCTACAGATAGTGTAGCGACTGCCTTCTTCCTCTACCCCTACCTCTACCTGGTCTATGAGATTCTGTACTGCCAAGGACTTGAGGGCTAATCGGTCAAGCCTTAGGTTTTTGAGGTCTCCAGTGGTCAGACTTACTTTCTCGTTGCGTACCAAGTAGATTACTCCAAGCTCACTATTGATATTTTCATAGAGTAGGTCAGGAGTCTCTCTTTAGGTCGTTGATAAAAGAGGTGGTTCTCACCAGTGGGAAGATCTCTTCCTTCTTGATGATGATATTGCCAGAGACTACCTCTGTAGCATTTTCATCCATAAGAGGCTCTTCATGAGGCTCCTCTACAGTAGCCACAGGGGGCTCTACAGGAGTTGCAGGAGTCTCTACTATAGGAGCTGCGGGAGCTATAGGCTCTGGTGTGGTCATAGCAGCAGGAGTCTCTTGGGTAGTATCTAAGTTGATAGCTACATCGAGGATATCCTTGAGTGACCTCACTGATCTCAATAGGAGTTTCTTCTTTTGTAATTGTTTTTTTCTTCCTCAACTTTCGCTTTGAGGGACGAATTTGCTTATATCAGGGAAAATGGGGCCTTCTGCCTCTTTAGCCATAGATCCAGGGGCCTCTTTCATGGCAGGCATTTCTGTGTTTTTTTCTAGAGTGTTCTGTGGTTCTTTTTCTTCTTTACAATCTCCTCCTTGTCTGTAGGTTTTTGTGGGGTAACAGGTTCTTTTTGCAACAGTCTCTATACCTCCAGAAAGTTCTATGATAGGCTCTGTTTTTGCTGTAACCTCTTCTTTCTTAGGTTCTTCTTTACTTTTTCTACAGGAGGTGGAGTGGCTATAATTATAGGTTCCTCCTTAGGTGGTTCAGGGGTGATAACCTTAGGTGATTCTTGTTTAGGGTTTTTCAGGCTGTGGCTTAGGGTGTAGGGTTGTGGTTGTGGCTTAGGTTTTTCCTTAGGAATAGTCTCAAGGATGGAGCTGGCATACTTCTCTATGATTTCACTTGAGTAGAAGTCACTACGATGCATATACTCAGCATAGGCATTGTCCAAGAAGCTGGTGATGAGTTGTCCTGGTTCACTCTAAGCATCCACTCTATCTCTAATCCTTTGGTTTTCCTTACTTGTACATTAGGATTTTTGGTGATTAGCGTTCGGCAAAAAGGCGGGTGAAGTCAGCTACGTACTGTATACTCATTCCTATTTTGTCCACCAACTCTCTCATTTCGAGGCTATAAGGTTCTTTGTAGTGTAGGATAAGCTCAGTGATAATTGCCTTGTCATCAATCTTAGCACAGGTAAAGTGGTATTCTACCTCGTCATAAGTTTGAAAGGTTTTTGCTTATATAGCGCTCATTGGAGGTAGTTTCATCCAGAGCCGTGAAACCATCTCTTTCATATTCCTTAAAAAGTCTCCCTTAAGCTTCTCAAAAAGGCTTTAGTAATCTCTCCCTTGATAGGTTCTTCAGAACTCATCACGGTGAGATTGGCTCTATCATCGGCAGATTTTTGCTAAAAAAACGGTCAGTATTGCTCACTTCCCAATCGGTAGGAATGAGGATAGTAGAAATAGGATCTAACCAATATCTTTTGTAAGTTATTGATTTTAAATCTGTTTCGTCAAACTTTTTCTTAAATAAATCTAATAATCCCATTTTTCTGCTTTTTCCAAAGGCAAATATATGAACTTCTTTTGTAATGATAAAGTATTCACAAGATTTTGGTTTAAGGTGTTTTTAATATTTATAGATAAAAAAATAACATTTAATTAACGATTATACTCCGTTTTTACTAATTTTGACCTTTAAAATAAACACATATTTAGATGAGAAAACTTATTTTTCCTTAGTAACCTCTTTTCTTCTTGTTGTTACCCAGTGTAATAAGAGCAGATGAGGGATGTGGTTTCTGATGTTCATCAAGCGTTTGAACGAGAGAGACATGCAGAAAAAGGTCTCCAGCTTACCGCTGAAGAGATCTACAGTATTAACAATAATAGCCTTAAGAATGCTATTGTGCATTTTAATGGAGGGTGTACCGCTAGTATCATATCTCCCGATGGTTTGGTAATTACCAATCACCACTGTGGTTATGGTGCTATAGCAGGACTTTCCACTCCAGAACACAATTACTTGAAAGATGGTTATTGGGCAAAGGATAGATCTCAAGAACTTCCTCCAAAGAGTCTTTATGTGCGTTTCTTTGTACGTATGGACAATGTTACTGATCGTATGCTCTCAGTAGTAAAACCTTCTATGAGTGAAAAGGAACGTCAGGATGCCCTTAATCGAGAAATGGAGAAAATCCAAAAAGAAAAATAGTGAGGGAGGTAAGTATGTTGTTTCTGTACGTTCTTTTCTTTCAAGGTAATGAATTTTATTATTTTGTATACCAAGATTTTTAAAGACGTTCGCCTTGTAGGTACTCCTCCTGAAAAATGTAGGAAAAATTCGGTGGTGATACAGACAACTGGGAATGGCCACGCCATACAGGTGACTTCTCTGTATTCCGCGTATATACAGATAAGGATGGTAACCCTGCACCTTATTCTCCTAATAATATTCCTATGAAAGCAAAAAATATCTCAATGTAACCCTCAAAGGAGTACAAGAGAATGATTTTGCAATGATATTAGGTTACCCTGGCCGTACCAACCGTTGGGTATCTTCTCATTGGGTGGATCAGCAAGTGAAATATGGCTATCCTGCTTGGGTAGAGGCTTCCAAAACAGCTATGGACGCGATGAAAGCACATATGGATAAGGATAAAGCAGTACGCCTAAAATATGCTTCACGCTATGCCGGTTTAGCTAACTATTGGAAAAATAGACAAGGTATGATCAATGCTCTTACAGCTCACAAGACAGCTGATCTTAAGTGCTGCAGAAAAAGTTCGCTGTTTGGGCTAATAAGGCTGAAAAATAAGGCAGAATATGGTAATGTGTTGAGTGACTTAGCTACTTATTTCGAAAAAACCAATCATGAAGCAGCTAATCATAATTACTTGTTGCTTTTCTTCAGAGCAAGCCGTATTGTACCCCAAGCCAATGGATATGTAAAAACAACTCAATACCTATCTTAATTCTTCTTCTGACCAAGAAAAACAACAGATCAGAGAACGCATTGCCAAGGAATTGGATACTTATTACAATGAGTCTTACCTCCCTGCCGAAATTGACCTTTTTCATGGATAACCTTAAGCTATATGCTGATAAGGCTACTGATATTCCTCAAGAAATAGCTCAGATAAAAAGCCAATACAATGGAAATTTCAGGAAGTTCGCCGCTGAGGTATTTGCTCGTAGTATCTTTTACTAGCAAAGAAAAATTTCGAAAAACTTCATGAACAATCCTTCTTCCGATGCGCTTCAGAGTGATCCTATGGCTCAGATAGCTCGTGTGATGTTTGACAAGTATTACAACTCTCAATCAGAAGCCTTGAAAGATAGTGTTATGAAAAGGCTTTTCCGCAAATATGTAAAGGGAATGCGTGATTCTAAAGTGAGTCCAATACTCTACCCAGATGCTAACTCTACCCTTCGCTTTTACTTATGGAAGTGTAAAAATCACTTCCTAACGATAAGCGTAATCATGATGTGAAGAGAAACTACTATACTACTTTCAAAACCATGCTCGAAAAAAATACAAACCAGGGGATGCCGAATTCGATATGCCCTAAGAAGTTTGTTGAAATGTATGAAAAGAAAGACTTCGGTCGTTATCTTGACAAAGATGGTACCATGCATGTATGCTTCCTTACTAACAATGACATCACAGGAGGAAAACTCTGGTTCTCCTGTAATGAATGGTAAGGGAGAACTCATAGGTTTGGCTTTCGATGGGAATATAGAAGCTATGGCTGGAGATGTTATCTTCGATAAAAAACTCCAAAGAACTATTGTAGTGGATATCCGCTATGTGCTCTGGTGTATAGATACTTTTGGAGGAGCTAAACATATAGTAGATGAAATGACTATTATCCAGTAGTGATATTCATTAATCATAAGAGGTTATTCAAAAAGTTATACATTGTGCTCTGTAGAGGACTGGTGCAATTCGCTCATTAATAGTAAATTGCCTATTAATGACGATTAGCCCACAAAGACTTTTTGAATAGCCTCTTTTTATTTTAAACACTTTAGTTATATGCATTTTTCTTTCAGAAGACTTAGAAAAACTATGCCAATACTCATAGTCAAGAAGAGCCTGCGCTACTGAGGGCTCTTAATCGAGAAACCCACCTTCGGGTACTACAGCCTCGCATGCTTAGTGGACACCTACAAGGTAGGTTTTTGAGTCTTCTCTCCAAACTCATAAGACCTAAATATATATTGGAAATAGGTACTTTTACAGGATATGCTACCCTTTGCTTAGCCGAAGGTCTTGCCCCAGAAGGGGTGCTACATACCATTGAGGTCAATGAAGAACTGGAAGAGATGCAGAACAAATATTTTGCACAAAGTCCTTATAGAGAGCAGATTGTACAGCACTTTGCACCTGCCCTTGAGGTGATTCCTACCCTCGAGACAGGGATTGATATAGCTTTTATAGATGCAGATAAGAAGAATTATCTTAATTACTTAGAGGCTGTTTTGCCTAAAATGAGCCATGGAGGAGTGATCCTCTCCGACAATGTTCTCTGGAGTGGAAAGGTCGTAGAACCTCTCAAGGAAAGCGATAAACATACCCAAATCCTTATGGAGTACAACCAGCGGTTAGCTACAGATCCCCGCTTGGAAACTGTCTTGCTTCCTATTCGCGATGGTATCTCAATAGCACGCGTGAAATAAAACTTATCTCCTTTCTATTGCTCACTTACACAGAGCACATTCTTTTCCTTGAGAAAGGCTAATAGAAGTTTTCCTTTGTCCTGAGTTACATCAGCTTGGGAAAGAGAAAAGACAGGAAACTGTGAGTAGATCTCTCCTGTGTATTTAATAGATAAAGACGACTATTCTCGCGATCAAAGACAGAAATAACAGGATTTCTACTCTCCCAATGAAGCTTTAGCTCCTCCGTAGTCAGCATAGGGAGTTCTACTTTTGTTTGGTTGATGGTCAGGATATTGTTATGTAGAGTACTTTTTATATCTCTTTGGCAATCAAAGCTAAAATTACCTTCCCCTATAGATTCTGAACGTACTCTCGTTAGTATCTACAAAAAAATAATTTGCCTGCTTTGGTGGTGAAGCAAAAGAAATCCTTTGTAGGTACTTATGGGATTGTCTGAGAAATCAAACTTCTGAGAGATAGGAATACGCACTGTACCATTGCGGTGAAGGATACTCAGGGTACCATTCTTTTTCAGGAAAGACAATAAAATCTTTTCCAGCTATCCTAAAGTGTTGAGGTGTCTGAGCAAGACCATTAGTCACTTGACTTTTCTCAAATCCCTTTACTATATCCCCTCGCTTGTCGATCAGGCGAATTGTCTTCTCGGAACATACTACAAAGCGATATTCTCTATTTTTCATAATCAAATACTTGTAAGGGTAGTAGTTTTTCCTTATACGAGGTAGGAAGGGGCTACCACATTGCCATTACGATCCAGTATCCAGAAGGAAGAAGCCGTATTGAAAGCCATTTGTAAGAATCCATTTTGGAAAAGATCTACCTGATGGATTCCTCCTACAATAGGGGCATCAAGGCGCTTTTTCCAAAGAATTTTTCCATCATTTCCTATAAGGTATAGCTGATTGTCAGTATCTTGTATAACCACTTCCTTTTGTCCTGTACGATGGTTGGTAACGAAGACGGGCTGGGTGAGAGCTTCCTTGTCCAAGGTGATGAGGAAGCGCTCATTTATTCTCTCTTCTGAAGTGGTGGACGTAGCGGTCGAGGAGCCCCAGTATCGGCGGTGGTGGTCAGGTCAGCTGGTAGAACTCGTCCTGTGGGCTTATCTGTAGCGAGGCATAGGCATATCTTTTGTGCTAAGGAAGGTACTTTAGCTGAAAAAAATCCTTCTGTTCCTGTAGATTTTCTATGGTGATGAAAGAGTTTTGGCTGCTATCTTCTGTTGCAGCGCCTCAAAGGACTTTCCTTGGGAGAGGGTCTGCTTCATTTGTATAGTGTTGATAAGTGCTTCAAGTGCTTCTTTTGTTTTGAGCAAAGATAAGGTTTTCCTCATTTCGCACAGGTACTTAGGGTTGTAATTCTGCTCGAAGATAGAGAAAAAGGATTGTATATCCGATAATTCTTCTATATGATGAAGGGTTTCTCCTTGGAAGGTCTCGCTCTTGAGACAGTGAAGTAGCGCAAGGTTTCTTCCGGATTGAGCTGCGGAGTACTGCCATAGAATCTCTCTGGAAGTCAAAGAAGGTAACTGAGGAAATATCCTGTTGGAAATCGAAATAAAAACTCTTCAGGAACAAGTCTCTCCTCAAAGGAAAAACAGCTGATCCCTTTGAGCCGTTTGTGGGATAACAGCATAGGTTTCTATGGTGTTCTTCTGGGAGGGTACTATGGGCAATTGTGGAAGGCTATCTGCTGGGCGTAGTAGAGAACCGCTCATGCGTAGAGTGTTCTTTTCAAGTAGATATCCCAAGCTGTCCACCCATCCAAGTGCTTTGACAATGCGCTCAGGAAAGATCCCCTATGAATTCCTTGTTCTTCTTCTGAGCGAGGAATATATTGGCAGTACTTCTCCACTAATGGTCTTGGCTACTTTGTGAAAGGCTTCTTGACGTACTATAGGGGTTTCAGGAAGGATATATCCTTGAGGAACTGATAAGAATCTCTTTGTCTTTTGTGATATAATACCACTTTTTATTTTCCACAGTTAGCGAATCTAACTTTCCAGAGGAGTGATTTTTCCAGACACTCAGGCTGTCTTGCTTTCCCAAAGTGGCGCTTAGGTATACCCCATCATGGGTATAGGCTACCCAAATATGATCGTCCTCAGGAAGAGACGCAGGAGATTTTTGGACATTTTGATTGGGGTAATACTTGAAGTAGTTTTTCCAAAAATCATTGTGAATCAGCTGATTGACGAGCTGATCCTTATGGTGTATCTGAAAAGAGTAGGGAAGGGTTTTTACTCAATAGATAATCCACTTGATCGGTAGCTTCTTCCTTGGAGGAACAACCAACCAACAATAAAAAGCAGAAAAATAAGCCCCTAAGTAGCGCATGGTATCATGTTATCTTTTGTTGTGCAAAATAATACATATTTCTTGTATTACAAAAAAATAATTAGAAATGTTAACAAAGCTTCTTTAGAATCCGAGAATGCGGTTGTCAATTCATTGGAGACTATAATCTTACCTATAAAGGTTTGTCATTCAAACATTAATCGTAAAATAACCCTTATGCTTGCTTGATAGTCTTTCGTTTTGCTTCTATTGTGGTTACTACTGGTCAGTTTGTATGGTAAGGAGGTGGCGGGGAGTTTTGTATGGGTTGTCTTAGCAGGGATAGCCATGGGATGGCTTCTTAGGGCTTTCCATAAACTACTGCCTACCGATGCCACTATGGATATTATCCTGACCCTATATTTCTCCCTATGTTATGTATATCTTAGCCAATGCTGTGGATGACCTCAGGGGTGCTCTCCGTGGTGACAGGTGGGGTGTATCTTCACTATTATCGCAATGAGATTTTCACAGCCTCCACACGCAATAAGATTCAGGCTGTTTGGGATAATATCGTTTTTATACTCAACGGATTAGCTTTTTCTCTCATAGGACTGAGTCTTCCCAAGTGCTCTCAAAGCTCCAACAGGAGGGAATGGCTCTTAGTACTGCTACTACTATGGCTTACTGATGGCAGGAGTGATTATAGGGGTGCGCATCTGTTGTGCCTATGCTGCTGTGGTGACCACTCAGATAATGAAGCGCTTTATTAAAGTCGCTGATGGACGTAGGTATAACAATGTTTGGATACCCTTACTGCTGGGTTGGGCTGGGATGCGTGGAGTGCTCTCTTGGCAGTGGCACTTTCTATTCCACTAACATTGGCCGATGGTACTCCCTTCCCTCATCGGAATCTAATTCTCTATATGACTTTTTATTGTTATCTTGGTAACTCTTGTCCCTACAGGGCTTACTGCCTTGGTTTATCAAAAAGGTAGCTTTTCCCTGACTATGATGATCATATCCCAGATACTGAGGCAGAAACTCTTATTCGTAAGGACTTGGCTCAGGTGGTTTTGGAGTATATGAATGATCATTACAAGGAGGGGATTACTGATAGTTTTCTTTTTGCAAAACCAAAAGATGTATGGGAGTTCCAGCTCAAGACGGCTTATTGTAATGTTACGGCAGAGGTGCGTGCTAAGTACATAGCTATTCTCCGCTACCAACGGAATATCTCAACGAACTGAATAAAAATCCTCGTATCAACGAACAGCTTATACGCTCCTTCGAAAGACAACTCAATCTGGAAGAGGAAAAATGGGAATCCTTAGAATAAGCGGGACATAAGGATAAAATTTTTCTCAAAAATCTTTTTTCTCAAAAATAATTACCTTTGTCGGCAGATAAGAAAGATAACCTACTGGTAGCCATAAGAAAAGGAAATGTTGATACAAAGGGTGGCTATAGAACAAATTCTAATAGAAATTAATTTTTATTGCTATGAATACTATATATTGATCTTTGAGTTTCTTTTTCCTCTTAGGAATTCTTTATATAGGGAGCCGATATGGGGAATAGGATTAGGTGTTATCTCAGGATAGGACTTGTCATTGAGGTTTTTGTTTTTCCGTATGCCTCCTGCTTCTGCTCCTATCGAGGTGATGCTCATTATCTTGGCGGTAGTTACTTGTGCTTCCATACTGAGGCCGCTGGGGCTAAAGTTTATGCTACAGGTAGCTGAGAAGATTCTTAGGAAGAATCCTAAGCAAATTACCTTTTAGGACCTATAGCTACCTATACCCTGACTCTTATGCTTGGTACAGGACATGCAGTTTACTCTATTGATGCCTATTATAGGCGATATTGCACTGAAGAATAAGATTCGCCCAGAGCGACCTATGGCAGCAGCTTCTGTAGCTTCTCAGTTAGCACTTACAGCCAGTCCCTATCTCAGCAGTGGTTACCGTATATTTAGGTAAAGGGTTGTTGGATCTCTTTCATCAACAAGGGGAGTCACTTACTTTGATCAATATTCTTTCGGTAACTCTGCCTGCTACTTTTTAGGATTGATGGCTATGTGCTTTTACAGTCTTCGTCGTGGCAAGGAATTAGAGGCCGATCCAGAATACCAACGCTGATTACAGGATCCTATCTAGGGATCAGATTCTCAATAGTACCAAGACTACTCTAAATGATTTTTATCCCCACAATCCTCTAAGAATGCGGTATATATATTCCTTTCTTCTATTGTCTTGATTGTGGTCTTGGCGCTCTATGAGGATATCCGTACTTTTGAGGTGCTCAAGGAAGGAGTAACTCACCCAAATGGTAGTCTTATGGGAGTTATTATCCAAAATGGTCATGCTCTGTTTTGGAGGGATTATTCTTACCACCTGTAAGACTCTGTCAAGCTCGTTCCCGAAGGAGTGGTCTTCAAGTCAGGAATGGTAGCCTGTGTGGCTATCTTTGGGATTGCTTGGATGAGTGATACTTACTTTACCTATGCCATGCCTTACTTCAAAGATGGTATTACTGCTATGGTACAAGCCTATCCATGGACATTTATCTTTGCTCTTTTGCGGTCTCTATAGTGATCAATAGTCAGGCGGCTACAGCCAAGATGATGCTCCTGTGGCCATTACTATGGGGCTTCCTGTGCCTTTAGCTTATAGGAATTATGCCCTGCTACTTATGCTTACTTCTTTATTCCTAATTATCCTTCGGATATTGCACAGTGAACTTTGACCCCTACAGGACTACCAAAATAGGGAAATACTACTTTCAATCATAGTTTTATGTTGCCAGGACTTATTGCGGTAGCTGTATCCTGCTTTGGTCGGAATCGGACTCTCACAATTCCTGATACGTTAATTAATCTCACAGAATATAGCCAAGAAAGCTGCTTCGAAAAGAAGCAGCTTTATTATGTATAATCACGTGCCAGAGCCGTATCTATTGAATACTTGCCTTGAGGTATTCGCGGTTTAGGCGAGCGATATTTTCCAAAGAAATACCTTTAGGACACTCTACTCACAAGCTCCTGTATTGGTACAGCTACCAAAGCTTCGTGTTCCATTTGGTTGACCATGTTGAGCACACGTTCGGTAGCTTCCACTCTACCTTGTGGGAGTAGGGCGAACTGAGATACTTTAGCCGCCACGAAGAGCATAGCAGAAGAGTTCTTACAAGTAGCCACACAAGCTCTACAACCTCATACAAGCGGCAGCATCCATGGAACGGTCAGCATCACGCTTAGGAATAGGAATAGCATTGGCATCCTGAGTATTCCCGGAAGTATTGACAGAGATATAACCTCCTGCCTGTTGGATACGCTCGAAAGCGCTTCTATCCACCATAAGGTCTTTTGATTACAGGGAAAGCGGTAGCTCGCCATGGTTCTATAGTGATAATATCCCCATCCTTGAACATACGCATATGCAATTGACAAGTAGTAACACCACGATCAGGTCCGTGAGCTTCCCATTGATAAAGAGAGAGCACATACCGCAGATACCTTCACGGCAGTCGTGGTCAAAAGCTACAGGCTCTTCTCCTTTTTCTATGAGTTGTTCGTTGAGAATATCCAACATTTCCAAAAAGGACATATGGTCAGAGATGTTAGTGACTTTATATTCTACCATTTGGTTTTTGATTTGGCGTCTTTTTGTCGCCATATTTTTGAGGTAAGATTCATGTTCATGATAATCAGTTTTTATTAGATAATAGGCAAGAGCTAACAGGCAATAACCATTACCTGTTATCTGTTACCTTTACCTCGTTATTTATAGCTGCGTTGTTTAAGTTCGATATCTTTTGAATACTAAAGGCTCTTTGTGTAAGACCTCTTCGCTTTGGGTTATAGGTATTCACTACTTCGTAGGATTACCTGTACTGCTAGCAGGCTACATAGCATAGTTTACGTCGTCACGGAGAGCTCTCCTTCAGGTGTTTGGTATTCTTCACGGAAGTGACCTCCGCAGGATTCATTACGCTCAAGTGCATCTTTGGCAAAGAGCTCTCCTAGTTCGAGGGAAGTCTGCTACACGGTTCGCTTTCTCTAACTCTACATTCATTCCGGTAAGCTCTCCAGGTACTTTCACATCGCGCCAGAACTCTTCACGAATCTCACGAATCTCTTTGATAGCTTGTTTGAGACCTTCAGCGTTACGCGCCATACCTACCTTGTCCCACATTACTTTACCAAGTTTTTGTGGGAAGTAATCTACAGAGTGGGTTCCTTTGTTGTTGATAAAGTGAGCCAAACGTTCTTTCACTACTCGCTCAGCCTCATCGAATTCAGTGTGCATTGGTAGGGATTTTTCCAGTACGGATATCAGCTGCAAGGTAATCTACCTATGGTATAAGGCAATACGAAATATCCATCGGCCAATCCTTGCATAAGTGCAGAAGCTCCCAAGCGGTTGGCACCATGATCAGAGAAGTTAGCTCTCCAATAGCGTAGCCCAGGTACAGTAGTCATCAGGTTGTAGTTCACCCAAATACCTCCCATGGTGTAGTGGGTAGCAGGGTAGATCATCATTGGAGTCTTATAGGGGTTTTCGCAACGATTTTCTCATACATTTGGAAGAGGTTACCATACTTTTCAGCTTCAATACTTTTTCTCGCGCTGAGTTACTTCTTCCTTGGTAGGTTCTACCCCATGGATTTTACATTGTTCTTTACCATAACGTTCGATAGCAGAAGCAAAAATCAAGGTATACAGCTTCTCCTGTTTCATCTCACTCCATAGCCAGCATCACAACGTTCTTTGGCTGCACGAGAGGCTACATCACGAGGGACAAGGTTACCGAAGGCAGGGTAGCGACGTTCCAAGTAGTAATCGCGATCTTCTTCTGGGATTTCAGTAGGTTTCTTACGTTTTTCACGAATAGCTACAGCATCCTCCATTTCTTAGGTACCCAGATACGTCCGTCATTACGCAAGGATTCGGACATAAGGGTTAGCTTAGACTGATAATCTCCAGAACGAGGGATACAAGTAGGGTGGATTTGTGTAAAAGCAAGGGTTAGCGAAGAAAGCACCTTTTTGTGGATTTTCCAAGCGGCAGTAGCATTACAACCCATTGCATTGGTGGAGAGAAGTATACATTACCATATCCTCCTGAGGCGATAACTACAGCGTGAGCCGAGTGGCGCTCTATCTCACCAGTAACCATATTGACGAGCGATGATACCACGAGCTTTGCCATCTACGATAACCACATCCATCATTTCATGGCGATTGTACATATCTATCTTACCACGAGCTATTTGTCGGTTCATAGCCGCATAAGCCCTCCCAAGAGAGCTGTTGTCCTGTTTGTCCTTTTGGCATAGAAAGTACGAGATACGAGTACCCCACCGAAAAGAACGGTTGTCTGAAGAGTCCGCCGTAATCACGAGCAAAAGGAACCTTGAGGCTACTACATTGGTCAATGATATTTCCAGATACTTCCGCCAAGCGGTATACATTTGTTTACGGGCACGGTAGTCACCTCCCTTTACAGTATCATAGAAAAAGGCGATAGTTGGAGTCGCCATCCCCCATATAGTTTTTTAGCAGCATTGATACCTCCTGAGCAGCACAGAGTGTGCACGGCGAGGAGAATCTTGGTAGGCAAAAAGCCTTCACATTGTACCCAAGTTCAGCAAAGGGTAGCTGCAGCAGAGCCTCCTGCAAGCCCTGTCCCTACTACGATAATATCTATATTACGCTTGTTAGCAGGGTTCACAAGTGTTGATATGGTCTTTATATTTTGTCCATTTTGTCCGCAAGTGGACCTTCAGGTATTTTGGAATCTAATGTACTCATATGTGTTATATTAAGGAGTTAATGTAATGGAAAAGGGCTACAAAGATAAAAGCCTCCACAGATAAGGAAAGAATACCATTTGCCTAAGCAGCTAATGAATTTTTTAAGCTTGTCATCTTTCCAGCCCATGGATTGGAATGCAGACTGGAATCCGTGAAGTAGGTGCAAGCACAAGAATACAAAGCAAAACACATAGATACCACACGTATAGGGATCATGGAACTTTCATGAGTTCGCTATAGTAGCGAGTCTCATCAGGCTCGTTGAAATCAATGTACTTGTAAACCATCTCAGGAGCCCAGAAGTCATAAAGGTGAAGGGCTAAGAACCCAAGCACAACTACTCCTGTGATGATCATGTTGCGGGACATCCAAGAAGCATTGGCCGCTCCATTGTAACTATAATAAGGTTGGTTGCCTCGTGCTCTCTTGTTTTGAAGCTCCAAAACAAAACCCATTACAAAGTGGAATACTACCCCAAAAGGAGTACAGGTTGCAGCGCAAACTGAATCAATGGATTAGTACCCATGAAATGAGAGAGCATGTTAAAAAGTACCTTCACTTAACACTGACATGAAGTTTACCGCCAAGTGTATCACTAAGAAAAAGGATTAGAAAAATGCCGAGAGTGCCATCGCCACTTTTTCTTGCTACGGAAGTTTTGAATATTTGCATATTTTTGTAAATATAAGTTTCTAAAAATTAATAAATTATCTGAATATAATTTCAGAGCTACAAAGGTACGATATTCTCTTTTTATCTCCAACAAAAATATCAAAACACAAGTAATTTATAGTTAGTTTAAATTAGATAAAAATCAAGGGTGATTTATAGAAGAGTGCAGAGGTAAAAAAACTATAATTGTTTTTAGAGACTAAAAACGTATCTTTGTCAGACCAAATCTAAAGAGAAAAAAATTAATTTATAACTATCATGAAAAAGATATTCCTTTCAAGGGCTATCATCTTCATTGCCCACCGAAGAGAGAATCAATTTCTACACTTCCTAATATCAAAAGCCAAAAATCTCAATCATAAAAAGAGGGGTAGCTCAAGTACCATATAATATTAAAAGATCTTTGGAAACTATCCACAGATGAACAGATACCCATATGATATAAGCATTATAAACAATATATATTAAAAATGAGTCATGAATAAAGTAATATATTTATTGGTGGTGATATTGGCTTTTGGGGCTTGTCACAAAGAAAACAAACAAGAGAATCAGCCTCGAGACTGGGCATGTTGCAATTCACCCTAATGAGGAAGCTGTTATTCTTATAGATAAGACTTTAGTGCCGGAGGGTTCTTTGCAGAAGTTTGTTTTGTATGAAGAGAATGAGGCTAAAGAAAAAAATAGAGCAAAAAGCAATTCAATTACTCTCGAGGTTATAAAAAGATACTATTCATTTCACTTTTGCTATTTTTGCATGATATGGATAGGGTTTTGGGAAAGCGTACTATTAATTTCTCTTTGGAAATTCCTGATTTTGAGCCTATTTCTATGACTTTCTCAGGAGAATACATTACTGTGCCCAGGTGCTGTAGCATTCCAAAAAGTCTATAAGGCATGGCTTAATGGTAAGGGGAGTGAATCCTAAGAGTGGGCATACCTACATACTTCCCTAAGGAAGCTTTTACAAAAAGAAAAAGCCTTAATTATCAATAATCAAAGAGTGGCAGATTAGGCAAAAGAGAAATAGCTGTTGCAACTGGTGTCTTTCTTTATAAAAGAGGCTGCCCTACAAGGGTGGCCTTTTTCTATTAAACTATTTTTCTCTCTTCTTCTTTGGGGATTCTTCAGAAAAGTTGTACTTTTGCCTTTCCTTAAAACCTACTATTAGGACTATACAGACAATGAGCAAAGAACTACTGCTTTCCTCCTTCTTGGAAGGGAAACCTTATCATCAGTTATCGGAATATATCAAAGGGAAAACATCTTGTTTTGCAGAGAATCTTGTAGGTTCTTCCTTAGTTTTGTTCTTTTCGATATTTTCAAAAGAACAGGGCAGACCCTTCTCTTTGTAGAAGATGACAAGGAGCAAGCCGCCCTACTTACTCAATGATTTGGAACTCCTCTTAGGGCAGGAGCAGGTACTCTTTTTCCCAGTAGTTACCGCCGACCTTATCAGACAGAGGAAACGGACAATGCCAATGTGCTCCTAAGAGCAGAAGTGCTCTCCCAGCTCCAACAAGGGGCAAGGGTGGTGGTTTCCATAGTGAAGCTCTTTTTGAAAAAGTACTCACCCGCCAGCAGTTGGACAAAATACACTGACGCTCAAGCTGGGGAACATCTCTTTGGATACACTCAATGAGACACTCTTTTGAGTATCAGTTCCAGCGGGTGGATTTTGTCAGTGAGCCTGGGGAGTTCTCCGTACGAGGAGGTATTGTCGATGTATTCTCTTTCTCCAATGATACCCCTTATCGTATCGAGTTCTTTTCCGATGTGGTGGAGAGTATCCGTACCTTCGATGTGAGACACAACTCTCTCCAGCAGGTATCCTCGGTAGTTATTATTCCCCAATATAGAGAGTAAGGTCGCCGGAGAGCAGCGCACTCTTTCCTCTCTCTCTTGCCTGAAGAGACATTGATTTTTTTGTACAAGATTTTGAACTCTTTGCCCCTAAGTGGAAAAGATGTACCAGAAGGCACAAGAAGCCTTTGCGGCTCTTAAGGGAGAAATTGCACACTTACCTCCTGAGGAGCTTTTTCTGCAACGCACAAGAAGGACTTAGGGATTTTGCACAGCGGTATGTGGTGAGGTCAATCCGCACAACCCGCAGGAATAGTTGGCAAAGGGGTCTCTTTTGCCATGCGGCCTCAGCCTTCGTTCAATAAGAGATTCGAATTACTGATCGAGCACTTCAAGGATAAGTATAATGAGGGGTATACCAATTATATTTGTTGTGTAAGTGCCCAACAAGCACAGCGCTTCTTGGATATCTTCGAAGAGTTACACCAGCAGGTGCCTTGCGAGCTCTTGGAACTTTCTCTCTAGAAGGATTTACCGATACAGCAAATAAGATAAACTGTTATACAGATCACCAGATCTTGGAGCGCTATCACAAGTTCAATATTCGCAATGGCTATGCCAAAAAACAAGCTATTACGCTCAAGGAACTCCATCAGCTTACTATAGGTGATTACGTGACACATATTGATCATGGAATAGGGAAATATGCGGGCTTACAGAAAATAGACATAGAGGGTAAAAAAACAAGAGGCAATCAAGCTCATCTATGGAGATAGGGATGTACTGTATGTAAGCATTCATTCTTTTGCACAAGATTAGCAAAATACAATGGAAAGGATGGAGCGCCTCCTCGTCTATATAAGTTGGGAAGCTCTGCATGGAAAGCACTCAAACAGAAGACCAAGGCAAGGGTCAAGCAAATCGCTTTCAACCTCATTCAGCTCTATGCCAAGCGGCGTGAGGCGGTGGGGTATGCCTTTGCACCAGACTCTTACTTACAGAAAGAATTGGAGGCTTCTTTTATCTATGAGGATACTCCCTGATCAGAGCAAGGCAACACTCGAGGTAAAACAAGATATGGAGCGTGCACGCCCCTATGGATAGGCTCGTCTGTGGTGATGTAGGCTTTGGGAAAACGGAGGTGGCCATACGTGCCGCCTTCAAAGCAGTGGACAATGGCAAGCAGGTAGCTGTACTGGTGCCTACTACTATTTTGGCTTTTCAGCATTACCAAACCTTCTGTGAGCGCCTTAAGGAACTCCCTGTGAGTGGAGTACCTCAACCGTTTCCGTACCGCCAAGGAGAAAAACCAAGTACTTGCACGATCTGGCCTCAGGCAAAGTAGATATACTTATAGGAACCCATCAAATAGTCAATGAAAAAGTGAAGTACAAGGACTTAGGATTATTGGTTATAGATGAGGAACAGAAATTCGGGGTAGCGGTCAAGGACAAGCTCAAGACCTTGCGGGAGAATATCGATGTACTTACTCTACAGCTACGCCTATTCCGCGTACTTTGCAGTTCAGTCTCATGGCAGCACGAGATCTTTCGGTGATTACTACCCCACCACCCAATCGCTATCCTATCGAAAGCCAGATTATCTCCTTCAATGAGGAGGTGATCCGCGATGGGATTGCCTATGAGTTACAGCGTGGAGGACAGGTGTTCTTCATACATAATAGGGTAGAGAATATCAAAGGAAGTAGCAGGATGATCCAGCGACTGATTTCCCGATGCAAAAATAGGGATGAGGGCATGGTCAAATGGAAGGCAAACAGTTGGAAGAAGTGATGCTTGCTTTTTATCAATGGTGATTATGATATTCTGGTGGCAACAACTATCATTGAGAGCGGATTGGATGTGCCCAATGCCAATACCATATTTATCCATAATGCACAGCACTTTGGGCTCTCTGACCTGCACCAGATGCGGGGTAGGGTAGGGCGTAGTAACAAAAAGGCTTTTTGCTACTTTATCACCCCGAACCTCTCAGAGCTACCAGAGGATTCTCGCAAGCGTATGCAGGCTATCGCACAGTTTTTCGGATTTGGGGAGTGGTATCCATATCGCTATGAAGGATTTGGAGATACGTGGAGCTGGAGACTTACTTGGGGAGAGCAGAGTGGCTTTATCAACGATATAGGTTTCGATGCTTATCAGAAGATTCTCAAGAAGCCGTTACTGAACTCAAGGAAAACGAGTTTGCCGAGCTCTATGCCGATGAAGCTCAGCAGTTGGTATATCTTACAGATACACAGCTGGATAGTGATTTTGAGTTGCTCTATCCAGACAATTATATCAATAGTATTACCGAGCGACTGAACCTATATAATGAGCTGAGCAATCTTAAGAACGAAGAGGAGCTCTCCCAGTATGAATATCGCCTTATTGACCGTTTTGGAGCCTTGCCACCACAGGCAAAGGATTTGCTCAATTCGGTACGTATCAAGTGGTTGGCCACTCAGATGGGGATAGAGCGCTTAGTGATGAAGCAGGGCAAGATGCTGGGATACTTTATTGCGGATCAGCAGAGTAAGTTCTACCAGAGTGGGGCTTTCCAGAGAGTGCTTGCCTTTGTCCAGCGCAATTCGGATAAATGTCATCTCAATGAGAAGGAAACCCGCAATGGGCTAAGGCTGATTATTACCATTGATAAGATTACTTCTATCGATAAAGCACTAAGGATTATTAGTGGTTTTGTGGAGTAAAATCATTCATAAAATCATTGATAAATTACAATTAAAAATTCGTATATTTGTGCGGAAAATTTGTAAATACATGAAAAATCTATTTGCTTGCCTCTGTTGCTTTTTCTAGTGACTTGTGGCTCTCAAAAACAATCTAAAAATGATCCCTATAGAAAGGGATTAGACCTCTCTGCTATGGATACTTCGGTGCGTCCTCAGGATGATTTCTATAACTTCGTTAGTGGGAAATGGGTAAAGACAGCCCAGATACCTGCCGATAAGTCTACTTGGGGTACTTTCCAGATACTCAGGGACAAGACCGATGAGCAGTGTTTGGCGATTCTAGACGAACTCCTAAAAAAAGTTTTTCCTCAAGGGAGCGAAGGTCAAAAGATCAAAGACCTATATGCTACTTTTCTTGATTGGGAACGCCGCAATAGTGATGGACTTAAGCCTCTTGAGCAGCGCTTTGCTAGAATAGAGGCGATACAATCTTTGGCGGACTTACAACAGTATCTTATTGACGTAACTCCACAGGGGGAAAATCCAATCTGTAACTGGAGTGTCTCTGCCGATAAAAAGGATTCGCAGATGAATGCAGTCTACCTTGGAGACTTCTCTATAGGTCTCTCTCGTAGCTATTACCAAAAAGACTCTGAGGCCAATACTAAGACCATTTGCCAAGTATCAAGAATATGTAGCTGCTGTACTCTCGATGATCAAGGAAGAAAATCCTCAGCAGAAGGCCAAGGAATTGGTCGATATGGAAAGACGTATAGCTAAGCTCGTATATACCAATGAGGAAAGAAAGAGATCCTAATATTACTTATAACCCTCAAACGATTTCTGAGCTATCTGCTTTGGTCAAAGCAATTAACCTTCCTCAATACCTCTCTAAAGTAGGAGTACATACAAACAAGGTAATCGTTCCAGAGATACGTCTCTACAAAGCTTATGATAGTTTCCTCACTCAGGAGAATATCCCTTTGCTCAGAACTTACCTCAAGTATCAACAGGTAGCAATCAATCTTCATATTTTGGACAAAAACTTGGATGATCTATCTTTTGATTTTTTATACCCGTTATCTCAGAGGACAGCAGCAACAGCGTCCTATGAACAAGCGTGCCTGTAGGGAATCATCAATAGTCTCATGGGCGAGGCTTTTGGTAAGCTCTATGTAGAACGTCACTTCCCTGTCAAAGCTAAGGAAGAAATGCTTGTTCTGATAGACTATCTTAAGAGAAGTTTTGCTTTACATATCAATCAAGTGGATTGGATGTCCCCTCAGACCAAAGAAAAAGCATTGGCAAAACTCAATAAGTTTTGAGGGTTAAGGTTGGATATCCTGATAAGTGGACAGACTATTCTCAATTGAATATTTCTCCTGCTTCTTCTGCTTCTTATTTTGACAATATATGTCAAATCCGTGCATGGCGCTATAAGGAAAAACTTGGCCGATGTAGGACAAAAGGTGGACAAATCCCGCTGGCGTATGACTCCACAAAACAATCAATGCTTATTACAGCCCTATGAACAACGAGATTGTGTTCCCAGCAGCTATCCTTCAGGCTCCTTTCTTTAGCTTCGATGCAGATCCAGCAGTCAATTTTGGTGGTATAGGTGCCGTGATTGGTCATGAAATCACTCATGGATTCGATGATAGTGGCGCTGAGTATGATGGGGATGGAAACCTCAAAAACTGGTGGACACCTCAGGATAAGGAGAATTTCAAAAAGTAACTAAGGCTCTTGCCGCTCAGTTTGATAAGTATGAGGTAGCTAAGGGAGTTTTTTTGTCAATGGCATCTTCACCAATGGCGAAAATATAGCAGACCTTGGTGGGGTTAATATCGCTTATGATGCGTTACAACTATACCTCAAACAACATGGCAAGGTACAAAAGATAAGTGGATATACCCAAGAACAACGTTTCTTTATCTCTTGGGCTACTGTCTGGAGAGGCTTCTCTGCCAGAAACACCTACTAAATCAGGTAAAAACAGACCCTCATCCCCTCAGTATATCCGTGCTTTCGCTCCACTGACCAATGTGGATGCTTGGTACAAGGCTTTTGGAGTTAAAAAGAAGATAAGCTCTATAGAGCTCCTCAGGATAGGGTCAAAATATGGTAGTCCTAATATACACCAAACAAAGTTGTTGGGTAACAAATGTTACTAACTTTGGTATATAAGGAACGGAAATTCACTATAAATACCGAATAAGAAATAAGGTGAATTAAAAACAAACTTCTTTAGAGACGCAATTTATTGCGTCTCTTTCTTATTATGTATCTCTTTATCAGTTATTTATAATCTGACATTTATTATTTAACAAAAGATTATCTTTTTGGTTCGCAAACTATAGAACTAAATAACTATCTTTGCTCTCAGAAATAATTATTAATACCAATAGTGATTAATCATTGAGCATTAATCATTGAACATTAATCCATTGAACATTGAATATTGAAAAACACTCTTATCGAGATGATGTCTGAGCTCTTTAGGAAGATGCACCATGTATCTCCTATGGTAGCTAAGATATTGTCTGTATTAGTTATTGAGGGCTGATGCAGAGGGGCTTACCTTTGAGTATCTTATAGAGAGGTTACAGGCCAGCAAGAGCACGCTTTCTACCAATATCAATTTTCTTTTGGACAAGGGCTGATCTACTATGACACCAAGGAGGAAAGCGAAGAAAATACTTCAAATCCTTTCCTTTTGACAAGCGATTTTCGAATTTCTCGAACTGATTCGAACAGAAAAGGATTTTTACGCTTCGTTTTTAGAAAATATATCGATGACCAAGATCCTCAACATACAGATCGCTTCCTGGAGAGAAGAATGAAAAACGGGGATATTGCTCGATTATCTCGAGAAAATGGAATCACTTACTGAAGATTTTTTGGAAAAACTAAAACAGGAAGATATACGTGAAAAACTATAATACAGACGTTCTTTTTATCTTAATCTTAGGATTGCTCTCTATGCTTACTCCTTTGGCGATAGATATGTACTTACCATCTTTTTGGGTCAATAGCCTCGGACTTGCATGTCTCAAGGAGCGCATCCAGACGACCTTAGCCCTCTTTACCATGGGCTTTGCCGTAGGTCAGTTGCTCTGGGGGCCACTTTCGGATAGCTATGGCCGCAAGCCTACTATTATTGTAGGGGTAATCGTAGCGGCAGTGATTGCCTTGTGGCTTACACAGGTGGGGGAATTATATCATTTTTTATATATTGCGCTTTTTGCAAGGATTTTTGGTTCAGCCCCTGCAGTGGTTGCAGGTGCTTTACTCAGAGACCTTTTTCAATAAGGAAGCCTTCTCCAAGATGATGTCTATGATCATGCTTGTAACGATGGTGGCGCCTCTGGTAGCTCCTATTTTGGGAGGGTATATAGCCGATTGGTTTCATTGGCAGGCCATTTTTTTACCTATTGACAGTATTGGGATTGCTCGCTGCTCTTTTTGGTATGGCTGCGCATCCCAGAGTCTTTGCCCAAAGAACGACGTATTCCCTTGGATATCATAGGTGTATTGCGTAATTATCGTACAGTAGCGACCAATAGGAAGGTACTGGGATATATTTTTACCAATGCTTTTTCCTATTCAGGAATGTTTTGCTTTTTGACTTCAGGATCATTGGTTTATACAGGAGTCTATGGAGTAGCACCTAAGAATTTTGGGTACTTTTTATATTGAATATAGGCGTGATGATGATCGCTACTTTTCTTGGGGGCGCTTCGTAGGTCGCTTAGGCACCGAACGTATCCTAAGGATCGGGCTTTGGATACAGCTGATCATGGGTGTCTACTTGGCATTCTGTGCGTTTTTTTCATTGGGGGCTATGGCCTTCTGCCATTGGAATAGCGCTATATGTAGGGATGGTCTCTATCGTATCGAGCAATGCCAATGCAGCTGTCCTTGAGTTATTCCCTCGCACGGCAGGTACCGCCAATTCAGCTTATAGGGTATGTTTCGCTTTGCTATCGGCGCTATCATCGGTGCTATATTGGCACTATTCTCAGTCGAAACCGAGCAGCCCATGCTCTTTTCAATAACCTTGTGTATCCTTATTTTCAGTAGGAATGTATAAGGTATTAGTCAAAAGATAAAGTAAAATCTTGGCCAGCGCCTGTGTGGAAAAACGCAATTTATGGCGTTTTTAGAATATTAGTGATATAAAGCAAAAGGCTGGCGCGAGCTACAAGCTCATGAATTATAAATCATCAATCATTAATAATTGCTCATTAATCATAAAAATGAATAAAGTTTTTAATTTTTTTGTAAGTATGGTTGTCCTTACCGTGAGGATCCTGTAAGACTCCTCAAAAGCAGGTAGAACAAAGAGATACAGATACTCTTATTTTTGTTTTGTGAAGTAGCAACCCCAACAGCTCCTCTTAAGAAGGCGTTTGCCGAATATGGAGCGGAGATTATATATGAATATAAGAATTTTAATGGTTTTTGCTATCAAAATTCCTAAAGAAAAATCTTTAGAAGAAGCCAGACACATTTCTCAAGCTCAAAGGGAGTACTTAGCGTAGAGAAAGATGAAAAATAGGAATTAACCAATAATCTATATTCCTCTAAAAATTTATAATTCTAAAATTCTTTTAAATAATGAATAAAGTTTTTAATTTTTGCAAGTATGCTTGTCCTTACCATAGGATGTAAAAAAGGACAAGAACAACAAGGTGCTGGTATGGCAGCCACTCAGAAGGTATTGCCTACCATTACAGTAGGAGAGCAGAGTACCACTTCGAACCTCTCTTTCCCTGTCAATATAGAAGGGGTGGTCAATAGCCCTGTACAGGCCAAAATTTCTGGATATATCACCAAAGTACTTGTGGACGAAGGGCAGGCAGTGCGCCAAGGGCAGCCTATGTTCCAGCTCGAGACACAAACCCTTAACCAGTCAGCGGCTTCGCCAAGGCACAGGTAGAGGTAGCCCGTGTGGAGGTGAACAGACTCCTCCCACTTGTGGAAAAAGAATATCGTAAGCAAGGTACAGCTCGAAACCGCTCAGGCCAACCTACAACGTGCCCAAGCTGCCTATAACGAAGTGGCAAGCAATATCGGATTTGCGGTCGTAAAAGCACCTGTCAATGGAGTGGTAGGAGCCATCCAGTACCGTGAAGGAGCCCTAGTAACAGCCAATAACACGGTACTGACCACCGTTTCCGATGTAAAGGATGTATATGCCTATTTCTCTATGAACGAAAAGGATTATCTCTCCTTCCTTGCTCAAACCAAAGGAGCTACAACTAAGGAAAAATTGGCTAACTTCGCTGAAGTATCTTTGATTATGGCCAATGGAAAAGAGTATAATCACAAAGGAAAGATTCAAAACAGTAACGGGACAAATAGATCCTACTACAGGATCCATCCAGATACGTGCTACTTTCCCTAACCCAGAACACTTACTTACTAATGGTAATAGTGGTACCATCCTTATTCCACAGACTTTTGACAACTCTTTGGTAATTCCTGAAGTGGCGGTATTCGAGCAACAAGGGAAGATATTTGCCTACAAGGTAGAAGACAATACTATCAAGCAGGTGGTGGTAACCCTCAAGAGCCGTGCTGATAACTTGGTAGTGGTAGAGAGTGGTCTCAAGGCAGGCGATGTGATCATCGTACAAGGGCTTAATGGGGTACGTACTGGTGACAAAGTAACTCCTCAACCCGTTTCTATGGATAGTATTGTCAAAGCCATCCAGCCGATATTCTAAAGGAGTCAATGAGCGGTTGAGTTAATTAACCATTGACAATTAACCATTAATCATTACTATGGATACTTACAAAACCATTTTTGAGAACAATCGCCAGTGGGTCGAGAGGAAGACTAGCGAAGACAAGGATTTTTTCAAGAAACTCGTCAAGGAACAAAACCCTGACTTCCTCTATATTGGTTGCTCGGATAGCCGCGTAACGGCTGAGGAACTGATGGGATTAGGCCCTGGCGATGTCTTTGTCCATCGCAATATCGCCAATGTGGTCAATACCCTTGATATGAGTTCTACAGCGGTCATACAATATGCCGTGGAACACCCTGCAAGTGAAGCATATTATCGTCTGTGGGCATTATGATTTGCGGAGGGGTAAAAGCCGCCATGCAAGCCAAAGACTTGGGGCTACTCAACCCTTGGCTGAGAACCATACGCGATGTATATCGCTTACATCAGGACGAACTCGATAGCATCACCTCTGCTAAGGAGCGTTATGATCGTTTGGTAGAGCTCAATGTGGAAGAACAGTGTATCAACGTGGCGAAAATGGCCTGCGTACAGGAGGGATACCTCTATCACCAGTACCCTATTGTCCATGGCTGGGTGTTTGATATCCGTTCAGGACGCCTGATAGACTTGAAAATAGACTTCGTAGAGCTGATGAAGCGTATCCAAAGGGTATATGACCTCACTGGAGAGACTGGAATTATAAGTAGGAGTTTTTAAGTTTTTCAGTTTTTGTATTTTGAGTTGTTATGAAGTTTCTTTTATTTTTTACATTGTTTTTCGCTGCCCCTAATGGCTCAAAGAGGATAAAACTCAAAAGGGGGCATAAAGGATATAGGGAGAATTTCTAACGAGTCCCCTCTTTGTATTATCGATGGGAAGAAATTGAGCAGATGGAGCTTGAAGAATAAAAGGTTACAACCCGATGAGATAGCAGAAATCTTGCTGTTTTTTAGAGAAGAGGCTAAAAATATTTTTGGCAGTAGCGCAAAATACGGAGCTTTATATATCATCACTAAAGAAACCCTTAGCAAGGCTGAAGCTCTTATAGATATTCCTGCTGAGAGAAAGCTCAATAGAAGAGCGACATTATAGAGAAATTGGAGAATTCTATCAAACGTATCGCCTTATAGTGGTTTCAGGGAAAGTTACAGACAAAGAAGGAATCCTCTGGCTAATATCAAAGTGCGTAACAACGATAGGGGGACTCGAACCTTCACTGATAGCATAGGCAATTACACGATTGAAGCCCGTCGCTGGAATGCGATACAACCTGAAAATATAGAGGATTGTTATCTCGTTGTAAAAGAAGCAAAAAGAGCAAAGTTATAACTTTGTACAACACCCTCCTGTTGAAAGCAGCAGCGACCCAAGAGCTTCTACACTTGCTGTATTTGGTTCGCCTTGTGATAAATTGTTTGTTCTCGACGGAGTGCCTATGAAAAATAAAAAAGAGTTTTCTTACTAAAAATAGGAAATAAGAAGATAGAGAAAATAATAGAGTTGGATGCACAACAAGCCTCCATATATGGCTCTCTTGCAGCCTATGGCGTAATCATTGTAAACACTAAAAAAATAAAAGCTATGACCCGACTTACTATATTTCTATTCTTTTTACGCTTTCCACTATGGCGCAAATCACTATAACAGGAAAAGTTACCGACCATAAAGGGAAGCCTCTTGCTAATATTACTGTAAATACAGATGTAATTACTTACACAAAGAAGGGCATTATGCTGCTAATTATGTAAAAACAGATGCCAATGGTATGTATAAGATACAAGCAAAACAGTGGGATACAATCCACTTTGGTGGTGTGATGGATTGTTATGTTGTGTTTAAAGACACACCTCACCAAGTATATAACCATACTATGGATAGTACCTATATGAGTAATATTTGTATTGAGTATGCTTATGCTTGTGGCATCCTTTTTATACGTAATGATAAGATAGTTGAAGAAAAAGATAGAGAAGCATTCAAAAATGAACTCCGAAGTGGACAGTTTTACAAGTATTCAGTAATGGAGGATCAAGAGTTATCTAAACATTATGGCTTCCGCAGTCAATATGGATTAGTGGCTTATACCGAGGATTACTATAACCAACATAAAAAGAATAAGAGTAAAAAGAAATAAAAATATTTTTGATATGACCCGACTTACTATATTTCTATTCTTTTTACGCTTTCCACTATGGCGCAACAAGTACAAGATACGCTCGGAAAAGGTAAAAACACCTCAAAAAGGATTCTAATATAAATCCTACTTTAAGGTGTGGGATAGGGTTTTAAGCCCACAGCCAGTGTTCTTTTTGGATGGAAAAAGTTGGTAATATAGAAATATACATACAATAAAATCATTTGACCCAGAAGATGTGGCTACTTTGATAGTTTTTAGACCGAAAAATGCAGTAGATTTTTTTGGAAAACAAGCAAAAGGAGGGGCTATATATATAGTAACAAAACAGGCGTATAAGAAAGTGCAGGAAGTACAGCATAAGAAGTTAGGAAAACTGACCCGAGAAGGATACAAATACTACCGAATAGCACAAATATTGGAAAAATTCAAATTTCCTATAATGATAACAGGTAGGGTTACTGATGATGAAGGTAATCCTATCGCTGGCTGTAAAATAGAAAACAGAGAAAGAGACGCTGAGGTATATACTGATAGCTTGGGAAGATATGAGATAAAAAGCTCGCCGATGGGATGCCATATTAAGTGAATGCGTAGGGCAGTGCCGTGTTGTTGTAACCGATAGCACAGAACAAACGATGGATTTTGTACGTCCTCCTCTTAAAAAATCTTCTATCAACTATACAACTGTGGGTATGGTGACGGTAGGAGGTTCGCCTTGTGATAAGCTTTTTGTCCTTAATGGTAAGCCAATGAAGGATAAAAAGCAATTTCTCAGAAGGATAAAAACAGTAAGGAGATAGAAGCCCGTGAGATAGCACAACAAGAGGCTATGGCGCTTTATGGAACTCAAGGTCGTTTTGGTATCGTAGCGGTCAGAGATGAGAAAGGGCGAAAACAAGATAAAATCTATACAAGAAAATTCAAAAGAAAAATGCGAAAAACCCAACAACTATGACCCGACTTACTATATTTTTTTATTCTTTTTGCGCTTTTCGGCTATGGCGCAACAAGTACAAGATACGCTTGGAAAGGTAAAAACACCTGAAGAAGGAGAGACAAAAGATTGCTTTTTGGAAATTCGTGGCATTATGTAGCGCATAATCCATTGCTTTATTATTGATGGGAAAAGGTATAAAACAAAAATCTCACAAAAAGATAAAGATAGATATTAAGGAGATAGAACATATAGTTGCTTTTTAATCCTCCAGAGTCTAAAAACGCTTTTGGTAGGTATGCCAAATATGGAGCCATCTATGTTATTTCTAAGAAAGAATTGCAAAAAGCAATAGAAATATTTGGCAAAAAAAGACAAACGAGGACTTAAAATAAGAAAACGACGATATAGAGAAATCTGGGAAGTGTACCAATTTAACTTAGTAAAATCTAAATTGTCTGATCCAACTGAAAACTAACCACTAATCACTAACAACTATTTACTTATGAACAGAATCATTTATAAAGGTTTCGCAGTGGCTTTTTGTAGCCCTTACCCTTACCGCGTGTGCAGGTCGCAAAACTTACGAGCGTCCCAATGTCGTAAATGAAAAAGCTTTTTCCGTACGGACAATATCCCTACGGATAGTCTTAGCAGTGCCAATGTCTCTTGGCGTAACATCTTCACCGATGCTACCCTCCAAGGGCATATCAATAAGGCGCTTTCTAACAATCTTGATGTACGTGTAGCCATGCAGAATGTGGCTTCCGCTCAGGCGTACCTCAAAGCAAAGCAAAGCCGCTTTTATCCCTACCCTTGCTGCTCAGGCGAGTTATACCCGCGCTACTTCCTCTATCAATGCGATGGGGGTGAGGCGAACGCACGTACAATAATCTATGGGATCTCACAGGCGCTGCCTCATGGGAGGCCGACATTTGGGGCAAACTCTCTGCCCAACGCCGTGCTTCTTATGCTTCTTACCTCGCTACCGTAGAGGCACAAAAAGCTGTACAATCCGAGGTAGTGGCTACCTTAGCAACGGCTTATTACCAACTGCTGATGCTTGATAAGCAGAAAAAGGTACTGGAACAAACCATTGATTTCCGCCAAAAGAGCCTAGAGACTACCAAGCACCCTCAAGGAGGCGGGCTCCACTACCGAAGTGGCTACTAAGCAAATAGAGGCTTTGGTATACAATGCACAGGCACAATTGGTTACCATAGGCAATAGTATATGGGCTTTGGAGAATACGATTTGTGTGCTTCTGGGAGAAGAACTGCATACGATAGAGCGCACCACCCTTGCCCAGCAGCAATTTCCCTACCGAATTTAAGCAGGGATATGCTGCCAAGCTCCTTCAGAATCGCCCCCGATGTAGCACGTGCAGAACTCAGCCTGCGCAACGCCTTTGAGATGACCCAATGTAGCCCGTGCTGCTTTTCTACCCTACGCTGACACTCTCGGCTCGTGGAGGTATTTCCTCTACCGAATTGGATACATGGATTTCGGCTAAGTCAATATTTGCCAATTTCGTAGCAGGACTAGCCCAACCCATATTGAACCGCCGACAGATTCGCACCCAGTACGAGGTACAACAAATCGCTCAAGAAACTGCCCTACTCAATTTCAAGAAAGTGATACTTTCTGCTGGTAAGGAAGTAGCTGATGCGATGCAGAACTTTTTCCAACCAAACAGAATTTATCGAGCTAAAAAAACAAAGGAGATGAAAGCCTATCAAGAAGCTACAGACTACTCCAAACAGTTATTTGATAGCGGTATGGTGAATTATTTAGAGGTAATCACCGCCGAAGTAAATCGCCTCAATGCCGAACTCAGTGTTGCCAATGCCCAATTTACCCGTATGCAATACGGTATTACCTTATACAAAGCCCCTAGGTGGAGGTTGGAGGTAGTGCGAGCCGCACAGGCAAAACCACTTTACTAATAAAAAAATTAAGATTTTAAAGACTACTTTGTTTCCCCCTTTGGGAAGGACAGAAATTTAAAACTATGACAACAAGAGAAGAAATTCAAGAATTGAACGACCATTTGCAGGCGTTCCCCAAAGCAGAAGACATTTTTTTGTAAAAGAGCAACCATGGCTCAAAAATCATTTTTCTGCCCCTGATGAGTATCGATTTAGCCGAAATCAACCCCGATTGGGCAGGACAAAAGGTGTATATGATGTGTCCTTTTGAGCCTTTACGAGGGGTATATAGGCGATAATACCACCAAATATCACAACGAATATACCGCGCCTAACTGGCTGGCTTTCCGCCTAACCGACGATAATAAGTTTGAGTTTCTAGGCAAGGAAGGATATTTTGAGCGAACTGCTATTCACCACTGGGATTTTAATTCTGAAGAGGAGGAACTCTTTCAGGGAAATGGCTGATAATTATGAGAAAAGTAAAGCAAAATGTAGCCAAATATGGTACATTGGTGAATTTGCGTTATCCTGAATATAATGGGAAACTGAATAAGGAAAAACTATTTGGAGATATTAGGGGAGAGCCTCAGTATGGCAACTGGTGCTCCACTATTGAAGACGAGGAATATCCGAAGGCTTTTTAAGATGCATATAGAAGATGGAGAGGCCGACGATGAAGTACTGTTTGACATTTCTTACCAAGGAAACCCTTTTTATCTCGTAGCCGAAACAGGTGCTTATGACTGGGTAGGTTCTGGTGGCTATATCATTATGATGTACGAGCCTGTAAGCCGTATCGTGCTATTCACTTTTGATTATTCGTAGGGTAAAGGCTATTCTACTTATCAATAGAATAGTATAAGAAAAATGAAAATTCCAGAAAAGTATTTTACATTAGCTAAAAAGTATAGTAACTCTGATGATCATTGGCAGCTGACAAAGATCAGTTTGGAAATCCAATAGAAACTGAACTACATATATTCTACAAAAACTGAAGAACAAATAATAAAACATAGTAAAGAACTTGTGAAGACTTCCCGCTGAAGAGGCTGAAGAATATGCCGACACAGAGCGTATTAATGAATACGATTTAGGCTATATTACCGATTTTTCTAAGATATTTATATTGGGGGTAGATGGTGCAGACTGTCAGTTTTGTATGGATTTTTAGTGTAGAGAGGAACCTCGTATTATCTTCTGGGATGATGCGGAGCTCACTTGGCGGGTGATTGCCAATACTATTGAAGATTTCTTTTGCTCTTTTTCATAAGGAATAATCTTTTAAATTAGAAAAATATGTCCAACATTCTATTACAACAATTAGAAAATGCCTCCCAGAGGGAATGCAACCCTCGAGGAACTCCGCAAACTTTACGAGTGGATAGAGAACAACGGTTATTATTCAGAGAATGGCGGTATTCGTTATGGCTATCTCTACCCGCAAGATAAGTTAAGAGAAAGCTGGACTGAGAATGAACGCAAAGGAGGTACAGATATTGCTTTCGCAGTATTGAAAACATCTGAAAGTGAAGATTTATTGGAGATTTGTTACCCAAATCATAAGGACGAAGTAAGACGCCGTTTGCTCGTATTTGCACAGAGTGGTGGCGATGGTTCGGAGTGTGCTCTGTGGTTAGATAATGAGGACATACCCAGATCGTGCATATCGGGTCAGGTTCAGGCTCTATAATGACTTGTATATTGGTGAAAAACGCTTTGGATTTCTTTACGTCTTTTGGCCATTGGCTATGATGAGATTTGCTGGGACGAGGAATATTCTTCCCTCCCTAACAGTAACAAAGACAATACATTCGTTCACCCTAATATCCAATACCAAGAATGGGTGCAAAAATACCTTCCATACTACCATTCCTGTAATAGGTTTAGAGGTCGTAACCCCTCATAGTATGGATGATGAAGCTATTACAGACCCTTTCTTGAAGTGGTTTCGAAGTAACGGAGTAAATTAGGAATAAAAACACATAACATTTAATAACAAACCCTATGAACAACGAAGTATTACCTACAACATACTTAGGGAGAGAGCTCCCCAAAAAGAGTATGTAAACAGCATTGAAAAGGGAGAGCCATTCCCCGAATGGCTCACGCTGTATCCTCATACAGAATACGAACACAGTACCGAGATTGAAGTATGGAGCAAAGAATTTCTCTTGTCGCACACTTATAGCGAATCTTTCTGCAATTACGCTTTCTTTACTCGTGATGATATTGATTTTTCGATGCTAGAAACTCGTGAAGAAGATTCTTTAACTCCCGAAGAACTCCAATCAGCCTTGCTATAGGTTCTGGGAATGAAGGAATTGTATTTATCAACCTGCACGATGGTTCGCTTTGATTTGGTATAGCGATATGTTTTTGTGAGAAAGTTGCTGAAAACTTTTCTGATTTCCAGAATCTCCTTTCCTAAAAACTGAGACATAAGGAGATAAGAAAAAAACTTTTTACCGAATGACCCGAGAAGAACTCATACAATTAGGGAACCAAATCATAGAAGAAACCGATGATGATCGCCAAGAGGAGCTAATGGAACGCTTTGATCGCAATGTACCTCACCCCGAGGGCAGTTCGTTATTCTTCTATCCGGAAAACTACAACGCCCGCACTATGGATATTTCCTCCTACGACCCCTGCTGTAGAGGAAGTAGTAGACAAATGTTTGGCGTATCAACCGATTAGCTAGAAATATACAATGAACACAAACCAATACAATCAACCTATAGGGGAAGCATTACCTAATTTTTCAGTAGGAGCAACCCCTCATATAACCCTCTTAGAAGGAAATTATTGCCTGTTGGAACCTCTTTCGGTAGCCAAACATTTAGACGATTTGAGTGATTTCTATTTGGAAGCCAATGCCGTGATGCCCGATTGGACGTACTTATCTATAGCTCCTGCAAAGAACAAAGAGGAGTTGCACGCTTTACTCACCAAGCAGGAAGCCTCTACCGACCCTTATTTTCTGACGATTGTAGATAAGCAAACCCAAAAAGCATTGGGTACGCTCGCCCTAATGCGTATAGACCCTAAAAACAGAGTAATAGAAGTAGGATGGGTGAACTATTCTCCGGCTTTGCAGCGTACGCGTATGGCTACAGAAGCGCAGTATTTGTTGGCAAAATATGTGTTTGAAGTCCTCCAATACAGGCGTTACGAATGGAAGTGTGACAGCCTTAATGCACCTTCGCGTCGTGCTGCAGAACGCTTGGGCTTTGTATATGAGGGCACATTCAGGCAAGCTGTCGTTTACAAAGGGCGTTCGCGCGATACCGCTTGGTTTGCTATGATTGACAAGGAATGGGAAGCTAACAAACGCGCTCTTGAGCAATGGCTCTCCCTGAGAATTTCGACTCGCAGGGTAAACAACAGAAGTCTTTATCCACAATCAGACAAAGTAATATATAGTAATTATGACCGAAAATATCAAAAATAAAGTAGTGATTATCACTGGTGCCAGCAGTGGGCTGGGAGAAGCGACTGCCTTGCTCTTGGCAAAATATGGAGCTAAGGTAGTTTTTAGCCGCTCGGCGTAAGGAGCGTTTTGGAAAAATTAGCTTCTGAGATCACCTCGCAAGGAGGCGAAGCCCTTGTGGTAGTTGCCGATGTGGCAGTACAAAGCGATGTAGAGCGTATTGCAGAGGAGACACTCAAGAGGTATGGTCGTATCGATGTACTGATTAACAATGCAGGGATTATGCCACAAGCCACTTTGGACAAACTCAAGGTGGAGGATGGGACAAGATGATTGACATCAATGTAAAAGGAGTGCTCTATGGCATTGCAGCAGTACTCCCAACCATGCAACAGCAACACAGCGGGCATATCATCAACCTATCCTCAGTAGCGGGATTGCGTGTAGCAGCAGGGCGTGGTACCGTGTATAGTGGAACCAAGTTTGCCGTCAAAGCCATTAGCGAAGGCTTACGTGCTGAGGTAGCTAAGGATAATATCCGCGTAACGACCCTCTACCCTGGGGGCGGTGGAGAGCGAACTCAAGTATGGCAGCTCCGATCCTGAGGCTAGTGCCAACATACAGGCCTTTTATAAGGCCTATGAGATTCCCCGCCAGCTCTGTAGCACGAGCTATAGCCTATGCCATTAATGAACCCGAAGAGGTGGCTATCAACGAGATTACACTTAGACCCACCAAACAAGAATTTTAGAACAAAGAATAATTAGTGTTATATGATCAAAAAGTTTTATTAACAGACCAGTGCTATCAACGGTAATCTCTATCATGATAGTCATTTTAGGGATATTAGGGGATTATATCCTTACCTATTTCTCAATATCCAGATATTGCTCCTGTAACAGTATCAATTAGTGCTAACTATGGGGTGCCAATGCGGAAACCGTACTTAAATCAGTGGTGGTTTCCTATTGAAGAGCAAGTGAATGGGGTAGAGAATATGGATTATATCTCCTCTTCGGCTTCTAACAGTGGAGGTGCCAATATCACTGTATATTTCAAGCAAGGAACAAATGCTGATATAGCGGCGGTAAACGTACAGAATGCGGTGTCGCGTGCCAATGCATCCCTCCCTTCAGAGGTAGTACAATCAGGGGGTAACGGTGCGCAAACAGAACTCTGGGAACCTGATGTTTCTTTCCTTCTTTTCAGAAAATAAAGAGTTAGACGATGTATTCTTACAGAACTATCTAAATATTAATATAATACCAGCTCTCAAACGTATCAGCGGGGTAGGCGATGCCTCTGTTTTTTTGGAGGAAAGAACTATTCTATGCGTGTATGGCTTGATCCTCAAAAGCTCCAAGCCTATAAGCTAAAACCCAACGGAGGTAACTGCGGCTATTTCGGCTCAAAAGCCGTGAAGCGGCTGCTGGTACCTTGGGTCAAAATAGTGGTAGTAGCTATGAGTATGTTATCAAGTACAAAGGAAAAATACAAGGAAGTTTCAGAGTATGAAAATATAGTACCAAAGCCCTTGATGGTGGGCGTATGCTCCGCTTGAAAGATGTGGCTAAAATAGAACTGGATGCCTTAGTTATACAGGTTTTTCTGAAAGTAAAGGTCGCCCAGCGGTAGCCATGGGTATCTCGCAGACACCAGGATCTAATGCTCATGAAATTATTCAAAATATTGAAAAATATCTTAAATCGATAGAACCTACCCTACCCGAAGGAATTACCTATACTATAAACTACAATGCTAATACCTTCTTGGATGCATCCATTTCTAAAGTGGTTTCTACCCTTTTGGAGGCTTTTCCTATTGGTGTTCCTTGTGGTGTATATCTTCTGCAGGATTTCGTTCTACACTGATTCCTGCTATTGCCGTACCAGTCTCTATTGTGGGTACGTTCTTCTTCCTAAACCTTTTTGGTTACTCTATCAATATGCTTACTTTGTTTGCTTTGGTATTGGCCATAGGTATTGTGGTGGATGATGCGATTGTCGTGGTCGAGGCGGTACATGCCAAAATGGAACAGACTCATGAGAAAGCTAAACCGGCAACGATCTCCGCTATGAATGAGATTACAGGGGCGATTATCTCCATTACCCTTTGTGATGGCGGCAGTATTTGATGCCGGTAACCTTTATGGGAGGTACTACAGGGGTGTTTTATAAACAGTTTGGGGTAACCCTTATCGTAGCGATTGCTATTTCGGCTATTAATGCGCTTACCCTCAGTCCTGTATTGTGTTCTCTTTTCCTAAAACCTCATGGAGATAAGGAGTACGAAGAAAAATCTTGGATAGGTAAGTTCTTCCATAAGTTCAATATTGCTTTTGATGCAGCTACGCTTAAGTATGGACAGACTTTTTACCTTCTTCCTTCGTCATAAGTGGGTCACCTTAGTGCTCTTTGCTATAGCAGGAGGGGAATTTACTTTGCTAACAAGAACTTGCAAACAGGATTTGTGCCTAACGAAGACCAAGGCTTTGTACTGATGGATGTGTCTATGATTCCTAGTGCATCTATGGAGCGCGTTGCAAATATTATGCGTGAGTTAAACAAAGATCTTTCTGATATACCAGGGGTGGAAGATGTTACTTTTGTAACGGGTCGTGGTATGATTTCGGGAGAAGGTAGTAATAATGGTATGGGTTTCTTCAAATTGAAACCTTTTGAAGAACGTTTGAAGCAACCAGGTCAAGATATAAGCACGATTATCCAAAAAGGCTTTTTGGAGTGGCTTCTGCTATTAAAGATGCTAAAGTTATCTTCTTCCAGCCCTCATCAGTACCAGGGTTTGGTGCTGGAGGAGGTGTATCATTTGTGTTGTTGGATAAGTCGGGAAGCGAACTAAGTCAGGTGAATACCGATGTACAAACGTTTTTGGCAGCCTTAATGCAGCGCCCTGAAATACAGTTTGCTCAAACCTCCTTCAATGTGAATTATCCTCAATACCAAATGGATATCAATGTGGAGCGTGCTATGCAATCGGGTATAGCAGTAAGTACGATCCTCTCTACCTTGCAGAACTACATAGGAGGCTTCTATGCTACCGACTTTACCCTTTACGGTAAGCAGTATCGTGTAATGGTGCAGGCCTTGCCTGAAGCTCGTAAGGATCTCAATAGCCTTAATAGCTTATATGTAAAAACAGGCAATGGGGAGATGGCTCCTATATCGGAATTTGTAACCTTAGAACGTACTTTTGGGGCTCAATCACTCAGCCGTTATAACCTCTTTACTTCGGTAGCTATTTCGGCACAGAATAATCCTGCTTACAGCTCAGGAGACGCTATAAAAAGCAGTGGAAGAGGTAGCGGCTCAAACGCTTAATGCAAACTAGTAGTATTGACTACACAGGGCTTTCCCGTGAAGAACAAAACTCAGGTTCACAAACTATTCTCATCTTTATGTTGAGCTTGGTATTTACCTACTTTATCCTATCGGCACAGTATGAAAGTTATATTTTGCCATTATCAGTACTTTTCTCTTTTGCCTTTTTGGTATCTTCAGGGGCCTATTTAGGTCAGTGGCTCTTTGGTTTGGAGAACAATATCTATTTCCAAATCTCATTGATTATGCTTATGGGTCTTTTTGGCGAAGAATGCCATCTTGATTGTGGAATTTGCTGTACAACGTCGCCGACATGGCGAGAGTCTCTCAAGGCTGCGATTAATGCCGCTATGGCACGTTTGCGTCCGATCTTGATGACCCTCTTTTGCCTTTATCGTGGGGCTATTACCTTTGGTATTTGCTTCAGGAGTGGAGCTGCCGGTAACCGCTCGGTAGCGACAGGTGCTGCTATAGGTCAGCTCATCGGTACTTTCTTTGGGTTGATCGTCATTCCGGTACTCTTCGTAATATTCCAACACCTACAAGAGCGTATCTCTGGGGTAAAACACAAAGAAGAAGTCTTTGTCACACCGACAGACAACTATTAATAAGTGAAGAATGAAGTGAGAGCCGCACAGGCAAATATGCTAAAGAGTAGACAAAAATAGGAAGTGAACCTCAGTTCACTTCCTATTTTAATAGATGTACTTATCACGTGTATAACTCCCACATTACTTTTCTTTTTCCATTCTTCACTCTATTAGTCCATTTCTTCAGTGAGTTTTTGGAAGGTTTCACGTGCAGAGTGGTGTAGGTAGAGTACTTTGTATACGGCGTTGAGAATAGGAGTGTAAGCAGGTAATGCTTGTCGCTGGTTGATCTTGTAGGCATTCTCCACGGCATAGTACCCTTCAGCGACCATGTTCATTTTCCATGAAAGCGCTACGTACGGAATAGCCCTTGCCTATCATACTACCAAAGAGACGATTGCGGCTGAAGGCAGAGTAGCCTGTAACCAAGAGGTCTCCCAAGTAGGCCGACTGGTTGATGTTGCGGGCTATAGGATGGATAGTATCCACATAGCGTTCCATTTCGCGAATAGCATTGCTCATTAGTACACTTTGAAATTATCTCCATACCCCCAACCCATGGGCGATACCTGCTGCGATGGCATAGATATTCTTAAGCATGGCTCCACTCTACTCCTATGATATCCTCACTGATCTTGGTGCGGATAAAGGTACAGCGTAGGGCAGAGGCCATTTCCTCCGCCTTGAGAAGGTCTTCACAAGCGATAGTTAGGTAGGAGAGTCGCTCCAGTGCTACCTCTTCTGCGTGGCAGGGACCTGTGATCACCCCCTACATTTAGCGGGTTGATCCCATAGGCTTGTATCAGGTGCTCACCTACTGCAAGCCCGATTCAGGAACAATCCCCTTGATAGCTGAGAATACTACCTTTTCCTTAAGTGAAAGGGTAAGCTTGGAGAGTTCCTGTACCAAGAAGGCTGAAGGAATGACAAAGATTATATAATCAGCTTCTTCTATAGCCTCATTGATGTTGCTTGTCAGATGGAAGCTTCTCGGTATGGAGCTCCACTGAGGAGAGATAGTTGGGGTTGTGGCGGTACCGTCGGATATGCTCATAGCATGTTCATTGCGCATGTACCAAGTGATCTGAGGAAGGTTTTCGGTAAGGATCTTGCGATGGCTGGCCCATGAACCTCCCCTAAGACGGTATATCGTTTTCAGTACATGTATATTACTATTCAGCCCAAGAGTTTCAAAAGAAAGGCTGCGCCACAAAGGTACGAAAAATTATCAAAATGAGAAAATTTTTCCTGTGACAAGGCAGCCATTTCCACAGCTCTCTTAGAGCTTAAGCATCGTAGGGTTGATATTGATACTACACCAGAACCAATCTTGCCAAGGGCAGGTGGCTGAAAAACCGCGTAAGGTATTGTAGCTACCAGATACTTTTATGTGGAATAGCCCACTTGTAGAGAAGCTAAAAGGTTGTAGCTTATGAGTATATACTAGGTCAGCTTCTACCCCTAAGTTGCGACTTTTGCCATCTATTTTGCCAGCAGAACGGAAGTAGTGTCCAGCAGCGTAGAGGTTTCCTTTCTCACTTGTCTTTAGAGTAGCACTGATGTAAGGGTTGAAAAGTCCTACTTGAGGAGTGTAGCTTACATAATAGTAGTCCATAAAGCCATAGAACTTATGGTTGGTACCACTGAAAGGGTGAATACCTATCCTTGCCAGAGGTGTCTGGACTATTGTTACCACTGAGGTAGTCTATACCCATAGTAGCGGACAGTGTAGGGAGGAATTTGTATCCCTACCATAGCAGCCAAAAAGATAGGCTTCTTTAGTCGCTCCTATGTTATCCTGTTTGTAGATAGGCTTCTGCTCCATAGGATGAGGTCTTGGGAACGTCCACGGTAATGTACTCCAAAGGTTTGCATGTTGTAATCCGCTCTATCATTATTGCGCGGAGTCCTAAGTTGGCAAAAAGGAAAGAAAGTTTCTGATCTGGAGTGAAAGCATAATGAGCATGTAGGGCTTCCATATGCTGATAAGGTTGTCCAGGGTGAAGTACTGTCCTTAGGATTGTTTACATTACCATTGATTTTGTCAGTGGCCGCTTTTGCCATCCAAGTAGTTTTGGTTGAAGGCAAAGAAGGAACGTAGGTAGAGGTTCTCCACTGGTCTCCAGTTGATATTCACCGCATCATGAGCACGTCCAGCAGGATGCCAGTCAAGAGAACCAAAGATACGATCTTCGTCCAAGACAATCTGTTGACGACCGAGCTTTAAGGTCAAAATCTCTCCAAGAGGAAGTGCTGCATAAGCCTCGAATACGGAGAGTCCTCCTGTGCGGTCAATCACTTGTATCTGTGGTGCTTGTCCCCAGATATTCACCTGTTGCAAGGACACATACAGTTGTAGGTCTTGGCGAAAACGATAGTCCATATTCAATCGTAGACGGTTATTGACCAAAAATAGCGAGGTTCTTCCCCTTCTGTAGGCTTGATACGCACCATTACGGTATTCGAAACGTGACGAAGCCATACCTGATAGGGTAAAGAAGTGTCTCCTTTTCCTCTACCACAGGAGCATCTCCTTGCTCCTGTGCCATACCTGCTAATGGAGCTAAGGCCATGGCCATACTAAAAATGTAATCTATTCATAACCTGTTGTTAGTTTTAGTTTTCAAAGATATATTGTAGCTCTTCACTACATACCCAACGCTGAGAATTGCTGGATTCTCTCTTTTGAGCAGCAGCAAAGATACAAAAATAATTAATTTCCAATGATTTAATGATTAATTCTATTTACTACCCTAACTATTGTGATCCATTCCCAAATTGCTTGTGATGAGTTATCTATTCTCTCTCCTTTTTCATTAAAACTTTAACAAATAAAAAGGTATAAAACTGCTAAAAAAACCTGAAAAACTGCTACAAAATCGAGGTTTGAGAAATAAAATTTGTCGTAGGTAGATTATACATTTGCGCCGAATTTAAAAATGATAAAAAGAACTTACAAGATTTTATGAAAAAGAATTTTTAACCCTCGCAGCTATCCTAACAGCTGCAGTAAGTGCTAATGCACAAGAAACGCTAAGCAGTATGCAAATTTTTGGACAACTGGCGAAGTAGGTGTTAAGGAGGAGGATCTCTGGACTACCCGTGAAGCTCTTAACAAAAACACGTGCCACTTTTGGAGCTGAAATAGGCAAACAAATCTCTCCTGCTTTCCGTTTAGGAGTAGAAGCTATGGCTTATGCACGTCCAACAGATATGGATAACATTGCTGTGTATGGCAACTTTGTAGATGCTTCAAATGTGAGCTTGGTAGGTACTGTAAACTTGAGCAACCTTATCGCTGGTTACACAAAGGAAACTCCCTCGTTTCTTTGGTAGAAGGTTTCGCTGGTTTAGGTTGGTATCACATTTATCCACAAGGCGCTGATAACAGAAAAGCCCTGCTCCATTAAATAGCATGACAGCTCAGTTTGGTTCTAACTTGTTGTTCAACCTTGGATCAAGTAAAAGCTTTGGGGTATCAAAATTAGCCCAGCCCCTATATCTACTTCGTTGATGGTAGCTAATCCAGCTAACTCTAACTCTAACAATGAATTGAACCTTACTCAATCTTGGACTCAAGTAACTGCTGGTGTGGTATAACCGCTTTAAAAGGAAGCAATGGAGCTCACCACTTCACCAGACCTTCTAACAGAGAAGAATTGGAAAGCTCTTAACAAACAATTGGCAGGTCTTCGTGAAGATCTAAGAGGAAAAGACGGACAGCTTGAAAGCCAAAAAGCGTATTGCTCAGCTAGAAAAAGAATTGCAAGAAGCTCGCAACAAAAACCTGAAGTAATCGAGAGAACTATTACTAAGAGCAAAAAGACTCTGAATCAGTAGTTACTTACCGTGTAGGTAGAACTAATATTGAGTCTTTCTCAGTTGCCTAACGTAGAGCGTATCGCTACTTACCTTAAGAAATATCCTAACAGCAAGGTAGTGATCAAAGGATATGCTTTCTCCAGAAGGAAACTTAGAGAAAAATCAAAAATTGGCGTGTGATCGTGCAGAATCTGTAAAAGAAAAATTTTGGTTACTGTTACAAAAATTTCTTCTGATCGTATCCAAGCAGAAGGAAATGGTATCGGAGATATGTTCAGCGAACCAGATTGGAACCGCGTAAGTATCTCTACTATCGTAGAATAATCTATAATATAAGTGATTTTAGAAGAGAAAAAGGCTGTCGTAAGACGAGCCTCTTCTCTATAAAAGGTATAAAAATATTATTCTACATGCTTATAGGCCTTGTAAGAAGAGCGTACCAGAGCACTACTTTCGAAGTGGCGGAAGCCTAAAGAATCCCCTGATTTCTTTGTATTTTTGGAACTGATCAGAGCGATGTATTGTTTTACAGGGATGTTTCAGAGGGTTGTAGGTATTGTCCTATGGTGACTATATCCACCTTAGCCTCTTTTCAGATCGTAGAGGGTGTATAGCGACCTCTTCGGTCTCTCCCAAGCCAAGCATAATACCTGATTGGTGCGATGAGCTCCATTTTCTTTTTAGATAACGTAATACCCCAAGCTTTGGTCGCTATTGGGCTTTGATACGCACCTCACGGGTAAGGCGGCGTACGGTCTCCATATTGTGGGAAATCACCTGGTGCTACAGCCAAAATACGGTTGAGATTGCGCTCTACTCCTTGGAAGTCAGGGACAAGGGTCTCAAAGGGTTGTCTTGGGGTTCATACGGCGAATGGCCTGACAGTCTCTCGCCCAGATGATACTTCCCATGTCCTTTGAGGTCGTCGCGGTCTACGGAGGTAATCACCGTGCACGGGTGATATTCATCAGCTTGATAGAGCGGGCTCACCTTTTCGGGCTCTTCCCAGTCTATGGTATCAGGACGCCCTGTCTTTACCCCACAGAAGCCGCAGGAGCGCGTACAGATATTTCCCAAAAATCATAAAAAGTAGCAGTACCATGTCCCCCAGCATTCGCTCACATTAGGCAACGCTCCCAGAGGTACAAATAGTATTGAGCTGATATTCTGTCCACCAAGCCACGTAGCTCGCGTATATTTCTTTCCTGTAGGAGCTTTCACCCTCAAGCCACTGTGGCTTAGTAGCTTTTCTCTACAGAAGTAGTAGTTGTAGTGTCCATAAAAACAGTTGTTAGTTCTTAGGTGTTGAGTTGTTGATAACTCAAAATTTAAAACTCAAAAACTCAGAACTCATTGATAAGAACGCCGGCTGACAGCAGCATTGCTGGTTTCATCAATCAGATATAGCGCTGCCTCATAGGAGGATTCTCTTCGAGGGTCATATACAGAGGGCGAGGCGGCTTTGAGTTGAACTCAGCTATCTCGTTCAGCTTTACACCTTGCTTTCAGTATCTTGCGTAGAGTGTCTGACATCTATTTTATAGATACCTTTGACAATCACCTTGGTAAGGCGGGCGCGCTGTTGGAGTAGATCGGCTACCTTCTTGCAACTCTCGCCGATCCATCCAGCAGAGGGTAGCTTCTAAGGTTTGTTCTATATGTGGCTGACTATCTGCCCTTGACCAGATAATCCCCTCGTGAGATGTCCATATCATCGCTGATATGCAATACCGCAGGGTACCGCTGTGCTTCTTCTACTTCTTGCCCATCAACTTCTATACGGCTTAGGAAGTGGTAACCCCGGGGAAGGATAGTGAGGTATCTCCCTTGGTATAGGGTGCCTGAGAGGACTTGTCCCGCATAACCACGAGTAGTCGTGGAGCTCCTCTGTCTGAGGGCGGATCACATATTGTACCTGAAAGCGAGGACTTTGTCATAGTTGATGGGTATTGATCTCCACTTCGCTCTCAAGAAATGAAGTAAGGAATCTCCTTGATGACCAAGGCATGGCATCGGTAGTGTTCACTATATTATCTCCTACAAAAGCGGAGATAGGAAGTAGTGTACTTGCTTTGAGGTTTAGTTGTTTGGCTATACCTTCGTATTCTTTCTTGATATTGTCAAATACCTTTTTGGTCATAGCCCACCAAGTCCATTTTGTTCACGGCTACCACTGCCTCAGGGATGTGAAGCAGGGAGGCAATGATAGAGTGTCTACGAGTCTGTTCAGTCACCCCATTGCGAGCATCAACAAAGCAGAATGATAAGGTCGAGTTGGAAGCACCCGTGATCATATTACGGGTGTACCGTATATGTCCAGGGGCATCAGGCAGTGATGAACTTGCGCTTATCCGTGGCGAAATAGCGGTAAGTCACATCGATAGTGATACCCTGTTCTCGCTCAGCACGTAAGCCATCAGTGAGAATGGCCCAGTCTATTCCATCATCATTTTTATTTTTAGATTGCTGTTCTAGGCTTCGAGGCTGATCGGCCAAGATACTTTTTTACTATCGTATAACAAGCGACCGATAAGGGCATACTTTTTCCATCATCTACACTGCCAGCAGTGATAAATCTTAATATATTCATTGTCTCAATCGTTGTCTAAAGGTTTGTTACTTGGTAGGGAGGGTATCCACGGGGTATTGATGCTGAGCGAAAGTGGTCTCTGTCGTCTGTATATTAGCATAAGGAACAGCGTCCAATTGCTTTTTCAGCGGAGGACAAACTCCATATACCGAGGCTTGAGGAGCTCCATCGATAGGAGTCGCCTCAGGGAGTTTCTCCTTCAGAGGGTCTATCTGCACCCATTTTTCCAAAAGCGGTAACATACGTGAGGTCCTGTAGCGAGCCCTGTACACCTACCATGCCCAATTACATCCCCTTGGGACTACATGTTGTCCTCTAGCGAGCAATGATTTTTGGACATGTAGTGTATTGAGTCTCGTGAGGTCTTGTCATGGCGTATTTTACATAGCTTTCGCTGCCTCGAGCCACAACTCGCCTGAGTTCACTGTTCCACTGGCTGTGGCACGGATGGGGGTTCCCTGTAGCAGGCAGTAGTCTGTCCCAAAATGCCCTTTCATACGATGGAGGATAGGATGGTGGCGCATACCATAGTGGGAGGTGATACGGAAGATGTCCAAAGGAGACTTCAGAACATACGCTTCATCATGTTTCCCATTCTCATCATAGTAGCCACCTGCTTTTGGTGGTATCGCTCTGGAAATGAAAAGCATAGTAAGGTTTCCTTTGTGTTCGAAGAGAAGCTGCTTTCACTCTTACCAAGCTCTGCATTGATGGTGTCGTCCACATAGCGCTCGTCATAAATAATTTTGAACTTATCATCTTCCTGTAGATGGAAGAAGTCAATGGTATAGTCAAAAGATCTGAGAGAGCATAGGCTGCGCAAAAGGACATGCCAGACTTCATTACATCATCGATAAGGTTGTTTTTTGATATACCCTCCTTCTCTCTCTACGATGGTCACCTTGCGGTCTATCCTGCGAATTGCCAAAGAATCTCGGAGCTTGATTTCATAAAGTGCAACAAATCAGGTTGGTACACAAAGTAAGCTAAGGAATCAGGTTGTTTTTGTCATAGACCAAGGCATAGGGTTGTCCAGCACGGAAATTCTTTTGGACGGATCAGTTCTCTGGAGAGTTCGGCAATCTCAGCTACTTTTTGTGGGGAAATATGTTGTGCATCCAATAGCGCCCTGAAGGTATCCCCTGCTAGGGTATCCTTGACAATATTGTATTCTAAGAGGTTAAAGCCATATTCGTATACAGGCTTAGGAGGTGGAGGAGTCTCAACCACAGTAGATTGTGGTTCGGTTTTGGGTTCTCTTTACAAGAGAGGTATAAGGGCTGCAAGGCCTATCAGTAGTATGCTTCCTTGAAAAAGTCTCTTCATATGTGACAATACGTAATTGGGAGAGCAAAGGTCTGTTTTTCTCAAAGCAGAAAGTTTTTAATAGAAATTAGGATTTATTTGGGTGTCAGATTATCGATCAATGGTTAATGATCAATTTGTTATTGCTCACTGTCTCTGTTCACCCTTCACTGTTTTCTGTTCACTGCTCACTGCTCACTGCTCACTGTTCACCGCTCACCGCTCACCGTTTTCCTGTTCACCGTTCACTGCTTACTGCTAAAGAATTGTTGTTAGTCATTTGTCATTTGTAATTAAAATTGTATCTTTACATTATAAATAACATAAATAAATGGATACACTTATTAAAGAACTAAAAAGAAAAAGTGATAGAAGTAGCTTAATTTGGAGGAAATGACCCCAGAAGATATCAAGACTGATACTCCTCTTTTGGAGCAGAAGGTTTAGGGTTTGGATTCTATTGACGCTCTGGAACTTATTGTCCTCTTGGATATGAATATGGTGTCGCTTGGCTGATCCTCAGCAGGAAGAGATATACTCTACTCTATTCAGACCATGGCGGACTATATACAAAAGCATAGAACCAAATAGTCATGGGTGATAGAATTGTCATCACTGGTGTGGGTATCAGCTCCTCTCTTGGTCAGGGGCTACCCATACATACAGAGCGCTTGCTCTTGGGTAGCACAGGGATTTCTCGGATAGACTATAGAGACCCTCCATAGGGAACATATCAGAGTGGGGAGTCAAGCGCTCCAATGAGGAGCTTGCTTTCCTAGGGATTCCCCTATCAATGCCTATTCACGTACTTCTTTCTTAGGTATTGAAGCTCTTGGTGAGGCTTTGCAGAGTGCTGGGCTGAGCAAGGATGAAATTACGCAAATACCCTTAGTGATGGCTTCCTCTGTCGCAGGAATGGATATTACTGAGCGCTATTTTATGAATATACGACTGCTCCTGAGCTGCGTCGCTATATCCACACCCACAATATAGGCGAGGTAACCGCTCAGATAGCTGATTACTTCGGGATCAAAGGCATGGTGACAAGTCTTAGTACTGCTTGTTCCTCCTCTGCCAATGCTATTATCACAGGAGCTCAGCTCATTCGCTCCCGAAGAGCCAAGAGAGGTTGTAGGGGGGCTGATGCCCTTTCGAAATTTACCATTAACGGCTTTAATATCCCTAATGATTCTTCCGATATGGATTGTACTCCTTCGATGCACATCGCAAGGGCTTTGAACTTAGGAGAGCCGCTGTCTCGTCTTAGAATCTCAAGAGGAAGCTCTTGAGAAGGGGCGAAAGATATGGGGGAGTACTCCCGGGCTGGGCAATGCCAATGATGCCTACCATCAAACGGCCTCCTCTGAAGAAGGGAAGGGCTTTCCTGGCTGCGGAGAGCACTCCATCTAAGTGGTCTTGCTCCTACCGATATTGACTACATCAATGCGCATGGTACGGCCACAGTGAATAATGACCTCTCAGAAAGTCGTGCTCTCATGCGTATCTTCGGCGAAAAAGTACCTGACTTTAGTTCACGAAAACCTTTCACAGGGCATACCTTGGCGGTAGCTTCTGCCGTGGAGGCGATATGTTTAGTCTTTGGCTGATCCAAGAAGGAGCGGTATGGCCTAACCTGAACTGGCAAACCCCTATGCCAGAGGGTGCCTCTTCGTCCACAGACAGCACTCAAACGCATACCCATTAGGGTATGTATTGCTCAATTCCTTTCGATTTGGAGGCACCGCTCAACGCTTATTTTTAGTAAAAGCTAGCGAATGCTCACAGTTGGGTATGTGAGATGTAAATAGATAGAATACCAGTTTATTTAATACTATTCCACTATGAGATCATTAAAAACATTTCTTTTCTATTGTTTCTTGTAGGATTTCCTCTTATGTTGTTTTCACAGTCCAAAACATATAGGTTTTTCACCAGCAAGTAAAATTTTAGTTATCTCAGGACATCCTCTGAAGTCATCGGTGCTAGGTGAGCTTCTCCAGTGTATTCGTTTGATGCTGTTCTCTAATAAGAATCTATCAGAGACCACATTTCAGCATTTTTGTAAAGCTTATTGATTTAATAAATGAACACAAAAAGTGTCACTGACCAAGGGTGCTGGTGAGGGTTTTTCATCTAAAATCATCATATGTATCAAGAACTTTGACCATAAAAGAAGGCGAGCGAACGCTGTCCAGCAATATTACTTGGATTAGTAACGACTGGAAACTGCCACCTTCCTATCTTGAATTTACGAGAGAAGTGGGTTTTGGGCGGCTCTTGGGACTTTTTCTGCGTTATATTCCTAGGGAGCAAACAGCCCCTTTTGTGATGCTTTGGAGCATCGTAATGCTTTATTGAAGAAGATTTTTCAGGAATATGGGACTTTCAGCCATATTTGACGAAGATGAAGAAAGTGGAGCTGCTCGCCAATGCTCAGCCCTCTACTGGCAAGTGAAAACGAGCGAGGTTGTATTTTGGGATGTTAGGAAATCTCAAAACGGCGAATATCCTATTTACCTTGTGGATTTTTCCTGTGAATCTATTTTGCAGGGAATAATTTCCAAGAGTTTATCACTAATCTAACCAGCGAAACCACTTACAAATCAATATTAAAATTCCGAACTGAGCCGCTGCCGCCTACTTTTGAGCCTTTATCTTTTATTGAATAAATTATTTTATTTAGACAAAAAGAAAGTATGAATATATGGATTTTGTGAGATATATAGATTGGTATAAAAAAGGTTAGAATGAAAATCAAAAAGATGATATATTTATTTTTGTCAGCAATTATTATTTGCTTAGAAATCAGTCTTTTGTGGTTGTTTTCGAATCCGTCTTACGAAAAATAGATAAAGCTTTCATACAGTCAGATTCTTTGATTAAAAAGAAATTCCTGCTTTTAATCTAAATTTTTAGTAGACAAAAGTAGCTTATTCGAACCTGTTTATTTTCCTAATGAGTGGAAACAGCTGATTTTACAGAACACTTACAAGCTATAAATTTAGAAATTCCCGATTGGAATACAGAAGGATTATATGAGGTAAAAAGCTTCTCACCAATAAAAAGAGAAATTGATAGAATACGCAAAATTATTCTATCGCTCGCACACTACAAACCCCTTACGAAGTAGCACATCCTAATAATTTTCATTCAAACATCCAGAAGAAGCAGAGACCGAGTCAGCAACTCTAGTGATTTTGTCTGTAAGGCAGTGGAGGCTACGGGGTGTAGAGTGAAGTGAGGTTAGGTTTCAGGTGTTAGACTAGTCCGACTTGTCTCGATATTCTTACCTCTAAACAACCTCTAAAAAAATAGTCCAAAATAATTAGCAAATTAGCAAAATGACAAGCCTCATTCACACCATACAGCAAGCCTTTTCTGGCGTTACGCTGGCAATGGCATAGGGCTCAGCTGAGGGCAATGCTATGGATGATTATGCCCAGCCGAAGAACGCGCCGGCTGTCGTAAAGTGAGATGAGCATACCCTATTGGCACAGGATCTCTGTGGAACTTCAACCAATATTATGTGAGCTCTTTTTCGCTATTTCGACCCCGAGGAATGCGATTTCACCTGTCCGCTTCCTTCTTGTTGCCGACCTGCAAGGGGCAGTTCCGTTTTGACCTTGTCTCATACATTTATCCATTTAGACGAGTACAAAGAGCAACACTCTCATTGCTAAGCGCTCAGCAAAACAAGCGGTCGCTCAATACCTGCGCTGGATATGCACCGATCCCAGTCATTATACCACCGCAGACGATACCACCGCCATCGAAGAAGCCTCTTTACTATTTTGGGAGGAATAAAATATACTAAATATTGAAAATAAATGCCTATAACAATTACTTACATACGCGGTTATTGCCAATTTTACTTATCAGTTGTTTAGTTGATGGCTGCCAATATTTCTCATCTCTTCTGCCCAAGAGGAGGTAGTAAAAACAGCTGATGTGGTTTATACACAACAGAAGGATTCAGTTGAGGATACACACTTGATGAAGAAGCCGTGTGGAAACTCAGAGTTAGGCGACCCTAGCGATTAGGTCTAAACCAATAGCAGAAATTATTATATTGACATATTATTATGACAAAAGCATTCAGAATTACACAAGGCCATGCGTGCCCGTCTGTTGTGTTTCTTTGGACGAAGCCACCCCAGAACAATTAGCGCTCATCCCTGAGGGCTTTCATAACAATATTCTTTGGAACATAGCCCACTGCGTGGTTACCCAACAGCTGCTGTGCTATAAGCTTGCTGAGTGCAACCCCATGTCTCAGAAAGAGCTGATCAACACTTACAAAAGGGTACCTCCCCCGATGGGCATATCCTGCCAAGAGAAAAATCGCTACCCTTCGCCAGCTACTGACCTCCACCCACGATCAAATCATTGAAGACTATCAAAAAGGCGTGTTTGCTGGGAAAGACTATCCTGTATATGAAACCTCCTTTTGGCTATACCCTTCATGGTGTAGAGGAAGCCATTCTCTTTAACAACACTCACGAGGGTATGCACATAGGGACAATTTTGGCTTTGCGCTATTTTGTGTAGAAAGACTACAGGTGCTCAAGTAATACAAAAACTCAATAACTCAAGTAGTGACGGAGTGACTCTCCTGTCTCATGGAAGTAACGTGTTACAAAAATCAAGACAATATCCTGTGAGGAATGAGAAAGAGGAGAGAGCAACGAAAGCTCTCACTTCTGTCTTCTCCTTGTATCCTTTAGTTCATAGTGGGTTACCTGCATCTCGAGTGCCATTTTGTAGGTAATCTCCCGCATAGTTTCTCCTTCTGGGTTGAAGTACCTCAGTGCACCCTTTTTGGTTGTGTAGGTATTGTCCTATTATATAAGGATTGCCTGATAGGTGGTATTCTTATAAAGTACCCTCGCGACTGACCTTCCTTGAAGTTGATTTCCTTTCTAAATTTCCTTTTAGGAATAGTACTGCCAGACCATCTTCGTAATCCTTCAGGTAGTTGCCCTTAAGTAAGGTGCGCTCCGCGCTCGTCATATAGGATATACTTTACCCCTCACGTTTTCCATTTTAGAAAAACTCTCCTCCTTTACCTGTCCGTTAGGATAGAAAGTCTTCAGGTGGGAAGGGTAGTTATTCTCATAAGTGCTGTCCTCGAGCAATACTCCCGAGATCATCATATAGTTTGTAGGGTCCGTGGCGCTTATCTCCCTTGAGTAGCTAGCTCACGGAGCTTGCCATCTCATGGTAGCGCTCACGTACTGAGTGTACCATTGAGCTGTATTCCCTGTCTCTCACGTAGGGTGCCGTCCTCAAGTTTTGTTTCCCACTTACCTATAGGGACATCCCTTTGTGAGTACTCAGTGATATTAGGAATAAGGTGAAAATAATCTGTCTCATAAGAAAGTTTTATGAATTTTTGAGTGTACAAAAATAAAATAATTTTCAAAATAACCATATATTTAGAAAAATTAGTATCTTTTGCGGTAATATTAGTACACTGTCTTGAGTATATTTTTGATAGGAATATAGATAAAAGAAAAAGTTGACGGAGGTACTAAAGAGTACCATAAGAAAGTGCTGAGGGAGAGTAGTATAGGGATATTTGTAGGCATTGGATTTTTGTAAAAATAGGGGATAAAAAATATTAAAAATTATCCAAGAAGAATAGAAATATTTCCTCGTTGTTAATAAATATTTAAGGAAGGGAAGTTAAGAAAGTATTTTTATAAATCATTGATTATTAATATTTTGTCGTTTTTCTAATTATACCTACTATATATTGTGGTATAAATGAAAAATGGTTAATAAGTTTTATGAAAAAGATAAAAACGTATTTGTTTCTAAAAATATTTTTATATCTTTGCGCCGAATAAATAGTTAGACTTATGAGTACACCAGTGAATAAAAGAAGTTGCTTGGGACAAGACCAAGACAATTATGAGCAAAAACCGATGCAAAGGGCACCATAGAGTGTGTAACTCAAGTGTTTATCGATGGCATGCGGTTATCTCAGAAGGAGAGCTAATTAGCAAGCCTCACAATATAATCCGTCATCCTGACATGCCTCAAGACAATATTCAAAATCTATGGGATAACATCCAAAAAGGGATTAACTCATGCGAATTGTTAAGAATATGGCTAAGTCAGGGATATACTGGTGATTACCGACTTTGATATTATCCGAGATCCAGCGGACAAATTATCAATTATATGGGGCGTAGAACTTCTGTTCCTTTCCTCGGACTCATAGAAAAAGTATATAGGACCCCTTTAATATACTACAGGCAGAGCAAGCATGAGGATAGAAGCTGGTGAGAAGTACTTTGAACAGTTCCTAAAAAGATCAAGGTAAGGATTATCTTACTTTTTATTGAGGATGTATTATTGGAGTTTAGATAAAATTCCAGACTTGTAAAACTAATCGTGAAGAATTAAACAACAAAGGAGGTACATAAGTGTCCTATACAATCTCTCTATTACAGGCAGAAAAAGATAATTAACAGAAGTGTTAATAACTAAGAATAATTATCATTCGAAATCTTTCGTAACTTTTTGAAATCAATATACAGAAAATTCTTTAAAAAGATAATTGTATAGAAATTCTTTTAAAAATAGAAGGAATTTGTATAGTGGGACAAATAAAAATGCCTACATTTGCCATCCCAAAATAATATTGTAGATTACGATATTGAAACTAGTAGCACTTATTGAATAGGTTATCTGGTGGTGTCCTGCGGTTCAGGTGAATGACTGAGGAGAGCTTTGTAGGTGTAAAGGAGGGCAGTGGAAACAGCCTAAACCTTATGGGACGACACTTGTGCCAGTGGTGCTTTCTGTAATGGGTAGCTCAGATTATGACAAAGTTCATACAGAGGATGCTACTACGAAGACCGCAACAGTGAGTCCTTTCTATATGGATGATACAGAAATCACCAATGAGTAGTATCGCCAGTTTGTCAACTGGGTACGTGACTCTATCGTTCGTCGCAAATTGGCTATCGCGGCAGAGGAGTGGTCAGTCCGCTGGTAGGGAAGGTATAGGACAATATGCTTTCCTTGATACCGATCAGAAAAACTCAATGCTTATGATAAGTATATGTACGAAAAATTACGAGATAAGGACAATCCGAAAAACGTAAGATCGATCGTAAAGTAAAAGCTTTATCTGGATAAGGAAAAATATCCTGACGAACATTACGTAGAGGTGATGGATACTTGCGTATGTACCTATTGAGGAAACATATACGGTCGCTCGTCCCTTGGATGTAGATAAGCTCGTTTTTCAAATATCAATGGATGGATATTGAGCAGCTGCTCGTTCTCACAAAAAGGTACGTAAGGACTTTATCAAAGAAGAGATCGTCAAAATATATCCTGATACTACAGTATGGATTAAGGACTTCAACTACTCCTATAACGAGCCTATGCATAATGACTATTTTTGGCACTATGCTTATAGCGAATATCCTGTAGTAGGAGTTGCTTTTGGGAGACAAGCTAAGGCTTTCTGCGAATGGCGCACCTTATATAAGAACTCCTTTCCAAAAAGCTAAGAAGAAAAAGATGTGAATGCTTTCCGTCTTCCTGCTAGAAGCTAGAATGGAATTTGCTGCTCGTGTGGCTTAGAGGGTGCTACTTACCCTTGGGGAGGTCCTTATACAGTGGATAGTAAGGCTTGTTTTATGGCTAACTTTAAGCCATCTCGTGGAGACTATGCTGCTGATAATGCGCTCTATACAGTAGAAGCAAAATCATACCATCCTAATGGATATAACCTCTATAATATGGCAGGTAACGTATCTGAGTGGACAAATACTTCCTATGATTCTAATTCCCCTACGAGATATATGTCTTCTATGAACCCTAACGTAAATGACCAACAAAACAAAACGTAAGGTGATTCGTGGTGGTTCTTGGAAAGATGTGGCTTTTCTATACACAGGTGGCTACCCGTGATTATGAGTATCAGGACCTGCCCGTAGCTACACTCGGTTTCGCACCGTTCAGAGTTTTATGGGTGTCCAAAGAGTGGATACTAAAAAGGTAATTTGACCAACATGAGATAGTAAAATTAAAAATAAATAAAACTAAAAGTATAATTTAAAAAGAGAAAAAATGGCAAATTCATCAAAATCGTCAAAGAAAATCATGAATATGGTTTATGGTTTAGGGCCTCTGTCGTAATCATCGGAGCACTATTCAAAAATCCTTCACTGGGAAATAGCTTTAGGGTCTGATTGCTTGGAGGTGGTACACTCTTGGCGATAGGGCTTTATCACAGAAGCGATTATCTTCGCTATCTCTGCTCGAACCTGTAGATGCAGGGTATGATTGGTCTCGTGTATTCCTGAATTAGAAGGAGGAGAACCAAGACAACTTAATTTCAGTGGAAATGCACAACTTCCAGCTAGAAATGATCAAGAGACTCAAATATTAAGAGAATCTCTATCTGAAAAATTGGATAACATCCCAAAAGAAGCTCATATAGATGCAAAACTTGATGAATTCATTGGCTGCTAGCATCCGTAACTTCGAAGGAGCAGCTAAGAATATCGGACCTCAGCAGATGCCGTTTGCTTCTACTCGTAAATATGGAGAAGAGCTACTACAGCTGCTGCTGTCAATTAGAGGCTTTTGAACTCTTTATCGTATCCAACTTGAAAGAACTGAACTTCAAGTGAATGCTCAAGAAGGTATGGTGGATAACCTCAACTCATTGAATGCACAAGTTAATTCATTTAAAGAACATTTGAGATCTCTCAATACAGTATATGGTGGAATGCTTTCGGCAATGGTGAAAGCCAGATAATTCTAAATTAGTTAATAATCATTATTTAGAATATGGCAGCAGCGAATTCACCACGACAAAGCGATGATTAACCTGATGTATCTGGTTTTCATCGCAATGATGGCTCTCAACATGGGGAAAGAGGTACTTAGTGCGTTTGGACTTATGAACGAAAAAGTTACAAAACAGCTAACGAACGTTACCAACTTACCAATGAAGCAGCCTTTGCAGAATTAGAGAGAAAAGAACAGGAAAAACCTGAGGATTATAAAGAAGTTTTGGAAAAAGCACGTCAGGTAAGAGAACTTTTCTAATGAGTATTACGCTTACTTAAGCTCTTTAAGGAAGAAGTAATGTCCTCACAAGCAACAAACAGATTACCAAGTAATGGATAAATCTGATTTCTTGGATGAAAAAGTTCTTCAAAAACAGACGGACTAAAACCAGAGGGGCAAAAATTCTGGATGAAATCAACAAGTATCGTACCCAATTGGTAAGTCTATTAGAGCAAAGATGAAGCGCTTAAAAATTATTGAAGAGCGTTTCTCACAGGAGAAAATAATAAAGTAAAGAACCGCGAAGGAAATACTGTAGGTTGGGTTCAGTATAACTATGAAGGATTCCCTTACATAGCAGCTGTTACCAAATTCTCTCAACTACAATCCGATGTACGCCAAACAGAACAAGACTTCTATAAGGCTATGTTTCGAGAGAAAATGAAAGAAGAGCTTATGAAGCACTATACTACTTTTTGCTTTGAACAATCACGTGGTGCTTACTATGCTAATCAACAGTTTGATGGAGCTATCGTACTTTGGTCGTAAGGACAACTCTACCAAACCAAAAACGTGTAGAACTTACCCTTGATGGAAGAAAAACTTTCTGAATCTGAAGTGGAAGTTGTAGAAGGAAAGATCAAACTTAAAGTGAATACTGGTAACGTAGGTGAGCACAAGATCGCTGGTACTTTGTACTACGAACAAGATGGTCAAGAAACCCAGTAGAGGTGGCTCAACTCATTCACTACTATCCCTCGTCCAAACGAAGCAGTAATTTCTGCAGACAAGATGAACGTAGTATACCGTGGTGTAGTGAAACCCTATGACTATCTCTATGCCAGGGGTGCCTGATAATCAGGGTGACAGCTTCAGCACCAGGACTTTCTCAAGAGTGGACCTAACTATATCATGAAACCTAATGCAGGTTCTGCTGAAGTAACTATCAATGTTACAGGTACTATCGAAGGTCAGAAATTCTCTTCTTCTAAGAAGTTCCGTATAAAAAGATATTCCTAAACCAGAAGGTGCTATCTTACGTACCACAGGAGCTGTGAAATTGGCTAAAGCTAATATCTTGGCTGGAGAACTTTCCGTAGCATTCAACGATTTTGACTTTGACCTTTCTACAAAGGTAAACTCATTCCGTATCTTAGTACCTGGTCAGCCAAGTGTGGTTGTTCAAGGAAGCAGAGTAAGTGCTAGCCCTGCTGCTGCAGCTGCGGTAAATAGAGCTAAGAAAGGAGATATCATCCAAATATCTGAAATACGTTACCTGTATCAGGATATAGTGGAACTCCTACCAGCTACTCCAATATCAATTGAAGTATTATAACAAATTATAAGATTATGAAACAAGCACTCAAAGAATATCCTGACGCTATCTTTTATGTGGATAGTATCTTCGACTACTTTTGCTCAGGTAAATATACTCAATGCAAAAGTTCCTTCTGAAATAGGTGAGAAGACTGCCGCTCAACAGGAATCTGACAACGACGTGCCACTTCCTTATGGATATGTAGATGATCGCGATATTATGTGGTCTACTACTACTTGGGAACTCGTTGACTTGGAAGAAAGAGCTAATTTCCCACTACTATTCCCTATTGATACTATGGAAATTGGTGCAGATCGTCGTTCCTTGTACGATGTACTTCTTAGAGCGATGAAGGAAAAAAGACTCACTGAGACTTATGTAGATTCTTATTTTACAGAGAAGAGAACTTATGATGATCTTAAGTATAGCCTTTCTAAGGCCGATACTTTTGGATGCTGGTTATGAAATTCTTAACCAGGACAGCCTCTTCCTCCTGAATATATCGTACGTACAGACCTTACTTCTCGTGATATTGTACAGTACAGAATCAAGGGGTTGTGGTACTGACAAGCGCCAAGGAGAGCTAAGTATCGTCTGTTAGGAATTGCACCAGTAGCTCCCCGATGTAAGTGTGTTGGGAACTGATGATGCTCAGTCTCAACTTAGTAGAACTTTTTCTGGGTATGGTATCCTGCCGCAAGAAATATCTTGCATAAAGCAAGGGTATTCAAACCAGTTGAACTCGCTAACCGCGTTCTCTTTGACCACTTGCTCAATGCTCGTCGCTTCGTAGGGTTATCTATAAGGAGGACAACGTATATGGGGATAGAAATCAAAAATACCTCCCAGACAATGCCTTATACCAACTCTTGGAAGCAGAGCGTATCAAGCAGCGTATCCGCGATAGAGAACAGGATATGTGGGTTTACTGAAAATTATACATAAAAAGGCTATTCATAAGGATAGCCTTTTTACCTATTTCTTATTATCCTATTTCCTAAATTTTGAACCTTGATTTCCTAAGTCAATATTTTACAGAAAGTACACTTCGCCAAAGGACAGCTCATCACTCGTGTAGGTGAGGTGGAGAACCTCTGTACTATTTAAGCGAAGGGATTGTACGTTTCTTCTATTATAATCCTACCACCGATAAGGAAAACCATGGTAGATATCTTGTTCCCCAGAGAGTTTCTGTCTTTCCTACACTTTTTCGTCAGGCGAGAACCCCTCTGCTCTCCATAGAAGCGCTCAAGGAGGTTACAGCTCTACAAGATTGGTAGAGAACACCCTCGATCATCTCATACAACAACAGGAATACCTCCAGATAAAAGCCGATATATTGGAGCACTTGCTTATTGAGAAAATGCAACGTGAAGCTCAGTTTTTATTGCAATCTCCTGAAGAGATTTATCTCAATCTATTAGAAAAAGGATCCTAAGCTTATCCAGAATATTCCCTTGAAATATATTGCCTCTTATATAGGGATTACCCTCGCTCCTCAGCAGAATACGCAAGCGTATTTTCTAAGGAACTTCATTTATGAACCCAAGTTCATTTTTCTACATTTTTTCATCGTTACTTTGCCATGAAAAACAAAAAGACAAATAAAATGAACTTCAAAATGTTATCTATTACTTTTTATGATGGCGCTTGTTGCCCTAAAAGGTCGCGCCCAAGATTCCTGATTACAAGACCCTTATCAAGGCTGCTACACAAGCACCTTCAGGGCACAACTCTCAGCCTTGGTGGTTTGAGACTTTTGACCATGGCATCGTAATTACACCCAACTTTGAAAAGGCACTCCCTGCCGTCGATGGTCAGCATCGTGAACTCTTCATCAGCTTGGGGTGTGCACTGAGAATCTCTGCACAAAAGGCCTCTGAGCTACATTATCAGACCTCAGGTAAGCCTTAGTGAGGAAGGAGTGATTACTGTGGAGCTTCACAAGTCCAATACCGTTGTCCCTGATCCCCTTGGCTGCTTTTATTGAGAAGCGACAAACCAATCGTTCTGAGTATGAGGACAGGCGTATCGATCCTGCTCTATTGCAAAGTCTCATTGACAAAGTATATGAGGGATTATCTCCCTTTGAGGGAGCAGGGATGTTTCATGTCTTTGCCAAAGACACTCCACTCTTTGAAAGGTTTACCCAAGCTGTCCTACAAGGTAATACCGTACAGATGTCAGACCCAGCTTTCAAGAATGAGCTGCTTTCTTGGATTCGCTTTAACAAAAAACATTCTGAGAGTACCCATGATGGACTCAGCTATGCGGTGTTGGGGGCACCTAACCTACCTCGCTGGGTGACTGAGCCTATTGTACGGGGAAGTTTGAAAGCAAAAACTCAAAACAAAACTGACCTGAAGAAAATACAATCTTCCTCACACATGGTACTACTCACCACCGAGGGGAATGATATTCGTACTTGGATACAGACTGGCCGTACTCTCGAACGTTTTCTGCTATTGCTTACTCAGGCAGGTATAGCTCATGCCTACCTGAATCAGCCCTGTGAAGTGCCAGAAATAAATATAGCATTACGCAAAAATTTCCTAAAGAAAATCTCTATCCCCAAATCCTTTTTACGTATTAGCTATGCCAAACCCGTTGCATACTCTAAAAGAAAAGACATTAAGGAAGTAATGAGGTAATTAGTAATAATTAGCAAATCTTTCAATTATAAAATAAATGTCATTACCATTGAAATAGATAGAATACTCCCATTGTTTTTGTCTGTAGAGGGCTTCCTTATGGAAAATTTCCATTTCTTCGTCTCCTTTTCGCAGGAAAGTACTGGGCTGGTGAAGAAATTTTTGATAGTCCTTAGGCATTAGGTAGGTGGTCTTTAGGTAGGCCATGCGACCACTTTGGTTAATATCAAAATAGACCTCTGCCAATTGCCACTTCCCGTCCAAGAAGAACACCACCTTTATAGTTACCTTATCAACTCAGCCATGTATGGTAATAGTTTTCATCAAAATCAATATAGTAATCTCCCAAGAAAACTCCCCTTTGCTCCGTCTTTTTGGTTTTGGAATGTGTCAGCCTTTCTTTTGATGTTCCTTTTGGTATCTATTTTTGAAAAATAGATAATGTTATCTAAAGAATTATAGTGATAAGTAATTAATTTATTTTTCGGAGGAAAAAGAAAATATTAGAGGAGCCATTGAACATGTATTCTCGCTGCTTGTCAAACTCTAATTCTTTAGGAGGTGCCATATCTGAGTAGAAAGGATCATCATTGATATGCCAGATAGTCATACCAATACTTGTATTTATGAGGCATTTTGATAGCATAAATACCATTTTTGTAGTTTTCAGTAATATCTACTCCTCTGAAAAACAAAAATAGTAGAAACAAAACCAATGCCGAGTATAATACTTATTATTTTTAACTATTCTATACTTAAAACTATAGTAAATGAGTGTAATAGTGACGAGTAAAAGCAAAAACGGATAGAAAACCACTTCCATACATAGCCCATCCGAGACTATTGATACTATCGGGCATTGTAAATATAAAAAGGAGTACAAGTATAGCCCAAAATAGGAAGCCAAAGAGAATAAATTTTTCATTTTAGAAAGATTGTTAATGTAGTGACAAATATAGTTAATTTTGATTAATAATAAGAGGGTATGTTAATTATTTGTAATAAGTCATTGATTATTGTTCATTAATCACTATCTTTGTTCTCTAATAATAAAAATGACAAAAATGAAAAAGCAATTTATGTATTTTTGCGCAGCAGCTGTGCGCTATTTATGATGGTTTCTTGTTCCAAATCGGACAATAAAGAACCTAAAAGATTTGATATTCAAGTGAGGCTAAAGCCATTATTTCAGAAGATTTTATAGCTAAAATGGCAGCCAATGGAATGACGATTAACGAGGGACAAATCCGCCTAATATTCAAGGGATTTTTGCTACAGGTATCTTGCAAAATGATATATACTAGTCTTGAGAAAGACAGCTATTCTATAGGCGAAGAAATTGAAAGCTATCGTTTTAAGTTCTATGATCAGGTGGGAACCAAAGTAAAAAAACAGATTACGTAAATGAAGCTTTTGTAAAATGAAGAACAAGCAACAGGAAGAGGAACAATTATATCGGGAGTGGTAATAAGTTTACGGCCTATTTGGATATGAATATTATTGATTCAGGGATCAAAACACGTGATGTTTCTGTCCTTTCAGGAGAAATTACTCCCAATGGTATCAAGGACTTCAATATGGTTTCCTTAAAATAGAAAAATAGGAGATACCTGAAACAAATTAGTCCCAGAGGGAACTATTCGTATTTGGGTAAGCAAGAATAAATTAGCCGTAAAAAGCAACAATACCCCTACAGGAGACTAGAGGATGATGAGGAATAAATGACAAATTAAAAATCATCAATTGAAGAATCTTTTAAAAAAGCTTCTCTTTACCTAGGTAAAGAGAAGCTTTTTACTATTCTAGCAAGAGTATACTGTAGTTGTATTGAGCAAGGACTTACGAGCCTTTTTAGGACTATATCTATCTGCTTGTTTTTGTGAAGGCGTTTGTATTTTGATCTCAGCCATTTTTTGTAGGCTTCTCTAAGGGCTTGTAGCTTGCAGCCTTGTGAGGGCTTAGTGTACTCATATCGTCATAATACTGGAAGGAGACTGTCTTACTTACCTTGGGGAAGTGCGGTTTCTATAGAGAGTTGTTGCCTTACCCCTATCAAAGGACGCTGGAGTAAAAGGGTATTCCCCCGTAGGAGAATAGAAAGTTTCGAGATCTGCCCAAAAAGCTCCTTTATAGTTCTTGTTTTCCTCAAAAAGTCCCTTTTGGGCACTTTGGTAATAAGTACCCTAATTGGTCAAGTGTTACGTGCTTGGCTCCTACGCCATCCTGTAACATGATGATTTGCAGATGGCTCTTAGCCAATTCTGCCATGAAGTGTTGGAGCTGATTGGGAGAGGTAAGAGCGTTATTCCAAAAGGCAGCGATAGAAACAGGTTTCTGATCCCACTTATGAATTCTATCAGCAATAGGGTTCACGAACACCTCTCAAAAAGGGCTATTTTCTCATCAGAACCATAGGCATAGGGCTCAGGTTCGTGAGGGATATACCATCCCTTGAAAGCAGGATGATTACCAAACTGGGTATGCAGTTCTTTGGCTAAGGCAATACAGCGTTGGGCATTAAGCTCCAGCCACGCCCTATCGGTCTGGTGCTGCCAATAAGAATCGTCAAAGTGGAGTCCCATATGAACTTCTACCCTTGTCTTTGTGCTGCTTCAAGGACTCGTGCCAAGGTAAGACGACTCTTCTGAGTGGTGAAAGTATTGGCTGAATCGAACCAAGTAATATCGTTATACGCATTCTTGAAAGCAGTATATTGTACGATGAGGGTATGGATTCTTAGCTCCTTGAGTTCCGAGAGGTACTGCTCCCATTGGGAAGGAGACCAGTCATCTTTTTCCAAAGAGCTGGAGGAAAGTTCCTGCAAGAAAAGTCTCCTTGGAGGAGGGCTGTTCTTTTTGAGGGAGAGGGCTGTCCCCTTCCTTTTTAGGCATAAGGAGCTGATTGCTCGAAGTGGTCTTATTATAAGCCGTTAGCAGCAAAAAGCTGCTAAGAATAAAAGGGTAAAAAAATACTTTTTCATAGAGTGCAAAAAAATAAGGATTAATTTTTAATATTCAACGATTAATGTTTATCTGTAAATTGTTAATTATTTGTTATTAATCATTAATCGTTGAACATTAATCGTTACCTTTGCCCCGATTTTCGAGAACGAATTGTTTAACCTTAATAAAAATAACAGAAGAAATGAAATATATCAAGTTACATATTACCGTAGAATTACCTTTTGCACAAGGTAACGCTTCGTGGCGTATTAGCTTGATGTAGCATTACTCTATCATACAACAAAAAGCCCGAGCGACAGCTTCGGGCTTTTTGTTGCTACTTTCTACAAAAATCCCAAAGCAAATTAATCGTTAATCAGTGCAAACATTAATTCAATGGGAAATCTATATTACCCCTCGAAGGCCTCTTCGCCTCCGCATTTGCGTTCTCGCCAGCGTATTGCTCGAGAAGACCACGAGAAATATCTGCGCGAATGCTGTAATCGCCATGCTGAACTAGAAAAGCAGAGACGAAACCTGCCTTTTGGTACCGCTTGAAAAACTTACCAAAAGGGCTATGTGCGTTTCTTTGCACTCAGGGAAGATGTGCGACAAGGCAAGTAAAGCCGACTTTTTTTGCTACACTTTTAGAGAAAATCAATACTTTCCAATACGCTGATACACGCAAATTTCCAAAAGAAGAAAAAGCGCCGAGGCAAGCGAATCTATGTAGCTCGAAACAGGAATTGTACGCTTTAGTCAGTGGAATGGGAAAGAGCTCTTGAAAAAGAAAATTCACCGAAAAAGAACGTGCCTATTTTGCGAGAATAGAGTGTTTCAATCGCCAAAAAGACCGTTTTGAAACCCATATGAGTTTACCGAGGCGTGGCGTTTTTGAACTGCGCGTAAAGCCCAATATGATTACGCATTACCGTCCGGTAGATATAGCCATAGAGCGAGAACTCGCCGAGCTTGATAAAATCATAAGTGACTATAAGAATTGGGGATTATCCATAGCAAAAATCTATGGAGGCAGTTATTCGTGGAATCAATACCAAAAAGCGCTATAAAACCTAAGGAAAAGTACAAAACGCACCCTCGCTGAAAGAAATAGCATCCCTAAGTATCACACCTCAGCAATGGAAATAGGGGAGATGCTTTTTAGAGTGCAAGCCGTATGTGCAACTATAAACAAAAAGAAAAATGGAAGAAAAATTATACAAATCACCGCTGGACGCGGTCCTTTAGAATGCCAATGGGTAGTGGCCAGTGCTGAAAACATTTTTGCAAGAGGCTGCCCAAGCAGGCATCGACTATACCATTCTCAGTCGTGAGGAAGGCGATGCCAATCTCACTGTCAAACCGTTACCCCGCAACTCAAAGCGCAAGGAGTTAGCATCGTTTTTGAAAAACTTGGCTGGGTACAGTCTGCTGGTAGGCAAGAGCACTTTTCGCAAGTTTCACCAGCGCAGTAACTGGTATATAGGTGTTTTTCAGCTTGACCAACTGCAACGCCAGTCTTTTCGGAGCGCGATGTACAGTTCCAAACCACTGCTCGCAAGGCAATGGTGGACAGAATGTGAACAAGGTAATTCAGCAGTACGCGCCACCCACCCTACCTACGGGTATCAGCGTATTGGCACAGGATTCACGTTCACAGCTGGATAATAAGAAAACCAGCCCTTGCCCGCCTTAAAGAAAAAAACTCGCCGAAATAGAGCTCAGCAACTTGCCGAGCAAGCGCAGAGCCATTGAGCAATCACACCTAAGTGCAACGTGGCAACCCTGTGCGCACTTTCAAAGGCACCGATTTCAAAAGCACTTATGTAGAAAAAGCTATAAGAAAGAACGTGCAGAAGCAAAGAGGAAATGAATAAATTGATAATAGACAATTAACAATGGAAAAATACATACAAGAACTTTTTAAAAAGTATTCCCCAAGGAGTTACTTTACACTACTTTCCCTGAAGATCTCGAACCTGAGGATATCTCACAAGAACGCATTGATGGTCTTAAGAAACTGCTTTACCCACGAAGATGTCTTTATTGAACTTTGTGCTGCCAAATTGCTTTTTGTGCGTGGGGGATAGATGAAGGTTTTTAAGGCTTTTAACACAACTGTATGAAGCAGGAAAAATCGAAGGTTATTTTTACGCATCGCTTGCACGGTTATGATGAAACTGCTGAACAACTCTCTGGCCACTGTTGTATTATCAATCTACTAAGGAAGGATTTCAGAAGTACAGGCGAGAAAGCCCGTTTGCAGATTCGCCCTTATGTAAAGCAATTGCTACAAAAGGTACATAACCCAGAGCAATGGAAAAATATGTAGGGGGTATTATCAATTAACATACTCATTCTGTGATAAATAGCAATACTCACGGTGTTTTATGTTATTCTAAGTCTAAAAATTAATCCTATGAAAAAGTTTGAATTTAAATACCAATTTGAGTTCTTTTTGTTCTCTATTTGATAGAGGAAAACGTGAAAAATCCTACCTCGCAATGTGGAGATTGCGGATTTGGATATCAATCCTTATTTGAAAGAAGAATTAGAGGAACTCAACCATCTCTACCAAGAGATTTTCAATGACAATTACCCTCCTGAATCCGATTTCAAAGATCCCATAAGTGAGTATATTTTCGTAAACCGCATACTCACCTCGGCAGAACTTTTAGCGAAAGAAGTGGGGAGCAATACACCTTTGTCTTTGATTATCCAAAAATGGAAAGAAAGAAAAGAACAATTAGCAAATCTACTATGAAAGAGAAAAACAGCTACACAAATTGAGTTCGACGAGATGGTAAAAAGAACTCTATCAAATACTAAAAACCCTTAGGCTTTAAGAAAAAGCACTACATTTTTTACCGAGTAGTGGAGCAAAGCCAGCAAATGATTTTCTATTCAAAAAGGCGCTTATGGCAGCGCTGATGAAATCTATTTCACAGCAAATATCAAAAAGCCCTTATAAGGAACCTATCTTTCTATCCTGATGATAATACCCAGCGTATAGGTAATATCAAAGGCAGTGGCGATATTTGGTATGAGTTTTCTAGCACTATCGTCGATATTTTTAAACGAAACAAAAATTTAAAGAGAATAGAGAAGCCTTTTTGAGTGATATACAGCAAATCGTGCTTCCTTATCTGTCTAATTAAAATTATGGCAAATTTAAAACTCAAAGGGAAAGACCTCCTCAAGTTAGGGCTTCCCAAATAATCAATCTATTAATGATAGTGTTGGAAGTGATGAAGCGCACTTTCGCTACTAAGAATACCGCTTATGTAAAGTCGGTACTTGAAGATATTCTAAAAATCCCGCACAATACGAAGGACACCTTACTTTTGGTCAGATACCGAAGCACTGCTTTCATCTACCAAAAACTGAAAAAGACAGCTCAACGCTACCCGTGCCCTTTATCATATTTTTTGGTAACGACATCACCGAAGAGGCTAAAACGCAACTCTACACGGCTCTCAAACTTCCTATTTCGGTAGGGGGGAGCCCCTAATGCCCGATGCGCACAGTGGCTATGGTTTGCCCATAGGGGGCGTATTGGCGGTAGAGAAAAGCAGTTATTCCTTGCGGCGTGGGCTTGGACATCGGTTGTCGTATGTGCCTCAGTATCTTGGATATACCCGTATCTTACCTTTGCGGGCGCACGTGATAAGTACGAAAAAGCCCTTGCCGAGCATAGCCGAAGTTCGGTATGTACGAAAACCCACAAGTCACACGTAGAGCACGAGATTTTCGAGCGTGATACTTTTTCGCTGATTCCTATCCTCAAGCGATTGAAAGATAAGGCTATCAAGCAGATGGGTACTTCGGGCAGTGGCAATCACTTTGTGGAGTTTGGCGAGGTAGAACCTTGGCAGACGACCCTCAAATAGGTTTACCGAAAGGAAAATATCTCGGCATACTTTCGCATAGTGGGTCGCGTGGTTTTGGGGCTGAAATCGCTCAGTATTATGTGCGCGTGGCAGCCGAACAATGTCCGCTACCTAAAGAAGCCCAACAGTTTGCATGGCTTGACCTCAACACCCACTTAGGTTTGGAGTATTGGACGGCTATGAACCCTCGCCGGCGATTACGCTCGGCTTTGTCGCGAGGACATCCACCGCCGATTGATAAAGGCCGTGGCGGCCGATTGAGGGCGCGTATCGAGAACCACCACACTTTTGCTTTGGAAGGAAATTCACGATGGCAAGGAGGTGATAGTACATCGCAAAGGGGCAACTCCAGCAGGGAGGGGTACTGGGTATTATCCCTGCCTCAATGACGGATGCCGGCTAGCATAGTGCGCGGGCAAGGGCAATGCCGAGAGTTTCGATTCTGCTTCACACGGAGCAGGGCGCGCTCGCGCAATGAGAGCAAGAACCGCTTTACCAACTCCGATATCAAAAAGCCCTCAAAGCCAAAAGATATTACCCTCATCGGAGGCAATGCCGAAGAGGCTCCTATGGCGTATAAAAACATAGAAACCGTAATGGCTTCCCAAAGCGATTCGGTAGATATCATCGGTACTTTTCCAGCCCCGTATCGTGCGAATGGATAAGTAATCAATCTGAGAATAAATGACACTAAGAAAAACTACTAAGCACTTCATTTAACAACTTTTCCAGCAATATAAGTTGTAATAATAATGCTTTTTTGATAAGAAAAATTGTTTTTCAATATATTTTTATACCTTTTGCCACTGAATAATAAATACGTTTAATTAAAAAGAATATGAAAAAGTATTTAGCAGAAATGTTTGGCACTATGGTGCTTGTTTTAATGGGATGTGTGTAGCTGTAAGTTTAGGTTGCACAAATGCCGATCCTTCAACAGTAATTGGTACAGCCTTAGCTTTTTTGGTTTTATCAGTTGTAGCAATGGCTTTATACCATAGGAGGTGTTTCAGGATGCCATATCAATCCAGCGATTACGTTGGGAGTATTCCTTTCAGGAAGAATGAATGGCAAGGATGCTGTGGCTATATGATCTCGCAGGTTATTGGAGCGTTAATTGGTTCAACGCTTTTTGTTTGTTTTAACCTCTAATGCAGGTTTAACAGGCACAGGATGCTAATGATTTTGCAGGATGCAAATGTAACTGTTTTTAGGCGGTTTGTTGGCAGAGATTATTTTCACTTGCGTGTTTGTGCTCATCGTTTTTAGGAGCAACATCAAAAGAAAATGGTGAAACTAACAAATTTGCAGGCTTAGCTATTGGTTTAGGTTTAGTGCTTGTTCACTTGGCTTTGTATTCGTTATACAGGAACTTCAGTGAATCCTGCACGTAGTATCGCTCCAGCTCTATATGCTGGTGGCTCTGCTTTTAGAACATCTTTTGGATTTTTCATTGTAGGTCCATTTATTGGTGCTTGTTGTGCTGCAGGTATCTGGAAAGTGATTGAAACCAAAAAAATAAGAATTGTTTAGGTTTTTATAAAAAAACAAGGTGTCACAAACACCTTGTTTTTTATGTCATCAATTTGATAATTATCAAATAATACGTACCTTTGTTCCTGCAATCATTAACTATTGACAATTAACCATTAACAATTAAGAAAATGGCAAAGAAAAAGAAAACCCTCCCCGCCAACTTCTACGAACTGATAGAAGCCAAAGATTTAGATGCGCTAAAAGCGGTGTTTAACGAATGTGAACTGAACGCTTACGACCGATATTCGTTTAAAAACCAGCGCTCTTTTTATGATATTCCCTTGAGCTCATGGACTGGCTCATTGCACAAGGAGCAGACATTAATGTAAAAGATGAATACGACCGCACGCCGCTGCACTATCATGCTCAGGTGAATAATGTAGAAAGAGTAGCACTGCTACTAGAAAAAGGTGCTGATATAGAGGCGCAGGATAAATATAAGAATACTCCCTTTACACTTTGCTGAATATAATGCTGAAGCAGCCTCAGCTACTCATTGAAAAAGGTGCTGATATCAAAGCAAAAGATGATAGAGGGTATAACCCAATGGAGTGTATGCTTTTCCAGATTAAGAAATGCTTATATAGAGAAGGCTGCTAAAGTTGCCGAAGTCTATCTCAAAGCAGGACTCAAACCCACTAAGTTTGCCAAAGAGCAAGTAACCCGCATTGGTGAAGACTTCGAGTTCCATCGCCAGGATTTAATCCCGAATATTTAGAGCAAACGGACTCTGCCCTCCAACAATTATACAAAACTCTTTGATGTTCCCTCCCTGTGCCACGTCGCATACAGCACGATGGCAAATCGCCCATTGTACTCGCTGGCGAAACATGGGAAAAACGCTATGAGCAGGCGTGGAACTCTTGGTACCTAGCAGTGGCGGCGCCCACAGTGCACAAGGTGAGGTAGTGCGCAGCTGCAGGGTGAATGATGAACTCCTGCGTAACGCTATGGGTAATTGGAACAAGGGAATATCGAAAAATGCTCACTGCTATTACCGGTTACCTGCAACAAGGCAATCCCTCTCGGAGAATGAACTTGCTGAAGTAGCCCATATCCAAAAAGCACATTTTTGGAAGATGACGGCACTGGCAGTCACCGCCTTTGCGAATTAGCCACTGCTTGGGTCGTACAGAATCCAGAGCCTATTGCTTTTAGGAAAGTGAATTATAGGTATTAGGGTCAGGCATCCGACTTGTCTGCCCCGTCTGATGTCTATTATTAACAATATCATACAAACCTATAAATGAATAACAATACACCATCTCTTTGGCAGAAGATACAACAATCATTACTTGCTATGGCGCCTTCAATAGGTGAAAGTTTTCAAAAACCCTGCTGAGGAGGGTCAAATTAAGGCGTTAGAAGATGTTATAGCGCAACCCTCCCTGAGAGTTTCAAAGAGTTTTTGCGTACTTTCAACGGACAAGAGCAAAGTGATAGCCCCCACTATTTTTATGGGGTATAACTTATTGCTTCCCACAGATGAAATTATTGAGACCTACCAAATGCAGGTGGAGGACTTTTGAAGGGGAATCTATTGCTGATGAGCTCAATCCTAATAAAAATTCAATCTGTATTATGGGATAAAGGCTGGGTTCCATTTACAGATTTTTGAGGCGACAACTCGTATTTGCATAGATCTCAACCCCTGCTACCAATGGAGTGAAAGGGCAAGTGATTATGCTATACCCTGTGATTGATTACCAAAGCGATGAGGTGGTATTAGCCAATTCTTTTGAAGAGTTCACTCAGAAAATATGGGATATATTAGACTCAAAAGATTATTCCTTTGAAGAGGGATTATAGAACAAGATTTTTTTAATTTAAAAACACACACAATGACCTTAGTAGAACATACTTGAAGGCTTGAAACAAGCTTCATATTGATAACGGTGGAGAAGAAGCGGCAAAACCTTATGGGTACAGCCCACGGTGCTACCGATGCTGATTTTGCAAGCTCCTCCGCAGTCGTTACCCACAAGTGCCAGAGAGTTTGATAGACTTACTTTGCCATATTGATGGGACTTATTGGCGTGAATATGAAAAGGTACGGTGAGCGACCTTATTTTAGGAGCTGATGAAGCTATGGGAGATTACCCTTATTACCTGCTTTCGGCTCAGGAGATAGTAGAAACTCAAAAATGAAGCCTTTGATTTTTATGCCGATTATATCAATCGTAAGTATGAGGAAGTTCCTATTGATGAGCGCATTACAGAGTGATGCCTCACAGCTTAATTGTTGCATTTTTCCGATTGTATGAACAATGGCGGCATCTCACAGCTTTTTATAGACTTTTCGCCTTCTGCTACAGGTAAAGTAGGGCAAGAAAAGCGATTCCTTCACGACCCCGATGAAATGGTAGTCATTGCTGATAGCTTTGACGATTACCTGAAAATGCTTATGGATAACGAATATTGCTTTGTAGATGAAATGCATTTTGAGGAATAAAATGAAAAATTTTAATATCTAAATCTCTATGAATAATAAACAATCACTGCGCAAGAGCGCAAAAATAAGAGTATTGCGATACTACAAGCTCAAAATGTACCTTTCATAGAGCATTTGCCTTTGCGCTATGAAACTGATGAAGTAATCCCTCGTGATAAAAAGGAAGTCATTGAGCGGCTTTGCCTGTTCTTTTACTTCTATAATGTGCGCTTTGTCCATTGGTAAAAATGGATATACCGAGGAGGATAGAGAGTTTATGACACAAGATTTTCTTTTTCGGCTAGATACGGTGCTCTTTGACCTGCTTACTCCAAAGGAACAAAAATAATATCAGGTAATAATGTAAGCGAGGGCAGAAGCGATAAATGCCGCTTGGAAATACGAGTCTATTTGGGTGCTGCATGGGCTTTGGGTGTGGTGGAAGAATTGTCTTTCCCAAATCAGATTTGTGATTGTGATTTGGGTGATGGGTACTATGGAACGCTTCAAAAATCTTGATGACTTTATGGCAAATACCACCTTGCGCCCCTATAGAAGAAATATTACAAGCCTTTGGACTTGCACTATCGTTACCACTGGGCAGTCAATGCCCGTGTGAATGGCTCCGATCCTGCAGGGATAGATGAGGGGTAGTAATGGAAACGTCGCAGGTTTGAATGGTTAGTGGTAAAAGGACAAGAAAACGACAACTTTTACTGACATTTACAACGCTTGGGATTACTCCTGAACTAGATACTTAATAAGTTAGAGAATAGGAAATAGGAGAATAGGAATTAGCCTTTAGTCCTCTGACTTGTCAGCCTCTGTTCGACCCCTCATCCCCTGAAACCTAACCCCCAAAAATGAAAATCATCTCTAAATTAAAGATTACTACGACTATAGAAAGTCGCTGACTACGGTATAGATGAAACCTCATCTATGACCGCTGTTTGCCACCAGAGGTAGGGATGAGCCTCCCTCAGAGAAGTTGGCTAACCTTTGACGACCCTACCGATGATGAGGCTATGCACTCAGCACTCTATGTGGGCAATGCGCTTGTACACCTTTCGCCACTATCGCCTCTAAAAATATACACCCATTGGGATTTTACTGACCCTGACGATTGGACATTACAATCTATTTGATTTGTAGTATGGCGAACGCTATGCACTGATGAATGACGGGAAAGAAATTAGGATAACCTCCTACTTATCGGCTACTTGTGACACCCTGCTGGAACAAATGGAAGCCCCTACGTGAGCAGAATATCTTTAAGTTGAAGACCAAAAGCCCGTGGCTATCTTAAAAAGTCCTTTATTGCTGATTTTTAATAAAGACCCCAGAGGAAACAATAGGGCAAACCCATTATGTGAATTTGCAGGAACTCGGCGTCTATATCGACCCTGGATTTTGTATGGCAACACATCGAGCAATACCTTTCCGACCTGAAAACCCAAGCCGAGCAATCGCCTGAACTGTCCAACGACTTGAAAAGTAGACAGCAAAGGCTTTGACAAAAACGCCTCTTTCCGCCCTAAGATGAAGAGACAGGAGCAGGGCGTGAGTTCTGCTGACTTACCCATTCCTAATTAACCACTTTATAGGCAAAGAGAAACGGTTAGGGCTTTTGTTGAGGTATTCTAGAAAAGATGGAGATAAAAATCTCCTTGAGGTCTGCTACTTGTTGCTTTTATCGTTTCTATCAAGTAGAGCGTTTGCTTTTTAGTGCATTGTTTGTCAATATGTTGCCACTGCAGAGCGAAGGAATGTACCACAATAGGAATCGTACTCCAGGCGGATATCGTAGAAGATATAGGGTGCAAGTCCCCTGCTCGAAAGCCTATATGAGAGATACCCATGGTATAATCCTCCCTGAACTCTGTAGCGGCCAAGTGTTGGTAGAGCTCGGCAGGTAATAGGTATTATATATAATGAAAGCGCCTTTACAGGGCGGTTGATGATATTGCTCATACGTTCACGCTCTTAAGCAATATTCCTCCCGAGAAGTGGCATCATAGGATCCCAAGACAGAAAACAATGGCATAATCAGCAATATGTTTTATTAAGTACTTGTATCTCAAATTGTTATACGAAAGCCCCTGATCGTAGTAATTATAATCTCCTAATAGAAAAGAAGGTTGTGTAGTTTTCTCTTGGAAGAAGTCAATCAGTGCTTCATAGAAATCAAAGGGATCTTTTACTTCTGCCCATCACCACGCGAAGGAGTTCTCCCAGTTGTGTCCATTGTAGGGCAAAAAGTGAGTCAGCCTCAATAGCGATACGTAGGATACCCCTTGTGTTTGTATTTGAATGCCTTAGCTCACTTCGATAACGGAAACTGTCGAGGCCTCACGGGAGCAAAGGTTAGGTTAGGATACTTCCACCAAGGCTTTTGCGGAACTTCTCCACCCATATATCCACGATAGAAGCTTCTAAGAATGATACTCATATCCTACACTATCTCTCGCAGCAAAAGGAGTGGACGGATGTGTTTATGGTGTAGATATTCCTCATAGCGAGTCAGTAGAAAAAGCCGCAGAGAGGATGTCAAAGGAAGATTTCTTTTTGGTAGCATAGGGAATGCCTTCCCAGTGATCCACCAAGAGTTCTATATGGCTGCACTCCCTTTTGGAAAAGGGAGTCCAAAGTTTTTGATAAAGAACTCATTCCTGGGCTAGGTGATTTAGCATAAGAGAGCTTATCTTTCGTCAGATTTGACAAAAAGTCTCCAGATCGGTAGTGATCTCTATGGAAAGTCCTAGCATATTGACAAAGATATGTTCGCAGATATACATCAGGCGAGGACTCTCTGTATAAACTCAGTAATATAGTTATACCTTTAGCAAAGGTACGGATGATAACGATTTCCTTTGGGAGTGATAAAGTTTTGCAAATTACCAGGAGTTCTCTGTCTGCAGAGTACAACTTCATTCTTACTATGTCTCTGCTGCACAGCCTGAAGATCAGTACAGCGGCGCTACCGATACATTCATGAATCTATTTTGCCCTCGTATAGGATAATGATGTTTTGAGAAGAAGTCTCGCCACTGGGGAGAGAGACCCTACATCCTCAGTACTCATTGCGAGATAGCAGTGTCCTTTGTAGGAAACACCGTCAGAGAACAGAGGCTGAGAGGGCAGCAATACGAGGGTAAAATGCTCTGTGCTAAAAGCAGCAACACTCTTCGGTACTTGCTGTAGTCTAGGACTGTCAAAAGAGGGTACCTACACTGGAGCTTTGAATTACATTGGGGTTGTACATATCTGTCTTGGGGTTGGCGATACATACCGCATCGACCCCAGCAGCATCAGCAGTGCGAAGTAGCGCCCCATATTGCCAGGTTTTTCAGGCGCCCTCAGCGATGAGTAAGAGTGATTTTCTTTATCAAAAGACAAGGCTGATAGGGAAAGATCTTTCCCGGGCAAGCGCCAAAATTCTCGGTAGAAGAGCGAGTAGGAGAGCTTTTCATAGACAGGAGTGATATCTCGGTCAGGGATAGCCTGCAAGCGAGCTGCCCTACCTCCGCTGTTGGAAGGATAGCAGGGCAAAAAGAATAATTGCTTGATATGGTAACCGGCAGCGATGGCCAAGGAGAGCCTCGCTTTTCCTCAAAGAGAAACTCCTGATGCTCCCCTTCTGAGCTTGGATTTCGAGAGGGAGTATGGTATTTGATCAGGAGTTTTGAGTACCGGTAATCTGTTGCATAGTTAGATGGGCTAAGTTGTCAATCAGGCGTACGCCCTCGATATAGGCGACGATAAAAGCACGATAAGCTACACCAGCTTCCTTCGTAATGGCGGGCTGTAGGTACGCTCATCGGCAATGATAAAATACCCAGTTCTACCCCGCTTTCTCAGCGAACCGCCCTTTGACAAAAGCCGTAACCTCGACGGAGGGGAAGCAAAACGCTCTAGCCCTGCAGTCACTTGGTAGATGAAAAGCCGCCTGTGCCTTTCCCTGAGGGAGAGGCGCTCATTGCGAGGAGCTCATCGCCAGCCCAGAGGCCTCACGTATGATAGGGCAGGGGACAAGGGTAAGATTGCTTTTGCAGGCCATGACCATACTTGATGATGAGAATCTGTTGATAGTCCTTTTCGCCAAATAGGCACGGGTAGGGTGCACCAAGCGAAAGAGTTTTTCTACGATGGTAGCCACCCATCGAAGTGGTCTCAAGTGGAGCTTCCTTCCATGACTTTGTCCAATCCATGAAAGCTCATAGCTCTCTGAAGTAGGAGTGCCCTCATACATCTGAGAGACCTCAGGGCAAAAAGGATGATCTTATCGGATAGTGTTGCTATGTGGCAGCATCTCGCTCCAGGTTGCGTGATACTTTCTCAAGTCCTCTGCATTGTTGAACTGCAGGGCTTTACAAAGACACTCACTACTACCACCTCATTCTCTCAAAGCTTTTTCATCAGGAGAGATGCCTGAAAGCAGAGCCCCCATGGTAGGAACTAAGCCTATGGTCTCTTGGTGAAAAGGAGCTAAAAAGCGCTCTAATTCTAATGTTTTGTTAAAAATTTTCATTTATTTAATAATTATAGATGTAAAAACAACAAAATAAAAAATAAAAATAATTCAACTGTAACTTTGCCTTGAATAGTTTTTATTATTCTAAAATAAGGATACTATGAAAAGTAAAAGATACTCATGTCTCCTCCGAGGTACTGCCCTATCAGGCAGAAACGGAAGTATCCAAACTTGCTTTTGATTTGGCAAGAGCCTCAATACTACAGGAGGGCACTGCGATATTCACACCCCGCTATGGGATATCAATGAGAGAAGACATCAACTACATGAGGTGATTCGTCTCTCAGGGATGAACTTGGTTATCAATGATATAGATATGCCCTTTGATTGTCAAGGTTGCTTCTATTCAGAAAGAGCGCATGCAGGTTCATTTCATAGATAACGATGAGTACTTCAAGCTCGAGAAGAGTCCTTCGATAAGGATGGTGAGTTATACGCGACAAACGATGAGCGCTGTATCTTTTTGCCAAGGGCATAGTAGAGACGGTCAAGAAGCTCAACTGGTCGCCTGATCTGGATCCATACACAGGGTTGGCTTAGCACTACTGCCACTATACTTACAGACCTACTGTAAGGAAGAAACCCATCTTCCAAACATACCAAAAGTTATCACTTGTTTTACGTGAACCTTTACAGGCTCTCTCGATGAAGGAATTTCTGAAAAATTGCCTTTTGACGAGATTACTCCTGATCAAGCACCAGAGCCTCAAAGAACCCAATAGTATGAATCTTATCAAGCTGGCCAGTCAGCTATTCCGAGTGGGATTACTACCCTTAGAGGGACTTCTTGCCTCAGGAGGCTATCTCATATTACCTCCCTTGGGAAACCCTTCCTCTCAGAGGGAAAAACTATAGAGACCACTTGCAAAGAGTTATCCTCAGTTCTATAAGGCGAAGTCATGGGCGTAGTCTCTATACTATAGCTTTTTTATCGGATTCTCTACCCTGATAGGGCATCTGGCTTGCAGGAATGCTCCTGAGGTAGGGAAGTGCTTTGCTTGTGTGTTGAAGCTGTTCGTATAGCTTTTTCCTATTTCTTCCTGTAGTAGCATTTTAAGCCTGCTTGCGAAGAGGCACGGAACTCTGCTTTCATATAATCCATAAAAATTCACTTTCATAACAGGGTAAGCCATCGGTAGGTACTTTCCTTCGCTGAGTTTCTGCCCCTTAGCAGCGTAAGCGATGCCTCTTAGCGAACCCTATCTCATCTACTAAGCCTTTTCAAGGCTTCTGTCCCGTCCATACACGTCCTTGAGCAAGAGCATCTACCTCTTTCCCACGACATATGACGACCATCCGCTACACGTTGGACGAATTTTTTTATAGAAAGACTCTATTTCTTCAGCGATTACTATGCGTTTTTCTGGCGTTTTCTCAAAAAGACTATAGGAAAGTGCATAAGGGTGGGTGCTTACCGTTGGCTGTGTACCCCCAACGCTGGGCAAGTTCGTTTCAAGTTGCGCCACCCAAAGACCCTAGCGGATCTCGGTGAGTGTCTCGCTCGATCGGCAAAGATACGTAGCATTGTAGCTAATATAGTACCCTCCAGAAGCGGCTACATTGCCCATAGAGGCATATACAGTTTTTTCTTTGAGTGAGAGCTATTTCCTATGGATGAGTTCGGATGCCAAAACCACTTCCGCCAGGGGAGTTTACCTTAGGACAATCAGCCTTGACCCTGCTTGTCCTCGCGTGCATCACGCAGGGCTTTGATAATGGTCTCGTGCCCTACCTTGCCAGCAGTAGACTGCCCTCAATGATCTCTCCATCACAGAAGATCACAGCGATTTTGTCGTTCTTGGATCTCCCTTATATAAATTTTTCTTGCGGTCAAGGGTTACCTTTTTCCGTATATTTTCAATAGGCACCCATTGTAAGTCATTGACTTTTTACATTTGGATGTTTTTTCTGAACACTCTCTCGAATTGGTCACGGAAGGCACTCTGTCCACTAGTGGGTGCTGAGCGCCAGTTCAGGAGTAGCGCCCCACAGACTATCGGCCACTTTGACTCAAGTTCGCTCAGGAAAGACCACGACCTCGAGCTAACCGCTTTGAGCATAACTATTCCAAAGGGAACGCAGGTAACTTGTAATCTGCTCTCATTGGCCTCTACTCATGGTATTCTCCAAGAAGGGTTCTACTGCACTCTTTGTACTTGCTATGACGGAAGACCTCCATGCACTCCTGATTTTTCTTGTAAACCTTGTAATAGAGTACTTCAGCACTGAGCCCTCGTACCTCTACACACTGCCTAAGGCACCCACAAAACTGAGTCGGCAGCACTTTGTAAATAGTAGTCATACTCGGATGCTCCTTCACTGAAGGCACATACGAATTTTCCAGACTTTTTGAAACTTCTCACCGCATGGCGAATATCTGCTAAGTGTGTTTTCCTTCCACCCCTTCAGGTAGAGCCCAACACAATTTCTTGATATGGGATCTTCCTGAGCATGCTTGATAGCTCTGAGTATTGCCTGTAGGGCATTCTCCCGAGTCGATCCTCATAGTTGGAAGTCCTCACTGCATAGGTGCGCCATACTCATATACAGGCTCGGTGAAGTTGAGTTCCAAAATAGCATTGTCCTCCACGACAAAAAGTCTCTTCCTGGGGAGCAAAAGTGGAAGCAATTCCTATAAGCTGCCAATAAGGAATCACTTAAGGTGATGAAAAAGCCCACGATAACTGCCAAGACGGTTTTTTAGAAAAATTCATATTTTGTTTTTGTCAAAAATTACATAAAAGCAATAATGGTATACCCCACTATGATGGCAAATCAATGGTAGCTACAAAGCCTGGTATCTGAAAAGAGTGGTTCAGTACATACTACCAATACGGGTAGTACTAGCAGTACGGTCAAAATTGATTGCTACTACCAGTTGGGTAATTCGATGAAGAAGTACCCATTCACGGCAGGAACAGTAGCGATAAGAGCCATAGGAGAGATCCTTAATAACAATCCTAATGGGTATAAAGTACGTACTGTAGCTGCCTGACTAAATAGGAAAAATAGACATCACAAAAAGGGTAATAGCAAAGAGGAACGGATAGGCCGTTGACAATCTCGAGCGATATGACTTTTTGAAAAATTCCATGTTGCCATTGAAATACGTGTCTCCATCCAAGCAATCCCAAAGATGGCAATAACCGCCTGCATACCTGCGATAAAGACCGATCCTTTGACTGCTTTTGCCTATATCTGCCTTTAGAGAAAATGAGCATAAGTCCAGCAGTAGACATCATCACAATTTCGATGATTTGGGTCATTTCCATTTTTACCATTTTGTTGTTCTATCTGAAGGTAGGGCGAGTGCGTCTATAGAACCAAAAAAGAACGATAGAGAGCACCCCAAGGGAGGAAGATGATTACAGAGAGCTTAGTACGTTTTTTGCTGTTCAGGAGTAAGAACTCTTTTTCATCCTTATCTGTTTTGATAAGTCCTCTTGTACACGGCGGAGGTATTCAGGGTCTTTTCTCAAAGGTACCCCTGATGAAATTGACCGCACAGCCCCCACAATCACTCCAATAAGGGTAGCAGGATACACACACAGGCGATGTTACCTACAGGATCCCTTTGCCTCCTAAGAGTTCGGCAGAGAGGAGAGCGGCGGTAGCAGCTGAGATAGGACTCGCAGTAATCGCCTGTTGGGATGCGATCACTGAGATAGAGAGCGGACGCTCAGGACGTACCTTGCTATCGGTGGCTATCTCAGATACTTGGAGCAGAGAGTGTTGATGTGCCCTGTACCAGAGAATAGGGTAAAGAAATAGCAAACTACAGGGCAAGGAAGGTAATCATGCAGGGTTGCGGCGCAGAATCTTTCTCGGCCACCCTGGACCAAATAATCCAATCCACCTGCTGCTTGTAGGTAGCGGCAGCGGTAATCACCGCGACGATGATTAGCATCACATCGATAGGCGCCTTCCCTGGTGGCAAACCAAATCCAAAGACCAAAATTCCCAAGCCGAGCATCCCGAAGATCCCCAGACCAATACCTCCGACCCTTGCACCAACGAAAATAGCCGCAAGGACAACGAGCAATTCCATGTAAATCATAGCAATTTTATTTGATTAAATAGGTTGTTATTTTCGAGCCACAAAGATACTGAATTTAATGATTAATGAGCAATGATTAATCTATTAATTTGCAGCAAGGAAAAAGGATTGTTCTTAGTTACAGATCCACTATCCCCAATGATCTTTCCATCATAATCGATGAGATAGTTTTCGTAATTGAAATCGACTAGTCTCAATTCCCATTGGAGAGAGGGTAAAAGCAGTGAGTACTGCCCCATAGGCGACACGAAAATATCCTTCCCACTGAACTGCCAGAGGATTTCTCCTCGCTTGTTCAGACGTGATATCTCCACCTGCCGTGGTAATATAACTCATCTGATAGGGGACTATTTCAAAGCAAGTAGCTATATCTGCTCGCGTATGCCAAAGGAGTTCTAAGGAGGGTAAGAGAATACAGAATACCTCGTAGCCACAAGCCATCAGGAAATCTCATCATTATCTAAAAAGAATCCTTTCTCAGTGAGCACATTATAAGTATCAGCACAAGCAATACTTTACCCATAGGTTCTTCATTTTCATAGAGCCGAATACCTATCAATTGGTCATAGTCGCTACTATAATGACCATAAGGCTGGTGTTCTTGGTAACAGTAATGGCTTTTTGATTATCATCGAGATTGGTTTCATCTATAATCTCTATCTGATAAGAACTTTATAAAAGCCAAAGGGTGTTTTTCATGGTTTTTAAAAGTTTTTCTATTACTTTTTCAACGAGTTCCTCTACTTTGAGAGTTTCCTCCAAAATATGTCTTCTATGATCATAGATATCCTCTATACTATGAGCGGGTGAGAGGTCCATAAACTATAAGGTTTCAACCTGTACTGTCCCTATTTTTATAAGGGAAGGTATCGCTCCTAAATCTTTATGGTTGAACCAGCAATCGGTTTTGAGGGCGAAATCTTGGTTGTTTTTCCCACAGGCGAAGTTCGTTTTTGCAGAAAGTCTGTCATTGTAGGGAACTGCGTCGCTTATATAGCGCGTAAAGCAAGATGATACTTATTCTTTTGGGGAGTAACCTCTACAGTTGACACAAAGCATATACCATAACGCTCACTAATGGTTACGCACAACACATCTCCTACTTTCAAAATAAGGTGTTTTAGGTTTTCGAGCAGGTTTACAAGAGGTTTGGGGTTGTCCTCTTGCAGTTGCAGTTTGAGCTATACGCGCTCGTCGTTGTGGCTTACTGTCTATCTCATTCCAGAGCGGTGTTGTTCCTTGTTCTATGAGTTGCAAAGCTGTGCGTCTCTCATCGTGATAACCTATTTTCCAGAGACGTATGCAAAAGCCGTCCAATAGATTTCGCAAAAAGTTCATCAATACAAAAATTAGCTTCCTCATTGAGCCAATCCTGTCTGATCTATATCCTCACCGTCTTTATAACGCTCGGTGATGTTGTTATAAATGTCGCAGCCACTATCGCTATCTATGATTTTTACGCCGTCTACTGCCATAGTATTGTGTGCTTTTAAGATCGTATAATTGTTTCTTCTACTTTGCCTTTTAATGATATTTTCAATGCGGTATAGAGGTCGCCCATAGAAATGGTAATAGGTTTTGCGAGGCGTCCAAGAGGTAAGGTCGATCACGCCCCATACACTACCCTCACACTATCGATGCAAAGGAAGATTTTTATCAGCATTGATAGTGCCAAAGGGAATAAGCTCGGTAACTCTGCGTCGGATTCGTAGTATAGCATCTCTTGGCGAGTAGGGAGGTTTTGCGAGGATAAAAACCATATAGCCGTCGCGGCGCTTGATTTCCTTGCCATCAAATAGGGTAAGGAAAGTACGAGTTCGTGAGGCAAATCGTCATAACCAGCCTCGTGATAGCGCGCTCTGATAGCTTCCGTACGAGCACGTCGCTCTTCTTTAGAAAGAGTATTGAGTAAGGCAATACCTTGTTTTTCTAAAAGGTTTTCTAATGATTTTTCATTGTTTCTTTACTTGGGCAAACTCATCAAGATGCTCCCATATATACTGTTTTTATATTTTCAGAATCTTCTGTGTCGTCCATAAAATCACAATAATCTTGGTCTAAATCATCAAATTCTGATACTTTTTCATAGAACTCTTCAAATTCTTCATCTGAAATATCATCAGCTCCTTCTATTTCTTCTTTGTGTGCTTGGTAAAGTACTTTGCCTTTTCTGACAATATCAGCATATTATAAGCTCCCCACTTTTCTAAGGATTCAGCCAAGGAGAAAGAAAACACGCTCCCCACAACCATTCATAATAAGCTGTATAGAGCCTCCATTGAATATTTCACGAAACATATCATTGAAAGCTAATAGCGATCGTTGGGATACCGTGAGGTCAGCCCCTTGTCGTTCTAAGTCTATATAAGCATTTATAAAAACAAATAAGAACTCCATAGGATCTTCTTGTTTTGCTTTTTCTTGTATTTCTGATAATTGAATTTCTGGTAACATATATTTGTTTTTATTTTTTCAATAATACTACAATCCAAAGGATGGGAAGTAACACCAATACTATAGGGAGTGCTGTTAAGAAAACTAAAGCTGTTAGCAAACAGCCTAAATACTGGTCATAAGCAAAGGCTCTATCCAATAGTTCTATGGTCTTATTAACTATCCATAGTTTTTCTATTTTCTTCTTGAGGTTCATAAGGTTTCATTCTTCACTTCTTCCACTCCCCTAATTCCAATAAAACTTCTTCCGCCACAACCCACCACCATAACCTGTAAGGGTACCATTGGAGCCAATGACCCGATGACAGGGGATTAGTATAGAGATATGGTTTTGGCCATTGGCATTGGCTACCGCTCGTACACTTTGGGGCGATCCCAAGGCGATGGCTTGCTCTTTGTAGCTCCACGTTTGCCCATAGGGAATGGTTTGTGCAGTACTTGCCAGACACTCTTTTTGAAAAATCAGATCCAAACGGTTGTAGTGATACTGAAAATTCGTGACGCTTGCCCTCAAAATATTCGCTGAGTTCCCGTTCTAAGATTGCAAAAAGAACTCTCTCCTTCTATAATAGGGGCTTTTTCTATCTTAGAAATATTTTGTAGCTCTCTTTCTAACATTTTTGCTATCGGAGAACTCCAACATACAGATACCCCTTTATCGGTAGCACAGGTTACCATGGTACCCTATGGGCGTTTCTATAGTGTTTGAGGAGGATTGGTTTGTCTCTCATTTTCTTTCATACTTTTTACTTTTCTGTTTTTCACTTTCTTGCTTCCTCAATAGTGAGACCAAAAAGACTCTAATGCCCATTTGAGATTAGAAAGGATATAATTCTCATCTTTAGAAAAACGCTTGGCTATCTGTTTGTAATAAGGCAATAGGCGTTCATCTTTTACTTTGAAATAGCCTGTATAACGTGTGTAACACCTTATTATCAGTCTCCTGTAGTCCTTTGATGAAAAGGTATCAAGATACTGTTCTTTTTTTCTGGCTTTTCCCCAGTGTATAATAGGCAGTGCTACGGATTTGAGGATTGATATTATTGGTAAAAGGGCAGGATATCTTCCTCAAAATTGTCCGTAGCTTCAGTAAGAAGATAAGTAGCAAAATTAAAGGTTTCCTCATCGGTAATGGTAGGCAAGAGTTCCTTTACAGCAGGCATCCAGTCAGCACAATGATCTTGGGCATACCACCATATATACTGAAATACTTTCCTTAGGCTTCTCTGTTACTAAGGCTTCCAAATAAGGTTGGGCGCGCTCATAGGAGGACAAGGTGAGTATTTCAATCAGAAAAATCTCTATCTTCGTTATTCAAGGCAATAAGTGCTTCTACTTTGTCTAATACAGCATCAGGCAAAAGGCGGTCTTTTGTGATACACCCCTTCAAGACAGTCGGTTTGAGTTTTTGCGGTCGGTAGTGTGCTGATATTCATTGAGGAGCAGCTCGGCAGCTTCGCCCCGATGGTAACCAAACCAAGTAGGTCGGTCGTCCAAGAGTTGGCCAGAGATCACCTCATCAAGGTAGCGTTCGTACCAATCCAGAAAGTTGGTTTCAAAAGCAAATGTAGCTGTAGCAAATCCCAATTAACATTGACTTACGCGCCCTGCGTAGGACCTGTAAGCACCAAAGCGTGATAATAGGCACAGCCCTGACTTCCCAAAGGCAGCAGTCCGCCAAAGACTTTTCCACACTGCCGGATATATTCCTCTTCTTCCTCATCCATTAATAGCGGACTAGAGAGGGCTTCCCATTCCTCTTGGGTCATATCAGGTGAGAGCGCACAAGGTGCTTTTGAGGTAGGTTTCTGAACCTTTATAAAGAAGGTCATCTACTTGAGTTCGAAAGCATACAAGCCGTAATAAGGCCCTACCATAGTGTCTAACTTTTGGGCATTAGCATCACCTATGGTCTGTACAAAAGGCACGGTAATCCTCAGGTAGGGATACGCCATATTTCTCTTCAAAAGCAAGGACTTCTGCCCTCACTTACGGGCGGGTTGAGGTGGTACTGGTGAGCATCGGCACCGAATACTTCCAAGTTTTTATCAGCTTTTTTGGCTTTGAGAGAGCTTTTGCTGAATGCGGTGGAGTTGTTCTTGATACATAAGGATTAGTTGTTAGGGGGTATTTTTTCTTTCCAAAAAAGTCTATAACTAGAAGCAAAGATACAACTTTTATCCTCAAAAGTCAAGAGATAATTGTTCTCTCTCTTATATATTCCCATAGACCCTCTATATAGGTGCAGGTGGAAAGTTTTTCTTCTACATCGGTGATAATTTCTCTATAAAAATCTTTTACTTTTTCATCAGTAAATGCACGTTGGCGCAGTTGTGTGATGATTTTTGGCATGTGGTGAGATCAAAAGGTTACTTAGTGGTACCATTGAAATGGGGTTCTATCTTATCCCATTGAGGTTGGTATAGGGGAAATACGGATTGGAAATTTTCTAAAAGATATTGATCAAAAATCTTCTATTGGGATAAAAGATAGAGCGCTTGGGCAGATTGTTCAAATTGGCATCTAAAGCGCTGATGAGATAGCCCCATGCCTCTTTCGCTTTTTGTCTCTTTCACCATTAACACTTATAGTTAGTGAGGTACTATATATGTGTTTTACAGCCTTTTCGACATTATAATTGAAACGCTCGTATACACTTTTGGCTTCCCAATCTTCGCACTCGGTTTCTGTCATTATAGTGGCTATATTTTTCTTGGTGATAGAGGGCTATGGCGGCGGGGATATCACCTGCAGTTTGCTCTAATAGGATTTTTGGCTTTCTGCAAGGGAAGAGTAAGCTCGGTTTTGAGGATTTGTATTTCTTTTAAGTAGTTCATTCATTTGGCTATTTTTCACAATATTGGAGGCTTTGGTTTTGGGCTAATTTACATAGGAGGTTAGAGGTTCATAGCGTTTGTTGCTTGAAACAGATTGACATTGACTATTAAAAATCTATCTCCATTATTGTAAGTCTAAAAGGTCTGCAAATTCTATCCAAGAAAAAAATAGAAATGAGCTTTGAAGGACAGTACTCTTACCACTACCTTGATTACCTATAAAAAGGTTACTTTTTTTAATTTCTACAGGAGCATTGAGCGTTTTAATAGCCCCAAAATTTTGAATGATAATACTACTCATCTTTTTATCTGTTAAATTAATATGAGTTCGATATAAACAATTTATATTCCTCCCATACCCAGTTGGCTCCACTGCTCACTGTTCACCTCTTACTGCTTACTGACCACTGCAATGGTTTCTTTTTACTTTTTGGGCTATAGAGCGCAGTTTCTATATTGGAGTGAGTGATGGTGATATGTCCCATTTTTCTAAAAGGGCGTGTTTCTCGTTTGCCATAGATATGAGGGGTCACCTTCCATTGCTAAAACTTCTTCTATATGCTGGTAGATAACATCTCCTGCATAGCCTTCTGCTCCGACAAGGTTTCTACCATTACTCCGGCTACCTTGCTTTTTGGGGCTACCCAAAGGCAAGTCTAAAATGGCTCTTTAGGGTGTTGTTCGAACTGCGAGGTGTAACTGGCCCTCGATGGAGTAATGACCTGAGTTATGCGGGCGTGGAGCTACTTCATTCACCCATATTTCTCCTTCTCGGGTAAGGAATAGCTCCACAGCCAAAAGACCAATGCTGCCAAAGGCTTCGGCTACTTGCAGGGCTATTTGTTGTGCTTTCTCACTGATAGTAGAAGGAACGCGTGCAGGCAAAAGTACATATTCTACTTGGTTGGCTTTCAGGATGGAATTCCATTTCCACCACAGGGTAGCAAGCCACCTCTCCTTTGGGGCTACGAGCGACGATTACGGCCAATTCTTTATCTATAGGGGCACATGTTTCTGCTAGGCAAGGGGTTTTAGGGAGGTTGTCAGATCTTCGGCATGACGTATGATTTTTGACCCCATTTCCATCATAGCCAAAACGCGTACTTTTCCATACAAAGGGAAAGACCAATGCCCCTCTCTGACTGCTGTTTTCAGTAGTTCAGGAGAGGAAAAAGTTCAAAAAGGAGCTGTAGGAATACCATGTTCCTATAGAAAGTCTTTTGTAAACCTTTATCCTGAATAATGCGCAGGCTTTGTGGAGTAGGGAAGACCCTGACACCCTCACTCTCAAGGCGTTCCAAGGCATCTACATTAACGTTTTTCTATCTCAAAGGTAAGCAAGTCCACTTGCTTGCCAAAGCGATATACAGTATCATAATCCATCAGGTCTCCCTGAAAGAAAGCATTGCAGCCCAAGCGTGCAGGGGCTTCTGCACTTGGGTCAAGCACAAGGGTACGAATGTCCCACTTGAGGGTCTGAGAAAGGAGCATCTTGCCCAATTGTCCCTCCTCCGAGGATACCTAAAGCAAAATCTGTAGAAAAGACACTTTGTTAATTATTAATTATTAGTATTAATTTTCAGTCTCTAAGACATAAAACTTAGCCTTTTAGCTGTAGGGAGTGTTAAATCTTCTTTTATATATTTTCCTGAGCTTCGAATAGGATAATTAAAAGGTAGACAGCAGTCCTTAGTAAGACCGCTCACTCTTCACTCTTCACTGACCTCGCAAAGGTACAAAAATATTTTTATTTTTGGAATCAAAAATATTGTTCAAAAACTTTTTACTCTAAAAATCGTATTTTTGTGCCACGATAATAATAATAGACTTGTGTTATGGATAAAAAAACGCAACACCATTGAGTATTTGAAATCTTTCTATATCAAAGATTATCTCTATATGGCTCTGGCCATAGAGTATCTACACGATTGGGCTTACAGGCTTTTATCATGCCTAATCAAATTGTCTCTGGAGGCTTGGCAGGAGCGGCTTTGCTTTTTGAACTATGCTACAGGGATCAAAGTTTCTACCACTATTAGGTGGTGAATTTTGCTCTTTGATAGTAGCATTTCGTCCTTTGGGATTTGTTATCAATACGATTATAGGAACTGGGATGCTTACTCTCGGGGTGAGGCTCAGGGAGATGTATCTAAAGCCCTACTTCTTGGCCAACCCTAGTACATGACCCCTTTATTGCTATTGTTTTAGGAGGTATCTTCATGGGAGTAGCCTTAGGAATGGTCTACTCGGTTAATGGAAGTACCGGGGAGTGGATATTATTGGTTTCTTGGTAACTAAATATTTCAAAAATACGTATCTCCCGTATTCTTCTTTTAGTGGATGTACTTGTGGTGACATCTTCTATATTTGTCCTCAAAGGACATACTATGGAGAAAATGGTGTTAGGGCTTATTCTCTTACCTGTTATGTATCAGGCAGTGGATGCGATTATGAATGGTGCTAAACAGGCAATACAAGTCATTATTCTCTCGAAGAAGTACGAGGAAATAGCCACTCATATCAATACAGAACTCAAGCGTGGCTGTACAGTAGTGGATGGTACAGGTTGGTATACCAAGAATCTCAGAAGGTCAGTATTGTCTCTTGCTCGTAGGGGAGAAGGGACTACCATCTTCCGATTGGTCAATAGCATAGACCCTCGATGCCTTTGTCACTCGTGCCAATGTAGAGGCTGTCTATGGCAAGGGATTTGAAAAATTTAGTTAAATTGAACTGCTGCCACACTGATTCTACCTATAACAATGCCCCTACGCCTGCCCGTGTTCTTAAGTGACATTTCTCATACTCAGGAAGTATGGGTGGTCAATGATGGCGCGACAGATCATACCGCTCAGGTGCTTTCTGAATTTCCCTCAGGTCAGGTTATTACCTTACCCTAAAAATCAGGGTAAGGGCATGTCTCAAGATAGGCTCTGCACCCTCTGGCTCAGGGCTGCTGACTATGCCCTGACAACTCGACCCGACAGGGCAGCACTTCCCTGAGGATATTCCTCACCTTCTCAGTGCCCTCTAGGGGCGCACTGAGCCTGTACTTTGGCAGGAGTCGGGACATGACAGGCGAGTCAGTGCGCCCAAGAAAGCAGCTCGGCAACAGGTTTTCCAACTTTGGTCTCACCTCGAGACGGGTATCCGCCCACCTGATACCCAATCGGGCTATCGCCTTTACCCCCATCACAGCTCCCCTAAGCGATACTTCCGGGTAAGTTTGAATCTGAGATAGAAGTCTTAGTGCGTACGGCATGGCGTGGTGTAGCGGTGGAGAATGTCCCCTGTTCTGTGTCCTCTACGACCCTGCCGAGCGTGTGTCTCACTTTCGTCCCTTGCGCGACTTCATGCGTATCAGTCTGCTCAATACCTGTTTGGTGCTCATTGCCTTTCTTTATATAAAGCCTCGACTTTCTTTTAGGAAATTCAAAAAGCTTCTCTCAGTTTCAGAGAAGACCTTGGAGAGCAACGCTTCCCATAGCAACAAAGCCTGTCTCAGTAGCCTTAGGACTTTTCTTGGCATTGCCCCTTTCTGGGGTTCCAGACCCTGATCACCCTCCCTTAGCTGCTCTCTCAGGATTGGAATAAGTCCTTGGCTTCTCTGTTCCAATATCAGCATTCCTCCTATGATTCCTTTCTTAGGGTTTAGCTTCGCTTTAGTTAGGGGCGCTATTTGTCGGTGGAGACATCCTCCCTCCGAAGGTAAGATCACCCAGGAGTTTCTGGTGAATAATCTTTCCCAATACCTTGTAGGTAGTTTTCTTAGCCTCCTTACCTCCGCCCTCTTAGGTAGTATGACCTACCTCTTTCTTAAAAAGTTAGCAGTAAGTAGTGAACCAAGCATGAGGGACAATTTTTCCTAATAACAGAAAATGAAAAAGTGAAGAATATCCTCCTCAAGGATATTCTTCACTTTTCACCATATAATTGTGAATCAAGAGTTAAAGAATATTAGTAGTTAATTTGTTAAGGAACAATGATTGCATCTTTATCCTCACATTGAAAGAGTCTTACCCAGTAGGCATAGTTATTCATAGAGATATAATTTATTGTTTTTAGATTGTTAGGAATGGGTATTTCTATTTTATATTCACTCTATAATATTTATGGTATAAATCTAAAAACCTCATTAGGTAATAGGTAATTTACTGTTCCCCGCTCACTGTTCTCCGCTTACTTAAACTCAAGTATTGCATTTTCGATAAAGTCGATATAGTCGATATAACCATTTTCTTTTTAAGAAAGTTCGCAAGGTAAGTCTGCTGGCTTCCATACCTCCTACTGCCTCTACTTGTCAGCATTTTGGCACAGAGGGGGCGATATACTTTTTCCACACTTTGAGTAGGTACAGAGGTGCGGCGTGCCAAGTAGCTAATAATCTTCCCTTGGGCATCCTTGATGATATCAAAGTCTGTTACCACCCAGTAGTATTCTCCTGATTTGCAGTTCTTCGCCACTGCGTGGAAGTTGATCCCTGTTGGATATTATCCCAAAGCACTTTGAAGATCACCCTGGCATATCTGGATGGCGGATAATATGTGAGGAGAGCCTAAGAGTTCTTCGGTTGAGTAGCCGCATACGTCACAGAACACCTGATTGACATAGTCAATAACGCCTGCTGTATCCGTACGACTCCATAATGGTTTTCGATTTATCCCAATTCACCTCCTGATCTATAGGAGTAGGATATTGAAAGCTTTGGTATCATAGAATTGATTTTTGGTTCTTTATAATATCGCAAAGGTACATACAAAATAAAAGAAAAATGTAATCATCGCACATCATTAATCATTAACCATTAACCATTGATCATTAATCGTTAATCATTGAGTTATTAACAATTGTAGAAAAATATTCCACAAATGTTGGTTTTTTGATAAATTTTTATAACTTGCACCCTGAAAAACAAATTAATAATTAGCGAGATGGAATATCTTATTGTAGCAGTCTTTTCATTGGTTATCTGTTTATTACAGTTGAACACCAGGTCAAAAATTGACAAAAACTATTTTCCGCTTTAGGTATGGCAGTTATGTGCTGGACAATCCTCAAAACTGCCGATTTGCTGCTTTTGAAGTTAGTGAAACAGGAGGGCTTATCTCCCAAGCTGACAAATTTCAGGGAGGAAATCCTGAGGCTATTGATAGCATGTTGCTTCATCACCTCGGAAAGGTAGCCGAAATCCTCTTCTTCCTCATCGGTGCGATGACTATTGTTGAGATTATCGACATGCATCGTGGCTTCGAGATCATTAAGAAAATGGTCAAAAACACGTAAGAAGAGAAAACCCTTGGGTACTCGAATTGTATCCTTTTTCCTTTCTGCGCTCATTGACAATCTGACTACTATTATAATAATGATTACCATCTTGCGTGTAGCTTTGTACCTTTCCGTGAGGAACGGATTTGTATGTTTGCTCCCTAATAATTGCTGCCAATGCCGGAGGTGCTTGGTCTCCTATAGGCGATGTGACTACCACCATGCTTTGGATGGCGGGTAAGGTCAGTGCGGCGCGTCTTATTGACTATGTAGTGTTGCCTGCCGTACTTTGTTTTGTAGTGCCTTTTGTGATCGCTTCACTAACGCCCATCTTCAAGGGACGCTTAGAAATCTCTCAGATGGATAAGACTGAGGCTTGCAAGAGCAGTACCCCTATCCTTACTATAGGAGTCTTAGCAATCATCTTTGTGCCAGTGTTTAAGTCCTTGTTCCACCTGCCCCCTTACTTGGCATGTTGTTCTCTTTGGCCACTGTATGGTTCTTCTCCGAGCTGCTCGGCCCAATAGCGAGCCTCAGTGAGGAAGCCAAGCCAACTTTCTCAGTGCACAAAGCCTCAGGGACGTATAGAGCACTCCAGTATATTATTTTTCTTAGGAATCCTCTTGGCCGTAGCCGCATTGGAGTCTACAGGTAGCTTGTTCCACTTTGCTGGCACGCCTCAAGGAGGTGGTTCTCAGACCACCAATATAGTAGTACTGATTCTGGGCTTTGCCTCTGCGGTTATTGATAATGTTCCCTTGGCAGCTGCTGCATCGGTATGTTCCAGGAAGGAATGGATGCTTCTACATGGCACTTCGTCGCCTTTCTCTGCCGGAACAGGAGGTAGCTTACTATCATTGGATCCGCTGCAGGGGGATGGCTGCGTATGGAGAAGATTTGCACTTCTTCTGGTATGTAAAACACATCTCTTGGCTTGCCCTTTTGGGATTCCTCGTTGGTGAGTGGTGTCCTCATGGCTGTAGAAGCTATTCAGATAATTGTTAGGGACGTAGAAATCGTACTCGCCCATTGAAACAGATGAATTGCAATCTGCTCAATCTCAATTTGTATAAACCAAATTAAGAAACATAACTATCCCCTCTTCGGGGAGGGAAAACACTCACAGCGACAGAAAAACCCGTATATTATGCAGATTATTTTTATACCTATTGCTTTTTGGTACCTATATTCACCTGCGCTCAGCAGTGCCGCGTGAATTATACGGCCACAGTGGAGAATACCACCTGTGGCAGGTACTGTCAAAGGTTGCCTTGGCCTCTGCCGATACCACTGTATTAGCCAGTACTCAGTGGTCTTGTACGACAGCGCTGGTGCGGTGCAGGCACGACAGAACCTCTCTGCCGCAGGGAAAGCAGACTTGCATAACCTCCCTCAGGGACTTATAAGGTAAAACTTGAAAAGAAGGATGAAGCGATACGCATCCTACTGCATTGAGTGTTACGGTAGGAGTAGCCTATAGGCGCTTCTCTGTCGATATGACCAAAGCTACACAGACAGCCGCTACAGGAGAATGTGCAACTGACGGAAAAGTGGCGCTCAAGATTAAGGATGGTTCTGGTCCCTTTGTAGTGAAGTTCTATGCTCCTGGGGCAACAACTCCTACCTTTACTCTGCTACTAATAAAACGGGGACTGAGACAACGTCAATATCACAGGTCTTAAGCCAGTACAAGCATGATGACATAGAGATAGAAGACCGTGCTGGAGGAGGGCTTGCTCCTCTCACTGAGCCGAAAAAACGTACGTAGTATCACTACAGATGCTGCGTCAGGTTCTTTTATTCGTAACCTAACTATCGAAACTTGTCGTCCACTGAAACTACAGAAACGATAGGTAGAAATGGAGTAATTAATATAGATCTCGTACTGCAGGAGCTATACAATAAAAAGTAGTAGATACTGATACCAATCATGTGATTGTAGCAGGAAAGACAATTACATGACAGCAGGTGTGAATCAGGTAGAACCTGATAACGGATAGAAGTTAATAAGAATTATAAAGTTACTGTAGAAGCAGGAGGAGGATGTTCGGCAGAGCGTATACCAAAAGGACTATTCATCTCTCCAGAATATCTTTTTGCTTCTTGTCCCAGTAGCAGGTCAATGTGACACTCTATAATCTGGCTGTAGGAAAGAGGTATAGACATAGTATTGATCTATCATTGGCTTATCCTTATATATTAAAATGTAAAAGTAACCTGAGGGGGAGTACTATCATAGATAGACAGTTCTCTAGTGCACAAGCACTTCCTTCTGTCTTGTCAAAATTCTTATCTTATATATGGAGGCTAATGAATTCCGTTATTGAGATGGGACAGACCTGTGATCTTTAAACTGCGAGACACAGAAAAGAGTAAAGTGGGCGATAAGATTACTATTACTTTATGAAGATTGTACTACAACTAAAACGGTAACACGTGCAGTAGAACAATTGATAGTGATTTCCAGAAACAAAAATAGAGGCTGAAACCGCAGGAGGGTGTAATACCCTGCCATTATAAAACACAGTTCAACTATGTCCATTATCAAATGAAACCAATTTTACTATCTAATACATTTTCTAAATGCATATTATAGTCTCACAGAAGGTATAGGGATCCCTCCACCCTCAAAAATGTTGGTTTATATCTGTGATGCTGTCGATGCTAACACTCATGAGAGTTAAGACCAATAGTGCTACAGGCACTTCGTTTTCGGTGACATACTCTAAGGAAAACTCGATGACCCCTTCACCCGCAAAGTGTGACTACTATAAGACTAGAACTTTTCAATAGAAGTGACATACCTACTCCATTAGATAAAAATTCCAATAGGATATACAGAATATCGTTCTTTTTGGACGCTCCTGATAAGCAAACTTGTTATTTGGGCATACTGATGTTACCCGTGGAGGTTTGTAGGTCAGATTACCGATGCCAATCCGCTTCAGGTAACCTCACTCCAACGGGATGGACAAATGAAGACCATAGCTATACAGGCCTTGGAACTTGGCAGGAAATCTAGCAGTGACTTTTCCCTAAGAGTATAAAAGTTTTATCTCTATGAACGGGGAAATGACAAGCACTACCAATTGACTGATATTCCACCTGAGAATATAAAAATAAAGCCTGATGATAATTGTTCTGAACTAGAAAAGAAAGCAACAATTCGCTTATACCTCTTACTATGATCTTAAGCATACATGAGACAACTGATTGTGGTCAGGGGGCAAAGTAGAAGGCAAAGTAGTCTTCGAGGCTACTGATTGGCCGGAGATGGAACTCCCAAATAAACAGTAATAGATGGTACTCATGATAGGGGAGGCAGATCCCATATACAAACGAGGACAATCTATAAATAAAATAAAAGGACTTGGTAAGTTCCAATGTAGATCCAGCTAAGAAAACAGTTACTGGAGAAATAGGAAATCTTCTCCAGGCAATTCTAGCTATCCCTCTGATACATGGAATTGGTACACTATAACGGATGATCCTCATGCTAATGGATATGCTTATCACTATGATCCTAATAGCGTTTTGCCTTTGCCTAACGCAAGAAGATTTTGGATGAGCGTTTGATATCAAATTCATTTATCTACAAAGAGTTTGAGATTGTCAACAGAACAGATATCAATCCTACCGTGGGTCGCGGCATGTGTGATCCTTCGAATGCGAGTTCAGGGATGGCAGGGTGAGTTGCCCTGTGGATCTGGAGCCGCAATTATCCCATTACCCATACCTTATATACAAGGTATCGGGAGGGACAAAGGCGATAGCTACTCACTCGGATGGTACCTCAGGTAGCTCCTGTAATGGTAGCTACTGTCCTGCAAACTTGGAGGATGCTTTATGTGACCTTTAATAATATTCCCAAGCTTTCAGGTAGTGACAGCTATGAAGTGAAAATTCTGAGTCTGGTTGTTTGATCGTTTGGTACCTGTTCGCAGAGCTTGTCTATTACAGAACCACAGGTACGTACTCATCTTCTACGGCATGCTGGTTCTCCATTGACATTGAGTGTTGATTTTGCCAGCGAGCTTATATGAGTTAGAATGGAAGTCAAGTCCTGCTACCGCTCTTTTCAGGAGTAGTGGATAAGACGCGTCCATCGATTACGTTCAATGTGGTGGAGGATGCGGAGTACTGTGTCAGCAAGATGAAATCAGGTTTTGGTTGTACCCTCTGTTCTTAAGGATACAGCCAGAAGCAGGTGAACCTGACCTGCAGCAATTTTGCGGCATCGGACATTACAGGTTTATCGGATAAGACAGGGTTTTGGCTTTATCAACCAGTGTGTTGCGGATGTAAGCTGGACAGCTCCTACGATCAATGACCACGGCGGGGTGGTTATAAGCTCACTTTGGGAGGTGACCAAGCCTGACGGAAGTAACATACCCCACGCTGATGCCAATGGCACTACGCCAGCCACCAGTTGGAATGGTTTCCTGTGGGCGAATCTACAGTAACCCATGAGCGTAGAGGCAAGATTGTAGGCACAGCAGCTACCAAGAGCTTTTAAGTAACGGCACGGCCTGAACATAAATATTCAGATCACCAGTTCTTTTGTGGCCAATGTGGGCACCACAGCCCTCACTTCGGTGGCCAGCTCGAAGTACAGTATATTATAAGGTACCGCTCAAGAACACTACAGCTACTTCTATCAGTACAGGTGCCTTGAGGATTACCCTGCTGGATAACACGAACACCAACTATGAGCTACCTGGTAAGCGAATGACCCCTGCGATAGTTACCTCTCAGTTGGAGGTGCGGCAAATGTGTGCGACGACACAGGCGATCCGAGAGTACTGATTTTTAGGAATATCACCGAGGTGTATTGGCAACAGAATGCGGAACGCTCAGCATATATTCCAATCAAGATCAAGCAGGATCAGGGCGTCAGGATGCGTATGTAATGGCACGTCAGGCACACTCACAGCGCAAACCTAAACTCATCTATAGTGTAGGAGGCAGGATGGTGGCAGAGAACAATCCATTCAAGGGACGGCATTATAAGCAGAGATTGACAGTCGTGCTACCTGTCCACGCGAGGAACCCATCGCGGTGGCAGCTTCACGTCATATAAGTGAAGCACTGCAAGGGTGGTGGAGCCAGACAGGACCTACTCCTCTATGAGCACCACTGGCAAGTCAATCAGTAACTGCAGGTACACTATACAGTAGAGAAGATAGCCACTTGTAGTGGTATTGAGGGCGAAGACTACGGAAGTGATCCACTTGCGGACAAGACAGATACTACGTAGATCCTATCAGAGCCTTACGGGCAATGTAGGTGGGGTATGTGCTACGGATAACACCAATGGCAAAGCCACTTACTCTGTGGAGGTACAGGCAGCAAGCATTGCAGGTGCCTACCATCAGTCAGGAGTAAAATGGCAGAAGGAAGGATCTGGGATGTGGCAGTGAACCAGCTGAACTGTTATAATACGAGTGCAGCATGTTGGTCTCACAGTATCTACCCGATAGGGAGCTATCATAGGAGGTACTACCCCGGTACCGCTTACAGGTAGGGAATGGTACATGTACAAGAGAGTTCTACTCTTTGAGGTATTCAATACGGGCTTGTCAGGGTACACTGATAGGGAACCTCACCCCACATACAGCCTTGAGCTTAGGCGTGAACTGGAGATGGGCACCATGGAGTGCAGTAGAGGTACGTAGCTACCTCGCTCTGATGGTAGAACTTCACAGGAGATGGGCCCTGCTTCAGGCGCCAATATGCACAAGGTGGACGTAACAGGTCTGAAGTACTGAACAATAGGAGTCAAGATACCTTTAGAATAGTGATCGGCGTCAAGGGAGGTGCGCCGTAGGTGCCTAGCACTCGAACAGCTGGAACGATCAACCGCTGGGAGAATCATGAAGGCAGAGGTAGAATATACTGAGAGTGGTCTAATACAGAGTGTAGTCAAAGCTAAATATAACTCACGGTATACTGGTAGGCACGTAACTACTGACACCTCTATACGAGGATGGTCAGTTGGCCAAGACAGAGACAGGTGCAGTATTTGAGCAGTCTGATGGAGACTGGCGCAATCACCCCCTACCAATGCAGTAGGTAATGGTACATGATGTATTCTCCTCCTGGATAGAAGTTCCAAGAGAAGGCAGTATATCTTCTGGGATGAGATAATGATGATAGATATGCCTTGGACCAATGAGGTACAGGTAAGCCAAGCCTCCTCGCTATGCGGTAGAGGTTACCACAGACCTTCATGTGCGACCCAACATGGAGGAACACTCTGGGGCTAAGTTCTTGGAGACAGTCAGTACCAAGTCCAGTGAAGTTGGAGAAATACAAGACCGACGGCACTATGGACACGAGCTCTCCCGCAGCATGCTGAAACAACTCTTGCAGGACAGTTCAACAACTTTTCAGCAGGTAAGGATAGAGTGACCTTAGCTCCTCTCTCTTCAATAGTGGAGGTGGTGATGTCGTTGTAGATTGTCCTGAGATATACGTGTATAGAATTTCCAGCACCTATAGTAGCTTCTATAGGGTAGTGAGGAACAATCAGGATATACAGTGGCAAGTTCTGCTCAAGGTGAACTGGGAAGGAGGTTCATGGCTGTGCCATCAATTTCGTACCTAGGTACAGGCCTCATACAGCCCAGATAGGACTTTGTTGGTGGATGGAGGTAGTGTCAATCCTAAGGTTAAAAGTATTTTGTAAAGGGGATAGCAATGGCTGTATTGTTGGAGTCTGGAGCAATGGCCAAGAAAAGACTTGACCAAACCTACTTTGGCAGCTTCACAGTGGATTATGACTGTGGTGGCAACGGAACCTTATAGTAATCTCAACTGCTCCATGGAGCTATTTATACCTATGAATATAGCTTTGACTGGCGGCGTACGTCAAGCGCCAAAACTTAGGCAAGTGATGCGCTACAGTTTGGCAGGCAGGAGCCACACCATACCTTATAAAAGTATACTATACAGAACCTGCTACCGAGTCGGTGAACCAGCCCACAACGAGACCTTTGCCGACATGGAAGACTGATGAGAGTGATGGTGTTCGTACAGGTAGGTCTAGCTAAGACAACAGCATAGCTTCAGCGGGAGGCATGTGGTAACCAAGCAGTTACCAGCCACTCCAACTACGACCGCTCTTTGGCAGGTACCAGGCAGATATTATGATACATATAGCGACTAAGTGATAACTGGCTTTGTATGTGAAGGGATATACAGAATGGATAATGCCACGGCAACAGTGAAGTTCTCAAGTATGTGAACTTGGGCACGATGCCAATATGGCGGCGAGTGTACCACCGAGAGTGACCACAGGTGACCAACCCGAGGGGGCTCATATGACAGCCTTGCACGTACTCTTCCAGCAGCAGCGCAGGAGGTACATGAGCAGAGTGAAGGACCTTGAGGACGAAGAGTTTCAACCACACCCCAGTTCCGCTTTAATTACTAGAAGTGGGCGTGAACAATGCTGCGTGGGTCTGATGAGATAAGCGATTCAGCCTACTAAGAACTGCCAGTCGGGAGAGCCTTATCTCGGTACAGGTAGAGCCAAGCAAAGGCTTTGGAGCGACCCATCACTCAGGCAGAACCTCCTAAGGTCATGGCGAGAGGGCACCATTGGTAAAACTCAGAAACATCAAGGCTGAGCTACCGAGTACCAGCTCAACGGAGGAGCGTATAGGCACTACTTTGCAGGCATGCAGACGAGCTAAAGAGACCAGCTCCAGTAGACAGCGCCTGGATCCAGCTTCATACCTGAAAAGTACGTACAGGTAAAACCCAGATGGTACCTTTTCAGTGAGATTACTGCAGGTGCAGAGGCACGTATCAATGATGTTCCTGCTCTTTCGATAGAGGAACAGATCACCTAAGTGGGATGCATGGCGTCCATACTAGCAGCAAGAGCGATGATCCGAGTAGTTGCGGGCGTGCTCCCATATGTACAGAAGAAAGAAGTCCGTGGATGCAGCCTGTAGATGTTCCCGGACTACGTGACATGGTAGTACACTGGGTACGGTAGCAACCTACCGATGGAGTACACACTATCAGTTTAGAATTAAGGATGCGAATCAGTGTTCTCGATATAGAGGAAGTTTATACTCAGAAGATAGATGACAGATGTAACCTTGACCCCAACTCAGGCTTACAGTCAGGTAGAGCAGGGAAGTGATAAGCAGGAACAATGGTAATGGAGGCTATGAATTTAGTGGTGATGTAGGGAAACCACTTGGGCAAGTGACCCAGGCAACTCCAAACTCAGTCACCGTTTTGATGGTCTCAATCCCAGCTAGTTATACATAGTAAAAGACGCTTTCTAGGCTGTGAATTTACCCAAGTGGTAGTGATCCCTGAGGTGATGGAAGTAGGTCTTACCTCGGATGATGCCTCGGACGTACTCACCCCACAAGAGCAGATCACCATTGAGGCCAAGGGAGGGTGCTCAAATATCAGAGGATATACTCACATGGAAACGAGGCGGCGTGAAGCAGATCCACTGGTCTATAAACCCAACTGACAGATACAGACGGTGCAATGTACTGATTAGTACCACAGGGACTACTGTTACCTACTTAGTCACAGTGAAGACAGTGCGGGAGAATACCACTCAAGGTGGTAGATGCCAACGGCTGTGAAACATATAGTAACAGAAGCAGCTGAACCCAGCCTCTTTTGTCAGTCCAGACTTTCAGCTAGCACAGCAGCATGTACAGGAGAGTCATGAGGATAGAGTTTTTGACGAACTCTTACTGATAACAGATGCTGTTGATAGAACCAGGGAGTAGCTCCTTCAGTGATAAAGATATATAACATGTACCACCTCAGGTAGTGCAGAGACCCTAGCAGTCACAATGGTCGAGACTTGACAAAGGCTGGTATAAGGTAGAGCTTGAGTTACGATGTAAGACTTGCAGATTTGGAAACTGAAGAAAAATAGAAGCACCAGTGCTTACCTTTGGTAAGGGAAGAAAGACATCTCTGTACTTCAGGAACGAGCAGCTTAGGAGAGATAGAGTTGTGGTTTACCATAGGACCATACAGCAACTATTATATGGCCTTGTATACGGATAGTAACTATACGCACCCCTCACAAAATCAAGCAGGTACGCTACAGGTGACAGGGAGAGAATCTATGTAAATCTAGCAGGAGCTCACTACGATTTTGATTCACTCGCTACCAGGGATGCCATCACTACTCAGCTATTACCACATGGCAATTACACAGCCAGACTCTTTGCGCTAATGGTACAGATAGGGAGGTTCTCAGATCAAAGCCAATGCGGGTGTTGTACAACAGGTAGATTGTAACACAGCCACAGGTGGTAAAGGTCTCTTTGAGGATGGAGCGGAGATCGATGAGACCTGTACTCTAAGGCGGCTATCTCACCGAGATGGATCGCCAGCAGTGGTCCATCTACCCTACTGGATACCAGGGCACCACTGGAACGATATGTGTAGTGGAGCATCACAAGAAAGTAGAAATAGAGTTTACCCTCTTGGCGAAGACTCCCATAGAATTGCAGAGAGTATAAGGACAAGACCTGTTGGATGGTACTTTCAGACCGAATATAATCCACCAGAGGCAATACCTACTGAAAAACGTGTCAAAACCCTGTGGAGCAGGTGCCAAGCGATCATAATACACTATGAGTTGAGTGCCTTGCAGTACGGCGCCTAAGTGAGTTGTATACCATCCGTCGATACCCGGCATACCATTGAGCCAAACGCAATAGCTTCAGGCACGGGCTTACAGTACCCTGCTGGAGGCAAGAGTGATCACAAATGGTAACAGGTCCTACTGAGAACAAGACATATATCTCGTGGTAAGAGATGGAACGCTGAAACAATTGTGATGGATACTAAAAATCTTATGGTACTCTGTTCTGCAATGCTATTGGCCTTGTACAGACCGACTTGTTGTAGAAACCCGCTTGTGCAGGTTCGGCTAATGAGAGAGCTCAGGGTGAAGGCAACCATCAGCGATGGAGTAGGCCCTTACAAATATACGATAAGCCAAGGAGCACAGAGCCTACGGATACCAGTGGGCAGATGCTGCAGTGCTAGCCACCATCAGCCGTGATGTGCTTTTGACAAGACTGAGACCACCTTGCAGGCAAGATCAAGGACTCAGGGAACTACATGGTATGTGGGCATGTAAGAGATAAGCACTGTCATATTTCTAAGCAGTAACAGGAAGGAAGATCCTGCCCCAGCGGCTACCAAAAGCAGAGGTAGAGAAACCCGTATGTGGTAGGTAAGAATATACAGTGAAAGTAACCTCAGCCAGATAGGTAAGGACAACATTACTATCTTTTAAGCCAGTGAGGAACAGAAGGCCACAACAGCCAATCACAGTCTATCCAGACAGGGCCAAGTGTATGGGAAGGATGATATCACTGAGTATATGCATCTTCTGTGGCACGTGATATCACCATCTATGATCAGAACGGATGTAAGAGGCGGCAGTAAACTTTGTCTTCCAAGCAAGATCAGCTTTGACCTTACACAGTCCAAGCCTATCACTTGTCAGCCAGGTATGGCAGGTCAATGGAGAGCCCAGGTAGACACTATTCAGGAACCATAATCCTGCGAACCCACATATCTATATGGTATTGAAGGAAGATGCAGGGGAGATATAGTGATAGGAATCGATACTCCAATGAGTGGATTTGGTGCCTTTACTGTGCCAATTACTCAACCAGGACGTTATAGAGTAGAGATTGTGATACCACCCACGTGAGGTTGTCTATCTCAGTCGCACCTCACGGTCACCGACAAGGTGTTACCGATATTATCATTGGACAACAGTACTGACTCGAAGTGTTATACTGCCAACCAAGACCTCTTGATGTAAATGGAGGAGGATCAGCTACCTTTGGTAGCGGCTCCAGAGAGTCAGCTTCCGATGAGCTATAGTCTGAAGGCAGCCTGCCAGGTGCGGATGATATAGTGCAGGACTGCACCGGCGACCATCCCAGCAACCCACTACCAATGTAACAGCGTCCAACACCCATGTGGGATTGGCAGAACAATGGTAGACAGGTGACTTTCAAGGGCTATGTTAGAGATGTAAGAGGAATCATCTATACAGTAGAGGCAAAGGCAGCCAATGGCTGTACTACCACAACAGAATTCACTATCTATGGGGTAAAACCCAGGAGATGGATATGACTAAGGAAGTTGTATGTCAGTTCTGTGTAGTGGGATCAGGAGTATTGGCTAGCTAAGCTTTTACCTAAGATGCGGATCACGGAGGCAGTGGAAGGTACTGCTCACCCTACTCATGGGAGGAGTTCCGGCACAGGGACATAGACCCTACTGAGCCTACTCACCATCTCGGATGAGACAGGAGGTAACTTACCCTAAGAGTAGAGGATGCACAGTACCACGTGCAGAGGTGACCAGCCATTCCCAACAGCGATTGTTTATTCGTGAAGATAAGTACAGTCACCGCCATGGGAGGTTACTGATATTACCTGTCGAGCAGGTGAGGATGTGAAGGTGGAAGCCACCCAGTCCAGCGTACAGATCCTATCAGTAGAGTTTATCACTACAGGAGTGTAACGGATAGCTCTCACCAAACGGTATACAGATAACAGTACCAGCGGGAGTCAAACTACGGCAACCCATACCTTTACAGGTGTTCCAATGGGCAACTATAGTGTGGTGGCAATCATCGATGAGACAGGTTGTGTGACCTGCAGTGGTACTACCTACAAGGTACAGGATCCGAATACCTTCCGCTCACCGCGACAGAGGAAAAGCCAGTGAAGTGTTACGGAGGTAATGATGGTTCTATCACCTTTACCTTGGAGGACTTAGACTTAGAGAACAGTGGTGGGTAACCAGGCTACCCAAGGGTATACCCTAAGAATCAAGAGCCTTACCCGTCCTACAGATCCGATTATAACAGTGACTGTTCCGGCAGGTTCAGCTACCCATACGCTCAATACTCTGGCATATGGTTCCTATACAGCAGAAGCGGAATCTACTTTACAGGCTGTATCACTAAGATTCCGGCAAACTTTACCATCCGTCAGGCAGACCAGCCTATCAACATGGCGGCTAAGCTTAGAGTACCGGATGATTGTAGTGCCAGCAAGGTAGCGCGAAATCTGATAGATATCACTGGAGGTATAGCGCCTTATAAGGTAACGATGACGGGAGATAATGGTCATACGCAGACAGCCAATCAGGTATACAACTGCTGGCTCTTCACCTGGAGTGCCAGGATCGGCAGCACCAGGGGGCTACCTTCCAGATAGAAGATGCATGGGGCTGTGTGGTAACCCTACGGTGAATGTAAAACAAAGCTGTCGCTCAGATCCAATAGACTTTGACGACTCTAGAGATCACCATGGTATCTTTGTAAGAATGAGTGAGATGGTAAGGTAGTGAAGAATGCAACGAGGAGTGAGCTCAGATGATCCTACAGCAACGACCCTGACAAACTACTCTACTATTACGAACTATATCACGATATAGAAGGAGCCATCAGACCATTGCAGCTAAGCAATGAGTTCACTGAGCTACCAGCAGGTAACTATACCTTTGTATGTAAGAGACCGTTGGAACTGTGAGAAGAGGTACAGTTTACCTTGGGTACCCACCGGAGATACAGGTAAACCCGAGTGAGCAATAGCAACCTGGTATGCCAGACACAGGTAAAGGCAAGTGTCTGTCACAGGAGGAACACAGACCCAGATCCAGATGGAGAGGTGCTCTGCACATTTACAGTTTGAATTGGTAGAGCAGACCGCGATGTAGTAGTCAATCGCTTTGGATAAGGTCAAGACAGCGGATTTCCAAAGAACAGGACTGAAGGCTGGTGAATTACCGAGTAAGAGCGATGGACGGCAAGTGTTGTGCAGGAGAACTGATTTGTTCTACCAACTAAGCAGGCACGGTTAGACATTAAGGCCACTTATGAGGACAACTGTGAAGACAATGAACATTGTGCTATGTAGTACTGGACCTTGAGGATGCTACGGTGGACTTCACCAAGGTACACCACTCTTTTGACAATGGAGTCACTAGCACTTTTTTGCTGCGGTATGACCCCTGAGCACAGGCACGTACAGTCGTACACACAGCAGTGTAAGGCCTTCGTCCTTGCCACATGTCTCCATCAAGCCACTACTAGATGATGCGGAAACCACTTGGGTGAGGGAGAGACCAGGAGATCTAGTGGTAGAGAGAAGTTGACTTTGATCAAGATCCAGCCGTCACGCAGATATCAACGAATTACTCGCTCTTAGGTAAAGAACGGGGTTCCGGATTATACTACTATCAATGGAGAACATAGGGCAACAATGGCACTTACATCGTAAGGAAGCAAGACCCAGAGGAGTAGACCCAAAGGATAATAAGCCCAAGAAGCGTATGAGAAGCGCGAGTGGAAGATAGCAAGGATGTACGGCAGAAGAGGTATTCTATGTAGAATAATGATGATAGAAATCCCCACGTTTCTTCTACCCTACAGGAGATGGTGAGAACGATATTTGGGCACCGGGCAATACGCGGCAGTATCCGAATATCCAGACCTCGATATTCGATCGTTGGTGGTCGCTTGCCCGGGCGAAACTCTCAGTCATGTTGGATGGTACTTATAATGGCAAGGAAATGCCTACGGAGACTATTGATATCATCACCTGGGTGAGGAACTGATGGTAGAGAATTCAAAGGACACTTTACTTTATACAGATAACAGTTATCAGTTGTCTGTTATCAGCTGTCAGTTTCCAATAACCGACAACCGACGACTGAGAGTTTATAAATAAAATTTTTAAAAAGGATGATGGAAAAAGTCGAAGGTTATACATATGTGTGCTTATGTAGGCGTCTGAGTGTGTTTGGGCAAGAGTTGCAATTACCCACAGGGAATCAGTACTTGGCCGACAGTGAATTTTTGATTATGCCCACTTATGCGGTGATAGGTAATAATGTACGGGTAGTCGTATCGGCAACCAGCCAATGGGTAGGTTTCAAAAGAGGCACCGGACTACCAGAGTTTATCGGGTGATATGCAGTTTGGGGAAACCGCAGGACTGAAGTGAGCTTGTATAATGACCGAAATGGATACACCAAGCAGATGGGAGCGAAGGCGACCTTCTCACACCACTTGACCTTGGATAGTTATGATAGCCATAGTAGTCGTTTGGGATCCTTTACTCTGGTCAATGCCTTCCGTATAGATATTGACAAGTTCACTGAGTGCAGGGCGTCCTAGAGCGGATGCTGCTGTAACGGACAACCGAGCGATGATTAATCACAACTTTGAGCGTAGGGGTACTCTATCGTTATAAGGGTAGTTTTGCCAGCTTATGCAGTGACGAATATCCTGAATAAGAAATCAAAGAGATGTTCGATGTAAAGGAGCCATTACGCATACAGGAACTATAACCATACGCAGGGTACTCGGATACAGAGGACACCTAGGTAGTGCTTTTGGAGATAGAGCCGTCTGTATTTGTGCAATATAGAGAGGGGATAGCTGCCTTCTAACCGATGCGAATGTAAAGTTCCTGGTTTGATTTTGAGGACTATTATCGTGTAGGAGCCACTGCTCGTTTTGTGAATGATCAGGGCTTTCAAGCCACCTCTGTAGGGCCTATGTTGGGTCTGAAGAAGGAGTGTTCTACTTTCGCTTATGGGTACAACTCAACCTCGAACACCATACGCCCCTATAACTCTGGTTCTCTATATGATTACCTGGGAATCGACATGTTCCAAGGTATCGGTGGATGTAACTGTACAGAGATAGTCTGTTTTTGTAAAAATGAAAAGTAGTATTACCCTTAAGAATGTTCGGTATATGCCTCACCATGGTTGTTTGTCACGAGGAAGCACAAATTGGGAGTTGTACAGTAGATATGACCATATACGTGGATCTTTCCCAATCTATTGAGTTCGGACAGGCTTCAGGACACCATGGACTGACTGGTGCGCCTGAATCGTATCTACAGAAGAGCAGATGGCTATTCGCTCAGCACTTTAGAACATGTAGCGTAGCAGCAAGTGGTAAAGACTGAATTCAGAATATTGCTATCTCTTGAGATAGAGGTAAAGAAGATAACCTCCCACAGGAGGGGATGAGCAAGTGAGGTAAAATAATTTCCTGAATTATTTGTACAGTTCAAAGATGGTCTTACATTTGCACCCTGAAAAAGGCATCGTGGCCGAGGGCTAGGTAGAGTCTGCAAAACCTTCTACAGCGGTTCGAACTGCTTGATGCCTCAATATTGAAACTTTAACTGAATTACTAATTTTAAACCGCATTACAAATGACCAACGTATTAGATAAATTTGTACAGGACATCAAAAGCCAATGTACCTGGCTTTATAGTCGTTTCTGTTACAGAAGTAAACCAGGGTCTTGTTACATAGCTTCTTCTGCGTGATCCATCTCGACCCTAATCTTGGCTTCTGCTTATAATCTTGGAAGTTGTAAAAGCTAAAATGAATGCTCTTCTGTGTTCTTGGCTTGAAGGAAAAGATAGAAGATATCTCATCACCCTAACTAAATCCAAATTCACGCAATAGATGTAGCGCCACGGTACTTATTCTATTTATTTAGTAGTGGATTCTTCTCTAAAGCAAACTTAGGAATTACATCTGTCGTTCTGCTTTGCCCGCTACAAGAGACCTACAATCTATCTTCTAAGAATGAATTTTCATAACGAAAACTAGTTAGGCTGACAATCAAGAAAAGAGTTTATTGATGTGTGCTGGCCTCCATTTCGTGCCTTTTTGTTGTGAAGAGTCAAAAGTAAAGAGTGGGTGTGTCAGGATCCATCTGTAAGGAGAAAGTTAGCGGCTGAATGGCATGTGTAGCCACTAGTACCACATAAAGGCGGTGGCTAATTTGGCTCTTTGTTCTTCTACTCCTCACTCTCCGGTTTTCATTTCAAAAAGAGTGAAGAATCACTCAGTAATTCTTTCACCCTTCACTCTTTGTTTTCTCTCTCTTATCGAAGGCTAAGATCATTTTACCGAGTTCCTTCACCACGACCATCGAATACATATACTTGATAAGTACCTCCTTCACATTTCTTAGTAACAGAAGAGACATATTCGCACACATCTGCAGGATTTCTCTCTTACAAGGAACTTTTGCAGCACGGTTGCAGTTGATGGTCTCATCTCCGCACAGCACACAGCCCCTGTTAATCTCTCCAGTAATACCATATTAGGGCTTACTACCTGTACATAGAGAGCACGATCACCCAGGGGAGCGATACGGTTTGACTCCCAACAGCGTAGCACACCTTTGATCTTGTCAGTAGCACCAGAGCGCTCTTTTCTGCATAGCGACCAATTGATTTTCACCCGCATTGGCAGCAAGCAGCTCTAAGGCTAAGGAGAGATCCTTCGTCGATCACCTGGGCTGAGTGCGCGTGTGCTTGAGACACAGAGTCTAGCTGTGAGGCATGCGTCATTCAAGGCAGGAAGTGGTACCATCACGCCTTGAGTTACTTTTTACATTGTACTTACGTGCAGAGTCATTGATGGCCAGTCATGGTTACGCTCTAAGCCATATTTACCTGATCGCGATATTTTGGAAGAGAACATTGACTATATCTCAGTCTCATATTCTTCAAGGGAATCAAATGTATTGAGCAGACGTGCTTTGTGCATCGGCAAGTTCTCATCTGCATTTCTATTGGTTTTGGATACACGGTTACGTCATCATAGTCTTTTATGGTAATCGCTTCCAATTTTAACTCACTTTGATCGCGTTTTTCCAAGATTGCTTTCTTCAAGTTTTCCTTTGGCTTCGTTAGGACTCCACAGGCGGCACATCCTCCTGCCTTGCCAAGGCCCTTAGCTGAAAGAAGGGCAATGATGAGTCCTCACAATCTTCCTGGGAGTCCCACATTTTGTAACTTCGCCGACATATAAATGTACTCTTTAGTTCTTTTAGTAGGACAAAGTAGTAATTTTTGATTAGCTATAGTGGTATTTAAAGCTAGTTTAACTAATATCATATCTCCCGATCCGATAAGCTCTCTATCGAGGTACCACCAAGAGGCAAACTGCCCAGAGGTAATAGCACTCTGTGGGGTGTCAAATGATATATAACCCACGGTCGTCAAGTACAACATGTGTTTTTGTAGTGGCTGTCGATAGCGGATACGCACCTGAAATTCCATGCGCTGACCAAGGGATACTGCCAGATCAGTGTCCCACCCAGTGAATATTCCTTTTAACAACAGCACTTCTCAGTCCAGGATGGGTGTGTCCTTCACACAGATGATATTTTTCTGTATCGGTGTCAATGACGAACAAAGGTTCCTGCCGCACTTCACATGCTGTAGTCCCTTACGTTGTCCCACGTGAAAAATGGGCGCCTTCGTGCTTAAGCGACATTTTCCATCTTGGGGGTATATATGGTATTTTCTTTCAGAGAAATTTCTGTTTCGTCCCTGCATAAGATTCAAAGCATCGAAGTCATTTGCTGTTGTGATAACCTGCACCCGAGCAGAAGGGATCTGGACAGTACTCCTCCTTGGGAGAGTCGTCGTCAGAACTCAGGCAGACGTATTTCTCAAGCCAACAAAGCAGAGCCTTTGAGAATCTTTTCTTTCAGCTGTGACATAAGGCCTAATTAGCAATGGCACGTACTGCTGTAGGTCTCAGGGAGAAAAAGGGCACTATTGGCTGAGTCGTTCCTGAGAGAGCTGGACAGAGGAAACAGGATTGGTCTTTGCTGGCATTCCTTTTCCAAGCCAAGAGGCGATAGATGTTTGTCCATTTACTTCCAGTTCTTCCTTTCGACAATAGTGTCCCGTGGCTCAGCATAGTCGGCCTCCAAGCTTAGGGCAAAGGTCTTAAGAACGTGTCAAAATTTGATCTCACGGTCACAGAGTACATCAGGGTTGTGTGTGCGCCCTCGCCTCGTATTTCGGAACATATAATCCACAATACGTTGCTCGGTAGGGCTCATGCCACATCCACTGTCTGAAAAGGAATCCTAGTTTCTCAGCGACCATTAGGGCATCGTTGCTGTCTCAAGCCATGGGCATCTCGTTGAGCTAGTTACCAACCGTCATGCCACATTTCTGGCATAAAGAGTGCCAATAACCTCATAACCTTGTGTGTGGAGTAGGTAGGCGGCCACACTGCTGTCCACCCTCCACTGGGCCCTACTACTACACGTTTCATATCGTTCCTTTCATGATTTTCTACGCAAATGGCGTCCCATGAGTATCCCACGAAGCCAATCAATTGTATTTTATTCTTTGACTCAGTATTTCCTTTAGGTGTTCCAAAAAGTCATGAAGAGAGGAAGAAGACAGTATTGCCACAATAGCGACATCTCTAAGGACAAATTTCTCCTCAGGATCTCCATGTCCTCCCGCACCTTGTTCAGTATGTGGGTATTGGGCCCGATGTGGAAAGACACAGTCTATATTTTCTTTGTTCAGTCCGTTGGATTTTCAAATTGTTGCATACTACCCTCAAAGGCATGTTTACGATAAAATTGCACCCTCGCCCTCTTCATATCAAACTGAAGTTGTCCCAATCATCAGGGTTTCTCATTGCGGGCAGAGCGTAAGTTCCTCCGTTGCGAATAATAAGGTTCGCAGCCCGTACCCATCAGTTCCCAAGGTAGGTTTCCTGATCAGGTACTCTCTCAGTGGAGATGAGTGTAAGTGCAGCCGCATTCCCGAGTATACTCAAGTTTCCTTTGTCCTTGGGGTGTACATATTTAGTACAGGTATCCACCGTTACTAAAATTACATTTTGGAAATTGCCAGAGGCAATCAGGCCACTGGGCCACGGATAACGCCACAGATTATACCCAGAACACCCTTGGCTGAGATGTCCAAGCGCCGCACAGGTGGTAGTAGGTAATCCCCACCTATCTTGTGTACACAATACAAGCTGTGGTAGGGAGGATATGATCAGTTTGGGGTGCTTAGAGCAGCAGTGTCCATCATGTTTTTGTCCAAGTGATGTCTTCTTATGAAGAGTGAGCACCGCCTGTGCAGCCAGTGATCAGAGGGCTGATTTAGTCCTCATCGGCAAGATAGCGCCGTTCGGATCCCTATTTTCTGTAGTATCTTTCACCATCCCATTCAGGAAACTGCTCTGGGATATATTGGTCGTGTAAAGGTCTCTTTAGGGAAACAAGTGGAAATAGCCTCTGATATAACTTTTCGTATTATTCACAAAAGAGAGGCTCGCTGGATTATTGTTATAGGTCAAAAAGTCATTCACTAAGGAATGACGCTTTTATAGTGGTGGGAAGAGCAGGATTCGAACCTGCGATAGCAAACCAGCAGATTTACAGTCTGGCCCTCGTTGGTCGTTTGAGCATCTTCCCTGTTTTCAAGCCGCAAAAGTACATACTAGCTGTGCAAATTTTATATATGTCTTTTTCCAAAAACTTTAATCTTTTTCCACTTCTACTCCACATCTCCAGCCCAGCTAAGACTAAAAACTCGGGAGGGATGGGATTGTGAGCAGTTGATAATATTGTCTAGGACCAATATTTTGGCTGACTATCTATTTCGGTTCAATAGCCACTGGGAGGTAACTCCTCTATAGGAAGCTCTCTGATGTAAATATCCAAGAGAACAACACGGTCAGAAACTGAGCAAGACTCTGGGCAAAGCCGCCGCAAAGTCACGAGTACGAGTAAAAAGACGTTGGAAGAGGCTGAGTAATCATCGTACATTGGCATGTACGTACCCATTGTAGAGGCATGGAGTTCAGTAGTGGTGGGCATAGAATCATCGATAAAGACCTGTTCGGGGGTGTTACGATAGATATAAGCCAGTTGCCCTTTAACTTAGCTGGCTAAGGCACGAGCCAAATCGGCTATGGACAGTGCTGCGCCTGACGCTACTGCTACTGCTAAGCCAAGGCATTGAGTAGGTGGTGTTCACCGGGCGGGAAGAGAGAGCGTCTTAATGTCCTCAATACGATCTGTCTTAGGATCTGTATATAGCTTTAGGAAGAGGTAGCCTCCATTTTCGTACCTTACCTGGGAAACTTTACAACGCTTCCATCGGCTATGCCATAGCTAAGACCAGCGAAAGGCAGTCCTGCAGGACAAATGAGCTACCTCCTGCTTTGAGACGATGTGGCAGTCTTCAAACCCTTTTTGAACTCTTTCCGCTGTCCCATAGATATCCACAAGCGGTCTGCATCTCCACAGCAGTGATACAAGCTATGGATGGGCTTAGGCGCAAAGGAAAGAGCGACTCGAATCCCATCGGCTTCCCACCACTGCAGTTCCGTTCCTCGCACAGATAGTTACTGTGAAGTTCTCACAAATGCCCTAAGAAAGCACTAACAGGCGCTTTGCACTCCACCAAGATATGGGCTAAGACACTGCTACAGGGTTGTCTTTGCTCATGGGTGCCATAGCTACAGCCAAGCAGAACTGTCCTCAGTGGATAAGTCAATACTCTGAATCGCTTTGCATACTTTGTACCCATGTGTTTGGAAATAAATAAGTTGCTTTGTGTTCTTTGGGGAGAAGTAGGGGATAGACCACCAACGTAGTATTTTCTAGGGATAGGTCTTTGGGGAGAAGTCCAACTCCTCTGAAAAAGGTAACAGCGATGTCCTGGGAGAGCATCTCAGTAATATCGAAGGGAGGCACGATCACAGCTACGTACTTTCTTTTCCTTTGAAGCGATAGATAGTGCCAATGCCGACACACCAACTCCTCTCCATGCCCATATAAAGCAAAATGTATTCTTCATTGGTAATAAATTGATTAGATGATGATCTAATATCCCAATTAATAGAGTGCAAAGGTAAGGATAATCTAATTGGTCAATTTGGTCACAGGACAAATTTTGGAAATTATTTTGTCTCAGGAAAGATACTGCCAATATCGCTTTGTGCATACTTCTGCTGGTAAACTGGGTGTTCTCACGTTCTGTGACATTGATATGCTGGAAGTAGGTTTCCATAGTCTGTTCGCAAGCCATCGGAGAGTTGGGAGGTTTTTCCAAAATTTCGCAGAAAAGGAAAATCACTCTGATATCACAGGTAGAACCATAACCGCGCTCTGACTGCAAAGAGATCCACTCTGGTCGAAAAACGCTCTGGAAAGTGAGGGATCACCAAGGGTACAGATCGCAATTACTGCGGCACTATTTCGGCAAAAGTAGAGGAGCCTACCTCGCTACAAACTCGAACAAACTTCTTTTTACCTCATGTACCTCGCGGCCTCACACTCTTAGCTGCTGATATGATAGAGCGATAGCTCTCATTAGCATAGCTCTCTCAGAGATTTCTTCTGTATATAGGATCAGCGAGGCGAACTGCCTCCAAGAGATGGTTCTCTATACGGAGCCCCTTCCGATAGGAAGGCCCTGCAAGTACAACAGCGCCATTCCTCTGCACCCTTGCAGGCGTTTTGATCTGCATGTAGCACACGCTGGGCTTTGGTAGTATCAGTACATACCTCTCCTCGTCGTCATAGGGTGTGGGCAATATTCAGGAGTGATAATCACTCTCTGAATATCGGCTTCGAAGGTTTGAGTAAAGTCAGCGTAAGAAATCGCAAAAGAACATCCATCGTAGAGTAAATACCAATTTGTTACATCTGTTAGTGTCCAATTGGCCCATCACACTGGGGAAAGGTGGTTAACGGGGTCATATGTGTTTTCTGTTTGCTTTTGGCTCGTTGGCAATGATAAGGCGACGCAGCCTCAGGCTACTCATAGTCCCTCGCCAAGGGCTCTGCAACCACTGCAAGTAATACACACACGTAAGACGACCTCTAGCAGGACTCCCATCTGTTTGAGAGAATAGTAGGTCAGGCGCTGGAAAGTCCTGCAGAGTAGCTTCTGTCACGGATCGCACTCCCACCCTGGGATACGTGTAGGAGGAGCTCATGAGGTGCGGTAAAGTCTACATCGATAGGGGAAGAGGTGTTGGTTATGAGTGCCCAAGCCAACTTTCGGATCTATCTCCAAGTCAGGGCAGTGCGTCAGCAGGATCGAGAATCCTCCAGAGTCAAACCCATAATAGCGCATTAGCCACGGCTTTGGTAGAGAGACGATCTCCCGGACCAGTCACCTGACTATGAGCTAGAGGGTAGGCGACCGTCCTGAAGACGAGGAAACATAACCAGAATAGTATACGCGCTTGAGCTGGAACTTATCGTACATATAGCTGGGCTACATGGATGATTTTCTGGTCTGTTCCTGCTGTAGCCCCAATAATCATTTTAGGCCGTTTGTCCAGCAGGGGCAAAATTTTGGGTGTGCTTTGAATTTTCTTTGCTCCAAGGCAGTGATCGCCAACTCATCTTTTCACTTGTTGCATAGGAGCGACCATTTGCTTGTGGTCTTTTTCGGTGCCAGTAGTTTGAGCCCTTCCTAGTGGAACTCAAGGTTGATGGAGAGACGATTCGCAGAGTCCCGCTTTGCGTACCAGTAGTTCACTTTGCCCCAGGAATCGTTTTCAGGTGGATATAGCCATTGAAGTGTTCTCTCTCGTAGCTTACTAGACTCCTTACCAAGGTTCCATAGTGGATCAGGATCTTTGAACACGCCAGAGCTTAGAAAAGCTCTTCTATATAATTTCTGATAGAAATTAATGGTCAGATCCACTACCTCCCTGCATGGAGAAAGCCGCATCGGGCGATATCGTCTTGAGCGGCGAGAGACACACACAACACAATCATAGACAGTGGTTGGTCAGCAGGATTTTGAGTAGGGATACACCGCCCGTCTTCCGTAAAGGAATGGCAGATCCGGGCAAGCAGCATTGCCCACCCGCCCTTTTTCCCCACGTGTGCTCCCACCACTGGAGCAGGAGACATCATACTTGGCATCGGCAAAATGGCAAGTTTTTCTTTTGACATGTCTAAAATCCATGGATAGTTGTTAGGAGTCAGAAGTCAGTTGTTAGTGGCTAGGAAAACCGACTTTCTGATTATTATTTACAGTTATGCAAGGACAAAGTCTTTTAGTGTTAGCTCAGGAAAAACGTACCAAACCAGTAACTAGATAAGCGTTTGATAGCCATTTGTAGGACAAAGATTCCTTGATAACCAAGTGAGGGCCATAGCTCCAGCCATATAGCAAGCCATTAAGAGGAAGCTCACTCACCGCAGTCACGAGGTATCCAGAAAAGTAAGGCAAAAGCAATTAATCCGCCTAAGATAAAGAGGGTTATCTGTCCACCACCAATTCGCTGTCATTTTGTACATTTTGTTCTCCTGTGAATTTATAGCTCCTGTGGCTACAAAGATAAGTGTTACCAATCCTGAGGATGATAACCAGCAACTTTTCTTTCTCATGTCTCATAATGTAAATGATTTAAACTGTCAGTGCAAAGATAGGTGTTTTAAAAGGAAAATTAACTTTGAGGTAATAAAGTTGTCGTCCTCAATCATAACGACTGTCTCCCTCATGCGCTGTCATTGTGCTAAGTCGCTGATTTCCCTCGGCGTGGTGTGCGTAGCAGCACATCACAAAAGCACATGGGCACAAACAGCAGCAATACTAGTGGTAAGCAAACCTTGTGCACCTTGTAATCACCGATGCGGTGAAGGATGAAGCCTGCCCACAGCAAGTTGAGTGTCATCGTGATATGTGACAGTTAAGCAAGATATTAGCACCACTCTGTAAAGGTGAAGGAGCCCTCTAGTACCAAAGTAATACATCGCAAGAAGGCAAGAGCCAGCCAAGTGGGTATTTCTTGTTGCAGAAGACCAGGAAAGCCAACCAACATACGCCACTGGGAGAGCATGCTACAGGCAGCATTGTATAAAGTTGACTCTGAGTGAAGAAAAGTAAACTCACCCCTGAGAGCGTGAGCAATACTAGTAGCATTGCTAAAACAATTCTGGGATCTCTGTCTTCTGTCGATAAAAAGGCTTAGGTGTTATGGAAAGGCTGTTGTCATCTGTCTTGTGGCTATCACCGGACATAAACCCTCGTTTTTAGTTTTTCAGGGGTACGGGCGAGAGTCACTATGGCTTCTCAAAGAGAGGTTCATCTCTTAGTTCAGGTATTCTGCTTTCTTACCACCCAGCGTATAGCCACAATACTCATCTACAGCTGCCAGATGGCTGTAACTTTGATAGTGGCAGACTCGTATACTTAAGCCTCCCGCTGGGTCTTACAGCCCACTTCACCTCAGGACGGGCAGGCTCAGAATGGCCAAACTTACCTCCGAACGTGTTGCAGAGAAGCCTGGTGATCTCAGGACTCATCGCAGGAAACGACATCACGCTCAATACCTTGGTAAAAGAGTTTTGTGTGATTTTGCCAACCCGCCCACAATTGTTCGGTAGGCTTCGTCTGTAGTCTAAAGTTCCCATATTCGCGTGAGGCTACGTATAGATAAGATTTTAGGCCTGAGTTCCATTATTTTAGGAGCTTGAGGAGCCAAATCAGTTGATGATTTCTTTCACAACGTAAATATTCCTATTAGTTCTAGCTACTCAATGGCAGGAGTGATACCACATTGGCTTTCTTGACGTTTTGAGTGCGGCAGGTGCCTCTATCCTAGTATTGAAGGCTGGCATCCTGGCGTGGAGAGAACTGAATATCGCAACAGGCGTGCTGCAGCCTCTTCTGCCCTCAGGCGGCTGATATGTGCTCCGATGGATTCTCCTTTGAGTGCTTTGAAGACACGATGAGGGAAATTCGGACAAGGCGGCTACCTCCGGCGAGGGTCTTTCAGGTACTGAGTATCCATCTAAGTGGTCAAAGCTGGAGCATAAGCAACCACTTTATTGATACGCTGAATGTAGTTGTGGGTAATAGTTCGCATGTCCAAGTGTTTTGAGTGTCTGAGCACTGATTCACAAGAAGATACAGTGATTTGTAAAATACTTTTTCCTATCTTGCTAAAAATGTAGGAACTGTACAGATAATTAATCAGTAAATTTGTACCTTGTCTTGTAAAGTGGCAGTGATGAACAAATAAGTTGCAGCCCTTGAAAAGAAAATAACAGCTAAGGCATATAACAACTTTGGTATTTTCAAACCTGTAATTCTGCAATGAAGGCAGAGTTGTAGGCAATCAGCGTTACGAAACAAGGAGAGAACCTTACTATGATTTTGCAGAGAAAAGTAAAATAGGAAGAACCTGCAAGGGGCGGTAAACTAAGCGAACACATTTTGCAAAGTAACAACAGCCAATGGATCATAGATTCAATAACAAGAGCAAACTGAATAAACTCAGTTGCCTCCCAAAGGTGTGGTTTATAAAGACCTGAGTCTTGTTCACGCCACCAGAATGGTGTAGTACTCGCTGCTGCCCGAGGTGCTACTTTTCTCTCAGCTCTGATAATTGAGCTATTAATCATTGCCTGCATGTCTCACGTCCATTCTATACATTTCTGGCAGGCGACGCAGTTGCCCAAGGAGTGCAGCACTTGTGCAGCGGTATGCTTTGAGGTCAAAGTTCTTTCGGCACTCTCAGCGATCGGTCAAACTTGCCATGAGTATCAAGGCCTCCAGGTCTTGAGACTCCACGGGTCTGAGGCAAGCAGGCCTGCGGCGCATGTCCTGCTACCGAACCACCCGAAGCACTGGCTACTTTTGGCACATGAGGCGGGATCGTTCTGCTCTATGCCCGAGATTGACTCTGCTGAGCGCTTACTCTAGGTACGCATCATCGCATGCACCGCTGCACGGCTCAATACAATGATACTTACACGGGTATCATTGAGGGAGTGGACACTGTGTTGCCAACAAACATTTTCCGGATCAGTACTACATTCTACCCCTACAGAAAGATTACTAAAAGGGAGATAAACAAAATTCTTTTATCATCTTAGGTTTTAGGTTTTAATGAAGCTGCATTTCTGTTACGAATATTTTATAAAAGACCAACGCTACATCATGTACTTTTCTTTGGATGGGAAAACGATAAATTATTTGTTTAGATTTCTTTATCTTTATATCTTTGTACACCGATATAAGACTATTTTATAAAATGATAACGACCAGACTTTCAGATTTAGCTTTTGAGTTCTTGTAACTAAACTATTCCACATACTCCAGAAGAACTTACATCACGAAAACCTACCGCTAGAGGAATTACAAAGGGGTTTTAGATGCTTCTGCGTGCAGTAGTTATAGGATGACCTTCTTTTCAACGCATGCAAGTGGAAGAAAGGTGGTCAGTGAGTCATATCAAGATAGTGCAAGAGAAAAACAGAAGGAAATATACAGTAGGAGGTAGTAGGAGCTATTCGACTAAAAGCAGGAGAGAAAAGTCTGAGTGCGAGGTAAACAAGCTGAGGTATCTTCCAAAGATGTTTTGTGAATCTGGCAACAAAGATAGAAAAGAGAGGCCCTAGATATAAGAGGATCAATATTATGTAAAAACAATGAATAAGCAAGCAGAGGTATCCAGTTGGTGACTTTTGTCACATCAGTAGCTTTAGATGTCTTCTTTTTGAAGGAAGAAAAGAAATCACAGAACGAAAGAAAGTATTATGCTCTTTTCAAAAGAACAAGACCATATCAAAGATCTATTTTCAACAGGAAGTTTGGTTGCCTACTCCACAGATAAATTCGATATCTCCATGAGATAAAAGTTACTAACGAGATCTCATTATCTGATGAATGAACAGGTATATGGAATATGAATCTTTTAATTTATCAGTTGGTGGCGATTGATAGTATCGGATAGGATCATTTCGGTCTTTTGTACACTTGATGTCGATGAAATCTCGTAGATGCAATTGCTTACATGACCTCAGATGGAGAGTCTTCAGCTGCAAGTGCCTTAAAGGTTTCCTTTGGATAAGGGAAATATCTTGTAAAAATACAAGGGTATAGGCTATACAAAGAGACATACATCTTCGAGGTTAATAAAGGTACTTTACTTTTACAAAGGTTGAAGGCTCGAGAGTACCATGAGTCCCGAGTGATGATAAGATGGTGTTCAATACAATAAATAAAGAATAGCCCTCAAGTAGAGCTAATGGCTGTGATTTGGATCGTAGTAGTGGCTAAGAAAGAATTTATTCATTAGCTGATGAATTTATAGATTCACGCCTTTAACGATGTTTGCCTACTTGCATAGGAGCTAAGCAACATCCATGGCCATAATGGTGAGGACAAATTCCATAGCACCACAGAAACTTTAGGAGAATTATTTCCCATTTTAGGATCAAACACCTACCCAGTCGGGTAACAATTATATTGGCAGGTTTATGGAGTAACTCAAAGCCAAACGAGCCATCTCTCTGTATGTGTAAAACCTCTGTACTTCCCACATTGACTTCTGTTCATACCTTCCAATTATGACAGACTCGGCCAAGTCTTCCATGAATGGGATTCTATGGCATATTGTCCTTTGCCAAATAAGCTTATTTTGTCCTTTCTTAGCCATTTTGAAAAATAAAGCCATATCACTATAAAACCACTGGGACGTATGATACAGAAGTCCAACCCACTTCGCTTTAAGAGTATCAACAAATGTTCTTTAGCAGTCTAATGGCGATATGTCGCATGGCTTCTCCCTTGAACACAGGATACATGGCATGAACTTACGTACACTGCGCAAGGTTTCATTGAGTAGATTTTGTTGGCTTGGAAGTTCACCTGCTCAGGTAAGTCCATCTTTGGCGGGCAATTTTGTCGGTAGAATCACCTATCTACCCTCACATACCCCTCGTAGGGTGTTAGGTTGTGTTACTCTGCTTCCACCACCTAAATAGCGGTGGAGTAGAGCAGGGAGAGTTTCGATTTGTTGCGTACCACAATGCGTGGGTAGGGTATTCTTCTTAAGAGTGCAGCTGTATATACTGACCTAAATAGCCGAAGGTTCTTGCTACTAAATATCTTTTCGTTTTCATAGGGGTTAATCTTTCAGGTGTTTTTGGTGCTGAAGCAAAAGTACGCGGTTATTTGTTAATAAGCAAGTTTTATACTTTTTTATCTTTTGGAAGAAGCTTCCTTCCTTCACCAATATATATCCCACTGCAGTGCCGCTTCCGTTTGTATCAGTTATCGCGGGTGGCAAAAGATTTCAAGAAACATTGCCACCAAATGGATTAATATATACACAGCAAGATTATGCCCTGACTTGTAATACAACCAGTTGATGATAAAGACAAAGGAAAAACAGGATTCACAAAAAAGTTGGCTGTATAAATCCACCTCAGCTTGTATGTTGCCTGCATGACCTTTACAAAGAACAAAGGTAAATTACAACCCCCGCTATATGGTAAAGATAACTCGATGAGGTGGAAAAAGCGTCCACCACTGCGCAAGGCATCAGTGCTGTAAGTATGCCAAGCATCTTCGAACACTGGCGCAAGCAAAGCACACAACCCACGCATTGAAAGGCGCTGAACTGAAATCCGCTCTCCCGAAATATAAAACTGGTCGAGGCTATGCCCTAACCGAGCGAGTGCATAGCCACCTGCCAATGGAAAGAGGTGGAATAAGAGGGTAATCCAAAATAGCGGTACAGGAGCAATTTTCGCCTACAAAACGCCCTTTGAGGTCGGTTTAAGAGCTCCTTTTATTGCGCGTAAAAGGAGGTAGGTTGCCAACCCATAGGCGCCAATGTCTGCCAATTAAAAGCCTGTCCAAAGCATTAGGCGTTTTTGGTTGGTGACCCAATGTCACCACAAACCACAACAACGCAAGGAATCAAGGGAAAGGTGAAACAAAATAGGTGATTTATATTTTTCATTTTATTTAGATAAGAGGTAAGAAGTTAAATTCTATTTTATAATGATATTAGAATCACCAAAGTAGCTTTACAAGCTTCCCATCTGTCCGGTTTGGTAATTGTATCATGGTCGATATAGATAGGCGTCGAGTATATTCTTCATTTGAAAGAGAATGCTACTGCTCTTGCGGTGGTTGATGCGGTAATTCACGGTAAGGTTTATGTAGGTAGGTGCGGAATTGTCGTTAAAAGCCCGACTTTCATCAAATACACGTTTAGCAGCTACTGATTGGCTTTCCAGTAAAATCGGACTGTAAATGCTCGCCTGGTCATAATTCACACGCGCATTCACATCGAGCACCTTTACGGTTATGTAAATAGAACTCTTACCAAGAGGTATTCAGTTAAACCTTTGTTTATAGTGGTATTACGCCACACATTATCCCTGCTTTGTATTCGATTTGAAGATAGACCCTGATAAGGTAATAATAATTTTGTCACCAAAAAGCGCCTGGTGCGCAAGGCTCTTGATACCGTAATTATGTCCTTTGTATTATTCACGAGTGCTTGTTGAGATAATAACGCCCGTCGCAAATTGATAAGGAGTAGTTGAAATTCTTCCCTGGATATTCCAAATATTGATAATAGGTTTTATTGAACGCAATTTATCGGTAAGCATCCAGTCAAAATCAATACAAATGATGCATCGCTCAGCTTCAAATCCTTATTCAGCTACGCCTCTCACTTACTACATAAATATTCAAATCTCGGCTGAGAGGTTTCAATATAACCAAAACTCAAACTGTGTTTGTTTGAAAGCTCTGGCCAACTTGCCCATTTTCAAGAGAGTTGTTTACCAAACCAAAATAGTGAGTGTGCAATCCTACATTCGCCAAAAGGCAGGCGATAGCTGTATTTGAGTTGGGCATAGCCCCAGTAAGGTTGGTACTACCCGCTGAAATTCGGATGAGTGCGCATATGGAAGCGTACATAACCTGTGCAGCGCTGAGGTTATTATACTTGTAGAAAAGTTGCTGGGTAACTCCACTTCAAAGTAGCCAAGGGAGAAAACTTATGAGTGAGTGAGGTCGCCAAAGCGGAGCGTTCCATTTGTTTTTAAGTCGGCTATCGGGGGAAACACAGAAGCATCATCGGAAAGATAATCGGTGCTATCATCATCAGTACCCGAAAGCGAGGGTGATTCACAAAATCAGCCGCCTGCCATGGTACCTGTGGCGCAAACCCACAGTACCCACGGGCATCCCAATTGTTATTCACGCGGTCGATATCAGTTTTCCAGTCGGCAGGAAATTCGCTCAAAGCATCTTTATGAGTGTTGTCAACTCTGACACCCCAAAGAGGGCAATCGCTTTTTCAGTAGGGAAATTCAATTTAAAGGAAAGGTCGGTACTTAATACGCTGACCGGTTTTGTTGATTTTCAACCGCTGAGTAATCCTGCAAAGTGAACAGCGATAGTTGAAGAGATACAAGAACCGGCGCGTGAAAGCGGACCTTCGGATGCAAAGTCGAGCCCAAACGCCCACTTGTGCCAGGCGTTCATAGCGGAAGTATTGCTGTGCGCATTAACATCAAAACAGCTGCGAGTGTACTACCGGTGAAAAAGCCCTGTAAGAAAATCGGAATTGCTAATCACCTGATTGCTAAAAAGAGAAACTAATCCGCCCCCGATGATATTTCCGCCAGAAAAATGCTGTTGAGGTGAGGGATTTCAGCACCTCCAATCGCCATTGCAATGCCCTGGTGAGCATTCCCGCACGACAGAGTTGTCCTGCAAGTTACCCGTAGAGACCCCTGCAAAGGCAGCCAAGCGCAGGGTCACCAAGTCCGCCGGCATAGCGTTGTGTTTCTACCGAAAGGTGCGGCACTCAATAGCCATTGCATTGAGCTTTCCTGCGGACACCACTACTACTCCCACGCCTCAAGCCCAGTGCGGCTTCATGAGCAATACTAAGCACTACTTCTTTGGCTGAAGTAATCATCACCTCTGGAATCACACGGCTCATAGCCTATATAGGAGACGGTGGTAATTCCTACCCCACGAAGTTGTTTTGTTGAGTTTAAAATTACCCGTCTCGTCGGTGGTTGTAAATTATGAGATAGATTCGTATGTTGTACTATTATGTGCCTCAACAGAGGTTCATGGGTATTTTGGTCAAAGATCTCCTTTAAGAGTTTGCGAAATCGCCCATACTATAAAGGGCAGTAGTAAAATAAGCTATATTGCAAGTTTTCATGTCGTTTGCTTTTGAAATTCGTGCAAAAGTACGACAGAAAACAAGGCGCATCGCCCAGGCGTGAGGGAATGGACGATTTTTAATGAGCATTAATCATTAGTCATTGACAAATTGACTGTGTTTCACCTGTAAATTTTTTAAATTACTTGATTGAAAGAAGACTTGTTGAACCTCGCTTCATAGGCAAGTCCAATAAATTAAAATTTTATTTGTGTCTTTCGCCATGATAAATTCTTTACACGATAGCCATTGACAAAGCTATAGAATTTTTCTTCATACTGATTAATGATTTGCGAAAGATTGGGAGAATTTCAACCTTCTGCCAATTGTGCTAAAGAGAGCCTGGGTTCCCATATAAGGTTTTTCTATTTTGCATACAAAGCAGCTGTTCGTAGGATGGTGTTCTCGGTCTTGATCCTGATTTGCGGTATCTAGACTTTCTTAGAGACAGGTCAGCTCACTGCAGTGTGTATTAAAAACCCATCTTCGCTTTGTACCTTATCATCTCTCAGGTGGTGTAGCTGTTTTACCTCTGTTAGTGGTTGTATAACTTTTAGATTCAAGATTTGTTGCATTATAGGAAGTGGGGAGTTGTAAAGATTCCTGGTACTGTATTCAAAAAGCCAATAAGTCCAATAAGCAATACAAAAGTCCAAAGTTGAGAATCATTTCTATATTGAACTTATAGCTATCTCTAACAAGACTGCACTATACACCCTATCACTCCAAAATTACTCCAAAGCTAATGAGTATAAATTTCAAACTATTGTAGACTGATACCCCAATATAAACTGCTCACTTATCATCCGCTCATATTGGTTGATTTTCCGTAGGCTAATATCCATAACACATCACAACTACAAAGGTAACAAAGGACAAAACGAAAACCATTGGTAGGGACTGTGGTAATCCTCTCTACTAATCAGCGCCTCTTCAGCTGCTGAGTAACCAAAGAGGAAAGGGACCATTATCAGGTAAGAAAGATAAAAAGTAGGGGAAAAGCTGTCTAATAGAGCCGTTGTATATGTAGATTAACAACTACATACAGATATACAAAGGTGGCAAATAACGGAAAAAGGGTGTGGGCCACTCTACCAAATGTGGATATTTTTTCCCAATACCCCAAGTAGTGTAGGTACAATTCAGTAGATACCAATACAAACCAACCATACCCCCAGTATATTGTCGGACAGTCTATGACTTGCTAAAAAGCAAAACGACAGAAACCAAAAAATACCTATTGTAAAGAGACTGCTCATTAATTTATCAATTAGAATACATTAATTATTTTTACTTCTACCTTATCCAAATAGAGAGAAATTTTTTCATTGTTAATTTCTGCTAAGTCTAAAAGTCTTCGAAATATTCTCAAAGAATCAAACATGGGCGTAGGTTTGTCGATTTCAGCCCCTATCATTGCAATAAACCTCAGCTCCAAAGACTTAGCATCTTTCATAGACGCACTTTATTAGAAACTTATATAAAGTTAGAAACTGTCCAATTTCGTAATGTAGTACGATAAAACTCTCTGAGAGATGTCCTCTCAGTTGTTAGTTCCATTAGTAACA